>CAJIAT010000549.1_pt1 | contig 10712 bp, 9 predicted proteins | sample 9199161 | NCBI WGS metagenome assembly CAJIAT01 (sample SAMEA7708281, study PRJEB35096) | sediment metagenome | biome: marine neritic benthic zone biome [ENVO:01000025]; feature: sediment [ENVO:00002007]; material: shallow marine sediment [ENVO:03000034] sea grass bed [ENVO_01000059] ... | reverse complement strand
GTTCCCACGCCGCAGGCATCCGCGGGCGGCCGACCGGAGAGAGCCGACGGGCGAGCAGGGGAAGCGCCGCCGGTGAGCGGACGTCGGGGGCGTCCGCTGTCTGGACAGGCCAGGAAGCAGCCGCTTACAGTAGGTGTCTCATTCGGCCTGTCTGATCCGGGACGTGTCCATGGCATTGCCAGGGGAGGAGGCAACGCGCGGGCACGCGCTCGCTCGCTACTTCGAACACTGCCAGACCCGCGAGTATGGCCCGCGCTCGACGATCATCAGCGCGGGGGAGCATTCCAATACGCTGTACTTCATCGTCTCCGGGTCGGTGTCGGTCATGATGGAGGACGACGACGGTCACGAGATCGTCCTCGCCTACCTCAGCGAAGGGGACTTCTTCGGCGAGATCGGCCTGTTCGACGAGAAGCACGAGCGCAGCGCGTGGGTTCGCGCCCGCGAGCGAACGGAGGTCGCGCAGCTCGGCTACGAACGGCTCCGCGAGCTCACCGAGAACAGCCCCGAGGTGGTGTTCGAGATGCTCTCCCAGCTCTCGATGCGGGTTCGCGACACGAGCCGAAAGGTCGGCGATCTCGCCTTTCACGACGTGGCCGGACGCATCGCCCACGCGCTGCTCGACCTGTGCCAGCGACCGGAGGCGGTGACCGGCAAGGACGGCGTCGAGGTGGAGATCACCCGACAGGAGCTCGGTCGGATCGTGGGCTGCTCGCGCGAGATGGCCAGCAGGGTGATGCGCTCGATGGAGGACCGGGGCTTCGTCACCGTCGCGGGCAAGAAGATCATCGTGCACCGGATCCAGCCGCCGGAGCACTAGCCGCGTCAGGGCGCGACCAGCCGGAATCCTATGAGGATGTGTCGCAGGTCGACGGGCCGCCCGTGGCGGGCCGCCGGTCGGCACACGCCGCAGCCGCTGTCGTCCCAGGACCCGCCCTTGACCAGGGCCCGGCCCGCGCCTGCGGGCGAGGCGGTCCACTCGAACACCTGCCCGGCCCCGTCGAGAAGGCCGAACGGTCCGGCGCCGGCAGGCCGGGCGCCCACCGGCTCGGTGTCGAAGGGACCGGCGTCGTGGCTGTTCAGCCGCCAGGCCTCGAAGTCGTCACCCCAGGGGAACGTGCGCCCCTCGAGACCACGCACGGCCTTCTCCCACTCGAGCTCGCTCGGCAGGCGCCAGGAGACCCCGGTGCGCGCGGAGAGCCAGCCGGCGTAGGCCTCGGCGTCGGCGCGGCTGACGAGCACGACCGGATGTCGCCCTCGGCCGGGGGGCGGCCGGGCGTCGCGCCACGCGTGGCGACGGGTGCGCTCGTAGGGATGGACGAGGCGGTATCCGGCCCAGGTCGTCGGGTCGACATCCGGCGCCGGATGCCCGGTCTCGGCCACGAAGGCTGCGTACTGATCGTTGGTGATCGGCGTGCGCGTCACCCGGAAAGGGCCGGCGTGCTGCTCGCCGAGGGGACGCTCTCGGTCGTACCAGCCCCACTCGCGGGTGCGCGAGTGGCCGTAGGCCGCCTCGTCGAGCGCGTAGGCGCGCTCGCGCTCCCGAGCGCTCGACCCGGCGAGGAACGGGCCGGCGGGGATCTCGACGGTTCCCGGAATCGGCACCTCGGCCTGCAGCGGCGCCGCCCACGCGAGCACGAGCGCGACGACCAGGCCGAGCACAGGGCGATTCGGGACGGGAAGGGCCGCGGGCCCGCACCTGGACCGCGCGGCGCCACCGCGCCGGTGCACCGACCGGTCGCCGCTGAGCGTACCGGCAGGAGATCGTGGGTGGGAAGGCGCCGGGGCGGCGACGCCGCCCCGGCGCGGGAGATGCCGCCTCAGCTCGACTTCTTCGCGGCGCAGGGATTGCACGGATTGCACGGATTGCAGGGGTTCTTCTTCTTGGTCGCGCAGGGGTTGCACGGGTTACAGGGGTTGCACGGGTTGCAGGCCTTCGCCGCGCAGGGGTTGCACGGATTGCACGCCTTCTTCGCCGCACAGGGATTGCAGGGGTTGCACGGATTACAGGGATTGCTCGCCGCGCAGGGGTTGAACCCCTTCTGCACCTCGGCCGAGTAGGCCGTCAGCGCGGCCAGCTCGCGCGAGCCCCAGGGCAGCGGCTTCGCCGCCATCGGCACCACCATGCAGAACTGGACCATCTCGTCCAGGTGGATCGCGCCGACGCCGGACATCTGTGTCGGCATCGCGACCTCGTGCGGATAGGGCTGCGCGAAGGTGGCGTTGAGGGCGCCGTTGTTCTGGTGGCAGGTCCCGCACGCGAGCCCGCTGGTGCCCAGCTCCTTGTCCTCCCAGAGCTCCTTGCCCTCGGCGACGAGCGCGGCGTTCGACGACTGCATCGGCTTCAGGCCGAGCGGACGGCGGAACGTCTTGGCCGCCACCGTGGCGGCGCCGCAGGGGTTGCAGGGGTTGCAGGCATTCGCCGCACAGGGGTTGCAGGGGTTGCACGGATTCTTCGCCGCACAGGGGTTGCAGGGGTTGCACGGATTGCACGCCTTCGCCGCACACGGGTTGCAGGGATTGCACGGGTTGCACGCCTTCTTCGCCGCACACGGGTTGCACGGGTTGCACGCCTTCGCCGCGCACGGGTTGCAGGGATTGCACGGGTTGCACGCCTTCTTCGCCGCACACGGGTTGCACGGGTTGCACGCCTTCGCCGCGCACGGATTGCAGGGGTTGCGCTTCTTGGCCGCGCAGGGATTGCACGGGTTGCACGCCTGGGCGAGCTGCAGCGGGCGGCGCCCGGCGCACGGGTTGAGCTGGGATGCCCCGGCGAGCCCGATCGGTGGCGTGCCCAGCGCGACCAGCCCACCGAGGACGGCGGTACACAGGGGCTTGCGCGCTACGTGTAGCGGCGTCAGTGACTTGCTCATGCTCTCCTCCTCACGAACCCGGCCGGGTGCCGGGCGGACAGTCCGGGCGGATGGGGCCGAGACCGACTCGCCGGACGCGACGACGCCCGGCCGGATGCCGGGCTCGACTCAAAGACCGGCGCCGAGGTGCGATTGTTCCCGGCGCCGGCGCATCGCGAGCGAATCGTGAGCGAATCGTGACAATTCGAGCCGCTCCATGGCCCGGGAACCCGAGTGTACCCGTTGCGACAGCGGTCGGGTCAGCGCCCTGGATCGAGATCGTCGAGGGCTACCTGGAGGAAGGTCGTGACGTCGGCGTTCAGCCGTGCGTGGAACGCATCGCGGTCGAATCCCTGATAGCCCGGAGCGAGCTCGGGGTGATCCGCTGAGAAGGCCGGAGCGCATGGCGCCACGAAGGGCTTCTCCAGGGCGGTGACCACGCTGTGCCGCTCCGGATCGGGTGTCAGGGACTTCGACAGCACCGACGGCTCCGTATCCTCGTCGGCGAGGCGATCGTAGAGGAGCGTCGGCATCGAGATCCCCGCGAGCGCGGTCTCGTCGAACAGGTAGGAGTAGGTCGGCCCGAGCAGGATCAGCGCACGAAGTCTCTCGTCGGCGGGGATCTCGATCTCGCCCGGGACGCGCGCCACGAGCGCCTCCCAGTGCGGCTGCGCGTCGCCGGCGCCCGCCAGCTCCGGGGCCGTGGCCAGGCGCCGGAAATCGGGCTCGGCGCCGGCGAGCACGAGGAGCGTGTAGGCGCCGACGCCGCATCCGAGCCCGGCGATCCGATCCGCGTCCACGATGGAGGCGTACTTGTGCGTGCCGAGCACGTGATCGACGGCGCGCGAGAGGTGACGACAGCGCCCGAGGAACTGCTCCGGCCCGAGGACGCCGCTCAGATCCTCCTCGTTGTCACCCGGGTGGGTGATCGCGAGCACCACGTGCCCGGACCGGGCGAGATGCTCGGCGGTGCCGTGGTGGTCGGCGAGGCTCCCACCGGTGCCGTGACTGACGACGACGAGGGGGAAGCGCCCGCGCGCAGGCATCGCGTCGCGCGCGACGCGCAGCAGCCGGACCCCCTCGATGGTGGTCGACTCGCGGGCGGTGGTCGGATACCAGACCGCGCAGCGGATCCCTCCGCGACGCACCGAACGGTCGACCGTGATGCGGCTGAAGCCAGCCTGGAGGGCGAGGCCCGTGGCGGCCCGGCGGCGCAGTGCGACGCGCGCGGCCGCGGGCGTCACGGGTTGCCCGCCGCCCCCGTCGCGCACGCCGGCACGGTCCACGATCACGCGCCCCCCTCGCAGTTGTCGGCCAAGGTCATGGTGACGCCTTTCCAACGTCGAGCCAAGACAGCTCTCGAAATCAACGGCTTGCAGCCGTCGACGCGCCGGCACGTCCGTGTGGCGGACGACTGGTGAGGGCGATGCAGCTCGCCCGCCAGCCCTGCTCCCACCCTTCCGGAGCTCGACACCGTGCGAGCTCGGCCGGGAAAGATCATTGAGAACAGTTTGTTGGAGAGACTAGCTCGATCTGACAAAAAATCGACACCAATCGCCGCCTACGCGGCGCTCGACGGTGGCGTCATGTGACGTCGTGCACACTCGGCACGGTCGGCCAGAGCCCGGACGCGAAGAGGACGGCCGGCGCCCTCACGGCGCCTCCCGGCGCCGTGAGAAGGCATCGGCCACCACGCACAGGATCTCGAACATCATCGTCGCGCCGACGAGCGCGGTGCTCCCGCTCGGGTCGAAGGGCGGCGCCACCTCGACGACGTCGCCGCCGACCAGGTCGAGGCCGGCGAGGCTGCGGATCATGAGCTGGGCCTCGATGGTGCTGAAGCCGCCGACCTCCGGGGTGCCGGTCCCGGGGGCATACACCGGGTCGAGTCCGTCGACGTCGAAGCTGACGTAGGTCGGTCCTTCGCCGACGATCGCGCGCGCCTCGTCCATCACGGCACGCCAGCCGCGCTCGTAGAGCTCCTCCATGTAGACCACGCGCATGCCCGAATCGTGGCTGAACTTCCACACGTCCAGATCGTTGAGTGGGCCGCGGATGCCGATCTGGACCGTACGCCGCGGGTCGAGCAGGCCCTCCTCGACGGCGCGGCGAAACGGCGCGCCATGATGGAAGCGCGACCCGAGATAGTCGTCGCCCGTGTCGCAGTGGGCATCGAAGTGCACCATCCCGATCGGGCGCTCGGCGGCGATCGCCCGGAAGATCGGCAGCGTGACGGAGTGATCGCCGCCGGCCGAGACCGGCACGATCCCCGCCGCGTGGACCCGTGCGTAGAAGTCCCGGATCTCGTCGAGGCTGGTCTCGAGATTGAACGGGCTGGCGACCCAGGCGTCCCCCAGGTCGGCGACACGGGCCAGATCGGTCGGCGCGAGGCCCGTCGACTGGTTGATCTTCCGCATCAGGCTCGACTGGTTGCGGATCTCCCGCGGACCGTGTCGCGCACCGGTGCGGTTGGTCACGCCACCGTCGAAGGGCACCCCGATGAGCCCGATGTCCACCTCGGTGAGGTCCTCGCGGTACGCAGCGCGCATGAACGTGGGCAGGCCCGTGTAGCGCGGACGCAGCGCCGGGTCGGCGAACTCGGGATAGGCGTCGATGCGCGAGTCGTTCATCGGTCTTCTCCGGGGCCGGGCGCGTGGGGGGCCGTGGAGATAGAGTGCCGCACAAGCGGACCAGGCGACACCCCGCGGCGCGCGAACGGCTTGGATTCGAGGGACAGGCGCGGGCCCGCGAGATCGGTGAGATATCCGAGCTAGACACGTGAGCGGAATTGTCGATCACTCCCGGGTCTAACGGAGTTCCCTCTCCAATCCGGGGGGACCGGGAGGGGTTCGATCATGGCCGAGCGGCGCGGAAGCTATACGGGTGGAGCATGTTTGCGATCACACATATAGAATCGCCCGCGCCGCGGCGGGGCTGCCGCCCGGTAGCTGCGCGCCGCTGCGAGTCGCAGCGGACGCCGTCGCCGTCACGACGGGGCGCGACGCCGGCGGGCCGGACGGCGGCGGGCGATCGACGCAAGATCCGGCGTGCGATGCCCCATGGCCACCTCTCACGAGTCGCAAGCGGCGCGCATGCGCCGCGCAACAGGAGCCCCGCGCGATGACCCAGCCCTCCTCCCGCGCACCGCGCACCGCCGCCCGCGCGCTGGTCGACGCGCTCGAGATCCACGGCGTCGACACGGTGTTCTGCGTGCCCGGCGAGAGCTATCTGGCGGTGCTCGACGCGCTGCACGACTCGGCGAATACCATCCGCACGGTCACCTGTCGCCAGGAAGGCGGTGCCGCCTTCATGGCCGAGGGCTGGGCCAAGGCGACCGGGCGGCCCGGGGTGCTGATGGTCACCCGCGGTCCGGGCGCGTGCAACGCGTCGATCGGCGTGCACACGGCCTTCCAGGACTCGACGCCCATGGTCGTGTTCATCGGCCAGGTCGCGCGCGATCAGGAGTATCGCGAGGCGTTCCAGGAGATCGACTACCGTCGCTTCTACTCCGAGGTGTGCAAGGCCGTGGTCCAGATCGACCGACCCGAGCGCGTGCCGGAGCTGGTGAGCCAGGCCTTCCACGTGGCCACCTCGGGGCGCCCGGGACCGGTTGCGGTCGCGCTCCCCGAGGACATGCTGCACGAGCCGATCGGCGCGCCGGACACGGGGCCCTACCGAAGCGCGGCGCCCGGGGCCGATCCGCAGCGCATGGCCGAGCTGGCGGCGCGCCTCGGTGAAGCCGAGCGCCCGTTCATGCTGGTCGGCGGAGGCGGCTGGGACGCGCGTGCGGTCGCCGACGTCGCCGCCTTCGCCGACCGCTTCGACCTGCCGACCGGCGCGTCGTTCCGCTGCCAGGACCGCTTCGACAACACCCACCGGTGCTACGCGGGGGACGTCGGCATCGGCATCGCGCCCGAGCTCGCCGATCGGATCCGCGGCGCGGACCTGCTGATCGTGGTCGGCGCGCGCCTGGGCGAGATGACGAGCCAGGGCTACACGCTGCCCGCGCCGCCGACGCCCCACGCCGCGCTGGTGCACGTGCACCCCGATCCGGAGGAGCTCGGCCGCGTTTACCAGCCCGCGGTCGCGATCTGCGCGAGCGTCCCCGCCTTCGCCCGCGCCGCCGCCGCGCTCGAGCCCCCGGCGGCGCGCCCCTGGGCCGAGAGCGCCGGCGAGGCGCACGCGGCGTTCCTCGAGTGGCTCGAGCCGACGCCGGGGATGCCCGGCGACCTCGACATGGGCTCGGTGATGGCCGAGCTGCGCGAGCGCCTGCCGCCCGAGGCCATCCTCACCACTGACGCCGGCAACTTCTCCGGCTGGATGCACCGCCACTACCTCTACCGCCGCTATCCGAGCCAGCTCGGACCGACGAACGGCGCCATGGGCTACGCGATCCCGGCGGCGATCGGCGCGCGCTTGGCGTATCCGGATCGGCCCGTGGTGGCCTTCGTCGGCGACGGCGGCGCGATGATGAGCGGCCAGGAGCTCGCCACCGCCGTCCAGCACGGCGTCGACCCGGTCGTGCTGGTCGTGAACAACAACATGTACGGCACGATCCGGATGCACCAGGAGCGCACCTTCCCGGGACGCACCGTCGCGACGGACCTGCGCAACCCGGATTTCGCGGCCTGGGCGCGCAGCTTCGGCGCGCACGGCGAGGTCGTCGAGCGCACCGGGCAGTTCGCCGCGGCCCTCGAGCGGGCCCTCGCCGCCCACGTCCCGGCGGTGCTCGAGCTGCGCGTGGACCCGGAGGTGATCACCACCCGCACGACCCTGAGCGCGCTCCGCGGCGCCTGACGCCGGACGCCTTCCGATGATCGTGAGGGACAGGCGGACGCGCCCGGAACGCCGGTGAACACCCGCGCCGCCGTCACCAACGCCTGGGCGCTGCTGGCCGGGATGGCCTTCATCATGACCGGCAACGGCCTGCAGGGAACGCTCCTCGGGGTGCGCGCGAGCATCGAGGGGTTCTCGACCGAGAGCACCGGTCTCATCATGACGGGCTACTTCGCGGGCTTCCTCGGCGGCTCGGTGATCGTGCCGCGTCTCGTCGACCGCGTGGGGCACATCCGGACCTTCGCCGCCCTCGCCTCCATCGCCTCCGCCGCGGTCCTCGCTCACGTGGTGTTCGTCAACGTCTCGTCCTGGACCGCGATGCGCCTGGCCACGGGCTTCGCCTACGCGGGGCTGTACCTCGTCGCCGAGAGCTGGCTGAACGACGCGGCCACGAACGAGACGCGCGGCCAGCTCCTGTCGGTCTACATGATCATCGTCATGGGCGGCATGACGGCCGGTCAGCTCCTGCTCAACGTCGCCGCCCCCGAAGGGGTGGAGCTGTTCATCCTCGTGTCGGTACTCGTCTCCCTGTCCCTGGTGCCGATCACGCTCTCGGTCGGCCGTGCACCGGACTTCGACGCGCCGGAGTACCTGAGCGTCGCGAAGCTGTACCGGATCTCCCCGCTCGGCATCGTCGGCGCCATCCTCACGGGCCTCACCCAGGCGGCGATGTTCGGCATGGGCGCCGTCTACGGGCGCCAGGCCGGGCTCAGCATCGAGGAGATCTCCCTCTTCATGGCCTCGCTCTCCCTCGGCGGCATCGCACTCCAGTGGCCCATCGGCTGGCTCTCCGACCGGCTCGACCGGCGCCAGGTGATCATCGGCACCTGCCTGTTCGGCGCGATCTCCGCCTACGTCGCGGCTCGGGTTGCGAACGACTTCCCGGCGCTGCTCGCGAGCGCCTTCGCCCTCGGCGGGGCGACCGTTCCCCTGTACTCGCTGTTCATCGCGCACACCAATGACCACCTGGAGCCGCGGCAGATGGTCGCCGCGAGCGCCGGGCTCGTCTTCGCCGGGGGGATCGGGCTGAGCGGCGGCCCCCTGCTCATCGGGCTGCTCATGGGTCGCTTCGGGACCGACGCCTACTTCTGGGCGATCGGATCGACCCTCGCCCTGGCCGGTGCGTTCGGCCTGTGGCGCATGACCCGGCGCGAGGCGCCGGCGATGGACGACCAGAACGCCTACACGCCCACGCCGCGGACCTCCACCATGGCCGCGGCCCTCGCAGCCGAGGAGATGATCGAGCAGCATGAGCTCGAGCCCGACACCGGAGAGAAGCCCTGAGCCCGTGGCCGATCGTGGTGGCGGCGACGCTGCTCGCGGTGGACGCGGTCGGCGGCGAACGCGAGGCCGCGCGGGCGCGCCTCGAGGCCCTGCACTACGACCTCGAGGTCGCAGGCTACTGCGGGCTCGTCGACGGGGACGTCGGCGCCGGCTTCCGCGCCGCCGCCGCTCCCCTCGTCGAGGCCTCGGAGCTCGACCGGGAGGGGCTCGACGCGCTCCGCGGACGGGCCTGGCAGGCCGCTCATGCGGAGTGGCAGAACCGCGGGCTCGGCGGCTTCCGTGCCTGGTGCCGGAACGAGGCCACCGAGGGCGCACGCCGCCTCGCGGGCCCTCGCTGGCGCCCCCCGGCGGAGCGCCGGGGGTGCGCGATCGACGCATCGTGCGCCCCGGAGAAGCCGTGAGGGAGGCGAGATCCCCTGGGAAATCGGGAGGGATATCGGGAGAGAGATCGGGGGCGGCGGCTCGCTTGATCTGCAATCCGGGGCGGAGTCACACTCTCGCCGTAGCTTCCAACGACAACTGCCGATATTCGCGCACCTTCGACCGGGCGCGGTCCACTGCAGAGCAAGACGGAGGAACGAGATGTCCAAGCACTCCAGCACGCGCGCGGGCGTGAAGCGCCGCACGGTCCTGAAGGGTCTCGCCGGCGCCGGTGCGGCCGCTGTCGGTCCCTGGGTGGTGAGCCCCAAGGTCCTCGCCTCCTCCGGCGAGGTCAACATCCTGATGTGGTCCGACTACCTGCCCCCAGACTTCCTCGAGGCGTTCACCCAGAAGACCGGGATCAAGGTGAACTACACGGGGATCGGCTCGAACGAGGAAATCATCAACAAGATGAAGGCCACCAAGGGCCGCGAGATCGACCTCTGCAGCCCGACCAACATGCGCTCGCTGCAGTGGGTCGAGCTCAACCTGCTCCAGCCCTTCGACATGGGCCGGATCAAGAACATCGGCAACGTCAATCCCGCGATGCTCAAGGTCGGTGACGAGGAGTGGAACTTCGGCAACCAGGGCTCGCACTGGCTGCCGCACATCTGGGGCACCGAGGCGGTGGCCTGGCGCACCGATCTCTACGCGCCGCCGGGTGGCTCCCCGAGCTACGGGAACATCTGGGACAAGGCCAATGCCGGCAAGACCATGATCCGCCCGCACTCGGGCATGCTCGGCGCGGGCCTGTACATGGAGACCACCGGCGCGCTCGAGCCGGGCGCGATGAAGAAGGCCTACAACGACGAGCAGACGATGCGCGCGACCTGGGAGAAGGTCACCCAGTTCTGCATCGCCAACAAGTCCCAGATCAAGCTGTTCTGGAACGACGCCGACAGCCAGAAGAACGGCCTGCTCAACGAGGGCGTGATCGTCGGCCAGACCTGGGACGGCCCGCCGCTCGCGCTGAAGACGGCCGGCGAGCCGGTCACCTACCAGGCGCCCAAGGAGGGCGCGCTCGCCTGGGTCGACGGCATGGCGCTGTCGGCCGGCGCCGGTGATCTCGACGCCGTCTACGCGTTCCTCGACTTCTGCTTCGACCCGGTCCCCGCCGGCAAGGCGATCGACAAGCACGGCTACAACTCGGCGGTGCTCGCCGCCGAGCGCCACGCCGGCGCGGCGTACAAGAAGAACTTCGCCGAGGCCTACCCGGGTGACGCCCTGGCCAAGCTCAACCCCTGGCCCTCGGAGCCACAGTGGTACGCCGACGTGCGGACCGAGTACCGCAACAAGTTCGTGAACGCCTGATCGCCCGCG
>CAJIAT010000329.1_pt1 | contig 10719 bp, 10 predicted proteins | sample 9199161 | NCBI WGS metagenome assembly CAJIAT01 (sample SAMEA7708281, study PRJEB35096) | sediment metagenome | biome: marine neritic benthic zone biome [ENVO:01000025]; feature: sediment [ENVO:00002007]; material: shallow marine sediment [ENVO:03000034] sea grass bed [ENVO_01000059] ... | reverse complement strand
CGGGCTCCTGCTTCGTCCTACCTCGTCCACTGACCGCCATGGATGGCGGGAATGCAGTGGGAGTGCCGGGAGCACTCCCTGTCCTGGACTCGTGTGGATTCAAGGAACAAGCGAGGATTCGTGAACTTGGTGCAATATCCGGGCTAGCCCGGATATCTCACCGATCTCACGGGCCCTCGCTTGTCCCTTGAATCCGCAGCGATTGCGGCGAGCTTGGAAGTACGACCTGTACGTCCGGCGCTCGCCGCAATCGCTGCAAATCCAAGGTCCTGCGCGATCATCCCGCGGATCGGTGAGATATCCGGGCTAGGACCCCGGGCGGGACGTTCGTTTATACTGGCCGGGCAGGCGCGCAAGGGGGCTCGCTCGGGCGAGGGCGCAGGTAGCAGATGAAACTCAATTCGTTCCCGGTCGAGCGCTACGCCGCCAAGATGCGCGAGCGGATCGACCGGCGGCTGTCCGAGCTCGTACCGGCCGAGTCGCTGGCGCCCCAGCGACTGCACCAGGCGATGCGCTACAGCCTCATGGCTCCGGGCAAGCGCATCCGCCCCCTCATCACCGTGCTCGCGGCAACCCACCTCGGCGGCGCCGAGGACGCGGCGCTCGACCCGGCCTGCGCGATCGAGATGGTGCACACCGCCTCGCTGATCCTCGATGATCTCCCGGCGATGGACAACGCGCGGCTGCGTCGGGGCAAGCCGGCGAACCACGTCGCCTTCGGAGAGGAGACGGCACTCCTCGCCGGGGTCGCCCTGCTCAACCTCGCCTTCGGCGTCGTCGGCCACGCACCGCGTCTGGACGACGAGCAGCGGCTCGCGATCGTGCGGCTCCTGTCCGACTCGGTCGGCTCGAACGGCATCATCGCCGGCCAGCTCTCGGACCTCGAGGGCGAGGGCGAGACCGGCGGCGAGGTCGAGCAGATGCACCACCAGAAGACCGGTTCGCTGTTCGTGGCCGCCGCCGAGGCCGGCGCACGCGTCGCCGGCGTGAGCGGCGACGGCATCGAGGCGATGCGCATCTACGGGCGCGACCTCGGCCTAGCCTTCCAGACCCTGGACGACCTGCTGGACGCCTCGGGCAGCGAGGCCGCGATCGGCAAGGACGTCGGGCAGGATGCGGGGAAGGCGACCTTCGTCTCGCTCCTCGGTGCCGAGAGCGCGCGGCGCAAGGCCTGCGAGCTGGTGCGCTCGGCCTCCGACGCCCTCGAGCCGCTCGGCACCGCGGCGGCGCCGCTCTCGGACCTCGCGCTCTCGCTGCTCGGCACCGCCGAGGCGGCCATCTCTCGCAAACGTGACGAGCCCTCCCGCCGGGCCCGCTGAAGCGACCGCGACGGGCTCGGCCGGCGACACACCGATCCTCGAGATCCGCGGTGCGATGCGGAGCTACGGGTCGATCGAGGCGCTGCGCGGGGTCGACCTGCACGTGCATCCGGGGGAGGTTCTGGCCCTCCTCGGTCCCAACGGCGCGGGGAAGACGACCCTGCTGCGCGCGGTCTCCGGCCGCGTTGCCCTGGACGCCGGCGACGTGCGCCTCGCCGGCCGGGATCCGCGCGCGGAGGCGCCGGCCCGCCGCTCCCTCGGCCTCGTTCCCCAGGCCATCGCGCTGTACCCGCACCTCACGGCGCGCGAGAACCTCTGGGTCTTCGGGCGCATGATGGGGGTCACCGGCGAGGTGCTCGCGCGCGCAGTGGACGACGCGCTCGAGCGCATTGACCTCACCCACCGCGCGCACGACCGCGCCGGCACGCTCTCCGGCGGCATGCAGCGGCGACTGAACATCGCCGCGGGAACGCTCCACCATCCGGCGGTCCTGCTCCTGGACGAGCCCACGGTGGGCGTCGACCCGCGCGCCCGCGAGTCCATCCACGCCCTGCTCCGGGACCTGCGCCGCGACGGCCTCGCCATCGTCCTCACCACGCACGACATGGAGGAGGCGGGAAGCCTCGCGGACCGCGTCGCCTTCCTGGTCGAGGGGCGGATCACCGCCGAGGGCACCCCTCGCAGCCTCATCGAGCGTACCTTCGGTACCGATCGCGAGCTCATCGTCACCCTCGCCGAGCCGCCCTGCGACAGCGAGCGCTCGCTCCTCGGCGCGCGCGGCCTCACCGCCACGCGCATCGAGCAGATCTGGACCGGCCGCCTCGCCGGCGACTTCGACACCGCCTCCGGGATCGCCGCGGAGATGCGCCGGGCCGGCCTGGCGATCTCCGAGTTCCGGGTTCGCGAGCCCGGGCTGCAGGGGGTGTTCCTGCAGCTCACGGGCCGCGAGTTCTCCTGAGCCGATGGGCACCGACCCGCGATTCCTGCCCATCGCCGCGCGGCGCCCTGCCCCGGAGCCAGGGGACCGGTGAGCCTGGCGGTGCTGCGCGCGATGTACCTCGCCCTGGTGCGCGATCCGGGCGCCCTCGCCATGAGCTTCGTCTTGCCGGCGGTGTTCTTCGTCGTCTTCGCGTCGATCTTCGCCGGCGCGAGCGGCGACGAGTTCCGCCTGCGGATCGCCATGGCCGACGAGGTCCGCGACGAGACCTCGACGCGGCTGCTCGAGGCGCTCGCCGAGGAGCCGTCGCTGCACCGGGTCGGCGGCGAGGGGCTGGGCCCGGCCGCGGTGCGCCGCATGGTCAAGCGCGGCGTCGCCGACGTCGGCCTGGTCGTGCGCGCGGACGCCGAGCGGCTCGGTACCGTGGGCGGATTCGGGCCCCCGCCCCTGCTGATCGTCACCGACCCGGCTCGCGAGGTCGCGGTGCCGATGCTCGCAGGGCAGATCCAGAAGGCCTACTTCTCGGCGCTACCGGATGTCGCGCTCGGCGGCGTCGTCACGTTCATCGGCACGCAGTTCACGACCTTCGAGGACGTCCAGCGCCGCCAGATCGACCGCGGCCTCCAGGCGATGCGCTCCGGCGCCGCCGCCACGGCCGACGCGGGCTTCGGCTTCGAGGGGTTGTACGAGCGCGAGGACGTGGTCGGCCAGGCGGCCGGACTCAACCACGTCGCCTACTATGCCGGGGCCGTCGCCATCCTGTTCCTGCTGTTCTCCGCTGTTCACGGCGCAATCACCCTGCTCGAGGAGAACGAGACCGGGATCATGGACCGGGTGCTCGCCGGACCGGGGAGCACGCGCATCCTCGTCGACGGCAAGTTCCTCTACCTGGTCGCGCAGGGCACGGCGCAGGTGGGGGTGATCTTCGTCGTCGCATGGCTGGTCTACGGTGTCGACCTGCCTGGCCACCTGCTGCCGTGGCTGGCGACCACGGTCATCGCCGCGGCGGCCGCCGCGGGCCTCGGCCTCACGCTGACGACGGCCTGCACCACGCGCCGCCAGGCGCAGACCCTGTCCAACGTCGTGATCCTGATCGTCTCGGCGCTCGGTGGGAGCATGGTGCCGCGCTTCCTGATGCCGCCGCTGCTGCAGGATATCGGCTGGCTGACGCCCAACACCTGGGCGCTCGAGGCCTACACCTCGATCTTCTGGCGCGGCGATCCGATCAGCGAGCTGCTCGTGCCCTGGGCGATGCTCACCGCAGCGGCAATCGCCGGCGTCCTGATCGCACGACGGCTGGCACGGCGCCTGGAGTCGTTATAATCGGGGGTGTCCGTCCCTGGTGCCGTCAACGCAACGCCATGACCCCGAACCCGAAGCCATGACCCCGAAGCCATGATGGAGACGTCGCTGCTCACCAACGCCCTGCTCTTCCTCGGCGCGCTCGCCGGCATGGAGCTGGTGGCAATCCTCGCCCACAAGCACGTCATGCACGGGCCGCTATGGTGCTGGCACGAGTCGCACCACCGGCCGCGCGAGGGCGTCTTCGAGAAGAACGACCTGTTCGCGGTGGTCTTCTCGCTGCCGTCGATCGGCTGCATCTACGTCGGGGTGCACCACTGGGCGCCGGCGCTCTGGGTAGGGCTGGGGATTCTCGCCTACGGCCTCGTCTACTTCTTCTTCCACGACATCCTCGTCCACCGGCGCATCCGCATCCCCTACGTACCGCGCAAGGGCTACATGCGCCGCGTGGTACAGGCCCACATGATGCACCACTCGACCCACGGCAAGGAGGGCGCGGTGTCGTTCGGCTTCGTCTGGGCGCCGCGCATCGAGAAGCTGAAGGTGGAGCTCGCGCGCAACCGCGAGCGGCTAGCCGCCGTCGAGGGCGCGACGCAGCCCTGAGCTGGGGAACCAGCCTCAGGCTGGATCGGGCTTGGTCCAGAGATCCTCGCGCGGCGGGTGCTCGCGCAGCCGTCCCGCGCTGCAGGCGAGCATCGCCGAGGCTCCGGCGCGAAGGCCCCAGAGCGCCTTGCGGGGACGGCTGACCACGACCCGGTGATCCCAGGCCCCCGCCCCGCGGGCGAGGACCTCGAGGCCGATGTCGCGGTAGACGCCGCGAGCGGTCGCAACCGCCCAGGCGGCGCGCAGCGGCAACGCCGAGAGTCCGTGATGGGCCGAGTCGTAGTAGCGCTCGGCCTCGAGGAGCAGGCGCCTGACGACCTGGGCCACCGCGGGTCTCGAGGCTTCGTCGGCCACCCGTTCCTGCATCACACCCGCCTCGGCGAGCCATTCGCCGGGAAGGTATACGCGCGCGGCACCTGCGTCCTCGACGACGTCGCGCGAGATGTTGGTGAGCTGGAACGCGATGCCGAGATCGGCCGCCCGCTGCAGCACGACCCGCTCGCGGGCGCCCATCACGTGAGCCATCATGACGCCGACGACCCCCGCCACGTGGTAGCAGTACAGGAGCGTGTCGTCGAGCGACCGGTAAGTGCGCTCGTCCACGTCCATCCGGAATCCCTCGAGGAGCTCGAAGGGGTAGCGCTCGGGGATCCGGTGACGCTCGACGACCCTGCGAAAGGCCTCGAACACCGGGTTGTCCATCGGCTCGCCAGCGTAGGCGCGGGTCGTCTGCTCGTAGAGATGGTCGAGCCGCTCGGCGGCGGTGTCGGCGGCCTTCGCGGAGATCCCGAACCCCAGCTCCTGGCCGTCGACCTGGTCGTCGCAGTAGCGGCACCAGGCGTAGAGCATGTAGGCCGACTCGCGCGTCTCGCGGTCGAACAGCCTCGACGCGGCCGAGAAGCTCTTCGAGCCCTTGCGGATCATCAAACGGCTGTTCGCGACGACCTGATCCAACCGTCTCCCCCCGTGAAGCGCGCACCGGAGCACGGGCCAAGTTTGAACCGACGGACCTCGCGAGGCCAGCCCGGGTCCCGGGCGCTCAGGCGCCGGCGAGGTCCTCGAGCACGAGGCCGGCCGTCGCCTTCGCCGAGTTCACCACGCCCGGGATGCCCGCGCCGGGGTGCGTGCCGGCGCCCGCGAAGTACAGGCCCTCGACGTTGTCGTCGCGGTTGTGGACGCGGAAGTACGCGCTCTGGGTGAGCACCGGCTCGAGCGAGAACGCGGATCCCACGTGTGCGTTCAGCTCACTCTCGAAGTCGGCCGGGGTGAAGATCCGCATGGTCGTGATCTGCTCGCGCAGCCCGGGCATGACGCGGCGCTCGAGGTACTCGAGGATCCGATCGCGGAGCCTGGGGCCCTCGACGGCCCAGTCGAGGGCCGCCTTGCCGAGGTGCGGCACCGGCGCGAGGGCGTAGTAGCTGCCCCCGCCGGCCGGTGCCAGCGTGGGATCGGTGACCGTCGGCGCGTGCAGGTAGAGGGAGAAGTCGTCGGCGAGGATGCCGCGCGTGAAGATGTCGGTGAGGAGCTCCTTGTAGCGCGGGCCGAAGAGCACCGTGTGGTGGGCGAGATCGGGATAGTCGCTGCGCGTGCCGAAGTACACGACGAACAGGGACATGCTGTAGCGCCTGCGGAGCAGCCGGCGCCGCGTGCCCCGCACCAGCGGCTCGCGGGCGAGCAGCTTGCGGTAGGTGTGCACGACGTCCGCGTTGCTCACCACGGCGTCGGCGGGGCGCTCGCGGCCGTCCTCGAGCTCCACGCCACGCACCCTCCCGCCGGTGGTGTCGACGCGGGCGACGGGCGCGTCGAGCAGCAGCTCGCCGCCGATATCGGTGAACAGGCGCGCGAGCCCCTCCACCAGGGCGCCGGTGCCTCCCATCGGGAACGAGACGCCCCAGCGGCGCTCGAGCGTGTGGATCAGCGTGTAGATCGCCGAGGAGGAGAACGGGTTACCGCCGACGAGCAGCGAGTGGTAGCTGAACGCCTGGCGCAGCTGCGGATCGGAGATGAACCGCGAGACCATGGTGTACACGGAGCGATAGGCCTCGAGGCGCACGAGCTGAGGCGCCACCCGGATCATGCTGCGGAAGTCGAGGAAGGGCACGTGCGCGAGGCGCTCGTAGCCCTCGAGAAAGACCTCCTCGGCGTAGCGCTGGAATCTGAGGTAGCCGTCCACGTCGGCCGGGCTCTTCGCTCCGATCTGCTCGATCAGCGCGTCGTGATCGTTGCTGTAGTCGAAGGTGTAGCCATCGGGCCAGATGAGCCGGTAGAAGGGGCGCACGGGAACGAGCTCCACGTAGTCCGACAGGCTGCGCCCGGATAGCTCGAAGAGCTCCTCGAGCACGTTCGGCGCGGTGATCACCGTCGGTCCGGCGTCGAAGCGATGCCCTTTGTCCTCGTAGACGTAGGCCCGGCCGCCGGGGCGATCCCTGCGCTCGACCAGCGAGGTCTCGATACCGGCGGACTGGAGCCTCACGGCGCAGGCGAGACCCCCGAAGCCCGCGCCGACGACGACCGCGCGGCGGGCGCTCATCGCGCCCCCGGTCGAGGGGGGCGGATCGTCTGAAGGGCACTGGTCATCGGGTTGCTCCGGGAGGGTCGACCGGCGCGCACGATACCCCAGCGCGCAGCGCAGCGCCTGCCGGGACCACCCGCTGCGTCAGGGCAGGTCCTTGAGCTGGCGGAGCCGCTCGGCCACCTCGGGCACGCTATCCGGGTTCCAGGTGCCCAGATAGCGCGCCCCGAGGAGCCCGTCGCGCGTGTAGGCGAGCAGGTTCGGCACCGAGGTGTCCAGACCGAGCGCACGCGCCCAGCGGCGCTCCATGTCGATCATGACGGGCACGCCCTCCGGGACGACGATCCGCAGCCTGGTGGCGATGCGCTCGCGGGTGGCCGAGCTGCCCTCCGGGACGTCCGCTACCCGCAGGTAGGTGACGCCCTCGACCAGCGCGCGCAGGTCCTCCTCCCAGAATCGGGTGTTGAGCAGCCCCGTCGCGGTGACGACGAATACCAGCACGACCTCGCCCTGGTGGGCCGCGAGGCTGTCGCTGCGCCCGTGCTGGTCCGCCAGCTCGATCGACCTCACGTCCTCGGCGGCAAGGGCCCGGCCACCGAGCGCGAGCGCGGCGCCGAGTGCCAACGCGCTCACGAAACCCGCGCGCCGCCGGTGCTTGATGGGCCGTGTCATTGGTATCATCTCCTGCTCAGGAGCGGCGAAGCGCCGCGAGCGCCGGGCTGCCGGGAGCGCCATGACCCTCGAGACCCTGTTCGTCACCTTCGTCGCGTTGTCGCTCATCATCGTGGTGCGCTACTTCATGATCTGCGGCCTGTTCTACTGGCTGCTCTGGAAGCGGCCTGCGGAGAAGGTCCACGCCCGACGCCTGACCAGCATCGTGCCCGCGGCGAAGGTCGTGCGCAGCGAGATCCGCTGGTCCATCGTCTCCTCGGTCATCTACGCGGTGCCGGGCGCGATCATGCTCGAGGCGTGGAAGAACGGCGGCACCGCGATCTATACGGACGTCTCCGAGTACGGCTGGCTGTACCTCGTGCTCAGCGTCTTCGTATACCTGTTCATCCACGACACGTACTTCTACTGGACGCACCGGCTGATGCATCGCCCGAAGATCTACAAGGTCTTCCACCGCGTGCACCACGAGTCCAAGCAGCCGACGCCCTGGGCGGCGTTCTCGTTCCACCCCTACGAGTCGATCGTGGGCGCCATCATCATCCCGGTCCTCGTGTTCCTCATCCCGATCCACGTCGGCGCCGTGCTGTTCCTGCTCGTGGTGATGACGATCTGCAGCGTGATCAATCACACGGGCTTCGAGATCTTCCCGGACTCGGCGATGCGCGGCTTCATCGGCAAACACTTCATCACCGCGGCGCACCACAATCTCCACCACACGAAGTTCCGCTGCAACTACGCGCTCTACTTCCGCTTCTGGGACAAGGTGATGGGCACCGACGTGTTCGAGGAGGCCTACGACTTCCTGCGCCCGACCCAGGCGCCGGCGCCGCTGCGCTCGGGCGCGGGCAGCGACTGACGCCCGTCAGCAGGAGTTCGAGGAGCTTCGTCTCTCAGCAGCCGTCCTCACCTGCCCGACCGGTCGGGGGACCGTCGGGCACCGCCCCCTCACGCGACGCGCCGGGGCGCCTGCGGGCGGGCTCGGGCGAGCGTCTCGTGCAGCGCCCGGAACTGCTCCGAGACCTTGTGCCGCGGATACAGGTCGACGAGCGGACGCGCGCGCTGGTGCGACTCGCGGATCTTCACCGAGGCGGTCAGACACGGCTCGAGCAAGGGCAGGCCCTCGGCGCGCAGCGCCTCGACCATCTCGCTCGGCAGCCGCGCACGGGGCTGGAACTGGTTCACGACGATGCCCTCGACCTCGAGCCGGTCATTGTGGTCGGCGCGGATCTCCGCGACGCTGTCCATGAGCGAGTACAGCGCGCGACGCGAGAACTCGTCGCAGTCGAAGGGGATGAGGCAACGGTCGGCGGCGATCAGCGCCGAGCGGGTGAAGAAGTTCAGTGCCGGCGGCGTGTCCATCCACACCGCGTCGTAGCCGTCCAGATCGTCCAGCGCCTCGCGCAGCTTGTACATCTTGTAGCGCGACTCGAGCTTCACCCGGAGCTCGTCGAGGCCCGAGTGCGCGGGCAGCAGGTCGAGGCCTTCGACGGGGGAGGCCGTGACGTAGTCGTCGGTGCGGCCCGCGTCCCGTGCCAGCGACAGGGTGTCGTTGAAGAAGTCGGCGGCGGTGCGCTCGGGCCGTGCGTCGGCGCCGAGCAGGTACTGGGTCGCGTTGGCCTGCGGATCGAGGTCGACGAGCAGGGTTCTGAGACCGCGCTCGGCGCTCACCGCCGCGAGGTTGACGCTGATGGTGGACTTGCCGACCCCGCCCTTCTGATTGAAGACCACGCGCCGCATCACACGCCTCCTCGGCCACTGCCCGGGGGTCGGCGAGTGTATTCGATGGCGCGTCGCGCGGCGAGACGCCCCGCGAGGGGCCCCAGGGGTATACTCGGTAGGCGGTGAGCGGAGGAACGAAGATGTTCGGACTCGGTAAGAAGCGCACGATGCCGGCGCCCGACCGCGCCCTTGCAGGGCGCGACACCCCGATGCCCGTTGCCGACCGGCACGCGGTGCTCGACGCCCCGCTCCGGCCGCCCTTCCCCGATGGCACGGCCCGTGCGCTGTTCGGGCTCGGCTGCTTCTGGGGCGCCGAGCGGTGCTTCTGGGAGACGCCGGGGGTGGTCTCCACGGCGGTCGGCTACGCGGCGGGCTACACACCGAATCCGAGCTACGAGGAGGTGTGCAGCGGCATGACCGGGCACAACGAGGTGGTGCTCGTCGTGTTCGAGCCGCAGCGCGTGAGCTACGCAGAGCTGCTCAAGGTGTTCTGGGAGGCCCACGACCCGACCCAGGGCATGCGCCAGGGTAACGACGTGGGCACCCAGTACCGGTCCGGGATCTACGTCTACGACGACGCGCAGCGCGAGAGCGCGAGAGCCTCACTCGACGCCTACGCGAGCGCCCTCGCGGCGCGCGGTGGCGGCCCCATCACCACCGAGATCGTCGACGCGCCGCAGTTCTACTTCGCCGAGGACTATCACCAGCAGTACCTCGCCAAGAACCCGCACGGCTACTGCGGTCTCGGCGGCACCGGCGTCGCCTGTCCGGGGCCCGCCGACTGGGCGCTCGCCGAGCGGGCCTCGACCGCCTGAGCGAGGTCGTCGAGCAGCGAGCGGGTTCGGCGCCCGCCGCTCACTCGTAGACCACCTCGACCGCGTCCAGGTAACGCTCGAGCAGGTCGAGCTCCAGACCGATGCGCTCGGCGTCGTCGGCGTGCGCCGCCTCCTCCAGGGCCGCGCCGATCCGGGTGAGCTCGTGGAAGCCGTAGCCACCCCCCGATCCCTTCAGGCTGTGCCCGGTGCGCTGGATCTCCTCGAGCCGCCCCCCGTCGAGCGCCTCGCGCAGCCGCGCGAGCTCCTCGACCCGGCGTGCGAGGTAGGTCGGCACCAGGGACTCCAGATCCCGGCTCACGCGCACCTCGGCCACCTCCGCGTCCGTCGAGGGCGCCTCGGCTGGCAGGGCCAACGCGTCCACCCCCTGGTCCGCGGCCATGGCAGGCTCGGGCCCGGCGCTTCGGGGCGCGGCGGGCCCAGACCCCGTGCGCTGAGAGGGCTTGGGCTCGATGGGCTCGCCGGGCCCGAGCGCCGGCGCGCCGCGCTCGGGCTGGCTCCAGGGACCGACGATGTCCTCGATCGCTCGCAGCAGACCCGCCCGCTTGATGGGCTTGGTGAGGTGGGCGTCGCAGCCCGCCGAGCGGCCGCGCTCGACGTGGTCGCGCAGCGCGTTCGCGGTGAAGGCGACGATCGGGGTGCGCGCGCGCCCCTCGCGCGCCTCGAGCGCACGTATCGCCCGGGTCGCCTCGAGCCCGTCCATGACCGGCATCTGCATGTCCATGAGCACCACGTCGAAGGGGGCGGACTCGAAGGCGCGCAGCGCCTCCTCACCGTTGTCGACGAGCTCCAGATCGAAGGGCTCCTCCGCCAGGTAGGCCG
>CAJIAT010000497.1_pt1 | contig 10769 bp, 8 predicted proteins | sample 9199161 | NCBI WGS metagenome assembly CAJIAT01 (sample SAMEA7708281, study PRJEB35096) | sediment metagenome | biome: marine neritic benthic zone biome [ENVO:01000025]; feature: sediment [ENVO:00002007]; material: shallow marine sediment [ENVO:03000034] sea grass bed [ENVO_01000059] ... | reverse complement strand
TGTTCGGATAAGGCCGGTCCGGTGCGGGTTGCGGGGACCGTCGGCCGCAGGGATGCGGCCGTCGAGCCTACATGGACGTATTCACGGCGCGTCCCCGCAGCCCGTACCGGGCCGGCCGACGCCCGGGTAGCTGCTTAACCGATCACGAATGCGAGCGCTCGTGCGATCGGTGAGATATCCGGGCTAGCCCGGGCACCAGCTCTCGTCGCGAGGGCGTTGCGTACTGGTGCGATATCCGGGCTAGCGTTGCCAAGGCCTGCGACCTTCCCTGCCCTTCCGGCGCTGAACGGCGCGCTTACGCTCGGGCCGGCCCGTGCTCCCGCGCGTGCCAGGCGGTCTCGGCGTCGCGCTGGCTCCAGCGTGCGCGCTCGGCGAGGCCGTCGAGGACCTCCTTGACGGCGACGATGTTGGCCGGTCGTGCGTCGCGCTCCTTCTCCAGACACGCGGCGACCAGCGCATCGAGCTCGGGCGGGATCTGCTGCGCCGCGACCGTGGACAGTGGCGGCGGCACCTCGTTCAGCACCCGGGTGGTGAGCGCGAGCGTGTCCTCGGTCTCGAACATGCGGCGCCCGGAGAGGAGGAAGAAGGCGACCGCGCCGACGGCGTAGACGTCCGCGCGCGCGTCGACATCGGCCGGATCGCGCAGCCGCTCGGGCGCCATGTACTGAGGGGTCCCCAGTATGCGGAGCGAGCGCGTGATGGTCTGCGACTGCTCGTCGACGATGCTCTTGACCAGCCCGAAATCCAGGATCTTGACGAAGTCGTACTCGCCGCCGTGATGGCAGGCCATGATGTTGGTGACGCTGATGTCACGATGGACCATGCCCTTGCCGTGCGCTTCGGCGAGCCCGGCGCAGACCTGCCGCAGGATATGCACCGCGCGCGGGACGGGCATCGGTCCGCCGCGCAGCACCAGATGGCCCACGGTGTCGCCCTGCAGGAACTCCATCGCGTAGTACAGCGTGCCGTCGACGCCCACGCCGTAGTCGTAGATCTCCACCATGTTGGGGTGCGTGAGCTGGCTCGCGAGCCGCGCCTCGCGCCGGAACCGGGCGGTGAGCTCGTCCGTCGCTCGCGCGGGCTTCAGGAGCTTGACCGCGCTAGGGCGCTTGAGCAGGTCGTGGCGCGCTCGATAGACGTTGCCGACGCCCCCTTCTCCGATGCGCTCGTCGAGCCAGTACGCGCCCATTCGATTCTTCTCCACCTCGCGGTGAATGAGCACGGCCGCGAACCAGGAGACGTGCGCCGCGACGGTGGCGACGAGGAGCGCAGCCAAGACCACCGCGAACACGGTGTCGAGCACCTCCAGGGGCGCATAGGCCTCGTCGGCGCTCATCTCGATGGCGAGGTACATGTCGCCTGCGCCGAGGCGCCGCCAGCTCCCGACGACCAGCGTGCCGCGATATCCAGGGTACGGGTCGAGCAACACGCCGCTGGCATCGCCCGGCGCGCCGCCGGTCGCGACCGCCGCCTCGACGAGCTCGGTGCGTGCGTCTGCGGGCATGCCTGGCGGTCGCAGCACCAGGCCCCTCGACGAAGCCATGCCGGCGGCCCGGATCGCGCGAACGACCGGCTCGGCCTCGAATCGGCTCGTCGAGAGCATCACCCCGTCGCGAGCGAAGGCATAGACCTCGTCGGACGCGCCAGCACGCGCCGCAGCGAGGATGCTCGAGAACTGCTCGTCGGCGTAGTAACCCACGCCGAGCGCGGCGACGATCGTCCCCGCCTCGGCGCGCACCGGCGTTCGGATCCAGGCGAGCGGCCGTACCGGCGGTGGCGTCCGCGGCGCGGCCTCCTCGAGCTGCCCGGCGCCTTCGCGCGGCGGCAGGAACAGCGTCTCGCCCCGAAAGACCGGTGCGAGATCGCCCTCGAGGTCCGCCCCTTGGTAGCGCTGGCCGCAGCGATCCGGATGGCTCGACGCGATGATGCGGCCCGAGGCGTCGGCGAGGTCGAAGGCCGCAGCCCCGGTACCGGCGAGCGCCTGCTCGAGCCGCGCGAAGAGGAGAGCTGCGGCCGGCGACGCGCAGTGCTGCTGCGCGCTCGCTCCGGAATCGCCGGCGATCGTGGCTACGGCGACAGCCCCGTCGCGCAGCTGGCGGTCACGGGCCAGGCGCTCGATGCCGAGCTTCTGATCCTCGATCCACACCTCGAGGGACTTCGTCTCGGCGTCGAGGACCGACTTCAGCGCGGCGCCGCGCGTGGTACGCATGGAACGCTCGACCTCGTGGTGGGTCCACCAGCCGATCCCACCGAGCACGATCGTGCTCGCCAGCATTGCGATCGCGAGGGTCCGACGCAGCCGCACCCGGCGGGCCTGCGCCTCACGGGCGAGGTCCGCTGCCAGATCGGCGCCCAGGGTTGCGGGCGTGGTTTCCACGGCGCTCGGCGAGGCGGCGGGCGAGGTGTCCGCAGACATGTGCCGCTACCCGATTCCGTGCCTGCCGCGCGGCGGCGCCGCGCCCGGCGCGTACTCGCCCTTCGTGCCGGCCTCGGTCGCACCGAGCCCGGCAGGGCTGGCGGGCCGATCGCGGCCCGTCCCGGTCTGCGACGGGTCCGCACCGGCGTGCGACGCAGCTTCCTCGTTCCAGCGCATCGCGATCACCGTCAGGTTGTCGGCGCGCGTGCCGGCCCGACGCTCGGCGAGGTCGGAGAGCTCGGGGATCGATTGCTCGATGGATCGGCCCGCGAGGCCCCGCAGGAGCTGGCTCGGCCTGAGCGGACCCCAGAAGCCGTCCGAGCACAGCAGCACGACGTCGCCATCGTGCAGCTGGGCGCAGGAGCCGGGGCCGGGCTGCGGCGTGACGGGACCACCGAGAGACTGCAGGACGCGGTGGCGCTGCGAGTGCGCCGCCACCGCGTCCTCCGCGACGAGGCCAGCGTCCACCATGTCCTGCACCGGCGTATGGTCCCGGGTGCGCGCCTCGACGCGGCCATCGCGCACGAGGTACAGGCGCGCGTCACCGACGTGGTTCCACCATGCCTGGCCGTCCTGCACGACGCAGGCGACCAGGACGGTTCGGGGCACCTCGGGCAGCGTTCGCGCGCTCGCGTAGCGGAGGATCGCGTCGTGCGCGCGGACGACGGCGCGCTCGAGGAACTCCGCCGGATCGGTGAGTCTCGGCTTCGCCTCGCCGCAGAAGCTGTACAGGAGGCTGCCCACCGCGAGCTCGGCCGCGAGCTCGCCGCCGAAGTACCCGCCCATGCCGTCGGCGACCGCGAGCACCATCGCCTCGTCCGTGGCGTCGTGACCCATGTAGTCCTGGTTGCGCTCGCGCATGCCGATGCGATGCTCGCGCACGAGGACGTAGTTCACCGGGATCGCTCCCGAGAATCCTTGCCTTCCCTCCTTCCTCGCAGGCTCTTCGGGCCACGCCGCCCACGCCCACGCACCTCCCTGGACGGCGCGAAGGCCTTCGATCTCGCCAGAACAGCAGGCTGGACCATCGTGCCATCGGTCGACTGCGATCCCCCTGCTGATCATGGTACAGGGGCGCGAGCACGCCGTCCCCTGGGAACCAGGTTCGCGCCGACGCGGGGGCCCGAGCGCCTGCGAGGCGCGCCCGGCTCCAGACAGGGCACGGCTCGTCGGCAGCGGCTCGCCCCGGGGGCGCCCCTGGCCGATCCGGACGCCGGAGGGGGTCAGCCCCCGTGCTTTCCCGTACACTTGCGAAGAAGCTTCCCGCTGCGCCGGCGAAGGAGCGACGCTTGAATCTCGAGAAGGTCGTCTTCGGATTCTTCATCGTTATGGCGTTGACGCTGAACTTCGGCTTCATCCTCGGCGACATCGACAATCCGGACCACCACAGCATCGTCGAGCTCTTCTTCGCGATCGTCGTCAACGTCATCGCGACGATCCTGAAGCTCGGCGACCGGACTCAGATCGGCGCGCTCCTGCTCTCCACGAGCCTCGTGGCCGATCTCCAGCTCATCGCCGCAGCCATCGTGTGGGCGTGGGCGGCGCACGTCGTCGACGCGCCGCTCGGCGCGGCGGACATGGCCGTCATCGTGTCGCTCGCAGCCGGTGCGGTCCTCGCGAACATCGTCTCGGTCACGATGGTCGTCGCCGAGGCGCTCATGCTGCGCAGATAGGAGACGAGCAGGAGATCGATCCATGGCGGGACCCGCCCAGCTCGACCGCGTCACCTTCATCGTGCTGCGGTTCATGCGCGCCCCGGCGCTGGTGCTGGTCTTGGTCTACGCCGTCGCCATCGGGGGACTGGTCCTGATTCCGGGCCCGGAGGTCGACGGCGAGCGCGCCGGCCTGAGCTTCTTCCACGCGTTCTACTTCCTGACCTACACCGCAACGACGACCGGCTTCGGAGAGATCCCGTACCCGTTCTCCGAAGCCCAGCGGATGTGGGCCATCGTCTCGCTCTACCTCAGCGTCATCGCCTGGATCTACGCGATCGGCTCCATCTTCCAGCTCGTGCGCAACCCGCACTTCCAGCAGGCGCTCGAGGAGTGGCGCTTCATGCGTCAGGTGGCGCGCATCAACGAGCCCTTCGTCATCATCTGCGGCTTCGGCAACACGGGCAGCCTGCTCGCTCGCGGTCTGAGCGACGCGGGGCTGGCTGCCGTCGTCCTCGACGCGGACCCGGAGCGAGTCAAGGCACTGCGGCTGCGCGACTATCGCGTTCCGATGCCCGGAATCGCCGGCGACGCGCGTGACCCGCGGCTTCTCTTGGAGGCGGGTCTCGAAGGCCCGCTCTGCCGGGCGGTCGTCGCCCTGACCAGCGACGAGCGGGTCAACCAGAAGATCGCGGTCACCGCGGCACTGCTCAATCCCGCCGCCATGGTGGTGTCCCGCTCGACCACGGAGTCCTATCGCGAGGTGCTCGCCGCGCTCACGCGCGCGACGCACGTCATCGACCCCTTCCAGACGTATGCGCGCTTCCTCGGCGCGTCCCTCGCCGAGCCGGAGATCCAGATGCTGAACTCCTGGATCCTCGGCGCCGACGATGCGCGGCTCGAGCCCACGTTCGCCGCACCCCGCGGCAAGTGGATCCTCTGCGGCTACGGCCGCATGGGACATCGCCTCGAGGAGGTGCTCGGCGAGATCGGAATCGAGACGGTCATGATCGAGTCCGAGGTCGCCGAGGACGAGGCCGGGCGCGGCAACGTCGTCGCCGGCCGGGCAACGGCCACGACGCTCGAGAAGGCCGGGATCCACGAGGCCTCCGGCATCGTCGCCGGCACCAACAACGACTACGACAACCTGGCGATCGTCGTCACCGCCCGCGCGCTGAATCCGAGGATCTTCTCCGTCGTGCGCCAGAATCGACACGAGAACCAGGCGGTCTTCGCTGCCGCCCACGCCGACCTGATCATGCAGCCGAGCCTCGTGAGCGCACGGCGGATCCTGCTCCTGCTGATAGCGCCGCTCCTGAGAACGCTGTTCGCGGTGCTCGCCGATCCCGAGAACCCGAGCCGGGGCGAGACGCTCGCACGCATCGTGGCGCAGCTGCGCGAGCGCGTCGGTGGCACCCACCCTCGGATCTGGACCGTCGAGCTCGGCCCGGAGACCGCGGGCGCCCTGTCGCGACGCTGCGCGGCGGGCGAGGAGACGCGGCTCGCGGATGTGCTCAGGGACAGCCGCGACCGCGAGAGCTCGCTGGCGTGCGTCGCACTGGTGCTGCGCTCGGCGGGGCGCACGCGCGTGCTACCCGGCCCGGACCACGCTCTGCGGCCCGGTGACGAGATCCTCTTCTGCGGGACCCCGGCGGCCCAGCGCCTTCTCGACGCGTCGCTCAACAACGAGTACACCCTCGAGTACCTCGTCGAAGGGCACGAATCGCCGCGCGGCGTCGTCATGCAGTGGGTGCTGGATCGAGCCCGCGCCCCGGACTCCGTGACCGGGGCGTCGGCCCGGGAGCAGGGCCCCGGCCCGGGCACGCCCTGAGGGGAAGCGGACGCGTTCCCGGCCACCAGCGAGGCACAGGCCGAGTTCAGCCCGGGAGCGTGCGAACCATGAGGGTCACGAGCTCGCCGCGATAGGTGAGCTCCTCCAGCTCCTGCCATCCGAGCCGCGCGTAGAGCGACTGACGGTCCGGCGTGTGCAGGTAGAGCTTGCGAACGCCGCCGTTTGCGGCGAGGCCGGCGAGGTGATCGACGAGCTGGCTGGCAAGCCCCCGACCGCGATACGGCGGTGCGACGTAGACCGAGGCGACCCACGGCGTTAGCGCGGGGCGAGTCGTGAGATCGCACTCGACCAGGCTCGCCGTCGCGACGGGCGCACCGGCCACCTCGACCACGTGGAGCGAGGGCACGAGCGTGCCGGCGAGCCGTTCGGCGACTCGCGCCCGCGTCTCGGCGAACGAGCTGCCCGGACGCAGGTGGGCCCACTGCGCGTGTATCCAGCCGGCCACGGTCTCGAGGCCGGCGTACCCGCGAGGCGCCGTCACGATCCTGGGGACCAGCTCCGCCATCGTCGGCTCCTCGGCAGCCCGCCGGCAATCGACGACGGGCAGCCCGAGCGCTCCGCCGCCGCGACCCTCAGGCGAAGCGCGCTCGCACCGAGCCGAAGTCGCCGAAGTCACCGACGGCCTGCTCACCGGGTGAGACGGGAAGGATCAGCCCGGCGCAGGTGCCGGTCATCACGAACTCGCCGGCGCGAAGACCCCGGCCAGCGAGAAGGGGATGGGTTGCCAGCCAGCCGACGGCCGCGAGCGGGTCGTCCCAGATCATCGGACCGAAATCCCCGGCTCCCTTCTCGACCCCGTCGACCGAGGTACGAACCGCGGTCCGGCCGAGGTCGAAGTCCCGCCAGTCCGCGGGCGCCTCGCCGACGACCACGGCGACCTGGCCCGCGCTGTCGGCGATGACCAGGGGACCGTTGCCCTCGAGCGACCCGGGTACCCGCTGGCCGATGATCTCGAATGCGGGGGCCACCCCCGCGGTTGCCGCGGCCACTTCCGCGGCGTCGTAGGGCTCCTCCCGGGCGGGCAGGTCCGCCGAGAGGCGCACCAGGAACTCGGTCTCGAGCCCCGGCGCCTGGTCGGGCGCGATCGTCACCGCCCCGCCGCTCGGCACGACGAATCGCTCGTGGACGGGGCCGGCGAACGGCGCGTCGAGCCCGAGGAGGGCCATCCCACCGGGGGCACCGGCGCCGATCTTCCAGCCGGCAAGGGGACCGCCCAGCTCCACCTGGTGGCGCAGCACCGCGTAGGCGGCGTCGGCATCGGCAGGGCGATCGCCGGCCTGGAGATCCAGGGTCCCCCCTTCGAGGCGTGCATCCCACAGCGCCTTCGCGAGTGCCGCATCGTTCATGGTTCTCCCCTCCCGAGCGTTGGCGGCGCCAGTATAGAGCGGCCGGCGCCAGCTGCGCGGCTTGACGCTGCCTGACGATGGGAGAACAGTGCCTGGTGGACACGATCGCTCGCCCTCGTGCCCATGGATGAGGCGGCTCGATGGGTCCGGATCGTCATTCCCCTTCTTCGAGCAGGATCCTCGTCGTCCTGCTGTTGCCGGCCGCGCTCTCGTCGACGAGCTTGAACCGATGTGTCCCGATCTTCAGGTCGTCCTCGTGCTGTAGCATCTGCTTGGTGACCCGCTTTCCGTTGACGCGGGTGCCGTTCGTGCTGCCGAGGTCGATGGCCCAGACGTCGAGAAGACCTTCCATGTACACGCTGGCCTTCACCAGTATCTCGGCGTGATGACCGCTGACCGCATCGTCATCGAGCTGGATGTCGTTGTCGCGCTCCCTTCCGACGGTCAGCCTACCCTCTTCGAGGTGATACTCCCGATACATCCTCCCGTCCACTGAGTGAATCAGCTTCGTCATGGTCTTTTGCGCTCCCGGCTGCGTATCGTTCAGAGCTCTCAGGCCCTCACCATGCGTTGCCGGCAACGTGCCAGCGCCCGCGCCAACTCTCCGCCGGTCGCGAACCTCTGACCGGGGCTCTTCTGAAGCGTCTTGTTGATCGTGCGGGTCACGTCCGCGTGCAGGTCGGCTCGGAACTTGCGCATCGCCGTCGGGCGCTCCGTCGTGATCTGGTAGATGAGATTCGCGAGCGAGTCGCCGACGAAGGGGAGGTGCCCCGTGAGGAGCTGGTAGAGGGTGACGCCGAGCGAGTAGAGGTCGGAGCGTCCGTCCACCTTCTTGCCGGCGGCCTGCTCGGGGGACATGTACGATGGCGAGCCGAGCACGGTGCCCGTATGGGTACGGTTCTCGTTCAGAAGACGCGCGATGCCGAAGTCCGTGACCTTCACGGTGCTCGCGCCCCGGTCGTAGAGGATGTTTCCTGGCTTGATGTCCCGATGCACCACCTGTCGCGCGTGGGCATACTCGAGCGCCTCGGCCACCCGCTCGCCTATCTCGAGGACCTCCGCAACGGGGAGCAGGTCCTCACTGTCGGCGTACGCCTCGAGGCTCTCACCGTGGACGAGATCCATGGCGATGTACGCGAGACCGTCATCCTCGCCGGCCTCGTAGACGGTGACGATGCTCGAGTGGTTGAGCCGCGCGGCGGCGGTGGCCTCCTGCATGAAGCGGCGCCGTGCCTCCTCGCGCGCATCGCCGTCGAAGTCGTCTCGCAGTGACAGCGCCTTGAGTGCGACCTCGCGCCGGAGCTTGGAATCGACGGCGAGATAGACGGAAGCCATCGCGCCCCGCCCGATCTCCTCCTTGAGCTCGTAGTGGGCGAGCGTCGTGAGCTCGAGCTGCTCAGGGGTGAGGATGCGGGTCTTGCGCGCTCCGTCCGGGCCGCCGCGGATCTCCGCCCCGCGCTCCATCGCCTCCAGGGCGACCTTTCGCTCCTCGAGATCACGATACGAGGGCTGGATCCGAATCGCGTCCTCGAAGACCGCGAGGGCCTTCGCGAGCTTCCGATCGGCCTCGAAGTCGAGCGCGAGCTGATACAGGTGCGGGAGCAGATCCTTGTTCTGAGGGCACTTGCGGAACTGCTCGAAGGCGGCATCGAGCTGCCCCTGGGACTGGTAGTGGATGGCGAGCGTGCGGTGGGCCTCGGCGGCATCCTGGAGCCGGCCCGATAGCTGGGCGAGCTCACTGCGCTGCGTGGCGTGCAGCACCTGGACCACGAGCACGAGCAGCGCGGGCAGCACGACCGGCAGCCAGAGGCCTTCTGCGACGAGAGCGGCGACCCCTGCACCCATCAGGGTGAGTGCGACGATCGCCCCGAGCAGCAGGTTGCCGAGAGCATGCAGCCTCGGCGCGGCCAGGAGAGCCAGCAGGGCGAGGGCCACGAGCAGGCCCCGCTGCATCGCGAAGAACCATTCGGGGGCGTGGACGTAGCTGTCGCCGAGGACGCTCGCGAGGGCGAAGGCCTGCCAGGTGACGGGCCAGTAGCGGACGCCGTCATGGCCCGTCGACGACGACTGCACCGATGGCGCCGTGATGCCGAGCAGCACGTGCTTGCCCCTCAGCTTCCTCTCGAGGCTCTCGTCGGTCCACAGCTCGGCCACCGAGTAGACCGGAACCGGATGTCCGTCCTCCCGGGGAGCGGCCGGAAGGGTGAGCAACCGGAGGGCCGGGCCGGCGCGGATCCCGCCCTCCCCGAAGGCCAGCGGAGCGTCCGCGAGCGCCCTGACATCACCCGCAGCACGCCTCGTCGCGAGGGCCGAGAGCCGGCTGACGAGCCCCGCGAGCAGACCGTCGGGGCCCGGCACGGCGAGCCGCACGCCACTCGACACGTCGAAGTCTCGCAGTGACCCGACCACGCCTGCCGTCGCCGCAGCGTCCGCGAAGGCGCCGAGCGGAGCCCGGATCTCCGCCGGCCGCGAGCTCGGAGGCGCGAGCAGCGGACGCAGCGCAGTGCGCACGATGCCCGAATCCCCCTCTTGCGGCGGGACGCGGAGGACGTCGATCGCCGAAGGCATGTCGCGGCGTTGCCGGGTCACCACCGCCTCGGCCGCAACGACGACGTTGCCAGCGCTCCCGATCGCGCGAGCCAGGGCCCGATCGGTGTCGAGCAGCTTCTCCCACTTGCGCACGAGCGCCCGCGTCGCGCTCGAGGACTGCCCGTCCGCCTTGAAGCGCTCGAGCTCAGGCGGCGTCTGCGCCGTGTCGAGCGGCACGAGCAGGCCGATCGTCGCGACTCCCAGCTTGTTCAGACGATCGACGGTGGAGCCCAGGCGCCTGCGAGGCCAGGGCCAGGGACCGATGCGCTTGAGGGAGTCGTCGTCCACCGCGACGACCGCGACGTCGGCGGAGATCTCCGCTGGCGCCATCGCCACGGAGGCGGCCCGGTACGACAGCATCTCGAGATCGATCGAGAACGGCCTGTAGGTGGCCACCACGAACCCGCCCGCCAGCGCGAGCACGACGATCCGGTGGATGGCGATCGAGGGCAGTCTCATGCTGGAGCTCGGTCGCCCCGGGCAGGGGCACGGCACGCTTGGTAGTCGTCTGGCGGGGGATGAACTTTAGCGATCGCGCTTCCGGGCGCATGCAGACCCGCTAGAATCCGGCGAACGGCACGAGATAACCGTTGCATTCGCGTCGGGGACCCGCGGCGCGCAGGCGTGCCAGTGGGTGCCACGGCCCGTGCAGCGGGAAGGCCCGCTCTCCCCGATGGGCGACCGTAGCGATCGAGGGAATCGTCCGGTGCGACGGCCGGGAAGGCCAGAGACGCGGCCTCAGCCGCGCGACGCCTCGCGCGCCCTGGCGCGCTGCGCCTTCGACAGCAGGCGGTTGTACCGGAGGCCCTCGAGCACGGCCTCCCCGTCGCCGAGGAGCCGCTCGAAAGCCTCGCCGCAGAGCGCACCGTCGCGCGCTGCGAGCGCGCGGATTCCCTCGTCCTCGTGGTCGGCCA
>CAJIAT010000528.1_pt1 | contig 10797 bp, 8 predicted proteins | sample 9199161 | NCBI WGS metagenome assembly CAJIAT01 (sample SAMEA7708281, study PRJEB35096) | sediment metagenome | biome: marine neritic benthic zone biome [ENVO:01000025]; feature: sediment [ENVO:00002007]; material: shallow marine sediment [ENVO:03000034] sea grass bed [ENVO_01000059] ... | reverse complement strand
TCGCCGATCGTCGCACCGGTCAGCAGGTCGCCGAGCGCGTCGAGCAGCGGCGAGCCGTCGGCGACGAGCTCCTCCTTGACGAGGTTCGAGCGACAGGCGTCGAGGAGATCCTCGCGAGACGGCCCGGGGCGCCCGCGCAGCCGGGCGAGACGCACGGCGGACTCGAGCGTGTCGCGCAGCGCCGGGAGCGGAGGCGACAGGGCGGGTCGCTCCTCGCGCAGGCGCGAGGCGAGCTCACCGACGATCTCCGCCGCGACGCCGCGCCACAGCGCTTCGCCCCTGGCTCCGTCCTCGCGGGCGCGCCACATCCGGTCGTAGTACCCAGGGGCGGGCAGTCCCGCGGCGTAGCCGTTCAGCCGGTCGAGCTGCACGAACCCGTAGCGAACGAGGTAGGCCTCGGCGCGGCTCGCGCCGGCCTTGGGCCTCGCGGCGCGGCCAGGATTGCTCCCGGAAAACCTGGCACTCGTCCCGTCCTGGGACTCGCGCCGGATCGAGAGCGCCTCGCTGAGCGCCGGCGTGTGGAAGCCGCCGGTCACGACGACCACGGGAGCGCCGGCGCCGGCGAGGGCCTCGGCGATGCAGGCGACCATCTGGCGCTCGCGGGCGACGGTGCCGTCGCGCTCGAGCGCGTCCTCGCGGTGGGTGGCGCGCACGTGGGCGCAGTAGGCGCCGACGTCGGTGAAGAACGAGCGCCAGTCGCTCGCGTCGATGCGCGACTCGAAGAGGTGATCCCAGAGCTCGTTCTGATCGCGGCAGCCCGTGCGCCGGCACAGCGCCGCAACGTACTCGCTCGAGGTGAGGTGGTGCTCGTCGGTGAGCGAGAGCACGACCTCCTCGGCCTCATCCTCCACGTTCATCATCCGATCCGAGGACGGCAGGTCGATGAAGCGCACCGTGGCCCCGCGCGCAGCCGCCTCGACGAGGGCGAGGTACTCCGGGGAGTGCGCGCAGAACGGGAAGTAGCTGACCAGGGAGCGGTCGGCAGCGGCCCGCGCGCCCGCCCTGGGGAACGCGACGATGGCAACGGGGGTGCGGGTCGCGGGATCGGTCAGCGTCGGGATCAGCGCCTCGAAGTCGCGCGGCGCCTCGATGAGGATCTGGGCGGGACGCACCTCGTCGATGAGGGCGCGCAGGTGCTGCGCGCAGGCCGGCGAGTGATGGCGCACGGGCACGAGGTGCACGCCGCGCGCCTCGTCGAAGAGCGCCGGCGCCGCGCGGTCACCGCTCACTTGCTGGCTCATGATCCAATAGCTGCTCGACCCGCTGACCCAGGCGCCGCACGGGCGCTGCGCTCGCGAAGCACCCGATCGTCGCACCCCGCGACGCGGGTCACTCGCCGAGCCGGAGCGCCCGTGCGGTGTTGTAGAAGGCCTGCCAGGCGCGCCCGCGCCCGCTGCGTCCCTTGGCCACGTGGTCCACGTAGGCCTTGAACTTCTTGCCATCCTCCGGGTTGTCCTTGAGCACCACGCCCTGGATCTGCCGGGCGACGTGCGCGCCGGTGACCGCCGACTGGTCGAGGAAGGCCGCCTCCAGCGCGGCCGCGTGCAGCACGTTGACCGCCTCGGCCGTGGACATCACCGCCTCGGGCTGGCTGAGGCTGACACCGTCCGCGGTGCGCCCGGTCCGCAGGTCCATGAACGTCTGCACCAGCACGTCGAGGACGTCGTCCGAGACCTCGCTCTCGACGCTCGCGACGCCGAGACGCTCGTCGAGCTGGGCGAGGATCAGCTCGCGCTCGAACCGCGGATCGGTGATCGGGTGCACGGTCTCGAAATTGAACCGGCGCTTGAGCGCGCTCGACATCTCGTGCACGCCGCGGTCACGGAGATTCGCCGTCGCCACGACGTTGAAGCCGGGACGCGCCGGCACCGCATTGCCCTGCCCGAGCTCGGGGATCGCGATGGTCTTCTCCGAGAGGGTCGAGATCATCGCGTCCTGGACCTCGGGCGGGCAGCGGGTGAGCTCCTCGATCCGCACGATCGCACCGGCACGCATCGCGTCGAGCACCGGCGAGGGCACGAGCGCGCGCTCGCTCGGCCCCTCGGCGAGCAGCAGCGCGTAGTTCCACGAGTAGCGGATGTGGTCGTCGGTGGTTCCCGCCGATCCCTGCACGACCAGCCCGGAGTCGCCGGAGACCGCGGCGGCGAGCAGCTCGCCGAGCATCGACTTCGCGGTGCCCGGCTCGCCGACCAGCATCAGCCCCTGGGCGCCCATCAGGCTGACGATGGCGCGGTCGACCAGCGGGTCGTCGCCGTAGAACTTGCGCGCGACGCCCAGGTCCTCGTTGCCGAGGACGAAGCTGCGCACGGCGCGTGCCGAGAGCTTCCAGCCTGGCGGGCGCGGCGCGCTGTCGGCCTCGGCGAGCCGCGCCAGCTCGTCGGCGTGGCGCTGCTCCGCGGGCGCGCGTTGGACGTCGTCGGTCATCTGTGGCGTTCCGTCTGCTGGGACATGGGTGCAAGCGCAGCTTCGCGCCGTCGCGGCACGACTACCAGTACTCGGCCTTCTTCTCCCACTTCGCGTCGAAGCCGGTGCCGGCGGCAGCGATCTCCCGGTAGTCGTTCCAGGTCTCGCTGAGCAGCACCGGCGGGACCTCGCCGAGCGTCATGGCGCGCCGCCAGCCGCCGCCGCGACCCAGCGCGTTGAACTCGAGCCCGAGCATCGCGCAGGCGATGTTCTCCTCGGGCAGCGGACTGCCCGTGAAGCCGATGACGGCGACGACGCCCGCGCTCTCGTAGCGCTTCACGTACTCGGTGAAGATCCCGCCGTCCATCGCCTCGGCGCGCTGGTAGCCGAGCCTCGTCGCGGCCCCGCGCAGCTTGAAGCTCTCGATCATGTGGCCGCGGCGGTCCTCGATGGATCGCTCGCCGTCGGCGCCGTCGTCCAGGACGAGCATCGTGCGCGCGAGCTGATCGAACAGGGGCTCGACCTCGTAGTCCGCGAGGTGGGCGAGCCAACCCTCGCGCGCCGCCTCGTCGATGAGCGTGCGGTGCGCGAGCGAGACCCCTGCGAAATCGCGCTCCTCGAGCGCCCCGTCGCGCTGGTCGCTGAGGGTGCCGTCCTCGAGCAGCCGGAAGCCGCGAACGGGCCTGCCGGCCTCGTCGAGGCCGAGCCAGATCAGTCGCTGGCACATGCGCCCGAGGACCGGGTGCGCGGCGAGGTAGCGCCGCCACTCCTCCGGCTGCCAGACGCGCTGCAGGCACATCGCCTCGAAGAGCCGCTCGCGCTGCAGGCTGGTGACCTGCTTGACCTCCTTGCGAGCCGCCGAGAGGGCACGCTTGGCGGCCTTGACCTGATCTGCGTCCTCCTCGCCACGGGCGCCGGGCAGCGCCTTGACGACCTTGCCGGAGGGGTTGCGCAGGACCAGGCGCTGCTCCTCGTCGTACACCGCCTCGTAGAGCCTGCCCTCGCCGCAGTCGAGGGCGAGCCGGCCGCGCTCGTCGAGGCCGCCGGTGGGGACGGTCCGGTCCGCGAGCTGCTCGGCGGACCAGCCCCGACGCTCTGCGATGGACTCGATCAGCGCCTGGGCGTGGGACTGCACCGTGCGCGCCTTGAAGCGGTTCGCCGTCGCGAGCACGACCTGGATCGCCGCAGAGGACGGATTCGCGGCGAGCGCCTCGAGCAGCGCCTTGCACTGGGCGACCCGCGCCCCGTGATTCCTGAGGAATCCGCGCACGACGTCGGCGGCGTCCGGTCCGGGCGCGAGCGCCGAGAGCCCGAGGACACCCTTGTTGGCGATGGCGCTGGTCAGGTACTCGGAGGCCTTGGAGCTCTTGAGCTCGGCGAAGACGCGCTCGAGGGTGAGATTCTCGAGGTAGCGCTTCATCGACTGGTACTGGCTCTCGGCGCGCGCCTTCGCGTAGGCGTTGGCCTCGGCGTCGCTCGGGCGCCGCGTGTCGTGCTCGACGAAGGCGCGCAGGACGAAGAGCCCGAGCTCGCTCGCGTCCTCCGGTGCGAGCCGCTCGAGATGGAGATCGAGGAGCGCGTTGCCGCCGGGCTGCTTGAGCTTGTTCGCGAGGACCACCCACCAGCGCACCACGTCGCGCTCGAGACCCTCGCCGCTCGCCCAGCGCACGTTCGGTATCGCGTCGAAGGGGAACCAGTCGAGGTTCTTCGGCAGCGCCTTGCCCAGTCCCTTGCGCGCCTCGGCGAGCAGCTTGTCGGGATCGAAGTGGGCGCTGACGTCGACACCGAGGCGCTCGAGAGCCGTGAGCTCGGCGGCGAGCGCAATCTCCGAGCGCTCCCTCGCGAGCGCGCGCTCGATGGCCGGCACCTGGGCGCGGGCGCCGCGCGCGGCGAGCCAGTCGGCCGCCCCCGCGCGCACGTCCTGCTTCGGGTCGCCGAGGAGCGCGGCGATCGGCTCGTCGATGTGCGGCGCCGATGCGAGCAGCGCGCGCGCAGGCACGCGCAGGGTCTTCGCGGTACCGGTCGCGAGCCACATGAGGGGCTGCAGGTAGCGCTGAGGAACCCGCGGAAAGCGCTCGAGCAGCGCAAGGGCAGCCAGGCGGCTCAGGGGATACTTGCCCGAGGCCGGTCGCATGCCGAGCGCCTCGTCGATGAGCTCGAGGTGCTCGACCAGGTAGGCCCACAGCGACTCGCTCTCGATGAGGTCGAGGTCCGGGCCCCAGTCGCTCTCGAGGTAGCTGCGCAGCGGGTCCTTCCCACCCGCCTCGCTCCACAGGCGCACGACGAGGCGGAAGTCCACGCCCCCGGCGACGCGCGCACGCAGGGCGAGAGAGGACGCGTCGTCGGCCCGGCTGATCGCGTCGAACAGCGTCCAGTGGGGCGAGCCGTGACGCGCGTAGACGATGCGCACGAGGTGGCGCACGTCGAGCTCCTCGGCGGCGAAGAAGCGCTCGACGCCGGAGCGGTCGAACTTGCACGGACAGTGCGGTGAGGTGATCGCCCACAGTCCGTTCTCGCGCCCCGACTGCCACCAGCCGAGCCCTTTCTCCCCGTGAGCGATCCGGCGGAACTTGGTGACCTCCCCATCGGAGATCGGCTGCCAGTACCGGCTCCAGTGGTGCTTCTCCTTGGCGTTGGCCTCGCGCGCCTCGCGCAGCACCGCGTTGAAGCTCTCGGCGGAGCCGCGCAGCGCGTCGAACAGGTGGTCCGGGAGCCTGGTGTCCTCGGGCATCGCCGGCAGCGGCGGGATCTCGAGCGGCTCCCCGTCGAGGGCGCGCAGAGCGGCCCGGTCCCCGTCGCCGCCTGCGGAGCGCTCGGAACCGTCCTGGTGCCCGGACGCATCGTCGCCGGGCGCGACGGGCGCCTTCTCGCCGAGCAGGCCGATGTTGCCGAGCGCCGCGTCGATGGCCTCGCGCACGCGCTTGCCGGTCTGGCGCTCGCGCTCGGCCTCGAGCAGCGGCCGGGCGCGCTCGCCGAGAGCCGAGGCGAGGAGCTCCGGGAGCCGCGCCCGACCCGCAGCGCGGCCCTGGTCGAACACGGCGGCGGCCGCCGCGAGCAGGCGCTCCCCGTCCGCCCCGTGCATCGCGGCGCGCGCAGGCTCGCGGACGGACTTCGCCGAGTCGAGGGAACGGTCGAAGACGTAGCCGAAGTAGGCGTCGACCAGCCCCAGCCGGCCGATCGTGTGCACGAGCTCGACGCGCCCGTGCGCGTCGAGCCCCGTCGCGGCGGCCGCGACCACCTCGGGCATCTCGCGCAGGTACTCGACGGCGCCGGGGCAGTCGTCGACAAGGCTCTGGCCGCCCCAGCTGGCGCCACTGTGGAACAGCACGTCGACGAGGCCGTCGTCCGGCTCTCCGGCCAGGGCGAGCAGCTCGCGGCAGCGCTCGACGGTGAACACGCCCATCGGACACCTCACCTCCGAGCGCGCCTTCGACCAGCAGGTCAGGGTCTCTGCGAGGGAGATGGGAAGACGCAGCCAGAGCGGACCGGCCGCGCTGCCGCACAGACCCCAGGGCGCACCCTGGAACACCTTGGCGGTGCTATCGAAGAGCTGGCAGAGGCGATAGACGACGGCCGGGTCCCAGCGCGCGTCCGGCCCGATCACCGCGCGCCAGGCCCGGCGCTGCATGACCTTGAGCTGCCGGGTCTCGGTGAGGCCGAGGGCCTTCGCGACCGGGCCGGGATTGCGCGCCAGCGCGAGCAGCACCGCCTCGCCCTCGCCGCCGGCGACGAAGCGCGCCGACTGGCGCGCGAGCCCGGGCTCGATCGCGTCCAGCCCGGCGCAGGCCTCCAGGAGCGCCTGGTAGACGCCGGCGTCGGCCTCCGGCGGGCTGCCGCGCAGGAGCCCGATCGCCGTCCTCAGAATGCTGGTCACGTCCCGCCGAGCCGCTGGGAGCCGAACGAAAAACGTAGCACACGGGGCGGGGACGTGGCCGTGCGCCCCTACTCACTCCGCGACGTTTACCCCCTGCCGCGATGCGGCTACCATCGTGAGATGGGCCGCCTGCCGGGCATCTGCCTCGCCGCGCTGGCCACGCTGCACGGTGGCGTCGCCCGGGCCGAGGGCGATCCGGAGCGCGGGCGGTCGCTCTCGATCCAGCACTGTGCGCGTTGTCACGTCGTCGGCGACTACAACCCGACCGGGGGTCTCGGCAGCACGCCTTCGTTCCAGTGGATGAAGATGCTGCCGGACTACGTCGAGCGGCTGCGTACCTTCTTCGCCCGTCACCCGCACCCCGTATTCGTGCGCGTGCCCGACTATCCCCGCCGGTCCGAGGCGGGCGGCTACGCCCAGGAGTTCACCATCACGGTCGAGGAGATCGAGGACATCCTCGCCTTCGTCGAGACGCTGGAGAAGCCGCTTTGACAGGTCCGAATCACGAGGGGTTCGAACGCCGCGGGTTCGTCAAGCTCTGCGCGGGCGCCGTCGTCAGCGTCGCCGCTGCGCCCGCGGTGCTGGCGAACGGATCGCAGACCTGGCGCGAGTACCCGCACGCACGCCTCGTCGCCGGCGACGGCTCCGCGACCCCGGTTCGCCTCGGGGACCTCGAGGTCGGCAAGGCCTACGTCTTCCACTACCCGTACGTGGCGACGCCCTGCTTCCTCATCGACCTCGGACGCCCGGTCGCCGGCGATGCGGATCTCGAGACCGCCGATGGTGTGAGCTATCGCTGGCCGGGAGGCATCGGGCCGACGCGCTCGGTCGTCGCCTTCGCAGCCATCTGTCAGCACAAGATGACCCATCCCTCCAGGCCCGTGACCTTCATCGACTACCGCCACGAGTCGACGAGCTATCGCGACTCGCGGGAGGCTCTGGTCGAGCGTGAGGGCGTGATCTACTGCTGCTCAGAACGTAGCGTGTACGACCCGGCGACCGGCGGACGGGTGCTCGGCGGGCCGGCGCGCCAGCCCCTGACCGCGATCGCCATCGCGCACGATCAGGAAGAGGACGCCGTCGTCGCCACGGGCACCCGGGGCGGCGAGGTCTACGACCGCTTCTTCGACGCCTTCGAGAACCGTCTCGCGCTCGAGTACGAGACGGATCGGGTCCGCGACCCGATCGGGGACGTCAGCGAGCTGGTGCTGCTCGAGGAGTTCTCGGCCCGGCGACGGCACTGCTGAGCCGGCAGGCGCGGAAAGATTTTCTTTCTCAATGCGCGGGCGCCCCCTGGAGAGCGGCCGCCGCGTCACCGTTGCCGTGCAGCCGCGCGACGTCGACCGGCGCCCGGCCGGCGCCGTCGCGGGCGCCGGGGTCGGCGCCGGCCTCGAGCAGCAGACGCACCACCTGCGCGTCACCGCCGATCGCGGCGCGGTGCAGCGCGGTCACCCCGTGGTCGTCACGCGCGTCGATCTCGATCGCCCTCGCCTCGAGGAGCGCGGCGACGGTGCTCGAGCGGCGCTCCTCTGCCGCGCGCATCAGGGGCGTGGAGCCGTACACGTCCGCGGCGTTCGGATCGGCGCCGGCCTCGAGCAGGCGCGACACCACCGCAGCGTGCCCCTTCACCGCCGCGAGGGTAAGCGCGGTCCAGCCGTTTCGCCCGACCGCATTCACATCCGCGCCGCGCACGAGCAGGACGCGCACACCGGCATCGTGACCGTACACCGCCGAGTACATCAGCGCCGTGCCGCCGTTGGGATTGCGCGCATCGACCGGAGCGCCCGCGTCGAGGAGCGCCTCGATGAGCGGCACGTCCCCGATGCTCGCAGCGACCATCAGCGCCGTCTTGCCGTTCGGGAGCGCGGACTCGGGATCGGCGCCCGCCGCCACGAGCGCTCGCATCGACGAGGCGTCGGCGCGGCGCATCGCCTGGCCCATGGGATCCTCGGCGCCAGCGCCCGGCGCGACCGTGGCGTGCGTTGCGAGGACCAGGGCGATGACCGGGGCGACGACCGGAGCAGTGAGCAGGGCGGCGAGGCGGCGCATCAGCTCGGGGCGCGACCGGTGCGCCGGTCGGTGCCAGGGTCCGGGGCGTAGCGGGAGGCGACCTCTGCGAGGGCGTTCGCGGCGTCGTAGCCCGTGGTCATCCGCGCCAGGGCATCGTGACGCACCGCGTCGCCGAGCAGCTCCTCGAAGGCCTGGTGGTGCTCGGCACCGAGGGGATAGTGCTGGACGCGGATGATCGCGTGCTCCTCGCCGGCGAAGAACCAGCCGATGCGCGCCTGGGCCGTGAGGTGCTTGAGCGCCTCGAAGTGGGTCTGCGAGCCGCCGGGCGCGAGCAGCACCTCTCCGGCGAGCGGGTCCTCGTGCATGGTGTGCGCCTCGAAGCGCAGGACCACGACCGAGCCGCTCGAGGTCTCGATCAGATCGCCCTCGAAGCCGAGCGCGACCTGGCTGCTCGGATCACCGAGGACGTGGCGATCCCCCGCACACTCGGGTCCGGCGACGTCGAAGAAGACGGCCGTCTCCCACGCGTCGCCGTCGATGCGAACCGGCAGGCAGGTCACCGCGGCGCCGGAGCTCGCCATCGCATCGCGCACGGCAGGCGGGAGGGTCTGCACGATAGGGACGGCGTCAGGGGCAGGCGTGAGGGTCAGGTGTCAGGGAGCAGGTGCCCGGAAGCTAGGCGGGCCCGCGCTGCGCCTCTGCCGGCGCCTCCCGGGGCTCGGAGTCGCCGCCGGCCTGCGCCCGCGCCACCTCCTCGTACCAGAGATCGTGGTGCTGCTTGGCCCAGTTGACGTCCACCTTCCCCGTCAGCATGCCCTCCACCGAGCCCTCCGAGCCGAGGGTGCCTATGTAGGCGTGGCCGAAGAAGCCTCCGACCCAGGCGACCGTCGAGGCGATGTGGATCACGTTGGCGAGCTGCAGGTTGGCCCGGGAGCCGACGAGATCGGGGAAGTCGAGCACGATACCGCTGGCACAGGCGACGAGCCCGACCGTCGCGATGAACCAGAACCAGCCCTTCTCGCCGGCGTTCATGCGCCCTGCCGAGGGATGCGCGGAGCCGACGAGGCCGCCGCCCTTGAGCACCCACTGCACGTCGACCCACTTCGGGAAGTTGTGCCGGATCCAGGCGATGAGCATCAGCACCACGCCGAGGACGAAGGCGGGCCCGAGATAGTTGTGCAGGTTCTTCGACACCAGCGCGAAGGCCCCGAACGCCTCCCTGCCGATGACCGGGATGAGGACGTGCTTGCCGAACAGCAGCGTGAGCCCGGTGATGGCGAGGATCACGAACAGGGAAGCGACGTACCAGTGCAGCGCGCGCTCCCAGCCCTTCCAGCGCGTGACCTTCTTGCCCGAGCGCCCGTGCTCGAGGGGGATGCACCGCCATGCAGGAGGTGATAGAGCACCACCATCCCGAGCATGATCCCGAGGAAGGTCGCGGCGTAGCGGTACAGCTTCTGGTCGCGCAGCGTGCGCCACGCCTCGCCGCGGTCGTCGACGAGGACCCCCGCCTCCATCCCGCGCGCCTGACTCGTCCCGGAGACGGCGCCGCGTACGTCGCGCCACAGCTGCGCGCCGGGGTCGGGGTTGGTGAACGGCTCCTCGATGCCGGGCCGCGGCTCGGGGGGCCGCACGTGGTGGTCGGCACTCGCGAACGGCGAGAGGGCCATCAGGACGGCGAGGACGAGGACGGCGATCGCGTCGGCGCTCTGGCGAGCCCCGCTTGAGCGACCGGGGGAATCGGTGCGGCTGGGCATGGGCTTCATCGGGTTCGAGTGAGAGCGGGTGTCGAGCTGATGGAACGAGGGCCCGGAACGGGCCCTCAGACTGACATGCTCATCCGCGCGGGCACGCCCCGCGCCCGAAGGCGCGGGGCGTCGTGCGTCGCGTAGCCGGCAAGCGGCGGGCGGCTACTTGTAGCTTCCCTTCACGCCTTCCTTGCCGTAGGCGACGCCCCAGCCGTAGGCCAGGTTGGCGGCGGACCCGCGATAGGTGATGCGCTCGCGGTAGATGTTCGCCACCTGATCGCCGTCGCCGCCGAGCAGCGCCTTCGTCGCGCACATCTCCGCGCACAGCGGCAGCTTGCCCTCGGACAGGCGGTTCGAGCCGTACTTGCGGTGCTCCTCGCTCGAGCCGTCGGCCTCGGGTCCGCCCGCGCAGAAGGTGCACTTGTCCATCTTGCCGCGCGAACCGAAGGCAGAGCTCGAGGGGAACTGCGGCGCGCCGAAGGGGCACGCATAGAAGCAGTACCCGCAGCCGATGCAGATGTCCTTGTCGTGCAGCACCAGACCGTCGTCGTTCTGGTAGAAGCAGTCGACCGGACACACCGACATGCACGGCGCGTCGGAGCAGTGCATGCACGCGACCGAGATCGACCGTTCGCCGGGTTTCCCGTCGTTGATCGTGACCACGCGGCGGCGGTTGATGCCCCACGGCACGTCGTTCTCGTTCTTGCACGCGGTGACGCAGGCATTGCATTCGATGCACCGCTCGGCATCACAGAGGAATCG
>CAJIAT010000462.1_pt1 | contig 10879 bp, 3 predicted proteins | sample 9199161 | NCBI WGS metagenome assembly CAJIAT01 (sample SAMEA7708281, study PRJEB35096) | sediment metagenome | biome: marine neritic benthic zone biome [ENVO:01000025]; feature: sediment [ENVO:00002007]; material: shallow marine sediment [ENVO:03000034] sea grass bed [ENVO_01000059] ... | reverse complement strand
TATCTTGACATTCTCGGCGAGCTATCCGGCGTGACTGGCAAGGCGCGCCGAGGAGGGATAACCGTCGCTATCGCGACGAGGTGCAACGCAGCCAGGCGCGTCGGGAGCCGGCGAGAATGTCAAGATATCTGCGGAACACGACACCAGATACCTGTGCAGAAATACCGATCACTGTCGCCCGCAGAAAGCACCCGCCCCCCTTTGGGGGGCGGGACGGGGTGGGGGATCGGACAACACACCGCAGGTCGAAGACTCCCACGTGTAGCCCATTTCGGAACACCTATCTAGTGTGGTGTCTCAGACCAGGTCACCGCGCTCAGATTTCTGACACAGTGGCCCGGCGAAAGTACCCGCCTCCCTTTGGGGGGCGGGACACGACTGCATGGCACGGATTGCTCCTGCAATCCCGTTGCATTCCCGCCGTTCATGGCGGTCAGATGCAGGAGGTAGAGCAACGCATGGAGCAGTTGCCGAGGGTGGGGGGATCGGACAATACACCGCGGGTCGAAGCCTCGGCGTGCAGTGTATTTCGGAACACCTAGATAGAGAGGAGAGCCACGCACAGGTGAGCACCGCAACCCGCCAGCCGGTCCTCGAGGCCCGGCGACGCTCCGTCAAGGAGCATCGGATCTTCGTTCTCGACACCAACGTCCTCATGCACGACCCCGGGGCCATCTACCGGTTCCAGGAGCACGACGTCTTCCTGCCGATGGTGGTGCTCGAGGAGCTGGACGCGGCGAAGAAGGGCGTCTCGGAGGTCGCACGCAACGTGCGGCAGGTCACCCGGATGCTCGACGACCTGATCGAGGAAGCAGGGCTCGGCGACATCGGAGCGGGCATCGTGCTGCCCACGGTGAACGGCGAGACGCCCGCGGGACGGGTCTTCTTCCAGACCGAGACGGTTCCCCGCGCCCTGCCCGAGACGCTGCCCGGCACCCGTCCGGACAACAGCATCCTCGGCACGGTGATGGCGCTGCAGAGCGAGCGCCCCGACGCGACGGTGATCCTGGTCTCCAAGGACATCAACCTGCGCATCAAGGCGCGGGTCCTCGGCGTGCTGTCCGAGGACTACTACGACGACATGGTCCTCGAGGACGTGGACCTGCTCTACCCCGGCACCCTCGCCCTCGAGCCCGGCTACTGGAGCGAGCGCGCCAGGGTGCTCGAGTCGTGGCAGGACGCGGGACGGACCTTCTACGTCGTCGAGGGGCCCGAGGTCGCCCAGTGGTCGCCGAACCAGTGTCTGTACGCGTCCGACGAGGAAGGCTTCGAGGGCCTGGTGCGCGAGCGCGACGGCGAGCGGGCGACGCTCGAGCTCGCCCGCGACCACACCACCTCGCGAAACACCGTGTGGGGCGTCAGCGCGCGCAACCGCGAGCAGAACTTCGCCCTCAACCTGCTCCTCGACCCCGACGTCGACTTCGTCACCCTGCTCGGGACCGCGGGGACCGGCAAGACGCTGCTCGCGCTCGCCGCGGGTCTCGCGCAGACGCTCGACGACAAGCGCTATCGCGAGATCGTCATGACCCGGGTCACCGTTCCCGTCGGCGACGACATCGGCTTCCTGCCCGGCACCGAGGAGGAGAAGATGACGCCGTGGATGGGCGCGCTCATGGACAACCTCGAGGTGCTCACCGACAGCGACGCCGGCGGCGAGTGGGGCCGCTCGGCGACCAACGACCTGCTGAGCAGCAGGATCAAGGTCCGCTCGCTCAACTTCATGCGCGGGCGCACCTTCCTCGGCCGCTACCTCATCATCGACGAGGCCCAGAACCTCACCCGCAAGCAGATGAAGACGCTGATCACGCGGGCCGGGCCGGGCACGAAGATCGTGTGCATCGGCAACATCGGGCAGATCGACACGCCCTACCTCACCGAGACCACCTCGGGCCTCACCTACGTCGTGGACTGCTTCAAGGCCTGGCCCCACAGCGGCCACGTCACCCTTCGCCGCGGCGAGCGCTCGCGCCTGGCGGACTTCGCGGCCGAGGCGCTGTAAGTTCCGAGAAGGCACTGGTGGCGACGGCCGTGACTCGATCGGCCCTCTCGCGACGCGCCGTAGAAATGGGGACAGGTTCCTTTTCGCATCCGCGAAAAGGAACCTGTCCCCATTTCTCTCTCCGAGCGAGCCACGACCTCGAACGTGTTCTGCGACTCGAAACAGGCATTCCGGCCGGAGATGCGATCCCACGGAATCGACAGTGACAGGTAGTCGGTCCCGGCGCCGAGCGCGCCGGGCGCCTCAACCCCTCGCGGCGCGCCTCTTCGGCTCGGTGCTGACCGCCTGTGGCGGCGGCGCGTCGTCGATGCCGCTCTGGCGCAGCCCGCGCACCTCGCGCATCGCCACCGAGAGCATGGTGAAGTCGGCGGGCCCGGCCGCGTGCAGATCGGCCATCACCTGCCTCGCCCGCTCCACCGCGTGGGCGTTCGCCTCCACCCAGGCGTCGAGCAGCTCCTCGGTCCCGCCGGCGCCGTCCGCGCCGCGCAGCACCTCGGCGGTGACGCTGCGCACCTGCTCGTAGAGCTCGTCGCGCAGGGCCGCCCGGGACAGGGTCTGCCACCGGTTGTCCCGCGGCAGCGCCACCACCTGGTCGCGGAGCCATTCGAGACCGAGCCGCGCCGTCGCGCCGAAGTACACGCACGCCACGTCCGGCACCGGGAGCTGGCGGGCAGCGACCACCTCGGTGATGTCCAGCGCCGAGTACAGCTCGCCGAAGGCGGCGACGCGGCGCGCGAGCGCCTCCGGGACCGAGCCGGCGACGTACTGGCCGGCGAGCGCATCGATCCGCTCGCGGGCCTGATCGGACAGGCAGCCTGGGAGCTCCTCGGCGAAGGCGGCGATTGTGTCGGTGAAGAACGCGGTCCCGTCGCCGATCGCGATCGGGCTCGGGCGATTGCGCAGCAGCCATCGCGTGGCGCGCTCGATGAGCTTGCGCGCCTCGAGGAGCATCGCGTTCTGGGCGCTCGCCACGGCGACGCCGTCGAGGGCCTCGATGGCCGACCACACCTCCTCGACGCGGAAGCTGTCACGGGCGACGAGGTAGGCTCGTGCGATGTCCGCGGGCTCGGCGGCGGTCTCCTCGCCGAGCCGATACAAGAAGGTGATCCCGCAGCGGTTCACCAGCTCGTTGGCGAGCTCCGTGCACACCACTTCGGCGGCGAGACGGTGGCTGCGCACGCGCTCGTCGTAGCGCTCGCGCAGCGCGCTCGGGAAGTAGTCCAGGAGCTCCGCGCCGAGCGCCTGGTCACGGGCGAAGTCCGACTCGACGAGCTGGCGGAAGAGCCTGATCTTCACGTAGGCCATGAGGACCGAGAGCTCCGGCGCGCAGAGCCCGCGCCCTGCCGCCTGCCGCTCGTCGATGACCTCCTTGCTCGGGAGGAACTCGATCTCGCGCGCGAGCTCCCCCTCGAGCTCCAGATTGCGCATCAGGCGCGCGTGGACGTCGAGCAGGGAGCTCGCCTGCGAGTTCGCGAGCGAGAGCGCCTGGGTCTGCAGGTAGTTGTTCCTGAGCACCAGCTCGGCGACCTCGTCGGTCATCTGCGCCAGGAGCGTGTTGCGCTGCTTGTCCGTGAGGTCTCCCGCCGCGACGATCGCGTTGAGCAGGATCTTGATGTTGACCTCGTGATCGGAGCAGTCGACGCCGCCGGCGTTGTCGATGGCGTCGGTGTTCACGCGCACGCCAGCGAGGGCGGCCTCGATGCGCCCGCGCTGGGTGAAGCCGAGATTGCCGCCCTCACCCACCACCCGGGCGCGGAGCTCGATCGCGTCGACGCGAACGCCGTCGTTCGCCCGGTCGCCCGCGTCGTCGTCGTGCTCCTCGCTCGCCTTCACGTAGGTGCCGATGCCGCCGTTCCACAGCAGGTCCACGGGCGCCCTGAGCATCGCGCGGATCAGCTCGTTCGGCGTGAGGCGCTCGGCGTCCACGCCGAGCGTCGCACGCACCTGCGGGGAGAGCTCGATGGACTTCGCGCTGCGGGGGAAGACGCCGCCACCCTCGGAGATGAGAGAGCGATCGTAGTCGTCCCAGGTCGAGCGCGGCAGCTCGAAGATCCGCCGGCGCTCGGCGTAGCAAGAGGCCGGGTCCGGGTCCGGGTCGAGGAAGACGTGCAGGTGATTGAAGGCGCCGACCAGCTTGATGTGCTCCGAGAGCAGCATCCCGTTCCCGAAGACGTCCCCGGACATGTCACCGATCCCGACCACGGTGAAGGGCGTGGACTGGGTGTTCAGCCCGAGCTCGCGGAAGTGGCGCTTCACCGACTCCCAGGCTCCACGGGCAGTGATCCCCATGCCCTTGTGGTCATAGCCGTTGGAGCCGCCGGAGGCGAAGGCATCCCCGAGCCAGAAGCCGTACTCGACGGCGATGCCGTTGGCGATGTCCGAGAAGGTCGCGGTCCCCTTGTCCGCGGCGACGACGAGGTAGGGATCGTCGCCATCGTGCCGGACCACCGCAGGCGGCGGCACCACCTCGCCGTCGACGAGGTTGTCGGTGACGTCCAGAAGCCCGCGGATGAACAGCCGGTAGCAAGCCTGTCCCTCGGCGAGGATCGCCTCCCGGTCGCCGTCGGGCAGCCGCTTCGGCACGAATCCGCCCTTCGAGCCGACCGGGACGATCACCGCGTTCTTGACCATCTGGGCCTTCATCAGGCCCAGCACCTCGGTGCGGAAATCCTCGCGCCGGTCCGACCAGCGAAGCCCGCCCCGAGCCACCGTGCCACCGCGCAGGTGCACGCCCTCGACGCGCGGCGAGTAGACGAAGATCTCGAACATCGGCCGCGGCTCGGGCAGCTCGGGGATCGCGTGCGGATCGAGCTTGAACGAGACGTAGGCGCTGACCGAGCCGTCGTCCTCGCGCTGGTAGTAGCTGGTGCGCAGCACCGCCCTGATCACGTCGAGGAAGCTGCGCAGGATTCGGTCCTCGTCGAGATTCGCGACCTCGTCGAGGGACTCGAGGATCTGCGCGACGAGCGCCTCGGACCGTTCGCCGCGGCCAGCCTCGAGCGCCGGATCGAGCCGGGTGTGGAAGAGCTCGACCAGACGGGCGGCAACGCCGGCGTTGCGCGCGAGCGTGTCCGCCATGTACTCGTGGCTGAACGCGATCCCGGCCTGGCGCAGGTACTTGGCGCAGGCTCGAAGCATGACGATCTCGCGCCAGGAGAGCTCCGCGCGCAACACCAGGCGGTTGAAGCCGTCGTCCTCGGCCTCGCCGCGCCACACGCGCGCGAAGGTCTCGTGGAACTTCTCGCGCACCCGGTCGACATCGACCACGTGGGGCTCGTTGTGGCGCATGCCGAAGTCGTGGATCCACACCCTCGCGACATCGGCGCGCTTGACCTTGCTCGGGTTCTCGTCGATGACCTTCAGACCCATGTTCTCGAGCATCGGCAGCGCGTCGGAGAGCGGGATGGGGCGGGCCAGCCGGTAGAGCTTGAACTGGAGCCGGTCGTCCGCGAGCTCCACGGTGCGGAACAGGCTCATGGCGAGATCGTTCTCGTCCTCGAGGGTCTCCATGCGCTCGATGTCGTGCACCGCGATCCGCGCGTCGTAGCTCTCGCGGTAGCCACTGCGGAAGGCGCGCTCGTAGCGTCGGAACAGCCGGTTGCCGATCTCCTCGCCACGGTGCTCGGCGAGGGCAGCGTGGAGATCGTCGCTCCATGCGCGGGCGGCGTCGCGCATGCGCGCCTCGAGGGCCGGCACGTCGATCTCCGGCACGCCCCCCGGAGGCAGGCGGAGGCGGAAGTGCAGCCGCGCGAGGAGCGACTCGCTCAGCCAGACGTTGAACTCGTAGTCGACGGCGCCGAAGGCCTCGACGAGGATCTCGGTGAAGGTCTCGCGGAGCTGGGTGTTGAAGCGCTCCCGCGGCACGTAGACCATGCACGAGCAGAATCGCGCGTAGCGGTCCGAGTGCACGAACAGCCGGATGCGCTGGCGCTCCTGGAGGTGCAGCACACCGAGCGCGGTCGCGAGCAGCTCGCTCACCGGGATCTGGAAGAGCTCGTCGCGCGGGAAGTTCTCGAGGATGTTGAGCAGCGCCTTCGCCGCGTGACTGCGCGCCGGATAGCCCGCCAGATCGGTCACCGCGGCGAGCTTCTCGCGCAGCAGCGGGATGTCGCGCGGCGTTCGGTTGTAGGCCGCCGAGGTGAACAGGCCGAGGAAGCGGTGCTCGCCGACCACGCGGCCCTCGGCGTCGAAGCGTTTCACGCCGATGTGGTCCATGTGGCTCGGCCGATGCACCGTCGCGCGGGCGTTGGCCTTGGTGACGATGAGGAGCTCGGGCTCGCGGGCCAGCGCCCTGATCGACGCGGGCAGCACCGCGAAGCCGGACGACTCGCCTCCGTCCTCGGTGCGGCGCAGGATCCCGAGGCTCGAGCCCTTCTCCGAGCGCAGCACGTCCTCGCCGTCGCGCTGCTCGAGGACGTAGCCGCGATAGCCGAGGAAGGTGAAGTGGTCGTCGTCGAGCCACTGGAGGAACGCGCGCCCGGCCTCGACCTCCCCGGCGGGGAGCGCCGACGGGGCGGCCTGGAGATCGTCGAGGACCCCGCGCAGCCGACCGCGAAGCTCGCGCCAGTCGCTGGTGGCGAGGCGCACGTCGAGGAGCGCGTCCTGGAGCACCGATTCGAGCTCCTCCAGGCGAGCCGTCTCGGTGTCCCGGTCGACCAGCACCTGCATCACCGACTCGCGGATGCTGCCCTCGGCCTCGGCGTCGGCATCCAGCACCTCGAGCAGACGCCCCTCCTCGTCGCGGCGCACGCGCATGACAGGATGGATCACCAGATGGATGCCCGAGCCGGCGCGGTTGAGCGCGATGCGCACCGAGTCGACGAGGAAGGGCATGTCGTCGGTCACGAGCTCGGCGACGGTGTGGGTCGACTGCCAGCCGTGCTGCTGCGGCTCGGGGTTGTAGACCCGCACCCGCACCGTCCCCGCCGGACGCTGCCTCGCCAGTGCCCACTGGGCGACGGCGGCGCCGTAGAGATCGCCGACGGCTCGCTCCTCGAGGTCCTCCGCGGCAGTGCCCGCGTAGAACCGGCGGACGAATGCCTCCGCGAGCGCGGCCTGATCGCCCGGAACGCGCTCGTGAACCTGTCCGACGACCGCGTCGAGGATCTCGACGGCCCGTGCATCGTGCCTTGCGCTCATGTGGCTCTCTCCGTGGACGACGGCCCCGCAACCGTCGGCTGCCCGACGACCCGTGCGCGCCGCCGGTCGCGAGCGCAGACCTCTCGCCCTCTCGGTTTCGCCGACGAGAGCGCGCAGGCGCAGGAAGCGCATTCGATTCGGCGCGCCGATGGCGGCGTCCGGGCCGTCGGAATCTCCTCTCTCACCCTCGTGCGCAGGCGTCCGAGGGACGCCTTCGGCAGAGCTTAACCCTTTTGCCCGAGCCTGTCGGCGCGCGGGCGGCGAGTGTGGCCGGGGCGTTTGTAATGTGCAGGTCGATCCGGTGAAATAGCGCGCCGTCACCAAGTGCCGGCACCGCGGGCGGCTTCCACGCCAGACCCGGCCGTGAGAGCCTGTTGCAGGCGCCGCGGACACGGCCGGCAAGCTCTCGTCGTCGGCCGAGGAGCCCCGGCGGGACGAGGCGGCCGGTCCGCGCCGGCGTCTGCCATGGAGAGGATCGGCGCAGGGTCTCGGTCCGGGCGTGTCCCGGTAGATCCCCCCGTGCGGACCGTTCACCAACGACAATCAGACAAGGCTCATCCGGAGGACATCATGAGGACTCTGACCAAGACGCTCATCGGCTCGGCCCTCGCCATCGGGCTCGCCGCGCCGGTCCTGGCCCAGAAGCAGTTCATCACCATCGGCACGGGCGGCGTCACCGGCGTCTACTACCCGACCGGCGGCGCGATCTGCCGGCTCGTCAACAAGGGCCGCAAGGAGCACGGCATCCGCTGCTCCGTCGAGAGCACCGGCGGCTCGGTGTACAACCTGAACACGATCCGCGCCGGTGAGCTCGACATGGGCGTCGCCCAGTCCGACTGGCAGTACCACGCCTACAACGGCACGTCGAAGTTCGCGGACAAGGGTGCGTTCCCGGATCTGCGCGCGGTGTTCTCGGTCCACGCTGAGCCCTTCACGGTCGTCGCCCGCACCGACTCGGGCATCAAGACCTTCGAGGATCTCAAGGGCAAGCGTGTCAACGTCGGCAATCCAGGCTCCGGGCAGCGCGGCACCATGGAGGTGGTCATGGAGGCCTACGGCTGGACCATGGACGACTTCTCCCTCGCCTCGGAGCTGAAGTCCGCCGAGCAGTCCAAGGCGCTCTGCGACAACAAGATCGACGCGATGGTGTTCACCGTCGGGCACCCGAGCGGCTCGATCAAGGAGGCGACCACCTCCTGCGACAGCGTGATCGTCGAGGTGAGCGGGGCGAAGATCGACGCGCTGGTCTCGGAGAACTCCTACTACCGGCACGCCACCATTCCCGGCGGCATGTACCGCGGCACGGACGCGGACACCAAGACCTTCGGTGTCGGCGCGACCTTCGTCAGCTCGACCAACACCAAGGGTGACGTCGTCTACCAGGTCGTGAAGTCCGTGTTCGAGAACTTCGACGACTTCAAGAAGCTGCACCCGGCCTTCAAGACGCTCGACAAGAAGCGGATGGTCACGGACGGCCTGTCCGCCCCGCTCCACGACGGCGCGGCGAAGTACTACAAGGAGGCCGGTCTGATGTGATCGGTCCCCGGGGCCGGCGCCCGTCGTGCGGGCGCCGGCCCTGGACCACCCCCGGCCCCGTCCCCCGGGGCCGCCGGCAGCGGCTCGAACTCGCCGGTCGTCCTCGAACTCGCTGCCCGATGACGCCCCGCGGGAGGGAGAGGCAATGAGCGACAACGTCCACGAGCGCGATCGCGACGGGACCAGCTCCGACGTCGAGGAGATGCTCGCCTCCGAGACCGGGGGGCGCTCCGCGGGCGGCCTCGCGGGTCGCGTCCTGCTACTGGTGCCGCTGCTGTGGTCGCTGTTCCAGCTCTACTACGCCTCACCGCTGCCGTTCTGGCTCAAGGAGCACGTGGGCTTCGGCACCATGAACGACACCGAGGCGCGCTCGATCCACCTCGCCTTCGCGATGTTCCTCGCCTTCGTCTCCTACCCGGCGCTCAGGCGCTCGCCGCGGGACCGGATCCCGATTCAGGACTGGATCTTCGCGCTGGTCGGCGCCGGCTGCGCCGGCTACCTATTCATGTTCTACGCGCCGCTGGCCGACCGCGCCGGCGCGCCGATCACCTTCGACCTCGTGGTCGGCGTCACCGGGATGGTGCTGCTCCTCGAGGCGACCCGGCGCGCGCTCGGCCCGCCGCTGATGGTCGTCGCCGGCGTGTTCCTGATCTACACGTTCGGCGGCCCGTACATGCCGGACGTCATCGCCCACAAGGGTGCGAGCCTCTCGAAGGCGATGTCCCACCAGTGGCTGTCCACCGAAGGGGTCTTCGGCGTCGCCCTCGGGGTGTCGACGAGCTTCGTGTTCCTGTTCGTGCTCTTCGGTGCCCTGCTCGAGCGGGCCGGCGCCGGCGCCTACTTCATCCAGGTCGCCTTCTCGCTCCTCGGCCACATGCGCGGGGGCCCGGCCAAGGCCGCGGTCGTCTCCTCGGGCCTGTCGGGCCTCATCTCCGGCTCGTCCATCGCCAACGTGGTGACCACGGGGACCTTCACCATCCCGCTGATGAAGCGCGTCGGCTTCCCCGGCACCAAGGCCGGCGCCGTGGAGGTCGCGGCGTCGACGAACGGCCAGCTCACGCCGCCGATCATGGGCGCGGCCGCCTTCCTGATGGTCGAGTACGTCGGGATCTCCTACGTGGCGGTGATCAAGCACGCGATCCTGCCGGCGCTGATCAGCTACATCGCCCTCGTCTACATCGTCCACCTCGAGGCGCTGAAGGCGAACATGCGGGGGCTGCCGCGCCGGCACAAGCGCACCCTCGCCCAGAGCGCCCTGGTCTGGCTCACCGTCGTCATCGCGCTCATGGTCCTGACCGCCGTGGTCTACTACGGCATCGGCTGGATCAAGGACGTCGCGCCCGACGCCGCCTCGTGGATCGTCGGCGCCCTGGTCTGCGTCGCCTACGTGGCCCTCGTGTGGTACGCCGCGCGCCAGCCGTCGCTGGCGATGGACGACCCGGATGCGGAGATCGTCGAGATCCCCGAGACGGCACCGACGGTCAAGGCGGGGCTGCACTACCTGCTCCCGGTCGTGATCCTGGTCTGGTTCCTCACCGTGGAGCGCTTCTCGCCCGGCCTCTCGGCCTTCTACGCAACTGCCTTCATGATCGTGATCGTCGCCACCCAGCGGCCGCTGACGGCGCTGTTCCGCGGGAGCGGCGCCATCGGCGATGCGGCCTGGACGGGCCTCGTCGATCTCTTCGAAGGGCTCGTCTCCGGCGCCCGGAACATGATCGGGATCGGCGTCGCGACCGCCGCCGCGGGCATCGTCGTCGGCACGGTGACGCTGACCGGCATCGGGCTGGTCATGACCGAGTTCGTCGAGTTCATCTCCGGCGGCAACCTGATGCTGATGCTGATCTTCACCGCCATCATCAGCCTGATCCTCGGCATGGGGCTGCCGACCACGGCCAACTACATCGTCGTCTCGACCCTGATGGCACCGGTGATCGTGACCCTCGGCGCGGCGAACGGGCTGATCGTGCCGCTCATCGCGGTGCACCTGTTCGTCTTCTACTTCGGCATCCTCGCCGACGACACACCGCCGGTGGGCCTCGCCGCCTTCGCCGCGGCCGCCATCGCCCAGAGCGATCCGATCAGGACCGGCATCCAGGGCTTCACCTACGACATCCGCACCGCGATCCTGCCGTTCCTGTTCATCTTCAACACCGAGCTGCTGCTGATCGGCGTCGACTCGGTGGGCGAGCTGATCGTGGTGGCCGC
>CAJIAT010000009.1_pt1 | contig 10900 bp, 8 predicted proteins | sample 9199161 | NCBI WGS metagenome assembly CAJIAT01 (sample SAMEA7708281, study PRJEB35096) | sediment metagenome | biome: marine neritic benthic zone biome [ENVO:01000025]; feature: sediment [ENVO:00002007]; material: shallow marine sediment [ENVO:03000034] sea grass bed [ENVO_01000059] ... | reverse complement strand
GTAGAGCGCGGGCGAGCGGGCGATCACGACCGCGAGCCCTGCGGCCGTGAGCAGCGCGTAGATCCCTACCCCGACGCCGTGCCCGATCGCCGTGGCGACACCCTGGGCGGCGCTGCCGTTCACCGTGTTGCGCACCACCACGGCGAGGCTCGGCCCGGGCGACATCGCGCCGAGCACGCAGATGGTTGCGACCGATAGCCAGACGGTGAGCTCCATGGGTGATCCGCGGGTTGCGCGCTCGGGTTGCGCGGCAGGTTGCGCGTTCAGGCGACGCGTTCGAGTGGTGCGTCGATGCGCTCACGGTCGGCCTCGCGCGAGCACGCGTCGCGGGCGGTTCAGTCGTCGAGAGGCACCACCATCCCCTCACGGGCGACGTGGCAGGGCATCCTGGACTGGCGCTCGGAGACGATCTGCTGCGCGTGGCCGTGCAGCGCGTCGATCTGGGCATCGTTGTAGTTCGGATCGTGGCTGAACAGGAACAGGCCGCCGACGTCCGCGTCGACCGCAGAATTCACCGTGTCGATGTAGCACGAGTGACCCCAGCCGCGCTTCTTCAGGTAATCCTCGGGTGTGTACTGCGCATCGTGGATCAGCATGTCCACACCGGCCATGAACTGGATCCCCTGCGCGCGCTCCTCGGTGCGCATCCGCTCGAGAAGCTCCTGCTCGTCCTCGTCGAACTCGGGCTTGCGGGCGTCGATGGACTGGCTGATGAAGGAGAGCTCGTTGTCCGGCGCGTAGACGATCACCTTGCCACCCGCCTGGATCCGGTAGCCATAGGTGGTGCCCGGGTGGTGGACCGTGAACGGCTCCAGGGTGACCGGACCGATGCGGATGGTGTCGAGCCCCGGCGTGTGGTACTCGATCTCGGCCAGCCAGGTCTCCGTCTCCACCGGGAAGTACGGCGCGCGCATCTGCTGGGCGATGTTCTCGGCGAGCAGGGCCGGGGTGTCGGCGGGCCCGAAGAAGTCGACCTTCCAGCCCGGGAGGAACGCCGGAACGAAGAACGGCAGTCCCGAGATGTGATCCCAGTGATAGTGCGTGAGGACGACGTGCACGTGACGCACGTCCGACTCGGCGAGGATGGCGTTACCGAACGGGATGATGCCGGTGCCGGCATCGAGCACGATGATCGTGTCCCCGAGCCTGAGCTCGACGCACGGGGTGTTGCCGCCGACGCCCATGTGGGTGGGGTAGGGAGCCGGATAAGATCCTCTGACCCCCCAGAACCGCACGTAGTTGCCTGTCATCTGGCCTGGGGATCGGCGCCCGTCTCCCTGGCGGCGGTATGGCGCTGGATAATGTCGCGGATTTCCTGTGAGCGCAACGGCTTGAGGAGGTACTCGCTCGCGCCCCACTGCCTCGCGAGCGCGCGATCCTGGTCGTAGTCCTTGGAGGTGACGATCACCACCTCGGTCTTGTGGTGGCGGTCGAGGTCGCGCATCTCGCGCAGGAAGCGAACGCCGTCCTTCTCACGCATCAGGATGTCGACGAAGACGAGATCCGCGTCCGCGTCGGTCAGATGGCGCAGCGCGTCCCCGGGCGACAGGAAGGTGCGCAGCTCCACCTCGAGGGTCTCGGTGCTGCGCTCGTACAGCGAGAGAGATGCGGGCGTGTCATCGACGACGACGATACGCGGCGGATGGTCGGCCACCTCGGTCCTCACCTAGCATCGATTGACCGACGGTCCTGTTCACGGGACGGCTCTCGAAAGCCTAATCTAGCAGGTTCGACACATGGAGTTAATGGAATTGGTTCCCCACGAGCCCCGTTCGGTGCCGGATCTGCTGCGTTCGTCACGGCAACGGGGCGAAACGACCTGCGATACCGTCGTTGTAGGCGTCCGCTGGCCGAAATCGCGCCCAGATCGGCGAGCTGAGCGTGCGGCGGGGCCACGCGAGCGGCGAGAGGACGAGCCGTGAGGTCCGCTTTCCCGTCGGGCCCCGGGCCCGCAGGTCCCGAGTGTGGCCCCTGAGGGCGAGCGCACGGTCCGAAGCTTCGCCCGGCGACGGGGTCGGGTGACCCGGGCCCAGCGCCGCGCGCTCGAGGCGCACTGGGACCGCTACGGCGTCGAGCCCGGTGGACCACTCGTGCTCGAGACGCTCTTCGGGCGCGCTGCGCCTCGGGTGCTCGAGATCGGCTTCGGCATGGGTGACGCGCTGCTGGAGATGGCGACCGAGCATCCAGGAACGGACTTCCTCGGCATCGAGGTCTACGAGGCGGGTGTAGGCCGGCTGCTGGCCGGTGCGGCCGCCGCCGGCATCGACAACCTACGCGTGATCTGCGACGACGCGGCGGACGTGCTGCGCGATCGGATCCCGCTGGGCTCTCTCGATGCGGTGCTCCTGTACTTCCCGGATCCGTGGCCGAAGAAGCGCCACCACAAGCGCCGCCTGGTGCAGCCGGAGTTCGCGGCCGTCGTCGCCGCGCGCCTCGCGCCCGCGGGCCGCTTCGAGCTGGCCACGGACTGGGAGCCCTACGCTCTGCAGATGCTCGAGACCCTCGACGCGACCCGCGGCCTGCGCAACGTGCGCGGGCCGGGTTGTTTCGCGCCCCGGCCCGGCTACCGGCCGCGCACCAAGTTCGAGGTCCGCGGCGAGCGGCTCGGTCACGAGGTCTGGGACCTTGCATACGTCCGTGACGAATAGCCAGGCGTTCGCAGACAGGCTACACGACGGGAATGCAGGAGCAATCCTCGCCCCGCAGTCGTGTCCCGCCCCCTCGAGGCCCCCTGATGGCGACGGGCACTCGCTGCGGACGGCACAGTGACTGACAGCTCCGCACAGCCACCAGGCCCGGACGTGCCCGGCGAGCGCCTCGAGGCGGTGTGTCGGGCCGCGGAGGTTGCGGCGGGCCGAATCATGGCGATCTACGCGACGGACTTCGCGGTCCATCGCAAGGACGATGCATCACCCGTGACCGCCGCCGACCACGCGGCCGACGAAACCCTGCGCGAGCTGCTACCGGAGATCGCGCCGGTGCCCGTGCTCTCGGAGGAGACCCGCGCCCCTGCATTCGAGACGCGCCGGCGCTGGGAGCGCCTGTGGCTGGTAGACCCGCTCGACGGCACCAGCGGCTTCGTCGCGCGCAGCGGGGAGTTCGCCGTGAACGTCGCGCTGATCGAGGACGGGTCGCCGGTCCTCGGCGTCATTCTGCTGCCGGTGCGTCGCTGCGCCTACCTCGCCGCGCGTGGGCGGGGCGCGTTCAAGCGCGGCGAGGACGGGACGCTCGTCCCGATCCGCTCGCGGCGCCCGGTCGCCCCGCCGATCGTGGTCGCGACCAGCCGCTCGCGGCGCAACGTCCGCACCCGCGCCTTCGTCGGGGCGCTCGGGGAGGTCGGGGAGGTCGAGCTGGTCCAGGTCGGCAGCGCCATCAAGTCCTGCCTGGTCGCCGAGGGCGTGGCGGACGTCTATCCAGGGTTCAGCCCGACCAGCGAGTGGGATACGGCGGCGGCGCAGGTCATCGTCGAGGAGGCGGGCGGCGCGTTGGTCGACACCGCTGGCGAGCCGCTGCGCTACAACCGGCGCCCCGGGCTGGACAATCCACCGTTCCTGGGGCTCGGCGACCCGGGATTCGACTGGACGTCGCTGGTGCCGCCGGTCTCCGACTCGACGAGCGCCTGAGCGGTGACCCAGCGCTCGAGGCAGCGCGCGAGGGGCTCGAGCTTCACGGGCTTGGACAGGTAGTCGTCCATGCCGGCGGCGATGCAGCGCTCCCGATCTCCCTCCATCGCGTTGGCGGTCATCGCGACCACCGGTGTGCGCGATCGGCCGTCGCTCTGACGCTCGCGCAGCCGGCGCGTCGCTTCGAGCCCGTCCATCTCGGGCATCTGGCAGTCCATCAGCACCACGTCGAAGGACCGGGCCTCGAGGGCCTCGAGGGCCTCGCGCCCGTCCCGGGCGGTCTCGACCTCGAGACCGAGCCGCCGGAGCATGCCGGTGGCCACCTTCCGGTTCACGGCATTGTCCTCGGCGAGCAGCACGCGACCGTGCAGCGCGGGGAGCGCGACCGCCGCCACCGGCGCGCCCTGTCGGGAGCGCCGCCGCGAGCCGCCCCGCACGTCCTCGAGCAGCTCCACGAGGGCGTCGTGCAGGCGGCTCGCGCGCACCGGCTTGGGCAGGCACTCGCGCACCCCGGCTGCGCGCGCGGTCGCCTCGTCGCAGCTCCCGGAGGCGAGCACGATGATGCTGGCGTCGGCGAGCGTCGCCGAGGCGCGGATCCGGCGCGCGAGTTCGATGGCGTTCATCCCCGGCAGCTGGGCGTCGGCGAGCACGAGCCCGTAGGGCACGCCGCGCAGCGCGGCGATCCCCATCAGGTCGAGCGCCCGGCCGGGATGGTCGATGACGTCGTGTCGGACCCCCCAGGCCTCGAGGTGATGGGAGAGGATCGCGCAGCTCTTCGGGTTGTCGTCGACCACCAGCACCCGGAACCCGTCGAAGACGGCGGGCCGGGTCTCCATGTCCTCGCCCGGCTGCTCCGGGAAGCGCACCGCGAACGAGAACGTGCTCCCGTGGCCCGACTCGCTGCGCAGCTCCAGCGGCGCCCCCATCATGGTCACGAGCTGCTTGGAGATCGTGAGCCCGAGTCCGGTGCCGCCGAAGCGCCGCGTGGTCGAGCCGTCGCCCTGGGAGAAGGGCTCGAACAGGTGCGCCTGCTCCTCCGGCGTGATGCCGATCCCGGTGTCCTCGACCTCGAAGCGCACCTCGGCGCCCGACCCGGTGACCCGCAGCAGCGAGGCGCGCACCGCCACCTCGCCGCGATGGGTGAACTTGATCGCATTGCCGACGAGGTTCGTCAGTACCTGCGAGAGGCGCGTCGGGTCTCCCAGCACGGCGCAGGGCACGTCGCTCTGCACCAGACACAGCAGCTCCAGCCCCTTTGCCCGGGCCCGCTCGGCGAGCAGGGCGCAGGTGTCCTCGACCAGCGCCGGCAGGTCGAACGTCACCGATTCGAGCTCGAGCTTGCCGGCCTCGATCTTGGAGAAGTCGAGCACGTCGTTGACGAGCGAGAGGAGGTGGTCGGCGGAGCGACGCACGGTCTCGACGTACTCGCGCTGCACTCCATCGAGGTGCGTGTCGGCGAGGAGCTCGGTCATTCCGATCACGCCGTTCATCGGCGTGCGGATCTCGTGGCTCATGTTGGCGAGGAACTCGCTCTTGAGCCGTGTCGCCGCCTCCGAGGCCTGCCTGGCGCCCAGCATCTCCGCCTCGGCGCGCTTGCGGGCGCTGTCGTCGTGGGCGACGGTGGAGGCGCCGGCCGGGTTGCCCTTCGCGTCGTACATCGGTGAGACGGTGATCAGCACGTCGACCTCATCACCGGTCGCCCGCCGGCGCTGCGTCTCCAGCTGGCGCAGGTGCGTGCCGGCGAGCGCCTGCGTGAGCAGCGAGGTCGAAGTCAGGTCGGCGCCGGCGGGCTCGAGCCGTTCGAGTGTCTGGCCGAGCATCTGGCCGGCGCTGTATCCGAAGAGGCGCTCGGCGGCGGCGTTCCAGCTCGTCACGCGCCCGTCAGCGTCCTGGGTGTAGATGGCCGCGTCGGTGCTCTCGACGATCGCGGCGAGCCGCTCGGTCTCGGCTTCCGCGCCCCGGCGCGCGGTGATGTCCGTATAGGTGGTGACGAAGCCCCCGCCGGCGAGCGGGCGGCCCTCGACCTCGATCACCCCGCCATCGGGTCGCGTGCGCTCGAAGCGGTGCGCCTCGAAGCGACGGGCGAGGGCCACGCGCTCGGCGACCTGGGCCTCGACGTCGCCCTCCCCGTACTCGCCGCGCTCGGCGTTGAAGCGCACGAACGCCTCGAACCCGTCGCCGCGCCGGAAGCGGTCCGGAGGGAAGTCGAGGATCTCGAGGAAACGTGCGTTGAACGCGACCACGTCGAGCCGCGCGTCGACGAGACTCACCCCGACGTCGAGGGCATCGAGCACGCGCTGCAGGGCCCCGGTCTCGCTGCCCGGCTGCTGGTCCGGGACCACCAGGGGCGCGAGCTGCGAGGTCGCGAGGGCGAGCACGCCGAGCTGCTCCGCGTCGGCGACCCGGTTGCCCTGATCGTAGAGCTCGACGAGGCCGACGACGCGCGCGCCGTGGGCGATGGGCAGCACCAGCACGCTGGTCAGGCCGCAGGCACGCGCGGCCCGCAGGCGGTTCGAGGCAGGCGTCGGGTCGAGGGCCGCCGCCTGACCGGGACCCTCGCCGGCGAGAACCGCGCCGAGGAGCCCGTCCCCGGGACGCACGGTGCGCCGCAGCGCGTCGTCGCGCAGCCCCGCGTGGCCCGGCCCGAGACCGCACCACGCGCCCGAGGAGACCAGCGCATCGGGGTCGTCGGCCGCGGGAACCCAGGCGTGGGCCAAGGGCCACCCGGTGTGTCCGACGAGGAGCTCGAGGGCCTGTACGAGTCCACGCCGCAGTCCCGGGTCGCTGGCGGCGAGCTCGGCGAGCTCGATCACCAGCTCGAGCCCGACGGAGCGCCGCACTGCCGGGCAAGGCGGTCCCGGCGCCGTCGAGCCCGGGGTCAGCGCCGCGCAGGGTGCGCGGTCGGCAGGTGCTTTTCGGTCACGATTCCCTGTCCGGAACACCCCAGGCCCTCCGGCCCCGGTCCGGGGCCACGGAGGAGATCTTTCGGCACCTCGCCCCCTTCGCTTGAGCGCCGGGCCGGGCCCCGGGGCTCTGCTAACATGGCGCCGCCCGCGCGCCCGCCGGGCCTGCGCTGAACGCTGGACTCGCGAAACCATGGGTGTGCTCCTCGGCTGCATCGGAGACGACTTCACGGGCTCGACGGATCTGGCCAGCACGCTGGTCGGGAGCGGGATGCGGGCCGTCCAGCTCATCGGCGTGCCCGCCGCGGGAGCCCCGGTCCCGGATGCGGACGCGATCGTCGTCGCGCTCAAGAGCCGCACCGTCCCGGTCGCCGAGGCCATCGCCGACTCGCTCGCCGCCCTCGAATGGCTGCGCGTCGCCGGTGCCAGGCAGTTCTTCTTCAAGTACTGCTCGACCTTCGACTCCACCGATGCGGGCAACATCGGTCCGGTGGCCGAGGCGCTGCTCGACGCCCTCGGCGAGGCCTTCACCATCGCCTGCCCGGCCTTCCCGGAGACCGGCCGCAGCATCTACAACGGCCACCTCTTCGTCGGCGACCGGCTGCTCAGCGAGAGCGGCATGCGCAGCCATCCGCTCACGCCGATGATGGACCCGGATCTCGTGCGGGTCCTCGCCCGGCAGAGCGCGGGCAGCGTCGGGCTCGTGCCCTACGCGACGGTGCGCCGCGGCGCCGCGGCGATCGGCGAGTCCCTCGGCGCCCTCGAGGCCGCCGGCCACCGCTTCGCCGTCGTCGACGCCATCGACGACGAGCACCTCAACACCATCGGCGAGGCGGCCGCCGGCCTCGCCCTCGTCACCGGCGGCTCCGGCGTCGCCCGGGGCCTTCCGGAGAACTTCCGGCGCGCGGGTCTGCTCGGCCCGCCCGAGGACGCCGCCGCGCTGCCCCCGGTGCCCGGGCTCGAGGCGGTGCTCTCTGGGAGCTGCTCGGAGGCGACCCGGGGGCAGGTCGCACACATGAAGGCGTCGCGGCCGGCGTTCCGGATCGACGTCGACGCCCTCGTCGACGGCGCCGATCCGGCCGCCGAGGCGCTCGCCTGGGCGAGCGAGCGGATCGGGGACGGCCCGGTCCTGGTCTACACCACCGACCACCCGGACGGCGTGCGCGCGGTGCAGGAGCGCATCGGCCGCGACCGCGCCGGCGCCCTGGCCGAGGCCGCGATGGCCGAGGTGGCCCAGGGCCTGGTGGCCGCAGGGGTGCGCCGGCTCGTGGTCGCCGGCGGTGAGACCTCCGGCGCCGTGGTGAGCGCCCTCGGCGTGACCGGCCTGCGCATCGGGGCGCCGATAGACCCGGGGGTGCCCTGGTGCCTGGGCCTCGGCGAGCCGCGGATCGCCCTCGCCCTGAAGTCCGGCAACTTCGGCAGCGAGGACTTCTTCACCAAGGCCTTCCGGGCCCTCCCGTGAAAGAGAGTCGTGCCCGCGAGACCATGGCAGAGCTCGGCCGCTCGCTGTTCGAGCGCGGCCTGACCCACGGAAGCACTGGCAACATCAGCGTTCGCCTCGACGACGGCTGGCTTCTCACGCCCACCGACTCGTGTCTCGGGCGCCTCGACCCCGCGCGCATCGCGAAGCTAGGGTCCGACGGCGCCCACCTCGGCGGTGACCCGCCGTCGAAGGAGGTCTTCCTGCACAGCGCCGTGTACGAGGAGCGGGCCTCGGCGGGCGCCATCGTCCACCTGCACGGCACCCACTCCGTCGCCGTCTCGTGTCTCCCGGAGACCGATCCGCAGAGCGTCTTCCCCGCCCTGACCGCCTACGCCGTGATGAAGCTCGGACGGGTGCCCCTCGTCCCCTACTACCGTCCCGGCGATCCCGCGCTCGGCGAGGCGATCCGGGGTCTCGCAGGCCGGCATACGGCGGTGCTGCTCGCCAACCACGGCCCCGTGGTCGCCGGCAAGACCCTCGAGGCGGCCGTCTATGCCACCGAGGAGCTCGAGGCCACGGCGCGCCTGACGCTCCTGCTCCGCGGCGCTTCGCCGCGGCTGCTCACCGAAGCCCAGATCTCGGAGCTCCACGCCACCTTCGGCGAGCCCTGATCCCACCGTGGCGGCCACGGCGGTGGCCCGATGGGCCCCGACAACATTCGAATGTCCGGCTCATTTGTCCGGGTATCGGCCGTTCCGAGAAGCCGGCATTGCCGCGATTGTCCGATTGACCGGCTCGAATGTCCGACCTATTGTCCGGCTCATGGACTTCGAGCCCCTCCAGCGGTCGGACGTCGGTCCCCCCGCCTATCGGCAGATTGCCGGTCAGATCCGCCGCGCCGTCGACGGCGGCGCCCTCGGCCCGGGCGCACGGCTGCCGGCAATTCGCGATCTCGCGCGCCGCCTCGGGGTCAACCGGGACACCGTCGCCAGCGCCTACGAGCTGCTGGCGAGCGAAGGCGTGGTCGAGGCCGGGGTCGGGCGCGGGACCTTCGTGCGCGCCGACCCTGTGCTCGACGCAGCCTCCGGCCCCCTCGCGCTGAACGCCTCGCCGCCGCTCGCCGCCTCGGTCGAGCGCCTGCTCGACTTCGACCGGGCTCGCAGCCGCTACCAGGACGGCGAGGGCGGTGCCATCGCGCTGCACTCGCTGCTGCCGGACCCGTCTCTGTATCCGCTCGACGAGTTCCGCCGCGCCCTCGACCGGGTCCTCGACGAGGACGGCGAGGAGCTCCTCGGCTATGGCGCGCGCCAGGGGGATCTGGATCTCCGCGAGGTCATCGCCGCCCACCTCGGCACCCACGAGCTGGCGACGGTGCCCGAGGAGGTGGTGCTGTGCCAGGGCGCGAGCCAGGGGATCTCGCTGGCGCTGCGCCTGCACGCCGAGCCCGGCGACACCGTGGCCGTCGAGGAGCCCACCTACCACAACGTCCTCGGGGCGATGGTGGGCCTCGGCCTGCGGCCGGCGCCTGTGCCGATGACGCGCGAGGGGCCGGACCTCGACGCCCTCGCACGGGTGATGGCGCGGCCCGAGGTCAAGCTCTTCTACACCATGCCCAGCTTTCACAACCCGCTCGGCACCACCTCGTCGCTCGAGCACCGCCGGCGCCTGCTGCAGATCGCCCGGCGCGCCGGCAAGCCGCTCATCGAGGACGCCTTCGAGATGGACCTGCGCTACGCCGGCGAGCCGGTGCCGCCGCTCGCGTCGCTGGACACCCAGGGGCACGTGGTGCACCTGTTCTCGCTGTCGAAGTCGCTGTTCCCCGGCGTGCGCACCGGCGCCATCGTCGCCCGCGGGCGCGCCGTCGATGGCCTCGCAGCGCTCAAGCAGGCGACGGATCTGAGCAGCGCCCCCCTGCTCCAGGCCGCGGTCGCGGCCTTCGCCCGGGATGGCGGCTACGAGCGGCACCTCGCGGGGCTGAGGGGTCGTCTGCGCGAGCGGCGCGACGCGCTCCTCGACGCCCTCGAGCGCTACCTGCCCGAGGGCACTCGCTGGACGCGGCCCGAGGGTGGCTACCAGGTCTGGGTCGAGCTGCCCGCGGAGATCGACACGCGGGCGCTCCTGCCAGAGGCCGAGCGCGCCGGTGTGAGCTTCGCTCCGGGCTACCAGTTCAACCACGACGGGCGGCCGTCGAGCGCGCTGCGCCTGACGACTGCGCTGGTCGGCGTGGAGCAGATAGAGGACGGCGTGCGGGCCCTCGGCGGCGCGGTGCGCCGCCACCTCGCGCGCGGCGCCACGGCGTACCGGGAGGCGGGCGTCAACGTCTGAGCCGCGGGCGCCCGGCGCCCGCTCGATGGACGGGGTCCGCCGCGAGCGGTCGGGCCACGGGAAAGAAGATGGGAGAGAACGGCAATGACCAGCAACGGTAGTGGTTCGAACGGGAGTGGCAACGGGCGCACCGATGCCCGCTCCTTCGAGGTGAAGGTCGGCCTCGCCGAGATGCTCAAGGGCGGCGTCATCATGGACGTCACGACACCCGAGCAGGCGAAGATCGCCGAGGATGCGGGCGCCGCGGCGGTGATGGCGCTCGAGCGCGTCCCCGCCGACATCCGCCGCGACGGCGGCGTCGCGCGCATGGCCGCGATCGACGTCATCGTCGGGATCCAGGAGACGGTCTCGATCCCGGTGATGGCCAAGGCGCGCATCGGCCACTTCATGGAGGCCAAGGTGCTCGAGGCGCTCGGCGTCGACTTCATCGACGAGAGCGAGGTCCTGACCCCCGCCGACGAGGCGCACCACATCTCCAAGCACGAGTACCGCTCGCCGTTCGTGTGCGGCGCGCGCAATCTCGGCGAGGCGCTGCGCCGCATCGCCGAGGGCGCGGCGATGATCCGCACCAAGGGCGAGGCGGGCAGCGGCGACATCGTCGAGGCGGTGCGTCACCTGCGCCAGAT
>CAJIAT010000578.1_pt1 | contig 10924 bp, 9 predicted proteins | sample 9199161 | NCBI WGS metagenome assembly CAJIAT01 (sample SAMEA7708281, study PRJEB35096) | sediment metagenome | biome: marine neritic benthic zone biome [ENVO:01000025]; feature: sediment [ENVO:00002007]; material: shallow marine sediment [ENVO:03000034] sea grass bed [ENVO_01000059] ... | reverse complement strand
TAGAACGAAGCAGGATGCCCGAGTCGAGACGCTTGCAGTTCCAGGCCGCACGGAGCGAGGAACGACGACTGCGTACTTGACGGTACGTTGAGGAGTCCGCAGCGAGTACGGCCTGGAAATGCAGGTGGCTCGGCGGCCGTAGCAGAGAACTGGTGCAATATCCGGGCTAGGCCGGCTCGCGCTCGGGCACGCTGCGCGCCGCGTAACGGCCGCGGAAATGCTCGCTCCACCCGTCGAGGGGGCTCAGCCGCGCCGGCTTGATCGCACCGAGCACGGTGCCGCGCCCGGCGAGGCGGCGCAGGTAGGCCGCGTGCGCGGGCTCGGCGATGGAGAAGGCCCGCAAGGGTCCGAGCTGGCCGAGATCCTGGGCGTAGGCGAAGCCCGGATTCTCGCGCAGGCGCTCGCCGAGCGCGGCGGCGAGCGACGCCGCCGCTGGCGGCTCGACGTCCGTGTACAGGGTGTAGGCGCGGCGCGCCCCCTGGGCGTCCGGCGCGAGCATCGCGAAGCCCGTCTCGCGCTCGCGCCCGATCTGCTCGATGAGCGCTCCGACCCACGCCTCGTCGAGCTTCTCGCCGGTCAGGTCGACGACCTGGTCGACCCGGCCGAGGAAACGCAGCGTCGGGGTGCCAGCGAGGAAGGACTCGACGCGCACCCGATCGCCGGTGCGATAGCGGTACAGCCCGCCGCCTGTCGTGACCACGACCTCGTACTCGGCGCCGGCGACGAGCCGCTCGGCGGTCCACGCCCGTCCCGCATCGTCGAGGAACTCGTAGAAGTGCGCCGTCACCGCGAGCGGCCAGTGTCCCTGGTACGGAATGGTCACGAACGCCTCGGTGGACAGCAGCCCCTTCGGCTGGAAGCGCACGCCTGGCATGCGCGCCGCGAGATCGGTGAACGCCGGCGCGGCGGCCCCGTCGGCCCAGGCGCTGACCAGCCGCAGCTCGGGCCACACCGCGTCGGCGGCTGCCGTCGGGCCGAGGGCGGCGAGCCAGCGCGCGCGGCGCGGGTTCGCGCGCCGGCACGCCGCCAGCCGGTCGGTGAGCGCGGCGTCGACGGGGTGGGGTGGGCGGAACGAGCCCGCCGCGACATCCTCGACGAGCCGGTCCCAGTGCGCTGCCCGCGTCTCCCAGAGCACCGAGAGGAACGACGGGTGCCAGACCGAGATCAGGCGCAGCTCCGGCTCGGCGAGCATGAAGAGCAGCGTCGCGTACTGGAAGCTCGCGAGCGGGCGCACCCGACGCAGCGCACCCGGCGCCACCAGGGCGCGCCGCACGAGCCGTCCGAGGCCCCGCCCGAGGTAGCGCGCGTCGTCGTCGAAGCCGATCGGCACCTGCGAGGTGCGCGCGGGCAGGTCGATCGCCGGTGAGACGGACCAGTAGGCGGGACCCGCGCCGAGCGCCGGGTCCGCCCGCACGAGGTCGACGATCCACGCGCCGATCGCCTCGTTCATCTCGCGCTGCACGGTGGCGGTGTAGGGGATGAGCTTCACGGGCCCGGTCGAGCCACCGCTCGGCACCAGGCGCCGGACCGGATCGCCGGTGAGGACGCTCGCCTCGCCGCGGCGGATCGCCTCGATCGCCTCCGCATAGTCCTCCGCGCGGGTGAGCGGCAGCGCGCGCTGAAAGGCCTCGACGGACTGCACCGCGCCGAGACCGTGGGCACGGCCGTAGGCGGTAGGCGCCCCCGCGCGCACGAGCGCGCGCAGCCGCCGGCCCTGCGCGCGCTCGGGCTCGGACAGCGCTGTCCGGAAGCGGCGCTCCGCCGGGCGGGCGGCGAGGACCCACGTCGCGTTGACGGCGCGAGCGACGAGACCGTCCAGCAGCTCTCGGGGCGCGGTTCTCATCACGCACCCTCCACGATCGCCGCGCGCCGGCCCGCACGCACCATGCGTCGGCCGGCCCGGGTGAGGTTGTCGTCGTCGAGGGCGGCCAGACACACGAGCTCGTCGCCCGCGAGGTGCGCCGGGTTGGCGCGCAGGAAGAACTCGACGTGCTCGTCGCGGCGCTCGCCCGGCACCGCGCGCAGGTGCGCTCGGAGCGGCTGCGGACGTGCGAGGGTGACGATGCCGCGACGGGCCACGTAGGCGTCGCCGTAGCGCTCGCGAGCGAGCCGGTCCATCAGGCACTGCGTCGCCGGCGGCGTGGGCCGGTCGAAGCGCGGGTAGAACTCGCGGAAGAACACCGGCAGGAACCGGTAGGTCCTGAAGCCCGAGCAGATCAGCAGCCAGACCAGCGGCAGCCCCGGATGCGCGGCGCCGAGCTGGTGCACCGCGGCGATCCAGCCTCTCGCGAGAGCCGAGCTGCCCCAGCACGACGGGTCGACGATCGTGTCGCCCGAGTAGATGGTGGCAACGGGCTCGCCGGCGAACTCCGCCCGCACCACCGCGAGGGTGGTGAAGCCGACGAGCGTGCGCCCGGCGTCGCGGATGAGCAGGGCCCAGTGCTTGTCGCCGAGATCGTGCTCGAACTGCCGCGCGTCCACGCTCTCGAAGTGCCGGCCGAGGAGCGCGCACATCTGCCCGCGCACCGCGCCGCCGAGCTCGTCGACCGGATGCAGCGAGACGTTCACAGCGTCGCCGCCTCGACGTGGAGCGGCTCGCCGGCGAGCACGTCGCCGGGCGTCGCCAGCTCGTCCCAGAGCACCGCATACAGGCAGGAGTGGTAGGCGCGGGCCGCGAAGCGACGCCGAACGGCCTCGAGCAGGGCGTCACCGCGCGCGAAGGCGACGACCAGGTGCTCGAGCCCGCGCCTGCGGGCCGCCGCGAGTAGGTGCTCCACGAGCGCGAGGCCGGTCCCCGTGTGCGCCCCGTCGGCGAGCGCCAGGTGCGAGAGGTAGCCCAGATCCAGCGTCGACCCGGGCGGCGGCAGGGCCGGTCGCCCGGCGCAGCCGAGCGCGAGATTCAGCGCCGGGCGCAGGCGCCGCAGCCAGGGGCCGTAGCCGGTGACGACCACCTGCTTGAACGCGCGCTGGTCCCAGCACGCGCCGCAGCCGACGAGCGCGCCGTTGCGCTCGGCGAGCACGAAGTCCTCGACCCGCAGCCCCGGGCAGCCGGCCAAGCGCTCGGCGCTCCAGCGCGGGGCGAATGCGCGGCGCGAGAGGCTGCGCTGCAGGAAGGCTGCGATGCGTGGCAGATCCGCTGGGAAGGCGGGCCCGACCCGGGCGCCGGTGCCCTGGCGCGGCACCCGGAGCCCCGCGGTGCCGAGCACCAGGGTGACCACGTCGCCGAGATGTCGGTAGCGCGGGATGCCGGCGAGCCCACGCTCGAGGAGCCGGCGGGCGGCCGCGTTGTCCGCCGCGATTGCGGTGAGATCGAAGGGGAGCTCGCCGGGGCCGCGCCCGGCGCCGAGCAGCGCGTAGCCGGCGCGCAGGCGCCGGATGCCGAAGCCCCCCTCGGCCGCGCGGAGCTGACCGAGATAGCCGACCCGCACGGCCTCCCCGCGGTGGTAGACCTCGCGCACCGAGCGGGTGCCGAGCCCCAGGAGCCGGCGCGTGCGCGCGTGGCGCACCAGCACGGTGCTCGACCAGTCCCCGTCGACGGCGGCGCCGTCGCGGAAGTGCGGCTCGCGGGTCAGGGCGATGGCGATGGCCCCCTCGGTCGGCCGCTCGCGCAGCAGGGCGCGGATCTCCGCATCGTCGGCGTCCGAGGCGAGGTAGGCGACGGCCTCGCCGCCCGCGCTCGAGGCCACCGGCGGCGAGGCGAGGGCCGCCAGGCTCGCGCCCCCGGGACTCACGTCGCCTCCAGGAGCGGCACGAGGTGGCCGGCGTCGCCGAGCGGCATCGCGTGGCGCCCGGTCACGTCCACCTGGTGCATCGCGTTGATCGCGACGAAGTAGAGCGCCATCAGCGGATCGCGCCGGTTGACCCGGTGCACGAGACGCGCGCCGATGCTCGGCCACGAGTAGAAGGACTGGCGCGCCTCGAGACAGCGGCGCGCGAGGGCCTCGGGGCTCATCCGGCGCGGCTCGAAGGGGACCATCCCGTAGCGGTAGCGCTCGTCGAGCCACCACGGGTCGTAGAGCATCCGCCCCTCGCCGCGCAGCCGCGCGTAGAGCTCGGTGCCCGGGAACGGCGTGATGTGGTTGAAGGCGGCGATGAACAGACCCTCGCTGCGCGCGAAGCGCACTGCCTCGTCGAAGGTCGCGTCGGTGTCGTGGTCGTAGCCGAACACGAAGGTGCCGTAGATGCGCAGCCCGTGCCGGCGGAATCGCTCCATCGCCGCCGGCGCGCCGCCGCGGTGCGCGTTGAAGCCCTTGCGCATCGACTTGAGCGTCGCCGCGTCGAGGCTCTCGAAGCCGACCAGCACGCCCTGGCAGCCGCTGCGGCGCATGAGCGCGAGGGCCTCGTCGTCGAAGGCGACGTTGATCGAGCTCTGGCTGACCCAGCGCACGCCGAGCGGCTCGAGGGCGCGCATCAGCTCCTTGGCCGACTCGAGGTCGGAGGTGATGTTGTCGTCGATGAAGAAGACGAGCTGGCCGGGGCGGCGGATGCGACGCAGCTCGTCGATCACCTGCTCGACGCGCCGGTGGGTCTGGGTCGCGTCGTGGAAGGCCTGCACCGCGCAGAACTCGCAGCGGAAGCGGCAGCCGCGGGCGAACTCGATGAGGCGGATGGGCAGGTAGCGCTTGCCGTGGAAGATGCTCCGGTCCGGCGCCACCGTGCCGGGGTCCGGGCGCGCCGCGGCGCGATAGATGCGCCGCGGCGTGCCGTGGCGGTAGTCGTCGACGAGCTCGGGGAAGAGCGCCTCGGCCTCGCCGACGACGATCGAGTCCGCGTAGGTCGCGACCTCGTCGGGACACAGCGTCGCGTGGTAGCCGCCCATCACGACCGGCACGCCGCGAGCCCGGTACTCGCTCGCGATCTGGTAGGCGCGGCGGGCGGTGTAGGTCTCGATGCTGATCGCGACGAGATCGGTCGGCCGGTCGTAGGGGATGGTCTCGAGCCGGTCGTCGAAGAAGCTGCGCTCGACATCGGCGGGCAGGAGCGCCGAGACCAGCGCCGGCGGCAGGGGCTCCATCTTCCAGGTGTGCACGTAGCTCCGCGCGCCCGCACGCCGGCCGACGCAGGGGTGGACGAGGGTGACGTGGAAGGGCTTGCGCCGCGCCGTGCTCACGACGCCTCTCCCGTCGGAGCGCGGACTCCCGCGCGCGGAACCGGGCCGACGTTCTCGAGCGGGTCGAGGGCGAGCGGCCAGTCGCAGCTGTAGAACCGGTGCAGGTTGTAGGCGTAGTAGCGGTAGCCGAGGTTGGAGAGCGCAGCGATGTGCAAGGGCGCGGCGGCCTTCTTCAGCCGGCGCGCGATGCTCGCCCAGCTGTAGGCGTGCCGCCACGCGGCCTCGGTTGCCTGCTCGAGCTCGGACGGCGACATCCGGCGCGGCTGGAAGACGACGTGCTGGCCGTCGTAGAGCTCCCAGTCGCGCGTGAGGATCCTGTCCTCGGCCTCGAGGCGGCGGTATAGCGGCGTGCCGGGGAACGGGGTGGCGATGGCGAAGCGCGGCAGATCGATGCCGATCTCGACGGCGAGGCGCGCCGTCTCCTCGCAGACCTCCGGCGTGTCCTCGTCCATGCCGAACACGAAGCACCCCTGCACCGCGATCCGGTGCGCGTGCAGCTCGTCCACGATCTCGCCGTAGCGCTCTGGCCGGTTGAAGCCCTTGCTCGCGCCGCGCAGGTTCGAGCCCACGATCGACTCGAGACCGAGGAGCAGGCCGCGGCAGCCGCTCGCCTCGATGAGGTCGAGGAGCTCGGGATCCCGGGCGACGTGGGAGGTCGCGAGGCCGAACCACTGGATGCCGAGCGGGGTGAGCGCGCGGAACAGCGCGCGCGCGTAGTCGCGGTCGGAGATGAGGTTGAGATCGACGAAGATGGCGCGCCGCGCCCGCTGGCGCCGGATGTCGTCGACCACGGCCTCGACCGGCTTGAGCAGGGGCTTGCGCCCCCAGGCGCTCGGCGCGACGCAGAACTCGCAGGCGTAGACGCAGCTCCGCGTCGCCTCGAACACGTCGGCGGTGAGGTAGTGGCGCCGCGGCAGCACCGAGCGGTCGGGCAGCGGGTAGCCGGTGAGCTCGAGGTCGGGCGCCTGGTCGTAGCGGGGCGCGAGTCGGCCGGCCACGTGGTCGCGGAGCAGCCGCGGCCAGGTCTCCTCCGCGTAGCCGACGACGATGGCGTCCGCGTGGGGCGCCGCGTCCTCGGGCACCAGGGTGACGTGGGGCCCGCCGAGGACCACGGTGACACCCCTCGCGCGGAAGGCGCGGGCCAGCGCGTAGGCGCGCATCGCCGTCCCGGTGATCACGGTCATGGCGACGAGATCGGCGTCGACGCGGTCCGGGTCGACGTCCTGGATCCCCTCGTCGAGGCACTCGACGCGCGCACCGAGCTCGCAGGGCACCAGCGCCGCGAGGGTCGGCAGGGTGAGCGGCATGTAGCGCAGCGACTGCTTGAAGATCCCGCCGCGGCGGTACAGCGGGCCCTTGGGGCTGAGCAGCGCGATGCGGAGCTGGTCGGGCGATTCTCTTCTCATGCCCGGAGACTCAGCAACGGGCGTGCCAGATGGCAACCCCTTGATTCGCCGGCATCAGGAATCCGATCCATGGAAGCCTTGGTGCACGAACTGCTCAGCGCCGTGCATGTTTCGTCCATCCGCTCGCCAGGCCGTCCGAGCTCAGGCCCGGCGCCGCCGACGCCGCCCGAGCGCCAATCCCGCGACGAGGCCGACCAGGGCCGCCGCCGCCCCCCAGTACAGGGCCTGCGCCGCCCGCTCGACGAGCGGGTTGTCGAAGATGCTCGGCGCGAGCTGGAAGCTCGCGAGGAGCCAGCGGCCGTCCTCGAGCACCATCGTCGCGGTCTCCGCGTGGCGACGCAGGGCGCGGCGCGCCCGACCCGCGCAGTCTATCGAGGTGCCCGCGGAGGCGCTCGATCGAGCGCCGAAGGGAACGATCCGGGTCCGATCGCGGGTCCGGAACACCGCTCGCGCGTCGTGCAACCTGCGGGGCCTGCGGCGGCCACGTGACACGGGCGGGAGCTGCTACGCTCCTTGAGGTCGACAGACCGATCGAGGACGCTCGATATGCACATCACCCGCCTGCTCCCGCTGCTCGGGACGCTGCTCCTCGCGCCGGCGGCGGGAGCCGAGTCCCTGAAATTCGACCCGAACATCGTGGCCGCGCCGGACGGCCCGCCGAGAAACGCGACGATGGAGCAGGTCGAGGCCCGGTTCGGCGTCCCCGAGCGCCGCTCGGGTCCCGTCGGCGAGCCGCCCATCACCGTCTGGCACTACGCGAACTTCAAGGTCTACTTCGAGTTCGACCGCGTGCTGCACGCGACGGCCCTCAGGAAAGCCGCCGGTCTGAAGCCTGCCGGCTGAATGGGGACATGTTCCTTTTCGCAGGGGAAAAGGAACATGTCCCCTCGGAACCTCCTGCGCGCGTTGCTGTCTGTCGAGGCGGGGGAGTAGCCTTTCGGCTCTGAAGGCTCGTGAACCGATCGGCGTGAGCGGTTCACGGGCTGGGGCGGCATCCCCGCCGCTCGACGCCGGTGCGCCACGGGGCGCGCCCGGAGCCAACGCGTGAAGCGGGACATCATCTTCAACACGCGGCGGCGCAGGCTGCTGCGCACGACCATCCCCGCCGGCGAGGGCGCGGTGGGGCTGGTGGTGCTCGGCCTGCTCGTCGGCGTCGTGGCCTGGGTCCTCGGCCAGCGCGACGCCTTCGACCCGGACCGCCGGGATCTGCCGCTCGAGCTCCTCGAGGCCGAGCGCCCCGCCATCGAGATCTACAAGCGCCCGCTCAAGCCCTGGATCGAGCCCGGCACCGAGCTCGCGCTCGCCCCTCCGGGTGCAGCCCTCGCCCCCTTCCCCGAGACGCTCGCGGACACCGTCTGGCAGCCCAAGGGACGCGTGCGCGCCTTCGGGCCGGACAACCTCTACGAGAAGATCAACGGCGAGGCCGAGAAGTTCCTCAAGCAGGGCTTCGTCTCGATGCACTACCTGGTGCTGCGCCACGGCGAGGGCACGGAGCTCTCGATCGAGCTCTACGACCAGGGCGACGTCGGGGGCAGCGCCGGGATCTTCGCCGACCACGCCGGCGGCGGGCGCGAGATCGACGAGCGCGACGGGGTCACCTACTTCCTCACCACCGCCGGCGTCATCGGCCGCACCGGCCGCTGGTTCTTCCGCGCCGCCGCGGACCGCAGCGACCCGGTGGTGACGGCGAAGGCCGAGTCGATGGTGGACACGCTGGCGACGCTCGCCGCGGGCACCGGCGCCACGGCCGGGACCGACACGCCCGCCGGTCTGGCGATCCTGCTCCGCGCCGGGCTCCCGGAGAGCGCGGTCGAGTACCAGGCGAGCAACGTGTTCCAGTTCGACTTCGCCTCGGACTTCTGGTTCGCGAAGCTCGAGAGCGGCGACGACGCCCGCGTCTTCGTGCACGTCGCGGAAGGCCCCGATGCGGCCGACGCCCTGATGGCAGCGGTGATCGAGGAGCAGAGTTACGATTACGAGGAACTGCGCAGCGGCGAGGACTCGACGGTCATGCGCCACGCCTTCCTCGGCACCTGGTTCGCCATCGCGCGCGACGGGCGCTACCTGTTCGGCGCCGAGAACCTGCCGGACGAGGACGCCGTGCGCCCGGCGCTCGGCCGCGTCGCCGGTGCGCTCGGGACCGACGAGGACGCCGGCGGGGGCGAGCAGTGAGCCGCAAGCCCACGCATTCGGACCACGAGCCGCGCCGGATCACCCGGCGCGAGATGGTTCGCGGGGTGGTGGCGACCGGGGCCGTGACCGCCGGCGCCGGCTATCTGGCGCTCGCCCCGGAGCACTGGCCGGGCTCGCTCAGCGATCGCACCGGCCTTCGGGGCATGCCGGTCGAGCATCCCTTCGAGCTCACCGACTTCCGCGTGCCCGAGCGCCCCGGCGTCGCCGCGGTCGGCCTGGGCCGCGGTGGGCCGGTGGACCTTCGCCTGCGCAAGGCGCTCGACGCCCTCGGCGGCATCGAGCGCTTCGTCGAGCCCGGCGACGTGGTGCTGGTCAAGCCGAACGTCGCCTTCGACCGCTCGCCGAACCTCGGCGCGACGACCAATCCCGAGGTGCTCGAGTCGCTGATCCGGATGCTGCTGGTCGACGCCCGCGCCCGCGAGGTGCGCGTCGCCGACAATCCGATCGAGTCGCCCGCCGACTGCTTCGCCAAGAGCGGCATCCGCCTGGCCACCGAGCGCGCCGGCGGCCAGGTCTACCTGCCCGACTCGAACGCCTTCGCGGTGCTGCGCACGCCGGGTGCGACGCTCATCGAGACCTGGCCGTTCTTCAAGCGGCCCTTCAAGGGCGTGACCAAGGTCATCGGCATCGCGCCGGTGAAGGACCACAACCTCTGTCACGCCTCGCTCAGCATCAAGAACTGGTACGGGCTCCTCGGCGGGCGGCGCAACCAGTTCCACCAGGACATCCACCAGATAGTCTCCGATCTGTCGATCATGATCCGCCCGACCCTCTCGATCCTCGACGGCACGCACGTGCTGATGGCGAACGGGCCGACCGGCGGCGACCCGATGGACGTCAAGGACGCGAGCGTCATCATGGCCGCGACCGACGCCGTCGCCATGGACGCCTACGCCTTCGAGCACCTCCTCGAGCGGCCCGGACGCCTGCCCGAGTACCTGCACCTTGCCGAGGCCAAGGGCAGCGGCAGCGTCGTGTACCGCGGGCGGCTGGAGGAGGTGTCGTGAAGGCCACCGTGGAGCAGCTCTTCCGCAAGGGTGGCGGCGGGGATGGCGGCCGGGACGGCGGGCGCCGGGCGCTGCGCCTGACGCGCGTGCGCATCGCGTCCCAGATCGTCTTCTTCGTGCTCTTCGTGCTCGCCGTGTGGGCGACCTGGACCTCGCGCATCGGCGGCTACCCTGTCTCGCGACTGCTCGAGATGGACCCGCTGGTCACGCTCTCCACGGTGCTCGCGACTGGCCACGTCTACCGCTTCCTCGGCTGGGCGCTGGTGATCGTCGCGATCACCTTCCTGTTCGGGCGCGTGTTCTGCAACTGGATGTGCCCCTACGGGACGCTGCACCAGTTCGTGAGCTGGCTCTTCGACGTGCGCAAGCCGAGCGAGCGCATGGAGGCGAATCGATACCGCCCCCTCGCCTACCTCAAGTACTCGATCCTCGTCGTGTTCCTGGTGATGGCCTCTCTAGGGGCGCTGCAGATCGGGCTCCTCGATCCGATCGTGATGATGTTCCGCGCGGTCAGCACCTTCGTCGCGCCGGCCACTGACATGGTGGTGAGCCGCGCGAGCGGCGGCCTGGAGGAGCTCGGCGCGAGCGCCGCCTTCACCGATGCGCTGCTCTTCGCCCCCGGCTCGGAAAGCAGGATCTTCGTCGGCTCGTTCTGGATCGCGCTCGTCTTCATGGTCTTCGTGGCGCTGAACCTGTGGATCCCGCGCTTCTTCTGCCGCTTCGTCTGCCCCCTCGGGGCGCTGCTCGGCGTCATCGCGAGCAAGAGCCTGTTCCGGATCAACCGCATCGTCGACCGCTGCACGGACTGCAACCTGTGCCTGATGCACTGCGAGGGTGCGGCGGATCCCCAGTCCCAGGTGCGCCAGGCCGAGTGCTTCTCGTGCATGAACTGCATCGACGACTGCCCCGAGGACGCCCTCGAGTTCACCTTCGCCCGGCGCGACGAGACCCAGGTGCGTCCGCTGCCGGACATGAGCCGGCGCCAGGTCGTCTTCGCCGGCGCCGCGGGCCTCGTCGGCGTGCCGATGCTGCGCAACAACGGGCGGGTGAGCGACGAGAACTTCTCGCCCGACATGATCCGCCCGCCCGGCTCGGTCGCCGAGGCCGAGTTCCTCGAGCGCTGCATCAAGTGCGATCAGTGCATCAACGTCTGCCCGACCAACGTGCTGCAGCCGGCGACGCTGGCCGAGGGCGGCATCGAGGCGGTG
>CAJIAT010000168.1_pt1 | contig 11024 bp, 8 predicted proteins | sample 9199161 | NCBI WGS metagenome assembly CAJIAT01 (sample SAMEA7708281, study PRJEB35096) | sediment metagenome | biome: marine neritic benthic zone biome [ENVO:01000025]; feature: sediment [ENVO:00002007]; material: shallow marine sediment [ENVO:03000034] sea grass bed [ENVO_01000059] ... | reverse complement strand
TCAACGTGACCGTCGGCGCCGGCGTCACCGGCAGGCCGATTCGCTTCGCCGGGGGTACGCCCGTCGATCTGCGGGTGCGCAACGTGCTCTTCCTCGCCGACGAGCTTCCCCCGCCCGCCGTGGGCCAACCCGGCAACCTCGCCGTGGATGCGGCCGCGTTCGTCGCCGTGGACGATCACGACTATCGGCTGCGCCCGGGGGCGCCGGCGGTCGACGCGGGCGTGCCGATCGCAGGCGTCGCCACGGACCGCGCAGGGGTGCCGAGGCCCCGGGGCGCCGCCAACGACGTGGGAGCCTACGAGCGCGCTGAACCGTAGCCGGACCGGCGCGAGAGCTTGCGGAGCCTGCGATCCGTCAGGTCTCCACGAGCGTGCCGTGGTGCACGCCCAGGCAGCGGCTGAAGTACGGAAAGCGGTTGTAGAGAAAGCCCTTCATGCGCGTGCGGCTGTGCGCCTCGCGCGAGGGCAGGGGCGCCGACCAGCGAAGATCCAGGTGCTGCTTGCCGAGGGAGTAGATGGTATTGAGGCCCCGGTGACAGACGTAGAGCTCGTCCGCTCCCTCGCGCGTGCTCATCGAGAAGAATCCTGCGCGGGTCCCGGCGCTGCGGCCGAGCACGACCGCGTGCGCGAACAGCGGTAGCGTGATCCCCCCCGTGTCGTGGCGGTTACGCACCGTGCCGTAGTCGAGGAGGTAGTACAGGCCGTCGAGCACCATGCTCGCGTAGCGCGTGAGCAGCCCGGGCCGATCGGTGAAGCGGGCGACGATGCGCCCGGTCTCGAGCTCGATCTTGCACACCGAGCCGGGGATCGCGAAGCACGCATAGAGATAGCCGTCCTCCACGTGCAGGTCGATGGGGTGATGGTTCTCGACCTCCCAGGAGTAGATCCGCGTCTCCACCTCGCCGGTGTCCAGGTCGTAGAGCGACATCGCGTTGTCGTCGATCTTCAGGTGCGCGTCCTTCCTCTGGAAACCGAACGACGGCCGCAGGACGATCGTGTGGCCGTCCTCGTCGGTGTAGACAACGTGGTGCCCGCCCGGGAACCCGTCACCTAGAAAGCTCAGCTCGCGCGCGAAGCGATCCCAGACGAAGATCCCGCCCTCGACGACCTCGTCCACGACGATCCAGCGGTCGGTGACGGTCACCTGGTGCAGGAAGTCCGCGCGGTCCGCGAACTGCTCACCGACGTCGACCAGGACCTCGAGCTCGCCGGTCTCGAGATGCACCGACACCAGCTTGCGGTCGTACTGGCACACGACGTGCTCGTCGTCGAGGAAGTCGAACATCGCTGTCTGCGCATCGCTACCGAGCCGCGGCGGGCCGAGGACGTTGAACCCGGCGATACGGCGGAAGGCGGCGGGCTCGTAGCGATCCCCGTGGCGCGGGATGACGAAGAGCTGGCCGATGTTGGCACTCGAGGCGACGAGCGCGCGCCCGTCCGGCGTCGGCAGCACCATGTGCATCGAGCCGCCCATGCCGTCCGGGAGCTCGAAGTAGCGCATGCTCCGGCGCGGCGCGATCTCGATCTCGAGGAGCCCGCCGGCACCCGCCAGGGTGTTCAGCCCGCCACCGTCGCAGGCGACGTACATCAGGAGCGGCATGGGGTCGCCCTCGAGCCGTGGCGCGACAGAGTACTCCTCGACGGCCGGTCCGGGCGCCCGGCTAGCCCGGATATCTCACCGAAGTGCGAGACCTTGTCAGATATCGCGCAGGACCTCGGATTCATGCGAGTGCATGGATTCAAGGGGCAAGCGAGCGCGTGTGAAATCGGTGAGATATCCGGGCTAGCGTCGCGAAAGCGCCAGCACCGGGATCGTGCGCGTCGTCTTCGCCTCGTACTCGGCGAACTGCGGCACCTCGGATTTCTGCGCGTCGAAGACGGCGTCGCGCTCGGCGCCGGTGAGCTCGCTGGCCCGGACCTCGAGGGTCTCGGTGCCCACCTCGATGGTCACCTCGGGATTCGCGACGAGGTTGTGGTACCAGCCGGGATTGGTCGGGGAGCCGGCCTTGGAGGCGAACAGCAGCCAGCGCTCCTCGTCGGGCCGGTACACGAGCGGCGTCACCCGCTCGGTGCCGGTCTTCGCCCCGCGGTGATGGAGCAGCAGCAGCGTCGCACCCTCGAACATCCCGCCGCACACGCCGTCGTTGGCGCGGAACTCGTCGATGATTTTCGCGTTGAAGGCGTCCCAGTCCACGGTGCTCTCTCCCTTGCGCGCCGGCGGCCGCACGCCCGAACCGGGAGACTACCCGATATCCCTCTGCGCTCGCTCGGGCTGCGCGGCCCTCGCAGCCCGCGCAGGCGTGGCTCGACGCGCGGCCAATCCGTGCGTACGTCCGCGCGCTCGCAGCGGCCAGCGCGCCACGTCCATCGCATCCGGCGTGCGCTAGGTGCCCGCGAAGGTTGCGAACACGGGGCTCGACCACGCCATCGCGCCGTCGTGCTGGAGCACCCGCAGCCAGTAAGCGTGGGTCTCCCTCACCGACTCACGGTCGACGAAGCTGCCGGCGCAGTGAAGGTCCGGCAGCGCGCTCGGCAGCCGCTCGACGCGAACGGTGCGCGATGGGTCAGCCGCGCTCACCTCCACGGGCCGGGTATCGGCCGGGATCGGCGTTTCGAAGGTCATCGGCCCCGTCGCGAAGGCGAGCCGTGCATCGGTCTCGTCCTCCAGATCCAGTACCACGCCGTCCCAGTCGCCGGCGGTGACCGAGCGCCACGCGAGCGTCGTCTCACTCCGGGCGGTGATCCCCTCGTCCGGCGTGTCGAAGGCGTGGCCGCGGGCCTCCGCGATACGCGCGCCGGTGACGCGCAGCTCGCCGTCCCAGACCATGCGCGCCCGCTGCCAGTTGCCAGGCGCGCTCGCCCCTCGCCAGGCGACGCGCACCGACTGCGATGGACTCGGGTCGCGCAGCTCGAGGGGCGCCCGGTGCAGCAGCTCGGTGTCGCGCCAGATCTCCACCGCCTCGAGGGGCGCGGTGCCCTCGACGCGATAGCGGATCGTCGGCGGACCGGACGCCTCGTACTCGGCGCCGAAGGGATGCCCGTCGACCTCGAAGTCGACGAGGATCCGCTCGCCGGTGGTCGCGTAGCAGCGCCGGGCGCGCATGGCTTCACGCAGCGTCTCGCGCGTGAGCGCCGGCATCGCAGCCGCGGTCAGTCCGCCGCGCACGTTGCGCACGCCCATGTGACCGGGGTGGCTCGCGCCGGGGCGCCCGTCGACGCCGTCGCTGCCGGCGCACACGCCCATGCGGTAGCCGCGCTCCAAGGCCTCGAGCCAGAACCACTCCGAGGTCGCGTGGGTCGAGTGCACCTCGACGAGCCGTTCGAGCGCCGGCTCGTGCCAGCGCAGATCCGTCGTCCGCCCGCCGACGTGCAGCGCGACGATGACGTCGCTGCCGCGATAGTGGGCGTGGAGATCGTCCGCATGGGGGAGATCGGTGTCGAGATCGCTCCTGTCCGCGATGAACTGGTGCGAGCAGCGCCGTAGCTCTGCGGCGTCGCCTGCGAAGTACAGGTTGCGGTCGCCGCCGAGGTGGCTCTGCGCCGACCACTCGACGCCGAGGAGCGTCACGTAGCGCCCGGCCTCGTTCAGCCGCGCGCTCAGCGCCTCGGTCTCTTCCCACTCCGGCGCCGAGACCAGGAAGCAGTTCGCCTGGTGGCTCGCGAAGTCACAGCCGGCGAAATCCCGGGCGTGGCGGTAGTACTGCTCGACGGTGCGCGCGCCGCAGCCGATCAGCGACTGGCCGTGCAGATCGCCCCAGTAGAGCCGCTCGGCCGGCGCCGCCTCGCAGCTCACCGGGTTCGTCGTGGCGGCGAGGGCGCCGGCGCGCTGGCGCACGGCGAGCCGGTGCACCCCGGGCGCGTGGAGCGTCGTCTCCAGCTCGGCGATGCTCCCCTCGCTCGAGCGCAGCGCGACGCTCGTGCCGTCGTCGAGCTCGAAGACGCCCTCGAAGCCGGTGGCGGGGTTGCCCCAGGCGTCCTCGACGCGCAGGTGCACCCGGAACGGCTCGCCGGCCGCGACGCGGCTCGGCGCGGTGGCGACGAGGGCGTGCGCGTCGGTGCCGACGACCCGGGCGGCGAGATCGGCGATCTCGATCCAGCGCGCCGCGAGCGACGGGCGCAGACGCACGCTGAGCGGCGAGGCCTCCTCGATGAAGGTCTGCACCCGCGCCCCGGGTGAGCCCTGTGCACCGTCGCCGAAGCGCAGCTCGAGGCGCTCGCCGGCCGCGAGCGGGTCGAGCAGCTCGACGAACAGGACGTGATCGAACGGGTGCCAGGGATGGAGCCGCGCCGACCACCAGCGAAGGCCCGCCCCGCTCGAGGTGTGTGCCGTGAGGTAGTCGGGTGCGCGCGGGTCCCCCGACTGGGGCACGCCCCAGTCGCTCGGCCAGCGCCGCGCGAGGGCGAGCAGCGCGCCGCGCCCGAGCGCTCGCGCGGGCTCGAAGCGCACCTCCCAGCGCGCGAGGGACCCGGCCTCGGCGGGCTGGGGGCAGGTGGATTCGACCTCGCCCCAGGCGCCGGAACGGTCTATCTCGAGGTCGAGCATCGACGGGGCCTACATGTACTGGGGCTGCTCGCCGGGTGCCGGCGTGTAGCCCGGCGAGCCGGCCGCGACGATCGCCTCGGCACCGCCCCCCGCCTCGAGGCGCTCGGCCTGGTCGTCCTTCGCCGCCGCGTCGACGGCCTCCGGATCGAGCGTCTCGCGCAGAGCCTGCTCGCAGGCGTCGAGGGCGGCCGCATGTGCCGGGTCCGGCGCGAGATCGGTGAGCTCGAGCGGGTCCGCCTCGACGTCGAAGAGCTGCGGTGGGTAGTCCTCCATGTACTTCACGTACTTGTGTCCGTTGCGCCGCAGCATGAAGACCGCGCTCTTGGCTCCGGCCGAGTGCTGCTCGGCGAGGATGGTGCGCTCGGGCCGCGCGCCCTCGGCGATGTCGAGGAGCGAGGTGCCCGGCAGGGCGCGGTCCTCGTCCGTCGGCTCGGTTCCGGTGCACTGCAGCACGGTCGGAAAGACATCCAGGAGCTGCGTCGGCGCGTCGACGGCGTTGCCCGCGGGCACGCCGGGGCCGGTGAGGATCAACGGCACGCCGACGGAGTCCTCGTACATGTTGCACTTGCTGAACATGCCCTTCTGGCCCATCGACTCCCCGTGGTCCGAGCTGTAGAGGACACGTGTCGAGTCGGCGAGGCCGGCGTCGGCGAGAGCCCGCACGAGGCGCCCGACGTTGTCGTCGAGATAGCTGATCATCCCGTAGTAGGAGGCGATGACGCGGCGCAGCGTCTCCTCCTCGAAGGTGTCCTTCACCCCGAAGAACTGGCGATAGTCCTCGAGCCCCGGGTGCATCGGCCGCTCGTCGAGCCCGTAGGCGACGGGCATGTCGATGTCCTCGAGCGGATACATCGAGTACCAGGGCTCCGGCGCGTTCCACGGCGGGTGCGGGCAGACCAGCGAGACGAAGAGCGCCCAGGGTCGGTCCTGCGCCGTCCCCTCCTCGTGGATCCAGCGCACCGCGCGCTCGGTGATGTCGGCGTCGTAGCGGGTGTACGTGCTGTGGCCGGCGCCGGAGGTGTTCACGAGATGGGCGAACTTGCGCGAGACCGGGAGCGGGTCGCGGCAGATCGTGAAGAGCATGCCGACGCCCTGGAGGATGTGCATCGGCAGGTGCTGACGGTCGAAGCCCGTCGGGTCCGCCTCGTGGCGGAAGTGCAGCTTGCCGATGGAGACGCAACCGTGTCCCTGGGCGTGGAGCCGATGGCCCCAGGAAGGCTCCTCGCCGATGTAGGGCTTGCAGTTGTCCCACTTGCCGATATCGAAGACCGAGCGCCCCGTGGCGAGACTCGCCCGCGCCGGCACGCAGATCGGCCCGTTCGTGTAGGCCTGGCGGAACAGGGTTCCCTGCTCGGCGAGCCCGTCCAGGTGCGGAGTCCTGACGAGGGGATGACCGAGGCAGCCGAGCGCGCGCCGGGCGTGCTGGTCCGAGAAGACGAAGAGCAGATTGGTGGGGCCGGGCTCGCTCATGCTACGGTCTCTCCTGAGTTGGTGCGACGGCGCGGGGTGCGGTTCGAACGAGCATTAATCTGCCCGGGGACCTCGGTGTCAACTCCACGCCCGGGCGTGCGCTCGCCACCCCGCCCGCCACGCCTCCGACGCGCGCCGCGACTCCGCGTCCGCGCGCGTGTCGCCGCCAGCTCGACGCATCGAAGCCGCCAGGCGGCCCGGGTCGGGCAAGATGCGAGTGACGCAGAGACTGGCGCACCGGTCCGGCACGACAATCACCAGGAGGGGCAGTCCATGAGGTCCAAGGCTTTCATTGCATCGGCGGTGCTCGGCGTCGCGGCGGCCATGCCGGCCCAGGCGGACGTCAACTGGCGCCAGTTCGAGGGCACGTCCATCAATGCCATCTTCTTCACCGCCAACTACATCGACGCCTGGTTCAGGCCGATGGCCAAGCGCTTCGAGGAGGAGACCGGCATCAAGGTGAAGATGCAGGTGCTCCAGGCGGGACAGATGCGCAAGAAGCAGGACATCATGCTGGCGGGCAAGGACCCGCAGCTCGACATCGTCATGCTGCAGATGGACAACCGGGGCGGCAAGCTCACCGCCGCGGGGCACCTCGAGGATCTCCAGCCGTACCTCGACGACCCGGCGCTGACGCCCGGCGGCTACGGCTATCCGGCGGACTGGCTCGGCGGATGCCTCAACACCGCCAGCGTGATCAAGGACCAGCCCCTCAACAACATCGTCTGGTCGGCGCAGGCGCAGCTCCTGCACATCCGCAAGGATCTCTTCGAGAAGCACAACGTCAAGGTGCCGACCACCATGGCGGAGCTCGAGGACGCGGCGAAGAAGCTGACCATCGACGAGGACGGCGACGGCAAGCCGGAGATCCACGGCTTCCTCTCCCGCGGCTGGGGACGGCTGACGACGGCGAGCTTCGCGACCTACCTGTTCAACCACGGTGGGTCGTGGTTCAAGACCGTCGACGGCAAGAAGGTGTCGAACATCAACTCCAAGGAGTCGGTGGACGCCTTCGAGTTCTACGGGCGGATGATCCGCGAGCACGGGCCGACGTCCCTGCTGTCGAACAAGCCGCCGCAGAACGCGGCCCTCTACGCGGCTGGCAAGGGCGCAATGCTGTCGGCGCTCAACTACTGGCACGGCCTCGCGGACGACCCGAAGAAGTCGCGCATCGCCGGCAAGAGCACCACGATCCTCGTCCCGGCGGGGCCGGGGGGCAGCTTCCCGAACGTGCCGACCACCTCGCTCGCGATCTCCAAGTACTCGGAGCAGAAGAAGGCGGCCTGGCTCTACATCGCCTGGATGACACAGAAGCAGATCATGCTCGAGGGTCAGAACGCCGCGGTGCCGATGTGCCGGCGCTCGGCGTGGGAGGACGAGAGCTACACGCCGCCGACCCCCGCATGGGGCAGCTCGGCGAAGATCGCCGCGGACTTCGGCATCGCCATCGCCAAGCCCCAGGCCATCGCCATCGGCCAGATGCGCGACGCGGCCGGCGAGGTCATGAACGTCGCGATCCGCGACGGCTCGCGCGCGGCGATCCAGGCTCAGGCGGACAAGGCTGCGGCGTTGATGACCAGGCTCGTCGCCGAGACCGAGCAGGGCACGAACTTCGCGGGCGTGCTGCCAGTCCACGCCAAGCGCCTCGGTCCCGAGGACCAGAAGGCGCCGATCGTCGCCGAGGGTCTGGACAAGCTCGGGATGTGACCCGACCATGCGGGGCGTGACGCCCCGGTGAAGGGCGCGCGCGGCTGCCGCCGCGCGCGCCCGGGTCCAGCGGCAACAGCGTCCGAACACGAGGTGCCGCCGTGGCGACGACCTCCGAACGCCTGAGACCGGAACTCGACGAGGGCGCCGCCGGCCGCGGCGGCCTCGTCGACTGGATCGATCGCAATATGGTGTGGCTGTTCAACGTGCCCACCGCCGTGTTCCTCTTCGGCCTCGTGTTCGTGCCGGTGCTGCTCATCATCGCCACGAGCTTCACCGACTGGCAGCTCATCACCAAGCCCGAGCCCGACTTCGTCGGACTGAAGAACTACATCGAGCCGTGGACCGAGGAGCGCTGGCTCGGCGCCATGTGGCACACGCTGTACTACGCCGTCGCCTCCGTCGGCGGTCAGTTCCTCCTCGGGCTCGCGACCGCGCTCATCTTCAACCGCAGCTTTGCCGGGAAGTCCTTCTACCGCTCGGTGTGGATGATGCCGATGATCTCCATGTCCGTGGCGATCAGCCTGGTGTGGATTCTCTTCTTCGACGGCGCCTACGGTATCCTCAACCACGGCCTCGCCTTCCTCGGCGTCGACCCGGTCGAGTGGACCACGAGCCCGCAGTGGGCGATGTCGTCGCTCGTCATCGTCGGGATCTGGCACCACACGCCGTTCATGACGCTGATCCTGCTCGCGGGCCTCCAGTCCCTGCCCCAGGATCCCTTCGAGGCGGCGCGGATCGACGGCGCATCGCGCTGGCAGGTGCTCTGGCACGTCACCCTGCCGCTGCTCAAGGCGCACATCATGGTCGCCCTGATCCTGCGCTCGATCTTCGCGGTCAAGGAGTTCGACACCTTCCTCGCGATCACGGAGGGCGGGCCGAACTACGCGAGCGAGACGATGAACCTCAACATCTACTTCAACGCCTTCGAGTACCAGTACATGGGCGCTGCTGCGGCGAAGGGCATCATCTTCTTCGCCTTCATCGTGTGCATCCAGCTCGTACTGGTGCGCCTGCGGAGACGGTCGTGGTCGTACTGAGAGACCTGCTCCCGCCGGGAACCAGAAAGGCTCTCGAGGCGATCGGCTTCCATCTCGCGCTCATTGCGATCGTCGGGCCGTTCTTCTTCGTGTTCTTCTTCATGTTCTGGAACTCGCTGAAGCCCGACTATCTCTTCTTCGAGCCGGGCACCTGGATCTTCGAGCCCCTGTGGTCGAACTACACCGAGGTGTGGCAGAACAGCGATCTCGTCCCCAACGTCATCAACAGCCTGATCATCTCGAGCTCGGCAACGGTGATCGGCCTGATGTGCGGTCTGCTCTCCTCGTACACCATCGCCCGCTTCGGCCTGAAGAAGCTCTCGATGGCGATCCTCTTCACCCGCATGGTGCCGTTCATCACGGCCCTCGTGCCGTTCTGGATCGTCTACAAGAACGTCGGCCTGCTGAACACCCACGTCGGTATCATCCTCGCGCACCTGGTGATCACGCTGCCGATCGCGGTGTGGATCATGATGGGTTTCATGGAGGACATCCCGCGCGAGCTCGAGGAGGCAGCCTGGATCGACGGCGCCTCGCGGGTGCAGTCCTTCTTCCGGATCATCGTGCCGCTGGCGACGCCTGGGATGGTCGCGACGGCGATCCTCGTGTTCATCTTCTCCTGGAACAACTTCGCCTTCGCGCTGGTGCTCGGCGGCTTCGACGTGAGCACCGCGCCGGTGTCGGTGTTCAAGTACGCCGACCCCGAGGCCGGGGGCTCCGGTCAGATGATGGCCGCGGCGACGCTGGTCACGATCCCCGTCTTCATCATCGTGCTGTTCATCCAGAAGCAGCTCGCCGCCGGGCTCACCGTCGGCGGCGTCAAGGGCTGAGCCGCGCGGCCGGCCGGCTCAGCGTCCCTTCCACGCCGGGTCGCGCTTCTCGGCGAAGGCGCGGAAGCCTTCGAGCTGGTCCTCGCTGTCGTAGAGGGTGTCGACGGTCGCGAGCTGGCGCTTGGTGATCCGGTTCATCGCGTCCTGGAAGGTGAGCGCCTCGGCCTCGCGCGCGACCTCCTTGATTGCCGCGAAGACGAGCGGTGGGCCCGAGGCGAGCGTGGCCGCCACCTCGCGCACCCGTGGCAGCAGCCGTTCGGTCTCGAGCACCTCGTTGACGAGTCCCCAGCGGTGCGCCTCGGCGGCGTCCATCCAGCGCCCGGTGAGGAGCAGGTCCATCGCCACGTGGTAGGGAATGCGCTTGGGGAGCTTGCAGGTCGCAGCGTCGGCGAGGGTGCCGGCGCGGATCTCGGGCAGCGCGAAGCTGCTGTGCTCGGTCGCGTAGATGAGATCGGCCGAGAGCGCGAGCTCGAAGCCGCCGCCGACTGCCATGCCGCTCACCGCGGCGATCACCGGCTTGTTCATCCCGCGCAGCTCCTGCAGCCCGCCGAAGCCGCCGACGCCATAGTCGCCGTCGACCGCGTCGCCGTCCGCGGCCGCCTTGAGATCCCAGCCTGCGCTGAAGAAGCGATCACCCGCGGTCGCGACAATCGCGACGCGAAGGTCGGGGTCGTCCCGGAACGCCTTGAAGGTCTCGCCCATGAGCCGGCTGGTGGCGAGATCGATGGCGTTCGCCTTCGGCCGGTCCAGGACGATCTCGAGCACCGCGCCGTCGCGCGCCGTCCGCACCACCTCGTCGCCGTTGCCCTTGCTCTGGTCCATACGTCTCAGTCCTCCCGCACTCTCAGCAGCGCATCACCCGCGAAGGCGCCCTCGGCGCAGGCGATGAGCGGGTTGATCTCGATCTCCTCGACCACCTCGGCGTGGTCGTCGACGAAGCGCGCGAGGGCCATCACGGCGGTGACGATGGCCTGCGCGTCGGCGGGAGGCCGTCCGCGGTGGCCCTCGACGATGCGCCAGGCCCGGAGCCGCGCGAGGGCCCGGCGAACGTCTTCCTCGGCGCAGGGCAGGAGCAGAGTCTGCGCGTCGTCGATGATCTCGACCAGGACCCCACCGCTCGCGACCGTCAGCGCGTAGCCGACGCCCGCAACGCGGCGCACGCCGACGAGCAGCTCGACCAGCGGGGCGTGCACCATGCGCTCGACGAGCAGCGCGGCAGCGCCCTCTAGCAGCGAGAGGGCAACGGCCTCGATCTCCTCCGGCGCCTCGAGGCCCAGCCGGAGCGCCCCGACGTCGCTCTTGTGAGCGACGCCGAGCGCCTTCAGCGCGACCGGCGTGCCGATCGCCGCTGCTGCCGCCACCGCCTCGGCGGCGCTCTCGATGCGGCGTCCATCGGGTACCGGCACCCCGGCACCGGCGAGGCGACGCTTCGCCG
>CAJIAT010000420.1_pt1 | contig 11037 bp, 9 predicted proteins | sample 9199161 | NCBI WGS metagenome assembly CAJIAT01 (sample SAMEA7708281, study PRJEB35096) | sediment metagenome | biome: marine neritic benthic zone biome [ENVO:01000025]; feature: sediment [ENVO:00002007]; material: shallow marine sediment [ENVO:03000034] sea grass bed [ENVO_01000059] ... | reverse complement strand
TGGCGCGCGGCTTCGCCGACGAGGTGATCCGCCCGGCGGCGGGGGAGCTGGACCGCGACGAGCGGTTCCCGGCGGAGATCTACGCGCAGATGGCCGAGCTCGGGCTCTTCGGCATCGCCGTGCCCGAGGAGATGGGCGGGCCGGGCTTCGACACGCTCACCTATGCGCTGATCATGGAGGAGCTATCGCGGGGCTATGCCTCCGTGGCCGATCAGTGCGGGCTGGTCGAGCTGATCTCGACCCTGCTCGTGCGCCATGGGACCGCGTCGCAGCGCGAACGCTGGCTGGCCGACGTGACGGCGGCCCGCACGAGGGTCGCCTACTGCATCACCGAGCCGGAGGCCGGCACCGACGTCTCGGGCATCCGCACCGAGGCGGTTCGCGCAGACGACGGCTGGGTCCTCAACGGCGGCAAGATCTGGATCCACAACGCGCCCGTTGCGGATCTGGGGTTCGTCCTGGCGCGCACCGACAAGACGGCGGGGCACCGCGGGATGTCGATCTTCGTCGTGGACCTGCACGCCGAGGGCGTCGATCGCGGCCCTAAGGAGCACAAGATGGGCCAGCGCGCGAGCCAGGTCGGCGCGCTGGGCTTCTCCGACGTGCGACTGCCCGCGGACGCCCTGCTCGGTGAGGAGGGCCGCGGGTTCCACATGATGATGAGCGTGCTCGACACGGGCCGCGTCGGCATCGGCGCGCTGGCCGTGGGGATCGCGCAGGCCGGGCTGGAAGCGGCGCTGGACTACGCCCAGACGCGCCGGCAGTTCGACAAGCCGATCGCCGAGTTCCAGGGCGTGCAGTGGATGCTGGCGGACATGGCCAAGGACATCGAGGCCGCGCGGCTCCTGGTGCACTCGGCGTCGGTGAAGATCGACCGCGGCGAGGACGCGACCAAGGCCTGCTCGATGGCGAAGTGCTTCGCCGGGGACATGGCGGTGGCGCGCACGGCGGACGCGGTGCAGGTGTTCGGCGGCTCGGGCTATATTCGCGGCTTCGAGGTGGAGCGGCTGTATCGCGATGCAAAGATCACCCAGATCTACGAGGGCACCAATCAGATCCAGCGCATGATCATCGCCCGCGAGCTGATCAGGCACGGGGCCGCCGCTTGAGCGGCCAGGTCGCACTCGTCACCGGGTCCAGCCGCGGGATAGGGCTGGGCGCGGCACTGGCGCTGGCACGGGCCGGCTTCGCCGTGGCCGTGAACGGTCCCGCTGACGATGACGAGCTCGCGAACGCCGTCGAGAAAGTGCGCGCGGAGGGCGTCCGCGCGCTCGCGGCGCCGTTCGACGTCACGGATCTCGCCGCTCACGACGCGCAGCTCGGTCGGATCGAGGAGGCGCTCGGGCCGCTGACCACGCTGGTCAACAATGCCGGCGTCGGCGTCCTGCGCCGGGGCGATCCGCTGGAGGTTGCCGAGGAGAGCTGGGACCGTTGCCTCGAGGTGAATGCCAAGGCCGTGTTCTTCCTCACCCAGGCGTTCGCCAGGCGCGCGCTCGCGCGCGCGCGCGATCCCGAGCGCTTCCACGCGATCGTCAACGTCACCTCGGCCAACGCCGTCGCGGTCGCCGTGCCCCGCGCGGAGTACTGCGCCTCGAAGGCTGCAGCGGCGATGGTGTCGAAGACCTGGGCCGTGCGCCTCGGCGCGGAGGGCATCGCCGTGTACGACGTGCAGCCCGGATTGATCGCCACGGAGATGACGGCGCCCGTCATCGCGGACTACGAGAAGCGCGCGCAGGAGGGGCTCACGCTCTTCCCCCGCGTCGGCCAGCCCGAGGAGATGGGCGGCATCATCGCAGCCCTCGCCTCGGGCCGGCTGCCCTACACCACTGGACAGGCGATCTCGGCCGACGCCGGGATGCTCGTCCCCCGGTTCTGAGGAGCGTCCCATGAAGATCGCCCTGCCCGACGCCGCCGGCTCACTCGACGATTACACCCTGATCGGAACGCCGATCGAGGCCGGCTCGCTGGGCTCGGACCCCGCGCGGGTGGTGTTCTCCGCTGCCCACGTCGCGGCCGACCCGTTCACCGGCAACGACCCCTCCGGTCCCGCGGCGCTGGACTGGGAGGCGACGTTAGCGTTCCGCCGCTACCTTGCGGAGCTCGGGCTCGGTATCGCCGAGGCGATGGACACCGCGCAGCGGGGCATGGGACTGGACTGGCAGGGCGCCCTCGAGCTGATCGCGCGCACGCACGCGGAGCTGCCGGACGCGCTGGTGTTCAACGGCTGCGGGACGGACCAGCTCGACCCGGACGACGCGCGCTCGCTCGACGACGTGCGCGCGGCATATCTCGAGCAGATCGAGGCGGTCCAGAACATCGGGGGCCGGATCATCCTGATGGCGAGTCGTGCGCTCGCACGCGTGGCGACCTCGCCCGACGACTACGTGCGGGTCTACGCGGACGCGCTGGCCGCCTGCGACGAGCCCGTGATCCTCCACTGGCTGGGCGAGATGTTCGATCCGGCCCTCGCGGGCTACTGGGGCGCGGAGACCTTCGGCCAGGCGCTCGAGACGGCACTCACGGTCATGACCGACAACGCCGACAAGGTCGACGGCATCAAGGTCTCCCTCCTCGACAAGGACAAGGAGATCGTCATGCGCCGGCGCCTGCCGCAGGGCGTGAAGATGTACACGGGCGACGACTTCAGCTACCCGGAGCTGATCGCCGGCGACGAGCAGGGCTTCAGCCACGCGCTGCTCGGGATCTTCGACCCGCTGGCCGTCGCGGTGGGCAAGGCCGTCGGCCAGCTCGGGGAGGGCGACGTCGAGGGGTTTCGCGCCACGCTCGATCCCACGGTACCGCTGGCGCGCCTCATCTTCCGGGCGCCCACCCAGTACTACAAGACCGGCGTGGTGTTCCTCGCCTGGCTCAACGGCTTCCAGAAGCACTTCGTGATGCTCGGCGGCGCGCAGTCGATGCGGCCGCTGCCCTACTTCGTCGACTGCTTCAAGCTCGCCGATCAGAACGGTCTGCTGCGCGATCCGGAGCTGGCGGTGAAGCGGATGAGCACGCTGCTCGCGCTCTACGGCACCTGATGCGTGACTTCTCGAACGACCACTCCGCACTCGCGCTGAACACGGCGACGCTCGGGCACAACCTGGACGGGCACGGCGCGGGCTGGTCGCCGGAGCAGGTGATCGACGCCTGCGCCGAGCGCGGGCTGGCAGGCGTCGTGTTCTGGCGACGCGAGATCGGCGAGCGGGCGGTCGAGATCGGCGAACGGGTGCGCGCCGCCGGCATGGAGGTGGTGGGGCTGTGCCGCTCGCCGTTCCTGGTCGGCCCGCTGGCGCCACCGACCCGCGAGGCGATCATGGACGACTTCCGGGCCTCGATCGACATGGCTGCCGAGCTCGGAACGGGCGTGCTCACCATCGTCACCGGCGGCGTCGAGCCCGGCACCAAGGGACCGCAGGAGAGCCAGAGGATCCTGGCCGAGCGCGTGGCCGAGGGTGCCGACTACGCCGCAGCGCGCGGGGTGCGTCTCGCCCTCGAGCCGCTCAACCCGCTCTACGGTGGAAACCGCACCTGCCTGATGACCGTGCGCGATGCGCTCCGCGTTTGCGACATGGTGGAAGCGGCGAACGTCGGGATCGCCGTCGACGTCTACCACGTCTGGTGGGACACGACGTTGACGGAGAGCTGCGCCGAGGCCGGAGATCGGATCCTCGGCTTCCACCTCTGCGACTGGCTGGCGGACACCCGCGACATGCTGCTCGACCGCGGCATGATGGGCGACGGCGTGGCGGACCTGAAGGCGATACGCCGGGCCGTGGAGAGCGCCGGCTACGCCGGCGCCTGCGAGGTCGAGATCTTCTCCGCCGAGCACTGGTGGCAGCGGGACCCGGACGAGGTGCTCGACACGATGATCGACCGCTTCCGCACGGCGTGCTGATCTCGCCGACATGAGCTCGAAGACGGACGAGTCGCCACCGCGGCGGCGCGATTCCGACGCCACCCGGGCGCGGATCCTCAAAGCCGCCAAGGGCGAGTTCGCCCGCCTCGGCTACGGCGGCGCCCGCATCGACACCATCGCCGAGCGCGCCCGGGCCAACAAGCGGATGATCTACCACTACTTCGGTGGCAAGGAGGCGCTGTTCACGGCGGTGCTCGAGGAGGCGTACCTCGACATCCGCCAGGCCGAGCAGAAGCTCGAGCTCGGCGACCTCGAGCCGGAGGCGGCGATGGATTGCCTGGTCGAGTTCACCTGGCGCTACTACCTTCGCAATCCGGAGTTCCTGACGCTGGTCAACAGCGAGAACCTGCACAGGGCCCGCCACGTGAAGAAGTCCACCGCGATCCGCAAGTCGTTCCCGCCGTTCGTCGAGATGGTCCAGTCGATCATCGATCGCGGCGTGGAGGAAGGCGTGTTCCGCAAGGGCGTGGACGCCGTGCAGCTGAACATCACCATCGCCGCCATCGGCTACTACTACCTGACGAACCGATACACCGGCTCGGTCATCTACGAGCGGGACTTCATGGACAAGGCGGCGCTCGACGAGCGGCTCGCGTTCAATCTCGAGACGGTGCGCCGAATGCTGGCCGCCTGACGCGCGGGCCGGGCGAACGAGTTCTTCATCGCCCGCGGCCGCGCGCTCACCGACCTCGCGAGGGGACGGCGTGACGCAACCCTGGCCGGCGAGATCTCCCGTCTGTGCGACGATGCACGACGAATGGGTCTCGTGGCGGTCTTGCCCTCGCTCGAGCGGGCGCGCGATGTCGCGGGTAACGCCTGACAGGGCAGTGCTCCCACAGGCTCCGCAGGCGCGCCGGGAGGTACGGCTCGGTCGTCTCTGCGCGCCTCGGCCCCGCGACGCGCCGACTGAAGTAACTCCTTGATTTAGCTGAGCCGGCGATTCGGGAATGCCGATCACCCGCCCCTCGGCCGCGTTCGATTGCTCTCAAGAAATCCCTGATCCATGCCGACTTGTGAGCGGGATCGTGCGCCAGTGCGTTGGAGTCGCCGGGCGTATCGATTCGGCCGTTGTCCATCTAGGAGCGCAAGCCCCGGAGGCGTCGTGCGTCTGACCGGATATCGAATCGAGGAGCCGATCGGGGAGGGCGGCATGGCCACGGTCTACCGGGCCATCCAGGAGTCGCTCGAGCGCCCGGTCGCGCTCAAGGTCCTCAGCCAGGCGTTCGCAGGCACCGAGGAGTTCACCACCCGGTTCGTGAACGAAGGGCGGCTGGTCGCCTCCCTGAACCACCTGAACGTCGTCACCATCTACGACATCGGCGCCGAGGACGGACGGCACTTCATCGCCATGGAGTACCTGCCGGGCGGCGACCTGCGCGCGCACATCAAGAAGGGGATCGCCGTCGACACCGCGCTCGAGCACGTGGCGGTGATCGCGGACGTTCTCGCGACCGCTCACGCCGAGCACGTCGTGCACCGGGACGTGAAGCCCGCCAACGTCCTGTTCCGCGGCGACGGCACGCTCGTCCTCTCCGACTTCGGCATCGCCAAGCACCTGCTCGGCGACACCGAGCTGACCCTGCCAGGATCGACGCTCGGCAGCCCTTACTACCTCAGCCCGGAGCAGGCGCGCGGACACCCGGTGGACGGGCGTGCGGACATCTACAGCCTCGGCATCGTGTGCTACGAGATGCTGACAGGCTCGCGACCTTACAGCGGCCAGTCGGAGATCGACATCGCGCTCAAGCACGTCACCGAGCCGGTCCCGCGCCTGCCGGAGCCATTCGCGGCGCTCCAGCCATTGCTCGACGCGATGCTGGCGAAGTCGCCGGACGACCGCTTCGAGACCTCGGCCCTGGCCGCCGGGGCGGCGCGCGACGCACGCGAGACGTGGCGCGCGCTCCAGCGCGGTGGGCACACCGACTCCGCGCGATTCGACGCACCGACCCTGGTCCTGCCGCGCGCAGCCGAGCCCGCGCCCTGCCCGGCCACCTACGAGCCGACGGTGGTGCTCGCGCGAGAGCCAGAGCCGGAGCCGGACTCCGAGCCCGGCGCGCTCGAACGCGCCGACCGGGTCGCCGGCGCGCTGCTCGGCGCGGTGACTCGGGCCGCCTCCGGCTTCGCCGACCGCGCGGCGAATCGCTTCCTGCGAGCCCAGGAGGACGAGCGGACCGTCATCGACGTCTCATGCAACGCGCAGGCTCCGTCGGAGACCGAGGTCCGGCGGTTGCTCGAAGCCGCCGGTCGTGCCGTCGACGAGCACCGGCTCGCCGCTCCGGAGGACGACTGCGCCCTGCTCTACGTGGAGCGGGTGCTCGAGATCGATCCCGAGAACGGCGAGGCACACGAGATGCGGCACCGCATCGCCGAGCGCCACGCGGCCTTCGCGTACGCTCATATCACCCGACTCAACATCGACGAGGCCAGGCAACACGTCGATCGCGGTCTGGCGATCGACCCGGACAACCCCAAGCTCAAGGATCTCGTGCCGCTCGTTCGGGCGTTCTCCTCCTGAGCGCAGCCCCCCGACACGCGGGCTCGGCCTCCAGGCCCGGCGCGTTGCCTCCCGCGAGCGGGGGTCGGTCACCGTGTGAATCGAGCGGCTCGCTGCGGGTCGAGCCCGTCGACGTCCTGGGGCGAAGCGACGATCTAGCCCGGAATTGCACCGATTCTCTGCTGCCGCAGCAGTGCCGAGGTGACCCTCGGGACGCGTGGGCGCGGTCGGTGGCGGGTCTTCAGATGCGCGCCGGCGGGCCGACAACGAGACGGGAGACCATGCCGTCGCCCGAGCGTACCGATGACTCGCCATCACCTGCTCCTATCCACCATCTCCATGGCCCTGCTGTCGATCGCGGCGGCCTCGGCCGGTACGGCGAGCGAGCTCCCGGGGTACGACGCGCGGCTCATCCTCGAGAAGCACCTGTTCTCGGGCGGGAGCGAGCGGCGAGTGCGTGGCCAGTGGGGCACGCTGGAGGTCCCTGAGAACTGGAACGACGCTCTCAGCCGCCGCATACAGCTACCCTTCGGCCGGCTTCCCGCGCGGGGCGCCGGCGCCGCCGTTCCTACCTTCTTCATCGCCGGAGGGCCCGGTGCTTCCGGACTGGGCTCCATAGCGGCGAACGGCAAGCTGCTGATGCCACTACGCGACTTCGGAGACGTCATCATCGTCGAGCAGCGCGGCACCGGCTTCAGCCGCCCGCGACTGGACTGCGCCGAGCACTGGAATCTGTCGCTGGAGGCGCCGCTCGAGCGCAGCAGACTCATTGGCGTCGCGCGCGACCGTTTTGCCGCGTGCCGGCGCGAGTGGGAGCGCGAGGGCGTGGACCTCGCGGGCTACAACACGGTGGCCTTCGCGCGTGACATCGTCGCCGTGGCGGACGCGCTGGGCCATGCCCGGTTTCGGGTGGTCGCCTTCAGCTACGGCACCCAGATCGCCTGGGAGTTGCTGCGCGCGCATCCGGAGCGGCTCGTCGGCGCCGCTCTGCTCGGTGTGATGGGCCCGGCCGACGCGCTGCGCGATCCGCGTGATCACGACGAGATCCTGCGCCGCGCTGCGGCGTTGCTGGAGCGCGACGAGGCCGCGGCCCACTACCCGGGGCTGCTCGCCCTGACCGAGCTCGGCATCGCGCGCCTGCGCGTGGAGCCCATCACCGTCACCCTCCCGGGCACCGGCGGCGAACCGCCGTCGGAGTTCGTGTTCGACGAGTTCGCCTTTCGCCGACAGATGGTCGTCCGTCTCGGAATGCGCGAGGAGCTTGCGATCCTCCCGCGGTTCATCACCGCCCTGTTGAGCGGCGGCGACGAAGCGTGGCTCGAAGCGGAGCTGCGGCGTCGGCTGTCGGGTCTGCGCGCCATGCGCCAGGGCCCGATCGCCTGGCGCAGCGCCGCTCAGCACTACTCGACCGTGTGCGCCGGGGCCGACCCCACTCCCAGGAACGACGCGCCCCCCGGCAGCGTGCTCGGTCACACGTTCCATCTGGCGCTGCCCGAGGCCTGCGACGCCTGGGGCGTTCCCAGCCTGGGCACCGCGTTCAGACGTCCTCACCGGTCCGACGTGCCGGTCCTCATGATCAGCGGCGATCTCGATACCCGCACACCGATGGCTCAGGCCGAGCGACTCCTGCCCTTCCTGTCGAACGCCGACCACGTCGTCATGCGCAACGCCGGCCACGACGACGTCCTCGAAGTCTGCGACCCAGCGCTCGAGCGGATAGTCGCCTTCTTCGGCGGTCGCCCGGTCGATACAACGGAGATCGTTCTCCCGCCCGTCCGTTTCGACCTGCCCGTCACCACGACAGCGGACTGCGAGACGCGACCGTGCCGGCGCGACACGACCACCGCCGGGCACGCGGCCAGAGCGGCGCCGGTACGACGGCCTTGATGAGCAGCTCGGGCGCGCTCAGCGCATGGGCTGGGCGCCGACCGCGCAGGGGAATCGATCGAGCCCCGCATCCAGGTGCTCGAGCGCCCCGCGCCGCGAGCGCTCATCCCTCCGGTGGCGCCAGCTTGTAGGAGCCGTCCTTCGCGTACGTGGCGTTGGCGTTCAGGAAGTACACCTTCAGGTCGTCGCGCTCGGCCACGACGATGTCGTAGGCCTCGCCGCTGCGTGCGCCGGTGGAGCAGATGAAGACGATCGGCTTGTCAGCGGGCAGCTCCGCGACCTTCTCCTCCACGTCGTCGACGGTCATGTGCACCGCGGTCGGCAGCGCGCCGCTCGCGAACTCCTCGGCGCTGCGCACGTCGATGAGGTGGACGCTGTCTGGCGCGGTGTCGACGATCTCGCGGAACGACTCGAAGGTGATCGTGTCGACCTCGTCGCCCGTGTCAATGATCTTCTACTGCGGCGGTGAGGCCTGCCGGCTCAGCCACAACTCCGCGTACAAGGCGCGGGAGCTCGGCTACACGAACGTGAGGGTCTTCTCGGCGGGCTATCCGGCGTGGACAAAGGCTGGGAATCTCGCGTCGATCGGCACGGCCCGCGTCAAGAAGCTGATCGACAAGAAGGCGGCCGTGGTCTTCGTCGACGCTCGTCCGACGGCGCGTAAGTTCGACAAGGGACACGTGCCAACGGCGATCAGCATCCCAACGCGCAAGATGGAGGAGCTGGCGCACCTCCTGCCCGCGGACAAGTCGACGCCGCTCGTCTTCTACTGCGGGGGCCTGAAGTGCCCGCTCAGCCCGAAGCAGCCGAGAAGGCACGGGCGATGGGCTACACCGACGTCAAGCTCTACCAGGCAGGCTATCCGGCGTGGGTCGCCGCCTACGGCCCGGGGCCGACGGCCGCGGACGACTCCGCCGCGCGATCGATGGTCGCGCCGGGGATGTGGCCGAGGTCGTACTTCCGGGCCTGCGGCCGCGAGTCGACGGTGACGACGTCCTCGCGCACGGGGATGCGCGTCGTCCTGCCGGCGGAGTCGCCCGTCATTTGCTCGTTCCCGGGACGCTGGGCGCGGTCTCCATCCCGGACCGCAAGTTCGATGCACCAGGCCGGCAGCGAGCCGGCTGCAACTGTCTGACTCGCTGAGAGAAACTCTATCGGTGCGACGAGCTGCAATGGCGACGTTCTGTCCTCGGCTCGCTGCCTATCGCAGACCTGGCTTGTCCATGCACGCCTGGGCTTGCTGTTCGCGCGAGCGATAGCGACGGCTATCGCTCGCGCTCCACAGCGGCGCCCAGACGCACCTGTCCTGCGCCAGCCCCGCGATACCTGGTGCAACATGCGGGCTAGCCCGGATGCAAGGCCGCCGACTTCCAGTGCCGCTGCATCCCTCACGGGATCGGGCACCTTCACCTGACCATCACGGTTGCGTCAGGTTCGCTTCACAGCGCCAGGCGCACTCTCCATCTCGCCACCTGCCCAGGAGACGAAGATGAGGGGAGTGATGCCCGTCGCCGCGCTCGCGCTGGTCGGCGCGCTGATCGCGCCGCGCGAGCCCATGGCCTACGAGGAAGCCTTCGAGAGGAGCCCGGTCGGAGCAGCGCAGGTACGCACGCTGCCGCCCGGGCGCCGGCTCACGACAGAGACGGCCGGCAGCTACTTCGACCGCTCCGGTGAGCTGTTTCGCAGCCTGTTCGATTACATCCGCGAGCACGACGTGTCGATGACGGTGCCCGTCGAGGGGCACCTCGCCCGCGCCGAGATGCGCTTCTACGCGGAGAGCGACGCTTCTCGCGAGCTGCGATCTACCGAGACGGTGCGGCTCTCCGAGGTCCCGGCCCGGCGCGTTGCGAGCCTCGGCGGGCGCGGATCCTACAGCGAGTCGAACCTGCTCGAGACGCGCGACGCGCTGCAGAGCTGGCTTGCGGGGCAGGGCCAGTGGGTGCCTGTTGGCGAGCCCTACGCGGTGTACTGGAACGGGCCCTTCACCCCCTGGTTCATGAAGCGCTACGAGGTGCACATTCCCGTGGAGGCTCGCGCGCCTGCAGACGGTTGAAGGTCACCTCGCCCGTCATGCCGTGACGCGAGCGACGTCGACTTCGAACGGTGCGAGCTTCACCCAGTCGAAGGCGACGCCGGTGCCCGGCGTCGACGGCGCCACGGCGAGGTGGTTCTCGACGACCAGCGGGCGCTCGGTGTATTGGTCGATCGGGAAGCTGTGCACCTCGATCCAGCCGGGGTTGGGCTGCGCCGAGACCAGGCTCACGTGCAGCTCCTGCATGCCGTGGCTGCAAACGGGGATACCCCGGGCATGCGCCCGCCGCGCGACGTTCAGCCAGCCGCTGATCCCGCCGCAGTTCGAGGCGTCGGGCTGGATGTAGGAAAGCGCAGCACGCTCGAGCGCGAACTCGAACTCGTAGATCGTGTGTAGGTTCTCACCCATGGCGAGCGGCACGCCCGTGTCGGCGGCGATGCGTGCGTAGCCGTCGTAGTCGTCCGGATTGATCGGCTCCTCGAACCAGTAGACGTCGTGCTCGGAGAAGGCACGTGCGGCACGCGTAGCCTGCTCGACGCTCATCGAGTAGTTCGCGTCGACCATGAAGGCGACGTCGTCGCCGACGAGCTCGCGCACGGCGGCCACCCGCCGGACGTCTTCATCCAGGTCCTCCTTGCCGACCTTGATCTTGACGCCGTTGAACCCCGCGTCGAGATAGCCCTGGACGTTCGACAGGAGACGCTCGAGACC
>CAJIAT010000281.1_pt1 | contig 11048 bp, 7 predicted proteins | sample 9199161 | NCBI WGS metagenome assembly CAJIAT01 (sample SAMEA7708281, study PRJEB35096) | sediment metagenome | biome: marine neritic benthic zone biome [ENVO:01000025]; feature: sediment [ENVO:00002007]; material: shallow marine sediment [ENVO:03000034] sea grass bed [ENVO_01000059] ... | reverse complement strand
GGTGTCGCTGCCGAGCGCCCAGGCGGCCTCGTACTCGAGCCCGCCGGAGGCGTGCCAGTACTCGGGCTTGTTCTGGATCGTGAAGTGGCCCTGGTCGATGGTCGAGATGCGTCCGCAGGCGATGGTGCACGCGAAGCAGGCCGCGTTCGCGCTGAGGTTGGGCTTGCCGTCGCTCTCGCGCGGCTCGTGCATCGCCTCGGCGGAGATCTTGTGTGCGCCCTCGAACTGCACCTCGCGCATGTTGCGCGTGGGCATGGCGCCCGCCTCGTTGATGACGTTCATCAGGACCTGGGTGCCGTACTGGGGCAGGCCGCCGCCGGTCACGGCGTTCTCCTGCAGCACCTTCTTGCCGTCCTCGGTGGCCTTGAGGAAACGCATCGGGTCCTTGATGTTGCCGACGCCCTTGGTGCCGCGGCACACGAAGGCCTTCAGGTTCTTCGAGGCCATCACGGTGCCGACGCCGGAGCGGCCGGCGGCGCGGTGCAGGTCGTTGATCACCGCCGAGTACAGGCAGCCCGCCTCCGCTGCGCGACCGACGCAGGAGATGCGGATCTGCGGATCCTGGTGCGTGCGGTGCAGGATCTTGTCAGCCTCCCACACCGACTTGCCCCAGAGCTCGCTCGCGTCGAGGAGCTGGGCGTCGTCGTTCTCGACGTAGAGGTAGACGGGCTTCGGCGACTTGCCCTCGAAGATCACCATGTCGTAGCCGGCGTTCTTCATCTCCGCGCCGATGTAGCCGCCCGAGTTCGAGCAGGCCACCGCGCCGGTGAGCGGGCTCTTGGTGATCACCGAGTAACGCCCGCCGGTCGAGGCCATCGTCCCGGTCATCGGCCCGGTGGCGAGGATGAGCTTGTTCTCCGGCGAGAGCGCGTCGGCCTTCGGGTCCACCTCCTCGACGAGGTACTTGGTCGCGAGCCCGCGCTGGCCGAGATAGCCCTGCGCCCACTCCATGTTGAGGGGCTCCTTCTTGACCGTCCCCTCGGTGAGATTCACCCGGAGGATCTGCTGGGTCCATGCCATGACTCGTTCCTCCTGCGTCTCAGGCGCGCGTGTAGGTGACTTCGCCGCGATCGCGCGGCGTGACGAACGACGCGCTCCCCGCGGGCCCCTGCTGCGCCCAGGCGCGCATGCGCTCGAGGCCGCCGGTGTTCGCGTCCACGTAGGTGATGGCTCCCGTCGGACAGGCCTTCGCGCACCAGGGGTCGCCGCCGCACAGGTCGCACTTCATGACCTTGCCGGTGTCGACGACGTAGTTGACGGTGCCGAAGGGGCAGGCGACCGTGCAGACCTTGCACCCGACGCACACGTCCTCGTGCACCTCCTTGGCCCCCGTCGCGGCGTTGACCGTGATCGCCTCCACCGGGCAGGCGTGCAGGCACCAGGCCTCCTCGCACTGGGTGCAGGTATACGGCGAGAAGCGGCCCTCGTCGTGGAAGGCGAAGACCTTGATCCGAGACTTCGAGGGGTTGAACACCCCCTCGTTCTCGAACGAGCAGGCCATCTCGCATTGCAGGCAGCCGGTGCACTTCTCCGGCTCGATCTGCAGGGCTCTGAGCATCTTCGTCCTCCTCCTCGTCGGGCTTGGCGTGCGGTCGCCACTCGGCGAGCGGCCGCGCGGCGGCGCTCGTGGCGGGAGCTCGGATCCGGGGGCGGCCTCGCGCCGCTCTGATTGTTCGCCGGACCGCGGATGCGGAAGCCGTAAAATAGTCGACCGCGGAATGCTAGGCAATCATCCGGCCGGCGCGTCGTCTCCGCAGACCGAACAGCCCGGATTCCTCGCGAGAGGCACCGCGTGGAAGGCCATCGCCCGGGCGTCGACGAGCAGCAGCCGGCCGGCGAGCGGCTCGCCGAATCCGGCGAGGAGCTTGATGGCCTCGACCGCCTGGACGCTGCCGACGATGCCCGCGACCGGCGCGAGGACGCCGGTCTCGGCGCAGCTCGCAGGAGCCTCGGGCTCGTCCGGGTGCAGACAGGCGTAGCAGGGGTCGGCTCGGTCGCGGAACGGGAACACCGCGATCTGCCCCTCGAGCCTGATCACGGCCCCGCTGACGAGCGGCGTGCGCGCCCGGTGGCAGGCCCGATTGATCGCGAAGCGCGCGGTGAAGTTGTCGGTCGCGTCGATGACCACGTCCGCGCGCTCGACCGCCTCGCCGAGCGCGTCCTCGTCGAGGCGTCTGGCGACGCCCTCCACCTCGACGTCCGGATTGAGCGCGGCGAGCATGTGGGCGGCGGAGGCGACCTTGTCGCGGCCCACCCAGGCGCTGGTGTGGGCGATCTGGCGCTGCAGGTTCGACAGCTCGACCTGGTCCGGGTCCACCAGCGTGAGGTGGCCGACCCCGCTCGTGGCGAGGTAGATCGCCGCCGGGCAGCCGAGGCCGCCGACCCCGAGCACCAGCACCCGCGAGGCGAGGAGGCGCGCCTGACCGTCGACGTCGATCTCCGGCAGCATGATGTGCCGGTTGTAGCGCAGGAGCTGCTCGTCCCTGAACGACGCTGGGGGGCTCGACGCCATCTCGGCCTCGTCTCGTGGAGGGACCGTCGCATCGTAGCGCAGGCCCGGGGCCGCCAGCACCGGCGGGCACGCACCCCCCGCCCCCGCGGCGCCGCTGCGCAATGGCCCGCGGCGGCTACACCACCGGCGTGCCGTAGCCCCAGCCGTAGGGCACGGGCCCGGAGAAGGCCACCCGGTCGCCGTCCTGGATGCAGTAGTCGGTGCGCACGCCGCCGTACAGGCTAGGGGTGATGTCCTTGCCGTTCACCAGCACCAGGAAGACCTCCGTGGCGGGAACCGCGAGCATCTCCAGCAGGTCCCCGATGCTCGCGCCCGCGGGCAGACGCATCGAGATCCCGTCGTGCCCGCCGCCGGCGATCCGGCTGATGCTGTTGTACAGGCGTACCTCGCAGGCGATCTCCGCGTCGCGAACGTTGTGACCGAGCATGCTCAATGGAAGCTCCCGTGGACGTGCCTTCGCATGAGCATCTGTCGCGGATCGCGACGGCGCCTTCCTTGACCTCGGTCAATGCTCGGGCCGCTCTCAGGCGCCGCCGTGCCCCTGCGCCGAGAGCCACTCGATCACGAAGTCCGCGACGGCCTGCGGCTCGTTGAGGTCGAGCACCGGGAGCGCGCAGGGCGTCGCGAGCGGTCCGTCGGCCGCCACCGCGACGACCGCATCGTCGGTGGGGTACATCGGATCGCGACCGAGCCCGGGCCGGTGCAGCTCGACCTTGGCGAAGCGCCCCGCGCTGAAGCCCTCGACCAGGACCAGGTCGAGGTCGCGCTGATCGAGCTCGTCGAGGAGCTCGTCGAGGACCGGCTCGCGCTCCTCGGGACGCTCGACGAGGAGCGCCCAGCGCTGGCGCGAGGCGAGCAGCACCCGCGAGGCGCCCGCCTTGCGCAGCTCGTAGCTGTCCTTGCCCGGCTGGTCGAGGTCGAAGTCCGGGTGCGCCTGCTTGATGAGAGCCAGGCGCAGACCGGCCCCTCGCAGCAGTGGGACGACGCGCGCGAGCAGGGTGGTCTTGCCGGTGCCGCTGCGGGCGGCGAAGCCGAGCACCGGGACGCGGGCGTTGGCGGGCGGCTGAGGCAAGGGCGGCTCGCGGGAGGCGTGGCGTCGCGGCCGTGCGCCGCGAGGGTGCGGGAGGCTAGCAGATCGCACCGGCCGGGCGAACCCGCCGGCTGTGGGGAGGCCCTGCGCAGGGTCCGCCGTGGCTGAGCCCTCTCGACTTGTTAGGTCGGCGCCGCAAACCCGCACCTTCCGGATCAGCGTCAGTGTCCATATGAAATCGTTTGGCGGAAGAGGGTGGGAGTCGAACCCACCGGGGACTTCTTAAGCCCCCCGACGGGTTTGAAGCCCGCGCGGGCCACCGGGCCCCGATCCTCTTCCGCTGGCGAGTATACCCAAGGCTCGAGGTGCAGCCTTTCTACTCAGCCGCGGGGCGCGGCGCCTTCGCCGAAGAGCGCCTGCGCGCTCGCGACCACGGTGCGCACGTCGCCGATGCGGCGGGTGAGGCCGCTCGCGTCGAAGAACTCGAGGAGATCGATCGCGAGGTTGCGCCCGATGCTCGCGCGGTCGCGATAGGCGCGGGCGTCGAAGCGCTCGCCGCCGGCGCCGAGCGCCTCGGCGACCTCGGCGAGCGTCGCGATCGCTCGGTGGTGCAGGATGCGCTTCGACCCCACGCGCACCAGCAGCCCGCGCCGCGCGCAGCGGTCGACCAGCGCCCGGAGCGCCTTCGGATCCATCTCGAGCTCGGTCGCGAGATCACCGATCGAAGGCGGCTGGAGCGTCTCCGGCCCGACGCGCGCGCTGAGTGCGTTCCACGCGGCCGCGTCCTCGGGTGGCATCTGCGGTCGGTGGCCTGTACGCATCAGGGCCTTGCCCGAGCGCCGCAGCGTGCCCTCGCGCACGAGCGCGGCGACCGTCCCGGTGGCGATCCGTGCTCCCGAGCGCCGCGCGGCGCCCGGGACGAGGGTCGCGAGCTCCGCGCCGAGGGCGTCGGGATGGGCCACGTGGAAGGCGTCGAGCGCCTCGAGCAGCTCGGCGCGTACCCGCCCGGCGCGGGCCTCGTTCGTCAGCACCGCGCCGTCGTCCGTCTCGATGCGCACCGCGCCGCTCGCGGCGACGAGCGCCGAGAGCTCGGCGTCGAGCAGGTTGTGCGCGCGCGCGAAGGCGCCGGGGGCGACCCCGTCGGGCGCGGCCTCGAGCGCGGCGGCGAGCGCGACACCCGGGTCCGGTGAGTCGAGGGCCTGCAGCATCGCCAGACGCTCGGGGCGGGCCCTGCCGCGTCGCTCGCCCATGGGATCGACGATGCGGGCCCCGGCGATGGTCTCGCGCGCGGACTGGTCGCGCAGCACCACGCGGTCGCCCGCGACCGCGTGGACCGGCTCGTCGAGCACGATCTGCACGAGCGCCTCGCCGCCAGGCTCGACGCTGCGCGCGTCGAGGGTCGCGACCCGGCCCGGCACCGACGCCGCGCCGTGGTGCACGTGGACCGGCGTCCAGTGCGCGAGCGGGCGGGCGGCGTCGCCGAGCAGACGCAGCCGCGCGTCGAGGTGCGTGCCGACCGACGCGAGCTCCGGCGTCACGAGCCACTGGCCCCGGTGGACCGCCGCGCGCTCGATGCCGGCGCCGGCGAGGTTGAGGGCGCAGCGCTCGCCGGCGCGGCCGGTCCCCGCCTCGCGGTCGAGGGCGCGGATGCCCCGAACCCGGGCCTCGAGGTCGCCCGGCACCAGGCGAAGCCGGTCGTCGACGGCCACCTGTCCCGCGTAGACCGCACCGGTGACCACGAGCCCGGCGCCGCGCACGGAGAAGGCGCGGTCCACGGCCAGGCGGAATCCGCCGCGCGCCGCGCGCGCCGGGGTCGCCGCGGCGGCGGCCGCGAGCTCGGCCTCGAGCGCCGCCATGCCCACGCCCGTCGCCGCGGACACCGCGAGCACCGGCGCCCCGGCGAGACCGGTCGGGGCGAGCAGGTCACGGATCTCGGCCGAGACCTCCTCCAGGCGGCCCTGGTCGACCACGTCCGCCTTGGTCAGCGCGACGATGCCGCGGGAGATCCCGAGCAGGTCGAGCACGGCGAGGTGCTCGCGGGTCTGGGGCATGGGGCCGTCGTCGGCCGCGACCACCAGCAGCCCGAGATCGATCGCGGGCACTCCGGCGATCATGTTGCGCACGAATCGCTCGTGCCCCGGCACGTCGACGAAGCCGAGGACGGTGCCGTCGTCGAGGGCGCGGTAGGCGAAGCCGAGGTCGATGGTCAGGCCCCGGGCCTTCTCCTCGGGGAGCCTGTCCGTGTCCACACCGGTGAGCGCGGCGACCAGGGTGGTCTTGCCGTGGTCGACGTGGCCGGCGGTGGCGACGAGCATCGTTGCGACGACCGCGGCGGTCAGGCGAGCAGGGCGCGGAGCTGGTCGAGCTGGCCGGCGAGCGCGCCGTCGTCCTCGAGGCAGCGAAGGTCGAGGACGAGGGCGTCGTCACTGACGCGGCCGACGACCGGCACCGGCAGCTCCCGGAACGCACGGGCCAGGCGCTCGACCCGCTTGCCGGATGAGCGCCCGGCGGGACGCACGGCGAGCCCGGCGCTCGGCAGGCGCACGAGCGGCAGCGCGCCGCTGCCGACCTGGCTCTCGCAGGCGACGACCTCGACCGTGGCCTGCTCGCCGAGCGCCGCGGCGAGGCGCGGGGCCAGGCGCTCGGCGGCGCCGCGGATCTCCGGCTCTCGGCGCGCGAGCTGGCGCAGCGCCGGCAGGCGCTGCGCCAGGCGCTCCGGGTCGCGGTACAGGCGCAGCACCGCGGCAAGCGCGGCGATGGTGATCTTGTCCAGGCGCAGCGCCCGCTTCATCGGATTGCGTTTGATGCGCGCGATCTGCTCGCCGGTGCCGACGACGATCCCGCACTGGGGCCCGCCGAGGAGCTTGTCGCCGCTGAAGGTGACGACGTCGACCCCGGCGGCGATCGCCCACCCGGGCGTCGGCTCGCGGGGCAGGCCGTAGGGGGTGAGGTCGACGAGGCTGCCGCTGCCGAGATCGTCGATACACGGCACCCCGTGGGCGTGGGCGATGGCGGCGAGCTCGCGCTCGCCGACGCTGGCGGTGAAGCCGCGCACCTCGTAGTTGCTGGTGTGCACCTTCATCAGCGCGCCGGTCCGCGGGCCCATCGCCTCCTCGAAGTCGCGGGGGTGGGTGCGATTGGTGGTGCCCACCTCGACCAGCTTGACCCCCGCCCGCTTCATGATGTCCGGCATCCGGAATGCGCCGCCGATCTCGATCAGCTCGCCCCGCGAGACCGGGACCTCGCGCCGCGCCGCCAGGGCGTTGAGGACCAGCAGGACTGCCGCGGCGTTGTTGTTCACCACCGTCGCGGCCTCGGCCCCGGTCAGATCGGCGAGCAGCTCCTCGACGTGCTCGTCGCGGTCGCCGCGCTTGCCGGTGCCGAGGCGCATCTCGACGTTCGCCGGCCCCGCCGCGGCCACCATCGCCTCCATCGCCTCGGGTGGCAGCGGCGCTCGCCCGAGGTTGGTGTGCAGCACGGTGCCGGTGAGGTTGACGACGCCGACCAGCGACGGCGCGGCCAGGGCCGCGACGCGGTCCGCCACGTCGGCCTCGAGGGCCGCGCCGAGGTCCCCCTTGTCTCCCCCGCGTGCGCTGCGCCCCTCCACGAGGCGGGTGCGCAGGGCCTCCACGCTCGCCCGCGCCGCGTCGCGGACCAGCGCCCGGCCGTGCCGGGCGCTCAGCGCCTCGAGGGCCGGCTGCGCGAGGAGGCGGTCGATCGAGGGGATCTGCGCCAGCCGGCGGCGGGGATCTTCGGACACGGGCGGCGGTTCAGGAATCGCTCGGGAGGCCGAGAGCATACGGGATCCCTGGCCGACACACAGGCAGCGTGGCGCCGGTCACCGATTCCCGGAGCCGCCTATATTATGGTCGGGACTTTCGTTCTCCCGCCGGACCCGACGCCCTTGATCGCCAAAGACGACCCGATCGCCCGCCAGGTTCTGGGCTTGATTCCGATCAACAGCCTGGACCAGAGCCAGCAGGATCAGGTCCTTGCGGCCGGCGAGGTGCTCGAGTTCAAGCGCCGGCGCGTGGTCTTCGAGTCCGGGACGCGAGACCCCTACACCTTCTACCTGCTCGGCGGGCAGCTCGAGCTCGAGCCGGACGACGCCGCGCCGATGCGCATGGACGGCAACGACCCGAACGCCCTGCGGGCGCTCGCCCAGCTCCAGCCCCGCCGCTACACGGCCCGGACCATGACCCCGGTCCAGGTGTTCCGCATCGAGCGCGCCGCCCTCGACCGCATCATGACCGAGGAGGCCGTGGCCGACCACGCCGGCGCCGTCGAGGTCACCGAGATCGAGGAGGAGGAGGATGGCGGCGACTGGATGACGCGGCTGCTGAACTCCGAGCTCTTCACCCGCCTGCCCCACGACAACATCCAGCGCTTCTTCGCCGAGCTCGAGCCCCTCGAGGTCGCCAAGGGCGGCGTCGTGGTCGAGCAGGGGACCCCCGGCGACTTCCTCTACATCGTGGCCGAGGGCCTCGGCGAGGTGGTCCGGCGCGTGCCCGGCTCGGGCCAGGAGATCCAGCTCGGCTCGCTCAAGGAGGGCGACACCTTCGGCGAGGAGTCGCTCATCTCCAACACGCCGCGCAACGCCTCCGTGCGCATGGCCGACGGCGGCGTGGTCATGCGTCTGCCCAAGCGCAGCTTCGAGGAGCTGGTTCGCAACCCGACGCTCAAGGCGGTCACCTACTCCGACGCGTGCAAGCTCGTCGAAGGCGGTGGCGTCTGGGTCGACGTGCGCTTCAAGGACGAGCACGAGGCGCACGCGATCGAGGGCAGCGTCAACGCGCCGCTCAACGCGCTGCGCATCGAGGCGCGCAAGCTCGAGCGGTCCCGGCCCTGCGTCGTCTACTGCGACACCGGGGCGCGCAGCTCGACCGGCGCCTTCCTCCTCGCGCGCCTGGGCTTCGAGGCCTGCTACCTTGCCGGTGGCCTCGACCGATCGCCGCTCGCCCAGGGCGGCGCGACCATCGACGACGCCTTCGAGATCGTGAGCGAGGAGCCCGAGGCCGAGGAGCCCGAGCAGAGCGAGCCGGCAGAGCAGGCCGACGAGTCCGATGGGGCCTGGACGGCCAACAAGATCAAGGACTACGCGGCCAAGGCACGCGCCGAGCGCAGGGCCAAGGCCGCGACTACCAAGGCGCGGACCGAGCCGGAATCCAAGACTGCGCGCCGCTCGGCGAGGAAGGCAGACCGGGCGGACGAGGCGCCTGACAGGTCCACCAAGGGAACCTCCGGCGAGTCCGCCGAGAAGACAGGCGGCGAGACCCCCGAGAGGACCGCCAAGAAGACAGGCCGCAAGACCCCCCAGAGGGCCGCACGGAAGACCGCCGACAAGACCACCCCCAACGTAGCCGACGAGGCAGCCAGCGAGACCGCCCCCGAGCGAGCGGGCAAGACGCCAGCCGGCGACCCGGCGCCCGCCGCGGTCGAGCCCGATCCGGAATTGGCGCGTGCGGCGGGCCAGGCGGCCGCCCAGGCCGCCCAGGCGGCGCAGGAGCAGGCGCGGCTGCGCGCCCAGCTCGAGGCGCTGACCGCCGAGCGGGACAAGTCTGCCCAGCTCCTCGAGCGCGCTGCGGGCGCCGGGCGCGAGCTCAAGCGCCGCTACGACGAGCTGCAGGCCTCGGCGCACGCCGAACGGGCCCAGCGCGAGGAGCTCGAGCGCGACCTGGCGACGCTGAAGGCCGGCGCCGAGCGCCAGCTCGGCCTCGAGCGCGCGCGCCTCGAGGGCGAGCTCGGGAAGGCCTCGCAGAAGCTTGCCGAGCTCCAGCAGGCGCAGGCGAGCGCCGCCGCCGACAGCGAGCGCACGCGCAGCGAGAGCGATCGGGTGCGGGACGAGCGCGAGCGCCTGCGCGCGGAGCTCGAGGCGCGGGCGAGCGAGGCGGAGGAGCGACTGAAGGAGAGCGCCGCGCGCATCGAGGCGCTCGAGGCGTCGCTCGCGCAGTACGAGACCGCGCTGCAGGAGGCGCGCAGGCACGCCGAGGAGGCGGTCGCCGCCGAGCGGGCCCGGAGCGAGCAGGCCGAGTCCGAGGTCGCGCGCCTCGGCGTCGAGCTCGAGTCCCTCAGCGCCAGCGCCAGGGAGGCCCACGAGAGCGCCAAGGAGGCCCAGGAGAGCAAGGAGGCGCGCGAGAGCGCCCTCGAGAGCGCGGTGGCCAAGGCGAAGGCTGCGGCCGAGGCCGAGCGCGCCGCGATCCTCGCCGAGCGCGACGCCGTCGCGGCCGAGCGCAGGGGGCTCGAGGAGCGCGCCGACGCCGTGCGCGCCGAGCACCAGCGGCTCGAGCAGGAGCTCGCCGAGGCGCGTGGGGCCCTCGTCTCCGAGGCGTCCGGCCTGCGCTCGCGCGGTGAGGCCCTGGACCGCCGCGAGGCGGAGCTCGCCAAGCTGCGCGAGAGCATCGAAGCGGAGCTCGAGACCCGACACAAAGCGCTCACCGAGGGTGAGGCGGCGCTCGGTGAGGAGAAGCTCGCCTGGCGCGAGGAGGTCGAGCGCGCGATCGGCGCCGAGCGCGAGCGCCTGCAGGCCGACCTCGCGCAGCACAAGAAGGAGCTCGAGCAGCTCGCCAACCAGGCGATCGCGTCCCAGACCGAGGAGGCGCGTGCGCAGTACGAGGAGAAGCTCGCCGAGATGCGGGCCGAGGCGCAGGCTCGGGTGCAGGCCGGGGCCCAGAAGGCGGACGCGGTCCGCGCGGAGTACGAGGCGCGCCTCGCCGCGACCCGCGAGGACGTCGACGCGCAGATGGCCGATCTGCACGAGAAGTACACGGCCGTCATCGACGCGACGCGCCGCGAGCTGGAGATCCAGCGCGCCGAGCAGGAGGCGTTGCTCGCCGACCAGAGCCGGCAGCTCGAGCTCGAGAACGCTCGGCTCCGCGAGGCGCTGGCGGCGGGCCTCGCCGTCGAGGTGCCCGCGCCGCGGCCGTCTCCGTACCGGGCGCCCGGGTCGGAAGGCGCCGACACCGGGCTCGACCTCGAGATCGACATGAGCGAGGAGGTGCCCGCGCCGGAGCCGACCCCGTACCGGGCGCCCGGGCCGGAAGGCGCCGACACCGGGCTCGACCTCGAGATCGACATGAGCGAGTTCGACGCGGCCGAGCCCGAGCCGGCGCCGGCGCCGGAGCCCGAGCCGATGCCGGTGATCGAGCTCGACGCTTCGCGCGAGCTGCCGGTCAAGGCAGCCCCGGATGCGATCCCGACGATCGACCCGGGCGCGATGGCCGACCCGGAGAACGACGACCGCGCGCGCGTGCTCTCGCCGGGCCAGCTCGCCGATATCCGCCGCAAGATGCAGGAGAAGATCGCGGCGAGCAAGAAGCGCTCGGCCTGAGCGCTCCCGGCGCATCCCCCTAGCCCGGATATTGCACCAGGCCGGCAGCGAGCCGGCTGCAACTGACTGACTCGCTGAGGGAAACTCTATCGGTGCAACGAGCTGCAGTGGCGACGTTCTGTGCTCGGCTCGCTGCCTATCGCAGACCTGGCTTGTCCATGCACGCCTGGGCTTGCTGT
>CAJIAT010000643.1_pt1 | contig 11103 bp, 6 predicted proteins | sample 9199161 | NCBI WGS metagenome assembly CAJIAT01 (sample SAMEA7708281, study PRJEB35096) | sediment metagenome | biome: marine neritic benthic zone biome [ENVO:01000025]; feature: sediment [ENVO:00002007]; material: shallow marine sediment [ENVO:03000034] sea grass bed [ENVO_01000059] ... | reverse complement strand
TCCGGTCGAGCGCCCGCCTCGGCGCGCGGGGCATCATACCCGCGCGCCGCCGCATTCGTGGTCGGTGAAGCGGCTACCCGGGCGTCGGCGGGCCCGGTACGGGCTGCGGGGACACGCCGTGAATACGTCCATGTAGGCTCGTCGGCCGCATCCCTGCGGCGGACGGTCCCCGCAACCCGCACCGGACCGGCCTTTCCGAACACCGATGCGCGCCGCCGGCGCCGTGGCGACCGATCAGAGGCTGATCGCGAACTGCGCCGCGAGCACCGCCGCGAGGAGCCCGAGCAGCACCCGCAGGATGCGACGGTAGGTCTCGGCGGGCACGCGCTCGCGCAGCCGTGTCCCGACGAGGAGTGCGCCGACCGCCGCCAGCGCGAGCGGGGTCGTGTGCCCGAGCAGCGCGGCGCCGAGCACGCCGGCGATCGCGAAGGTCGCGATCTGCGCGAGCTTGCCCGCGAGGAAGCACAGGTTGAACAGCCGCACCGACCCGTCGCGGGCGAGCCCTGCCTCGAGCGCGTAGACGATGAGCACCGGGACCATGACGTTGGTGGTGCCGGCGGCGAAGCCGGCCGCGACGCCGAATGCGAGCATCGAGGTCGCCGGCGCGGCGGCGAGCCGAGCGCCGCCCGAGCGCTCCCGCCCGCTCACGAGCAGGTAGCCGACGATGAGCGCGGCGAGCAGCAGCCGGAACGGCTCGGGATCGAGAGCCGTGAGGACGGCGGTGCCGGCGACGGCGCCGAGAGCTCCGGCCGCGACGAGGGGCCAGAATCGGACGACCGTGGCACGCCATTGCCCGACGTGCACGATGGTCGCGAGGTTCACCGCGGCGGTGGGGAGCAGCGTGAGCAGGATCGCGGCGCGCACGTCGAGCACCAGGGCGATGAGCGGCGTGGACACGAGCGGGAAGCCGAGCCCGAGGGTCCCGTGCACCAGCCCGGCGAAGATCACCGCCGCGTAGACGGCAGCGAGCGTCCACGGGGCCACGTCCGTGGCCAGCTGCGCGAAGTCGACCGCGGTGCCGTCCATCTGACCGAGAATAACCGCTCCGCCTGTCCGGGCTAGGGGCGGGCCGGTCCAGGCCTTCAGGCCACGGCGCGCGACCGACGTCGTCCGTGCCGAGGCACCGGCCGAGGCTCAGCGGACCGCGCGGCCCCGGCATGCCGGAGCCGCCCGGAAAAGGCCGGCGGGAGCGAGTATCATTGCGTCCCCGCTAGTCCGAGATCGACCGTTGGCCATCAGCTCGAGCGGCGAGGCGCCGCCGGCGCCAGACCGCGTTCTCGACGTGAAGGGACTTGACTGCCCCTTGCCGATCCTGCGCACCAAGCTGCTGCTCGGCGAGCTCGCGGCCGGTGAGGTCCTGCACGTCATCGCCACCGATCCGCACTCGGTGCTCGATTTCCGCGCCTACTGCGCGCGCACCGGGCACGAGCTGCTCGCGGTGCACGAGGACGGCGAGACCTTCGAGTTCTTCCTGCGCCGAAAGGCCTGAGCACACCGGCGAGGGTTCGATGAAGCTCGAGATCCCCGAGATCGCACGACTGCGCGCCTCGCCCGGGAAGAAGTGGCGCACCTACGGCGGCGACGTCCTCGCCCTGTGGGTCGCTGACATGGACTTCCCCGTTGCCACGCCGATCGCGCGGCACCTTCGCGAGGTCGTCGACTCGGGCGTGCTCGGTTACCCGGTCGACGCCGTGGCCGAGGGCGTGCCCGAGGCCTTCTCCGAGCACTGCGCGGCGCGCTACGGCTGGACGCCGGACCCGGCGCGCGTCGAGGTGCTCAACGACGTGATCCAGGGGATCTACGTCATGCTCGAGACGTTCACGGCGCCGGGCGAGGGCATCGTGGTGCAGACCCCGGTCTATCCACCGTTCCTGACCTCGGTGGCCGATACCGGTCGCAGGCTGGTGCGCAACCCGCTGCGGCGCGGCAACGGGGGCTTCGAGATGGATCTCGCGGCCCTCGACGAGGCCCTCGGCACCGGCGCGCGGATGCTGATGCTGTGCAACCCCCAGAATCCCACCGGACGGGTGTTCACCCGCGAGGAGCTCGAGGCGCTGGCCGAGCGGGTGCTCGCCCACGACCTCGCCGTCATGTCCGACGAGATCCACGCCGATCTGGTCTACGATGCGCGACCGCACGTCCCGTTCGCGAGCCTTGGCCCGGAGATCGCCGAGCGCACCGTGACGCTGCACTCGCCCACCAAGGCGTTCAACATCGCCGGGCTGCGCTGCGCGGTAGCGCATTTCGGCAGCCCCGCGCTCCACGAGCGCTTCTCGGCGATGCCGCGGCGCTTCCGCGGCGGGCTCGACAGCTTCGGCGCGGTGGCGAGCCGCATCGCCTGGACCGAGTGCGCCCCCTGGCTCGCCGAGCTGCTGGACTACCTCGAGGGGAACCGGCGCCACCTCGCCGCCTTCCTCGCCGAGCGCATGCCCTCGATCGGGCACGTGCCTCCCGAGTCGACCTATCTCGCGTGGCTCGACTGCCGCGGCCTCGAGCTCCGGGGGCGCTCGCCGTTCGAGTTCTTCCTCGCCGAGGCCCGCGTCGCCGGCTCGGAAGGAGCGAATTTCGGCCCCGACGGTGAGGGCTGGCTGCGACTGAACTTCGCCACCTCGCGGGACATTCTGGACGCGGCGCTGGAGCGCATGGCGGGAGCGCTCGAGCGGGGCTGATCGGGGCTGCCGCGCCCGGTCGGCTCGCGCCCGAGCCGGCTCCTCGGGCCGGCGCCACGCGTGGCCCCTCGGCGCTTCTCGGGCCGGGCTCCTCGGCTCTAGTCAGGCCCGCTCATCCGATCGGCGCCTCACCTCAAGGCCTCCCCACCGGCTGCCGATACCGGCGGCAGGCGATCGTGCCTGTGCGCGTCCCTGCGCGCTTCTCGGAGACCCCGGATGTCCAGAGACGAATCTGCGTTCACGGCGCGCAAGCGGACGCGTCGCGAGTTCATCAAAGCCGCCGGCGCAGCCTCGGCGGCCCCCGCCCTGATCATTCCCGGCCGCGCCCATGGCGCGCGCAAGACCTTGAAAATCCTCCAGTGGAACCACTTCGTCCCCGGCTACGACGAGTGGTTCAACAACGAGTACGTCGCCCGGTGGGGACGCGAGAACGACACCCGGGTGATCGTGCACAACGTCGGCATGAGCAGCCTGCAGAGCCGGGCGCGCGCCGAGGTGAGCGCCGGCAAGGGGCACGACCTCTTCATGTTCCTAAGGCCGTCGCCGGTGTTCGAGGACGAGGTGATCGACCACCGGGACATCTACGAGGAGTGTGAGGCTCGATTCGGCAAGCCCATCGACCTCGCGCTGCGCAGCACCTTCAACCCGAAGACCGGCAAGTACTTCGGCTTCTCCGACAGCTACACCCCGGACCCGGTCAACTACCGCAAGGATCTCTGGGACGACGTCGGTATCTTCCCCGGATCCTGGGACGACATCCGCACCGGCGGCAGCAAGATAATGCGCAAGCACCGGGTGCCGATGGGGCTCGGTCTCGCCCCCGAGCTCGACTCGAACATGGCCCTGCGCTCGCTCCTTCACGCCTTCGGCGCCTCGGTCCAGGACGAGGAGGGCAACCCCGCCCTGAAGTCGCCCGAGACCCTCGAGGCGCTGAAGTTCATGAATGCCGTGTACGAGGAGTCGATGACGGACGAGGTGTTCACCTGGGATCCGTCGTCGAACAACCGGCTGCTGCTCGCCGGCCGCGGCTCGCTGACCCTGAACGCGATCTCGATCACCCGCACCGGCGAGAACCAGAAGATCCCGGTCGCGGACCGCATCTGGCTCGCGCGCGCCGCGCAGGGCCCGGCGGCACGCATCGGGCTGCAGCACCTCGTGGACACCTACACCATCTGGAAGTTCGCCGAGAACATCGACGGCGCCAAGCAGTTCCTCGTCGACTACGTTGCCGACTTCCGCAGCGCCTTCCTCGCGAGCGAGTTCTACAACTTCCCCTGCTTCCCCTCGACCGTGCCGGATCTCTCGGCGCTCATCGCCGCCGACCCGAAGGCGCAGCCCCAGGACAAGTACAGCATCTTCGAGGACGTGACGGACTGGATGACCAACGTGGGCTATCCCGGCTACGCCAACGCGGCGATCGACGAGCTGTTCAGCAACTCGACGGTCACCAAGATGTTCGCCGAGTCCGCGAGGGGCAAGATGTCCCCGAGCGACGCGATGAACGCGGCGGACGCCGAGGTCCGTGCGACGTTCGCGAGGTGGCGCGAGCTCGGCAAGGTGTGAGCGCCTCCCGGCGCACCTGGCGAGGTGCGTCGACGCCTGGTCGCGGCTGAATACCGGGTCGCGAGACGCTGTTGGCGACGGCCGATCGAGTCACGACCTCGAGCGTATTCTGCGGAGTCGGAACAGCTACTTGGGCCCGCGCCGGCCGCGACGGGGGCGCTCTGAGCGTGTTCGCGCGCGGTCGCGCGCATGGGGCCGGGTCCCGCGACCGGGTGACCGGGCGCCGCCCTCAGGAGACGACTCGCAGGCCGCGATCGGGGAACAGCGCCAGGTCTCCGTCTCGCTCGCGCGCGAGCCAGCCGCGCAGCGCCTCCAGCGGCATCGGCCTCGCGAGCAGGAATCCCTGACACCGGTCGCACCCGTTCTCGAGCAGGAAGTCGAGCTGCTCGCGCTCGGAGACCCCCTCGGCGACCACCTGGAGGCGCAGGCTGCGTGCGAGCCCGATCGTCGCCTTCACGATGGCGACGTCATCGGGGTCTCCGGGCACGTCCTGGATGAAGGAGCGGTCGATCTTCAGCGTGTCGATCGGAAAGCGCTTCAGGTAGGCGAGCGAGGAGTAGCCGGTCCCGAAGTCGTCGACCGCGATCTGGACGCCGAGTGACTTCAGCTCGGCGAGCATGGACGCGCTGCGCTCTGCGTCGCCCATCAGCACGGTCTCGGTGAGCTCGAGCTCGAGGCGCTGCGGTGGGACCGCGGTGGAGCCCACGACCTCGGCGACCAGCGTGGACAGACCCGGGCTGGCGAACTGCACCGCCGAGAGGTTCACCGACACGCGCACGTCCGCAGCGATCTCCGCGGCGTCGGCGCAGGCCTGGCGTATCACCCATTCCCCGAGCTCGACGATGAGCTGGCTCTCCTCGGCGACCGGGATGAACTCGCCGGGGGATACGAGCCCGTGCCCCGGTCGGTTCCAGCGAACGAGCGCCTCGACGCAGCTCGTGCGGCCGCTGTCGAGGCTCACGATCGGCTGGTAATGGAGCAGGAGCTGATTGCCGCCGATCGCCTCGCGCAGCGCGCTCTCGAGCTCGAGCCGCCGGGAGATGCGCTCGTTGATCGCCGCGGTGAAGAACTGGAAGCGATCCCTGCCGTCGGTCTTCGCCTGGTACATGGCGGCGTCGGCGTGCTTGAGGAGCGTGTCGACGTCCTCGCCGTCCGTGGGATAGCCGCTGATCCCGATGCTCGTGGAGACGTGCAGATCCTGGTCGACGACCCGGAACGGCTGGCTCAGCGCCTCCTGGACGCGCCGGGCGACGCGCGCGGCGTCATCGAGGGCGCGGATCTCCGGAAGCACGATGACGAACTCGTCGCCGCCGAGCCGCGCTACGGCCTGGCTCTGGGCGCTCTCCTCCTCGCCTCCGGAGCCGGGATGGTCGTCGGCCGCGACGAAGTCGTACTCGCGCGTGCAGCGCTTCAGTCGCCCGGCGACCTCTCGCAGGAGCTGATCCCCGGCGCTGTGCCCGTGGGTGTCGTTGATCCGCTTGAAGCGGTCGAGGTCCAGGAACAGCACGGCGAGCGTCGCGCGCTGGCGCTGGGCGCGGGCGATGACGTAGCCCAGATGCTCGCGGAGCAGGCTGCGGTTCGGCAGGCCCGTGACCGTGTCGTAGTAGGCCAGGTGCCGGATGCGGGCCTCGGCGTCGCGCCGCTCCGTGATGTCCTGCATGACGCCGACGAGGGACTCGGCCGGCAGCTCGGATCTCGATACCGGCTCGAGCTCCTGGTGGACCACCCTGACGGTGCCGTCCGCGCGCACGATCCGGTGCTCGAGACTCACGGCCTCGCCGCGCTGGCAGGCTGCGTGAACGGCCCCTTCGAAGCTCGGCCGGTCGGCCGGGTGGACGTGCGAGGAGAGCAGGGTTCCGGCGCCGTCGAAGTCCGGTGGGCCGCCGAGGATCGACTCTATCTCCGGCGACCAGCGTGATCGCTCGCCCGGGCCCCGCCACTCCCAGTAGCCGAGCCCTGCCATGCGCTGGGCCCGCGCGAGGTGCGACTGCGACAGGCGCAGCTCCTCGGCGATTCGGCTCGAGCGCAGCAGGTAGCGAACGCGATGCACGAGCGTCGCGGCGTTCATGGGCTTGGAGTAGAAGTCGGTCGCGCCGACCTCGTAGGCCTGGTTGATGGACTCCAGATCGTCGAGGCCGGTGAGCATGAGCACGGGCACGTTGGCGCCGACCTCGCGCGCGCGAATGGCCCGGCAGCAGGCGAAGCCGTCCATTCGCGGCATCTTCACGTCGAGCAGCACGACGTCGGGCACCCGTCGCTCGAACGACTCGAGGGCGGCTGCCCCGTCAACCGCCTCCTCGACCTCGAGACCAGCCTGCTCGAGCGCCTCGCACGCGACGAAGCGCTCGAGCGCGTTGTCGTCGACCAGCAGCGCGCGGGCCTTGGTCCCGGTGGGAGAGGAGCTCATGCGGCCTGGTCCTCACAGGCGCGTTCGAGCAGGACGCAAGCCTGCTCGTAGCCGATCTCGATCTGCGCGAGCAGCTCGTCGGCACCCGACGTCTCACCCCGTTCGGTCAGCGTCTCGAGCTGGCGGCAGGCCGCGGCGAGGTCGCTCGCACCGATGTTCGCGCTCGCGCTCTTGAGGGCGTGGGCGGCGTCGTTCAGCTCGATCGCGTCGCCGTTCCCGACGCCCGCTCGCAGCCGTGCGATCAGCTCCTCGGAGGTCTGGAAGTAAAGCCGCGCGTAACGCTCGAGGACGTCGTCGGCGCCTTCGCGCTGGAGGCTGCGGATGTTGGCGATGGCCCGCGGGTCGAGCGCGCCCGCGTGGGGTGCGGGCGACTCTGCGGGTGGAGGCGCAGCCGGGGGCTCGGGCGCAGCGGGGGAGCGGACCTCGAGCCAGCGCGAGACCACGGCCCGCAGCTCCTCGAGGAGGAACGGCTTGGTGAGGTAGTCGTCCATCCCGGCCCGCAGGCAGCGCTCGCGCTGGGTCGCGAAGGCGTTCGCGGTGAGCGCCACGACCGGCGTTCGCGCAGCTCCCGCCGCTTCCAGGGCGCGGATCGAACGGGTTGCCTCGAACCCGTCCATCCTCGGCATCTGACAGTCCATCAACACCAGGTCGAAGCGCGTCTGGCGCATCAGCTCCAGGGCCGCGATGCCGTCGTTCGCCACCACCGGCTCGGCGCCGAGGAGCTCGATCATCTCCGCTGCCAGCTCCTGGTTGACCGGGTTGTCCTCGGCGATCAGCACCCGGCCGACCAGCTGCTCCTCGCCATCGATCTCGTCGCGCGAGCGGGCGTCCTCGTAAGGCTGCCCGGCTAGGATCGCGCGCAGGCACGCGAGCAGCTCCGACTGGCGAACGGGCTTGAGCAGGGTGGCGTCGGGGGCGCTCGCCGGCGCGTCGCCGCCGTCGGCACCGAGCAGCACCAGCTTCGTCGCGCCGAGCGACGTCTCACCGCGCACGGCGCCGACGAGCTCCGCGCCGCCCATGGCCGGCATCTGCTGGTCGACGAGGACCACGTCGAACCGCTCGCCACCGCCGAGCAGGCGCCCGAGCGCTGCGCGCCCGTCCGGAGCGCGTTCGACCGCGGCGCCCAGGCTCTCGAGCTGGCCCGCGAGGATCTCGCGCTGGGTTGCGCTGTCGTCGACGACGAGAATGCGCCGCCCCGTCATCGGCGTCGCGTCCGCCGAGTCGTCGGTACGCGGCTCCGCGAGGCGCAGGGGCAAGGTGAACCAGAATCTCGACCCGACTCCCAGCTCGCTCTCGACGCCGATGCTGCCCCCCATCAGCTCGACCAGGCGCTGGGAGATCCCGAGGCCGAGCCCGGTGCCGCCGAAGCGCCGCGTGGTCGATCCATCGGCCTGGGAGAACGCGTCGAAGATCCTGCGCAGGGCACCCTCGGCGATCCCGATCCCGGTGTCGCGCACCTCGAAGCGCAGCTCGCGGTGCCCGTCACGCTCCCCGAGCCTCTCCACGCGCACGACGACCTCACCGGCGTCGGTGAACTTGACCGCGTTGCCGAGGAGGTTCAGCAGGATCTGCCTGAGTCGCGCCTCGTCGCCGCGGAAGCGAGGGGCCACGTCCTGCGGCACGGCGCAGGCCAGCTCGATCCCCTTGCGGTGCGCGTTGCCAGCGAGCATTTGGCTCACGTCCTCGACGAGCTCGCGCAGGTCGAAGTCCTCTTCGGCCAGCTCGAGCTTTCCCGCTTCGATCTTCGAGAAGTCGAGAATGTCGTTGATGATGTCGAGGAGGGTGAGGACGGATCTGCGCGTCGTTCGTGCGAGCCGTGACTGGCGAGGGTCGAGCTCGGTGCTGAGCATCAGCTCCGTCGTGCCGAGAACGCCGTTGATCGGCGTCCTGATCTCGTGGCTCATGGTCGCGATGAACTCGCTCTTCGCGCGGTCGGCGCCCTCCGCGGCGACACGAGCTTCCATGAGCTCCTCGGCGTGTCGCTTGAGCTCGGCCTCGGCCCGCTTGCGCTCGCCGACCTCGCGCTCGAGGGACGTCACCGAGGCGTCGCGCGCGTCCATGGTCTGGCGTAGGTCCTCGGCCATCTGGTTGAAGCTGTCCACGAGCGTCTGGACCTCGCCGGTGGTGCTGAAACCGACCCGGGTACCGAGCTCGCCCTTGGCGAGGCGGGTCGCGGCGCCGGCGAGCTCCACGATCGGTCGGGTCAGGTAGCGCGAGACGTAGAGCGAGGCGATCAGCACGAAGACCACCGATGCGAGCAGCACCACGCCGAAGAACACCAGCGCCCGGACCGTGTCGCGGTGGAGCGCCGAGGACGGGACCGCGGCCACGATGCGCACGAAGGTGCGGCCCGGCTCGACCGCGAAGTCTTCGTAGGCGACGAGTCCCTCGGCGACGTACTCGAGCTTCGCCTGCCCCTGGAAGTCCTCGCTGAGGTAGGGCCTCGGGTCGAAGGAGCGCTCGCGGTCCGGCGGACGCTGCAGGTTGCGCCCGGTCGAGTCGAACAGCCAGAGCGGGCGCATGTCGAAGAAGCTGATCTCGCGCAGTTCCTCGAGCAGTGGCTCGAGGGACAGGCGTACCGCGACGATGCCGCCGAAGTCGGCCGTGTCGTGGTCCAGCTTGCCGATGCCGATGAGCGCGAAGAGCTTGCCTTCGGCGTCGAATACGGGTCCCTCGACCTGCATCTCCCGGGGCGGCATGAACCACTCCATGTTGCCCGAGGACAGCAGCATCGGCTCGCCGGACAGTCGCTCGAACAGGCGCGCGACTGCCTCGTCGACCTCCGGGTCCGCGAGCCGCGACTCCCGACCCGAGACGCGCATGCCATCGCGTCGGCGCCGCTCGGTGTTGATCTGGACGTTGCCGTCGAAGTCGATGAACAGGATCGCGTCGAACCCCTCGGAATCGTCGACGGTGCGCTGGAAGAGCCGCTCCAGGCGTTTCATCGCCACGGCGCTCTCCGCGGACGAGGAGAAGAGGTAGTCGTCGAGCAGGGGCGAGGAGGAGAGCCAGCGCAGGGACCGGTCGAGGTGTCGCCGGTACGCCTGGTCGAACTTCCCGTTGATGGTCTCGAGCTGCTGGGTGATGCTCGAGCGGGCATGCTTCTCGATGGAGTCGGTGTTGAAGGCGTAGGTGATGGTGATCAGGATGACGCTCGTCGTGGTGCTCACGGCGAGGAAGGCGAGGAGAATCCGCGCGAAGATCGAGATCCGGCGGCGCTGCTCGCCTGCCAGGCCCCCGGCGTCCTCGGCCGGGCCGGGCGCAGCGGCGGACGTCGTCATCTTCCCGACCGGCCCGGTCGCCCGGACGGCGGGCGCGCCTTCGCGCCCGCTGAATCGGCACTGAATCCGAGGTCGCGCGCCGTCATCGCGTGTATGGTGAGCTGGCGTGGGTGGTGAGCTAGCGCAGCGCGACGGCGTCGGGGACCAGCTCGTCGATGAGCTCGCGCTTGTCTGACAGATCGATCCCGAGCATCTGCGCCCGGCGCTCGTTGACCATCAGTGGGCCGCGCTGCGGCGTGCGCGTGCGCATGCGTCCCGGGTTCAGGCCCTGCTCGAGGATGTCGTAGGCCATCTGGAAGGCGACGTAGCTCTGGTTGTATCCCGCATCGTTCGCCGTCGCGAGGATCCCCTCGCGCACGAACTGACCCTCGTGGGAGACGTCGGGCTTGCGGATGTTCTCCAGATACCAGCGACCGACCTCGAGCATGTCGACGTGCTCGCCGTCGTCGTCGACCATGGTGTCGTGGTTCAGCACGAAGAAGGCGTCCACGCGATCGGCGAGCTCGAGGGCGCGGGCCTGGAACTCGGAGAAGGAGTTGGTGACCACCGAGTCCACGAGCTCCAGCGGCAGCCTGCCCCGTCGGGCGAGCGCCCGGATCTGCTTCACCTTGGCGCGGGCGGAGACCGAGTCGCAGGCGAGGATGGCGAAGGTGCGGGCATCGGGCACGAGCTGGCTGAGCAGCTCCAGGCTCTCCTTGTGGTATCCGGCCTGCCAGACACCGGTCACGTTGTGACCGGGGGCGTCCATGCTGTCGACGAGCCCGTACTTGAGCGGCAAGCCGTTGATTCCCCAGAACACCACCGGGATCTCCGTATCGAGGAGCTGGTTGCCGATGTAGTTGGCGGCGTTGTCGTCGCCGAGCAGCACCAGATCCGGCTCGAAGCGCTCGAGGGCGCGCATGATCCGCTCCGTGGCAGCGGCCATCTGCATGTGGCTGTTCCGGCGCTTGGTGTCCATCCACTCCTTTCGCACGACCAGGCGGCTGCTCTCGACGTGGTCGTTCGCCGTGAAGGCAGCCCCCTGGTCGGGGTCGTCCAGGTAGCCGTAGTCGAGCAGCGCCTGGACGAGCCCTTCCTGCGTCGAGCGGGACCAGAGGTAGTCCCGGTGGTAGCTGCTCACGACGAGGATGCGCTTCTTGGCGGACTCGCCCTGGGCCTGCGAGCCGGTGCCCGCAGCGGCCGG
>CAJIAT010000061.1_pt1 | contig 11172 bp, 10 predicted proteins | sample 9199161 | NCBI WGS metagenome assembly CAJIAT01 (sample SAMEA7708281, study PRJEB35096) | sediment metagenome | biome: marine neritic benthic zone biome [ENVO:01000025]; feature: sediment [ENVO:00002007]; material: shallow marine sediment [ENVO:03000034] sea grass bed [ENVO_01000059] ... | reverse complement strand
GGAGCAGGCGTTGATGCTCGACGGCTTCCGTCTCGGGGCGAAGATCTTCGAGAGCGGCTTCCGGCCGACCTTCATCGTCGCGCTCTGGCGCGGCGGCTCGTCGGTGGGCATCGTCGTCCAGGAGTGTCTTCAGACGCTCGGGGTCGAGACCGATCACATCGCCCTGCGCACCTCCTATCGCGGGCTCGAGAGCTACCGGTCCGAGGCCGACGCCGCCGAGCGGCCGCGGCGCGTGCACGGGACCCAGTACCTGCTCGAGAACCTCGATGCGGAGGACCAGCTCCTCATCGTCGACGACGTGTACTCGAGCGGGCGCAGCGTCGCCGCGGTCATCTCCCGGCTCGCCGAGAGAACCAAGCGCAACATGCCCGAGGACGTCAGGGTGGCCACGCTCTGGTACCGCCCGCGCCCCGGCGGCGGTCGACCCCACTACTACCTCCACGAGACCGGCGACTGGCTGGTACTGCCCTACGAGATGAACGGTCTCACGCGCGAGGAGATCGCCGAGCACAAGCCCTATCTCGCCGCCATCCTCGAGGGGCGCTGAGCGGTGGGCGCCGGGAGCACCATCGGGCGGATGTTCGGCGCCGGGGAGGTGAGCACCTTCCTCGGTCTGCCGGCGTGCGCGGACCTCGCGAGGCTCCAGGCCCGCGCGGCGATCCTCGGCGCGCCTTGCGTGACCCCCCTATCGCTCCGTCGGCCCTTCACCGGGAACGCCTCCCGGGGCCCCCCGGAGCCTCGCGGCGCCCGGCCGGCTTGTCACCCACGGACGCCTCTTCTATCCTGCGAGCTGCTCAAAGGGGTGCCGGACTCACGCTGTGCGCGTCCGGCTGAGAGGCCGAAGGCCAACCCTTCGAACCTGATCCGGTTCATACCGGCGGAGGGATTGAGGATGCCCGCAGGACCATCCCCACCCAGTTGAAGCCGCCCGTCGCTGCCCGTGGACCCTCACGGGGGCGGGTCCTGCCAGCGTCGAGCACGTCAACCATGCGCGTACCCATCGCTCTGACCATCGCCGGCTCGGACAGCGGCGGCGGTGCCGGAATCCAGGCCGACCTCAAGGCCTTCTCCGCGCTCGGTGTCTACGGGGCGTCGGCGATCACGGCGCTCACGGCGCAGAACACCCGCGAGGTGCGCGCCATCGCCGACGTCGAGCCGGCCTTCATCCGTGCGCAGATCGACACGGTGCTCGACGATCTTGCCGTGGACGCGGTGAAGATCGGCATGCTGAGCCGGCCGGAGGTGATCGACACCGTGGCCACTGCGCTCTCCGAGCGGGTGCGCTGCCCGGTGGTCCTCGACCCGGTGATGGTCGCCAAGAGCGGTGATCGGCTCCTGCGAGAGGAGGCGGTGGCGGCGCTGCGCGAGCGCCTGGTGCCGCTCGCGACGCTCATCACCCCCAACCTCCCCGAGGGGGCCGATCTGCTCGGTGTCCCCGAGCCTGCCGACGAGGACGCGATGCGCAGCATGCTCGATGCGCTCGCCGCGCTCGGCGCCGGCGCGGTGCTGCTCAAGGGCGGCCACCTGCGCGGCGCGGAGAGCGTCGATCTGCTGCTCGCCGGCGGGGAGGTCGAGCGCCTCGCCGCCGCCCGGCACGTTACCCCGAACACCCATGGAACCGGATGCACGCTGTCCTCCGCCATCACCGCAGGACTCGCACGGGGGCTCGACGTGCGCAGCGCCGTTCGCGAGGCCAAGGCCTACGTCTCCGGCGCCATCGTCGCCGCGGACGGGCTCGGGGTCGGCGGGGGCCACGGACCGGTCCATCACTTCCACGCCCTCTGGCACGGCGCGCGCGTGATCGGCGGCGATGGGTGATCGCCCGCGGGCGCCCGCGGTCCACGTCGAGGAGGCGAGCGTCGTCTACGATGGCGCGCGGCTCATCGACGGGCTCGAGGTCACGCTCGAGGCGGGGCGCTGCACCTGTCTGCTCGGGCCGAGCGGGGTAGGCAAGACCACGATCCTGCGCCTCGTCGCCGGACTCGGTAAGGCCGGTGCGAGCCACGCGCGGGTGCGCTGCGACGACGGCGCTCCGATCGCGGGGCGCGTCGCCTACATGGCGCAGCAGGATCTGCTGATGCCCTGGCTCGGCGTCGAGGACAACGTGCTCCTCGGTCTGCGCGTGCGCGGTGAGCTGGTCGACGCCGGCGCGCGTGCACGGGCCCGCCGGCTGCTCGCCGAGCTCGGTCTCGAGGGGCGCGAGGGGAGCCTGCCCGTCGAGCTCTCGGGCGGGATGCGCCAGCGCGTCGCGCTCGCCCGCACGCTGTTCGAGGATCGCCCCGTGGTGCTGATGGACGAGCCCTTCTCGGCGCTCGACGTCATCACCCGCCACCGGCTGCAGGGGCTCGCGGCGACCCATCTGCACGGGCGCACGGTCCTGCTCATCACCCACGACCCGATGGAGGCGCTGCGCCTCGGCGACGTCGTGCACGTGCTCGCCGGACGTCCGGCGCGCCTCGGCGAGGCCCTGCGCCCGGCCGGCGACCCACCCCGCGCGGCGGACCGCGACGACGTGCTGCACCTGTACGGAGAGCTGCTCGAACGCCTCGACGCGGCCGGAGAGCTGAGCGCGTGCTGAATGCCTGTTCCGAGTCGCGAGACACTGGTGGCGACGGCCGTGACTCGATCGGCCCTCTCGCGACGCGCCGTGAACACGTCCATGTGGGCTCGGGCGCAGCATCCATGCTGCGCACGGTCGCGAGAGGGCCGATCGAGTCACGACCTCGAGCGTGTTCTGCCGCTCGGAACAGGTATTTCGCCCGGATATCGGCGAGATGTCCGGGCTAGCTCGCGCGCTCGTGGTGCTCGTCGGCCTGCTCGCCCTCTGGCAGGCCGTGGTCGTGGTGAGCGGCGTGCCGCCGTACATCCTGCCCGGGCCTCGCCAGGTCTCGGTGACACTGGTGAGCGACCTCGCGCTCGTCGCCGAGCATGCCGTGGTGACCATCGCGGAGATCCTCGCGGGTCTCGTCCTCGGGACCACGCTCGGGATCGCGACCGCCCTCGCCATGGCCCGCTACGCCCCGCTCAAGCGCTGGATGCTGCCGGTGATGGTGGTGAGCCAGGCGATCCCGGTCTTCGCCCTCGCGCCGCTGCTCGTGCTCTGGCTCGGCTACGGCATGGCCTCCAAGGTGGCTATGGCGGTGCTCATCATCTACTTCCCGGTGACGGCGGCCTTCCACGACGGGCTGCGCCGCGCCGACAGCGGCTGGCTCGACCTCGCGCGCACCATGGGCGCGAGCCGCGGCAGCGAGCTGCGTCACGTGCGCATCCCGGCGGCGCTGCCGGCGCTCGCCTCCGGCGTGCGGGTCGCCACCGCCGTCGCCCCGATCGGGGCCGTGGTCGGCGAGTGGGTCGGCTCGAGCGCCGGCCTCGGCTACCTCATGCTGCACGCGAACGCGCGCATGCAGATCGATCTCATGTTCGCGGCGCTGCTCACCCTCGCGGTGTTCGCGGTCGCGCTCTACACCCTCGTCGACGCCGGCCTCGCGCGCATGACGCGCTGGCAGGCAGAGACCATCCCCGGAGTCGAAGACCGATGATGCATTCCCCGCGTGCGATTCCTCTGCTCTGCGCCCTCGCCCTCGCGGTGCTCGCCCGGCCCGCGGGCGCCGCCGACAAGCTGACGCTCCTCCTCGACTGGTTCGTCAACCCGGACCACGGTCCGATCGTCGTCGCCGAGCGCAAGGGCTACTTCGCCGACGCCGGGCTCGAGGTCGAGGTGATCGCGCCCGCGGATCCGAACGACCCGCCGAAGCTCGTCGCCGCGGGCAAGGCCGACGTCGCCGTGTCCTACCAGCCGCAGCTCCACGTGCAGGTGGCGGCGGGGCTGCCGCTCGTTCGCATCGGCACCCTGGTCGCCACGCCGCTGAACTCCCTCGTGGTCCTCGCCGACGGCCCGGTGAAGTCGATCGCCGATCTGAAGGGCCGCAAGATCGGCTTCTCCGTGGGCGGCTTCGAGGACGTGCTCCTCGAGGCGATGCTCGAGCGCCACGGCCTCGCCCGCGACGACGTGGAGCTGGTGAACGTCAACTTCTCGCTCTCGCCCTCGATCATCAGCGGTCAGGTCGACGCGGTGATCGGCGCCTTTCGCAACTTCGAGCTGAACCAGATGGACATCGTCGGTCGCCCCGGGCGCGCCTTCTACGTCGAGGAGGAGGGAGTGCCCGCCTACGACGAGCTGATCCTCGTGGCGAACCGGAACTCCCTCGACAACCCTGCGCTGCGCCGCCTGGTCGACGCCCTCGAGCGCGCGACGCAGTACCTCGTCAATCACCCGGAGGAGGCCTGGAAGCTCTTCGTGGCCTCGGATGCCAAGCTCGACGACGAGCTCAACCGGCGCGCCTGGCGCGACACGCTGCCGCGATTCGCGCTACGGCCGGGGGCGCTCGACGCCGCGCGCTACGAGCGCTTCGCGCGCTGGATGTCCGAGCGGGGGATGATCGAGCGCACGCCCGCGCTCTCGCAGTACGCCGTGGAGCTCCCAGGTGGCAGCTGAGGCGGGCGGGCTCTTCGAGACGCTGAAGGGTTCCTGCGCCGCGGACTGGGAGGCGTACATCACCCACCCCTTCGTGCGCGGCCTCGGCGACGGCACCCTGGAGCGTGCGTGCTTCGAGCACTACCTGCGCCAGGACTACGTCTTCCTCAAGCACTTCGCCAGGGCCTACGCCCTGGCGGTCTACAAGAGCCCGACGCTCGCCGACATGCGCCACGCCAAGGCGGTGCTCGGCGCGCTCCTCGACGAGGAGATGGCGCTGCACGTCGAGCACTGCGCCGGCTGGGGGATCAGCGAGGCGGAGATGGAGTCCGAGCCCGAGGCCGGCGCGAATCTCGCCTACACGCGCTTCGTGCTCGACGCGGGCAACGCCGGCGACCTGCTGGATCTCTACGTCGCGCTCGCACCGTGCGTGGTCGGCTACGCGGAGGTCGCGCGCTGGCTCGAGGCGCAGCCGACCACGCGCATGGAGGGCAATCCGTACCGGGGCTGGATCGAGACCTACGCTGCGGCCTCGTACCAGGAGGTGGCCGCGAGCGCCGTCGCGCAGCTCGACGACCTCATGGCGCGGATGGGCGGCCCGGCTCGGCTCCCGGCGCTCGAGCGCACCTTCGCCGCGGCGACGCGCCTGGAGATCGGCTTCTGGCAGATGGGGTTCGAGCTGGGCCGCTGAGGGCGCCGGTCACCCGGGGACCGCTTCGGGCGGCACGTTGGAGCCGCAGATCACCGTCGCGACGTGTCTGCCCGCGAAGCGGCCGCGCTCGGCGAGGATCGCAGCGACGCCGGCGGCGCCGGCGGGCTCGACGAGGAGACCCGCGTGCTCCAGGAGCAGTCCCATGGCGCGGCGCAGCGCCTCCTCGTCGACGAGCAGGACGTCGTCGACCTGGTCGCGCATGTCGGCCACCGCCTCCGCCACCGGGACGCGCACGGCGATGCCGTCGGCGATGGTCTCGGCCGACGCACCCTCGACCACGGTGCCGGCACGCCAGGAGCGGGCCATGGCGTCCGCTCCTTCGCTGCACACGCCGACCGCGGCGGTCGCCGGCGAGGAGGCCTTCAGCCACCGCGCCATGCCGTTCAGGAGCGCACCGTTGCCGAGGGGCACGAGCACCGCGTCGAAGGCGTCGCCGCGAGCGAGGAGCTCGACGGCGACGGAGCCCGCGCCCTCGCTGATCTCGGGCTCGCGGCCGTCCTCGACCATCCACGCGCCGGTCGTCTCCGCGTGCCGGCGCGCCGCGTCCTTGGCGGCGTCGAAGTCGGCGCCGCGCAGGCGCACCTCGGCACCGAGGGCGCGCATGCGCGCGATCTTGAGCGGGTTCGCCGACTCGCTCGCGTAAACGACGATTGGCAACGCGTGCCTGCGGCACGCGTAGGCGAGCGCCTGTCCGAAGTTGCCGGCGCTCGCACAGACCATGGGCCGCACGTCGTCGCGCGCGACGACCCGGGTGATGAAGTAGTCGGCGCCGCGTCCCTTGAAGCTGCGGATCGGGTTGGCCGTCTCGACCTTGAGCGTCAGCTGGCAGCCGAGCGCCTCGCCGAGCGCCTCGCACTCGTACTGGGGCGAGTGCAGGAAGACCGGGTCGATGGCGCGCGCCCCCTCGGCGATGGCGTCGAGGGAGAGGCGGTGAGAGGGCCGGGCGCCGCCGACGAGCACTTCCCGCTCGGCGATCGGCCGGATGGCGTCGGCGTCGATCGCGCGCTCGGTCATGAGCACTCCGTCGAGGTGATCGAGCTCGTGCTGCACGAGCTCGGCCATGTCGGCGGGGAGCCGCTCCCAGAGCCGCTCGCGCCCGCGCTCGTCCTCGAAGCGCACGGACACGGAGCGGTGCCGGCGAACCCGCACCACGTGGTCGGGCACGCTCAGACAGTCGTCCCACACCTCGAAGCTCTCGTTGCTCCGCCACACGATCTCCGGATTGACCAGCGCGAAGGGCGTCGCCCCGAGGTCGAGCGCGACGATGCGCTTGAGGACGCCGATCTGCGGCGCCGCGATCGCGCGCCCGAAGCCGTGGCGACGACGGAATGCGGCGAGCTCTGCGTGCAGCGCGGCGAGCTCGGACTCGAAGTCGGCGTCGGGCCAGCGCACGGGCGCGCTCGGCTGCTCGAGCAGCGGGTTGCCGCGGGTGAGGATCTCGGGCATCTGCGCTGGCGCTCCCGTTCAACGATTGGGGGGCCAAGCATAGTTGACGACGGGGGCTCGGCCGCGTCTTCGAGCCGATCGGAGAGCCGCTGGACCCGAGCTTCGACCCGTGGGTGGTCAAGTCGGCGCGAGCGCGTCGGCCAGCTCGGTGAAGTCGGCGACGACGAGGTCTGGCTGGTGAGGCGTCTCACCGAAGGGGCGGGCACGGCGGTCGACGAAGGCGCTGCGCATGCCGTAGGCCTTGGCGCCGACGCAGTCGAATGCGTGGTTGGCGACGAACAGGCAGCTCGTCCGCTCCTCGCCGACGATCCGCTCGGCGGTGGCGTAGGTCCTCCAGTGAGGCTTGAAGTACCCGGCCTCCTGGACCGATATGACGTGGTCGAACTCGAACCCGATGTGGGGCTTCGCTGCCTCGAGCATGTCCCGATCGCCGTTCGAGAGAATCGCCAGGCCGTAGCCTGCGCCGCGCAGCCGCTCGAGTGCCTCGAGCACGTCGGGAAAGGGCGCCAGGGACTCGATGCGACTCACCAGCCAGCGTACGTCCGAGTCGGTGTACTCGATGCCACAACGGTCCATCACGTACGCCACGGCGCGATGCCCGATCTCGCGGTATGGCGTGTGCCCCCGCTCGCAGAGCGCGTCGATCATGGAGTTCTCGTAGTGCGTGCGACGCCACCAGGTGACGAAGCGGTGCGGATCGCCATCCCACTGCCGACCTCTCAGGAACGGCGTGACGCATGCGGTGAGGCCGCCCTGCATGTCCACGACGGTGCCGTACTGATCGAAGACCAGTACCTTGATGTCGCGTGCGAGGGTTCGAGCTCGGCCCATCGGCTGCCTCCCGGGTCGGAGGCGCGAGCGTAGGCCGGCTCGAGGGAGGCGCGCAAACGCGCCCGCCGGACGGTCAGGCGAAGGGCGCCGGGCCCGCGGCCCGGGCGGGTCAGCGCCTGTGGCTGATCCCGGCGACCAGCTTTCGGAACCGGTTGCCCGCGATCATTCCGCACTCGCGCTGGACCTTCGCGTGTAGGTACTCCGGCGGGAAGTCGCGGCCCACCAGATCGAGGGTGATGTCGCGGATCTCGTGGTCGGAGCCGTTGCGGGCAAGCGCGGCGTACAGAAGCTCGAACTGGGTCTCCGACCAGATCGTCTTGGTCCGAGTCCGGACAACAGTCGTCGTCTCGCTAGGCATTGGAGCCCTGTCTCCATGGGCGAACGTTCGGAGCCGGATCGTACGCCTTCGCGTCTCACGAACTGCTCATTGCGTCACATTCCGCGAGGCTCACAGGAGCGATCCTGGCCCACGGAGTGAACAAACCGTAATCCGCGGGGTGTTGTCCGGGGCCGAGCGGCCCCCAATTTGCGGGGTATCGTCCCGGGCGGGACCAGCGGAGCGAAGAGGCAAGGTGAACGCGAGACAGCTCATCCAGGCAGCCCTGTTCGGCCTCGCGGCGCTCACGCTGCTGAACGCCCTGGGCGGGGCGGCCGGGCCGCAGCGCACGACGCAGATCCCCTACTCCGAGTTCCTGACCGCGGTGCAGGCCGGCGACGTGCGCTCGGTGACGATCCGCGACCAGCACATCAACGGCGAGCGCGCGAGCGGCGAGCGCTTCACCAGCTACGCGCCGAACGACCCGGGCCTCGTGGGCGATCTCGTCGACGCCGGGGTCGCCTTCGAGGCCGAGGCCCCACCCCAGCCGAGCCTCCTCGGACGGCTCCTCGCGTCGATCCTGCCGATGCTGCTCCTCATCGGCGTCTTCATCTGGCTCATGCGCCGTCAGGGGGGCGCGGGAGGGCAGGGAATCTTCGGTATCGGCAAGAGCAACGCCCGCCGCGTCGAGGGTGAGAGCGTCTCCGTGCGTCTCGCCGACGTGGCCGGAGTCGACGAGGCGAGGGAGGAGGTCGGTGAGCTCGTGGCCTTCCTGCGCGACCCGGAGCGGTTCCGGCGCCTCGGCGGCAACATCCCGCGGGGGGTCCTGATGGTCGGCTCGCCCGGCACCGGCAAGACGCTTCTCGCCCGGGCCATCGCCGGCGAGGCCGGCGTTCCCTTCTTCACCGCGTCCGGGTCGGACTTCGTGGAGATGTTCGTCGGCGTCGGCGCCTCGCGGGTTCGAGATCTCTTCGAGCAGGCCAAGCGCAGCGCGCCCTGCATCGTCTTCATCGACGAGATCGACGCCGTCGGGCGCCGCCGCGGCGCCGGCATGGGCGGAGGGAACGACGAGCGCGAGCAGACCCTGAACCAGATGCTCGTCGAGATGGACGGCTTCGACGGCGGTGAGGGCGTGATCGTGGTGGCCGCGACCAACAGGCCGGACGTTCTCGACCCAGCGCTGCTGCGCCCGGGTCGCTTCGACCGGCAGGTCGTCGTGCCCCTTCCCGACGTCGTCGGCCGCGCGAGGATACTGGAGATCTACATGCGCAAGGTGCCCCTCGCCGGCGACGTCGAGGCAGAGACGATCGCTCGCGGCACTCCCGGCTTCTCCGGGGCGGATCTCGCGAACCTGGTCAACGAGGCCGCGCTCATGGCGGCGCGCGCCAACGAGACCCGGATCGACATGGAGACCTTCGAGCGCGCGAAGGACAAGATCCTGATGGGCGCCGAGCGCCGCTCGATGGTGATGACCGAGGACGAGCGTCGTCTCACTGCCTACCACGAGGCTGGACACGCGATCGTCGGACGCACGGTGCCCGAGCACGATCCGGTCCACAAGGTGAGCATCATCCCGCGAGGACGCGCTCTGGGTGTCACGCTGTTCCTCCCCGAGCGTGATCGGCTGAGTGCGTCGCGGCAGCGCCTCGAGAGCCAGATCGCGAGCCTGTTCGGCGGGCGCGTCGCCGAGGAGATCGTGTTCGGGGACGACGCGGTGACGACCGGCGCCCAGAACGACATCGAGCGAGCGACGCGGATCGCCCGCGACATGGTGACGCGCTGGGGGCTCTCGGACAGCCTCGGGCCCCTGCACTACGCCGACGAGGGCGAGCCCGGCCCGATGTTCGGCCCCGGGACCCGGGGCCCCACGGTCTCGGAGCAGACCGCGCAGCGCATCGACGAGGAGGTGCGTGCCATCATCGACCGCAACTACACCCTCGCCCGGTCGATCCTCACCGAGCGCCGGGACCTGCTCGAGCGCATGGCGTGCGCGCTCGTCGCGCACGAGACCTTGACGAGCGATCAGATCGACGCCCTCATGGAGGGGCGCGACCTGACGACCCCGACGGTCCGCGTCGACCCGCGGGGCGGCCCGCCCTCACCGCCCGGTGAGCCGAGCGGCGACGTCGACGGCGCGCGGCGGCCCTTCGACCCGGCCCTCGGCAGCGCCTGAGGCGCTCACTCCCCCAGGAGCTCATTCCCAGGGCTCATTCCCAGGGACTCGCTCCCGAGGGCCCCTCAGTGCCCTCTCCCGATCCCCGGCCTCGGCGGCAGCGCGGGCGCTGGTACGATCGCGCGCTCGCGGTCCCCTTCGGGGCTGCCGGTCGAGCCGATGAGCGCCGAGTTCCCGATCGAGCGCCGCCCGCGGCGCGGGCACGACCTGCCGGTGCTGGTGACGGTGCCACACTTCGGCACGCGCCCGCTGCCGGATCTGGCCGCCGGCGCCTTCACCGAGCGGCGCTTCGAGACGCTGCCGGCAGGGTTCGCCGACGCCTTCGCGGCGGAGCTCTACGGCGGTCTCGACGAGAGCGGCGCCACGATCCTCGCGAGCCCCTACTCGCGCCTGTTCGTCGATCTCAACCGGGCGCGGGACGACTTCGAGCGGCGCGACGGGGCGATCTGCTCGAAGCGCGGCGTGGTGCGCACGCACATGATCCGCGACGAGCCCATCTTCGCCGCGCCCCTCGTCGAGCGCGAGCTGGAGCAGCGCCTCGCGAGCTTCTACGATCCCTTTCACGCGCGCCTCAAGAGGCTCGCGAGGGCGCTCCGCGCTCGTCACGGCAGGGCCGTCGTCATCGACGGCCACACCGCGATTGGCCGGCGCATCGGCAACCACCAGATCATCATCGGCACGCGCGGCGGCAACACCTGCCGGCCCGCGCTCAGCGAGCACGCCGAGTTGGTATTCCGCAGCCGCGGCTTCGAGGTGCATCACGACGTGCCCGGATACAAGGGTGGGCACATCGTGCGCACGGCCTCGCGGCTCGAGGGCGTCGAGGCCATCCAGATCGAGGTCAACGCTCGGCTGCTGATGCGCACGACACGCGAGGACTTCATCGCCCGCCAGGTTCGCGGCGAGCGGCCGGCCTACGACGGCCACGTGCTCGCGCGCCTGCACCGGGCTCTCGACGAGCTGGTGCGCTCGGCGCCGGGGCTCGTCGCAGACGCGCGCGTGGGCTAGATACCTGTTCCGCGACTCGGAACAGGTATTCGGGCTAGCCAGTCGACGTCCTGTCTTCCCGCGCAGCGGGCAGGCGGACCCGGAACTCGGCGCCCGGATCGGCGTTGACCACCTCGACGCGCCCGCCCATGGACTGCGCGAGCTGGTGCACGAGCGAGAGCCCGATCCCGGTGCCCACGGTCTCGCGCGTGAGCTCGTTCTCGGTGCGGTAG
>CAJIAT010000047.1_pt1 | contig 11174 bp, 13 predicted proteins | sample 9199161 | NCBI WGS metagenome assembly CAJIAT01 (sample SAMEA7708281, study PRJEB35096) | sediment metagenome | biome: marine neritic benthic zone biome [ENVO:01000025]; feature: sediment [ENVO:00002007]; material: shallow marine sediment [ENVO:03000034] sea grass bed [ENVO_01000059] ... | reverse complement strand
CCCAAGACGCGAGCGGTCGATAACTGGCTGATTGGCAACGCTATTCGAAAGACGATGTTGAACGGGTCCTGGATTCCGCCCAGGTACTCGATCGGAGCGCTAACTCATTGATATCGCTGAGAGGCGAGAAAAAGCGTCGGAGCTCTTTCGAGCGTGTAGAAGTGAGGCGAGAGCTGCCTTAACTCATTGAAAAACAAGGCTTGGCGCGCCCGGAGAGATTCGAACTCCCGACCACCTGGTTCGTAGCCAGGTACTCTATCCAGCTGAGCTACGGGCGCTTGGGACGGACTAAGCGGCGAAGTATGCCGAAAGAAGGTCCGCGTTGCCAGCACTGCAACAGAGGGCTTGTGGCCCTCGGGGCCCACGATCCACCGACCACCACCGGCGCAAAGGCGAAGGTGAGCGCGACCGCGAGCGAGATACAGATGCCGCCCGGCATCAGGAACGGATGGTTGAGCACGTACCTGCCGACGCGCGTCGAGCCCGGTTCGTCGAACTCCACCGCGGCGAGCAACGTCGGGTAGGTCGGCAGCACGAAGAGCGCGCTCACCGCGGGGAATGCGGCGATGGCCGCCGCCGACGCCACACCAAGAGCAAGCGCCGCTGGCATCGGCGCCCGCGTCGTCGCCCCTGTGAGTACAGCATCATTGGCGACGAACACACAACCGCGAGCCTCCAGGGCTTGCTCTCGAGAAGGTTGGCTGCGAAGACTTTGATCTCGTCGCGGTGCACGGAGACGAAGGTCGTCCCGAGCCAGGCGACGCCGAGGACGCACACGCACGCGCACGCGCTCATGCCCGACTTGAACGTCGCAGCGTCGAGCACCCTCCCCGGTGTGGATCTTGCACGCGAAGGCGATGACGGTCGCTGCCGTGAGCATGAAGGTCATGATCGCGTTGTCCCGCCCGAGCACGGGAGCATGACATCGACCGGTATCGCACCCGGCTCGGGACCGAAGACCAGGGCCAGGACGGCGACCCCCATCCCGCCGGTGAAACCGATGCCGATGCTGCCGAGCCGGGCGCCGGTCCAGATGACTCCGACGCCTGGTGGACAGGTCCAGAGGCCGGAGGTAGGCTCGCAAGCGTGTGCATAATCGGCGCTAAATGCGAGAGCAGAAATGTCGATCACGCCCAGCACTAAGGGAGTCCCCTCCCCAATCTGGTGGAGGGAACAGGGAGCGGGTCGAACGTGGCTGAGCGGCGCGAAGGCTGTACGGGTCGAGCACCTTTGCAATCACCTATCTAGACCGGCGCGAGGCTGAGGGGAGGACCGATGGCGCCGGACGCGCGCGAGATCGAGATGGAGGTGCTGCGGTACCACCCGGAGCACGACGACGAGCCACACTATCAGACCTACCGCGTACCCTTCAGCGACGACACGTCGGTGCTGCAAGGGCTCCAGTACATCAAGGATCACCTCGACGGCTCCCTCGCCTTTCGCTGGTCCTGCCGGATGGCCGTGTGCGGGAGCTGCGGCAAGATGGTCGACGGCGTCCCGCACCTGTCCTGCAAGACCTTCCTGCGCGACTACTACCCGGGCAAGGTGCGGATCGAGCCGCTCTCCCACCTGCCCATCGAGCGTGATCTCATCGTCGACCAGCAGGACTTCCTGAGCAAGCTCGAGAGCATCAAGCCCTACGTGGTGGCGAAGGAGGAGCGCTCGATCGAGGACGGGACGTACCTGCAGACACCCGAGGAGCTCGCCCGCTACAAGCAGTTCAGCGGCTGCATCAACTGCCTGCTCTGCTACGCGGCATGCCCCCAGTACGGCCTGAATCCCGAGTTCACCGGGCCGGCCGTGCTCGCGCTGCTGCACCGCTACAACTGCGACACGAGAGATGGCGCGAAGGCGGAGCGCATGGAGATCGTCAACGCGGAGGAAGGCGTCTGGGGCTGCACGCTGGTCGGCTACTGCTCCGAGGTCTGCCCGAAGAGCGTCGACCCCGCGAGCGCGGTGAACCTGAACAAGGTCAACAGCACCACCGACTACTTCCTGCGCTTCCTCGCGCCCCGGGGCGCCGCGAGATGAGCCGGCGCAAGCCCTACGTGCGCCCCATGCAGGGCTGGTGGCGTCGCAACCCGAACTTCACTCGCTACATGCTGCGCGAGGGGACCAGCATGTTCCTCGCGCTCTACGCCTGCATCCTGCTGATCGGCGTCATCACCCTTGCGAACGGCCCGGATGCCTACGCCGCTTGGCTCGCGGCGGTGCACCACCCGATCTCGGTGCTCGTCCATCTGGTCGTTCTCGCGGCGGCGATCTACCACTCGATCACCTGGTTCGCGGTGTCGCCGAAAGCGATGCCGCCGCTTCGCGTGGGCGGCGATCAGGTGCCGCCGAACATCATCATCGCGAGTCAGTACGCGGCGGCAGCGGTAGCCTCGCTGGTGGTGCTGGCCGTGGCGATCGGGGGCTGAGATGCGCAAGCGATCGAACGAGCCCGTCTTCTGGTCGCTGTTCGGCGCGGGCGGCGTCCTCGCCGCCATGCTGCTCCCGGCGGTCATCGTCGTCACCGGCATCGCCGGACCGCTCGGCTGGCTCGGCGCGGACGCGATGAGCTACGAGCGCGCCCACGCCCTCGCGTCGAGCTGGACGGGCAAGCTGTTCCTGCTCGCCGTCATCAGCCTGACCTTCTGGCATGCGTTCCACCGCATCTACCACTCGCTGCACGACCTCGGTGTGCATCGGGGGCTCGGCTTGCTCAAGATCCTGAGCTACGGACTGGCTGCCTTTGGTACGCTCGTCGCGGTGATCACCCTGCTGCGAATCGGCTGACGACGGTCCGGGCTCGCGAGCCCCGCGGAGAAGCCCTCGAAGCTGCGCGCCGCGGCGGCGGACCTGCGCCGCCGCGCACCCGGAGTGCCGGAGCGAGACACCGTACTGGAGGAGGATCTCCGAATGGCTTCCGTCGAGGACATCATCAGCCGCCTGCCCGCGCTCGAGGAGGTCGATGCGGAGGCCGCGCGAGCGATCGCCGAGCTGTTCAGCGAGCGGAGCTTCGCGGCCGGTGAGGTCCTGTGCCGGGATGAAGACCCCGCGCATGGCGCGGCCTCTCGCGCACCGATGAGCAGGGGATCTCGTACCCTTGTCGCGGGTCTCGCACTGACGCTGCGCCGCGGCGCGCCGGAGTAGAGCAGATGTCCAGCATCCAGACCTCGAAGGTGGACGTGGCGATCATCGGCGGCGGCGGCGCGGGCCTGCGCGCGGCGATCGCGGTGGCCGAGACCAACCCGGCGCTGAGCGTCGGCCTCGTCTCGAAGGTCGTCCCGATGCGCAGCCACACGGTGGCCGCGGAGGGCGGATCGGCCGGCGTCGTCACCGAGGCCGACAGCCTCGACAAGCACTTCCACGACACGGTGGCCGGCGGCGACTGGCTCTGCGACCAGGCGGTCGTCGACTACTTCGTCTCCCAGTGCCCGCGCGAGATGATCCAGCTCGAGCACTGGGGCTGTCCCTGGAGCCGGCGCGACGACGGGCACACGGACGTGCGCAACTTCGGCGGCATGAGCACCGCGCGCACGTGGTTCGCCGCCGACAAGACCGGCTTCCACATCCTCCACACCCTGTTCCAGACCTCCATGAAGTACCCGTCGATCAAGCGCTTCGACGAGTACTTCGCCCTCGATCTGGTGGTCGAGGACGGTCGCTGCCAGGGCGTCGTGGCGCTCGAGATGGCGACCGGGGACTTCCACCTGATCCAGGCCCGGGCGGTGATCATGGCCACGGGCGGCGCCGGGCGGCTGTACGCCCAGAACACCAACGCCGGCATCGTCACCGGCGAGGGGATGGGCATTGCCTACCGCCACGGGGTGCCCCTGCGGGACATGGAGTTCGTGCAGTACCACCCCACCACGCTGCCCGGCACCGGCGTGCTGATCACCGAGGGCTGCCGCGGCGAGGGCGGATACCTGGTGAACAAGGACGGCTATCGCTACCTGCAGGACTACGGGCTCGGGCCGCTCGTGACCGAGCCGACCCCGAAGCACATGGAGCTCGGCCCGCGGGATCGCCTGAGCCAGGCCTTCTGGCACGAGGGCCAGAAGGGCCGCCTCGTCGACACCCCCCAGGGACCGGCGGTGCACCTCGAGCTCATGCACCTCGGCGAGAAGTTCTTGACGGAACGCCTGCCCTTCATCTGCGAGCTCGCCCAGACCTTCCTCGGCGTCGACCCGGCCATCGCGCCGATCCCGGTCTGCCCATCGGTGCACTACACGATGGGCGGGATCCTCGCTGACGGCGCCACGACCGCGACGCCGCTCGCCGGGCTCTACGCCTGCGGCGAGTGCTCGAGCGTCGGGATCCACGGCGCCAATCGCCTCGGCTCGAACTCGCTGGCCGAGCTGACCGTGTTCGGCAAGCTCGCCGGCGAGCACGCGGCGCAGTTCGCGGCGACGGTCGAGGGCGCCGATACGGGCGTGCTCGAGCGCCATGCGACAGCCGCTATGGAGGCCGCCCTCGCACTGCTCACCCGCGAGGGTGGAGGCGAGCGGCTCGCGACGCTCCGCGACGAGATGGGACGCACGATGGAGGAGGGCGTCGGGATCTACCGGACCGGCGACGCCATGCAGGCGACCTGCGACAAGCTGGTCGAGCTGCGCGAGCGCTTCGGCTCGCTCGAGCTCGACGATCGCAGCAGGGTCTTCAATACCGAGTGGCTCACCGCCCTCGAGCTCGACCACATGCTCGACGTGGCCAAGGCGGTGGCCTTCTCCGCCCTCGAGCGGCGCGAGTCCCGGGGCGCGCACCAGCGCCTCGACGCGTTCGACGCACGCGACGACGAGCATTTCCTCAAGCACTCGATCGCGCAATACCGGGCGGGCGGCCCGCCGGCGCTCGACTACCGGGACGTCAACATCACGCGGCTGCCGCCGGCCGAGCGCGTCTACGGCTCCCAGTCCGAGGAGAAGATCGCCGAGGCGAGCTGACCGGAGTCGTAGGGGACTGGAGATGCGCTCTACCTCGTCGCCTCCGACGAGCGGGGTATTGTTCGATCCCCTCACCCTGTCTCGCCCCCCAAAGAGGGGCGGGTACTCGGTGCGAACGCAAGTGGCTCGTATTTCCGCTCTGCAATCTGACCAGTCCGCCTGGGCGCCCACGGCCCGCGCCCATCATATGCACCTTGATCGCGTCTCGAGGAGCTCGAGCGCGATCACCGCGACGTCGTCCTCGAGCCCGCGACCGCCGCTCCACGCGTCGAGCCTCGTCATCGCCTGCTCGAGCCCCGCCTCGAGCGGCAGCTCTCGCGCTTCGGTGAGGCACTCGATCAGCCGCTCCTCCCCGAACATCTCCTCCTCGTCGTTCCACGCCTCGTAGAGGCCGTCCGAGTACAGGTAGACGCGGTCGCCGGGCTCGAGCACGAGGGTGGCCTGACGGTAGTGCGCGTCGTCGAAGACGCCGATCGGAGGTCCCATCGGGACGCGCTCGTCCGGGACGCCGTCGCCAGTGAGACGTAGCGGCGCCGGATGCCCGGCGGCTGCATACTCGAGCCGACCCGTGCGGGTATCGAGCAACGCATAGACGATCGTGAAGAAGTAGTCCCCGCCCACTCCCATGGGGAAGCGTGCGTTGAGCAGCCGCATCACCTCCGCCGGTGCGGTCGGCACGAGGGCGCCCTCCCCGTCTCGCGACTGCACGATCGCGTCGGCGCCGGGCAGCAGCGCCCGGGCCACGCTGACCGAGAGCAGCGCCGACGCGACGCCGTGTCCCGCGACGTCGAGCACGTACAGGCACACGCTGTGGTCGTCGAGGCGGAAGGCGTTCAGCGAGTCGCCGGCGAGCTCGTCGCAGGGGCGGTAGCGCCAGGTCACGCGCAGGGCGGGCCAGTCCGGGACGCTCGCGGGCAGGAGCGAGCGCTGCACCGTCGCCGCTGCCTCGAGGTCGCGGCGCATCCTCCGGTTCGCCTCGGAGAGCTCGCGCTGCAGGTGCAGCAGCGTCAGGTGCGTGTTGACCCGCGCGATCACCTCCTCGCGCTTGAAGGGCTTCGCGACGTAGTCGACGGCGCCGAGCTCGAGCCCGCGCACCTTGCTCTCGGTGTCATCCATCGCCGAGAGGAAGATGACCGCCGAGTCTGCGGTCGCCGCGTCCGCCTTCAGGCGCCGGCAGGTCTCGTAGCCGTCGATGCCGGGCATCATGATGTCGAGGAGCACGAGGTGAGGATGCGCCCTGGCGGCGAGCTCGAGCGCCGACTCACCGTTCCTCGCGACGAGGAGCTGGTGGCCGAGCCCGACCAGGGCCTCGCGCAGCACCTGGAGGTTCGCCGGCTCGTCGTCGACCATGAGGATCCGCGCCGCGCCCGCGTAGGCTCGTTCCTCGATCGTTGCGGTCATCTGCCTCGACCTCCTGGCTGTGCGCCGCGGGACTGCCCGTGGGCGACGCGCGTGCGAAGCGTACGGGAGACCGCTCCCTCGCGAAAACAATCTCTAGCCCGGATATCTCACCGATCCGCGGGGTGATCGCGCAGGACCTTGGATTCGCAGCAATTGCGGCGGGCGCTGGACGTACAGGTCGTACTTCCAAGCTCGCCGCAATTGCTGCGGATTCAAGGGACAAGCGAGGGCCCGTGAGATCGGTGAGATATCCGGGCTAGCCAGGTGGCCTGGACGGCGGGCACGCCGAACGCGATGATCGGCGCACGTCCGAACACTCACCGGTCGACGACCTGGAGCCGACAGATGCCGAAATCCGTCCGCGGCGCAGCGCGCTGCCACCCCTTCGCACGAGCAGGCGTCCGGGCAGCCTGCGGGCTGGCGCTGGCGCTCCAGTGCGCAAACCCGGCCACGGCGGAGGGCGGAGCGGGGAGCTACGACGGGAGCTGGAAGGGTCATGCCATCACCGAGATTGGCGGCGGGCGCTGCGGCCTCGACTGGAAGCTCGACGCGACGGTGAGCGGCGGCGAGATCTCCGGCACCGCCGTGCGCGCCGCCGAGCGCTACCCGCTCAACGGCTCGTTCAAGAGCGACGGCAAGGTGCGCTGGGAGGCATTCGGACCGGGCGCCAACGCCTGGGGCAAGGGCAAGGTGGAGGGCGACACCGCCTCCGGGAGCTGGTTCGACAACCAGAAGTCGGACTGTGAGGGCTCCTTCGAGCTCCGCCGTGGCGGATGAGCGCCAGGGCGACACGCCAGGGCGCCATGCGCACACAGGTCGTCATCATCGGCGCCGGTCCGTCGGGACTGCTCCTCAGCCAGATCCTGCACCTCGCGGGCTTGGACAGCGTGGTGCTCGAGCGCCAGAGCCGGGCCTACGTCCTCGCGCGCATCCGCGCCGGCGTCCTCGAGCAGGGCCTGACCGACATGCTGCGCGACGCCGAGGTCGGCGCGCGCATGGACCGCGAGGGACTCGTCCACGAGGGCTTCGATCTCGCCTTTCTCGGCAGACGCCTGCGCATCGATCTGGCCGGGCTCACCGGCGGCAGAACGGTCATGGTCTACGGCCAGACCGAGGTGACGAAGGATCTCTACGACGCCCGGGAGCGGCTCGGAGGAGTCATCATCGACGAGGCGGCGGACGTCGCGCTGCACGGGCTCGACTCGGACGCGCCGACCGTCAGCTACGTGAAGGAAGGGGCGCAGCACGACATCGAGTGCGACTTCGTTGCCGGCTGCGACGGCTTCCACGGTGCGAGTCGCCAGAGCATCCCGGGATCGGTGCTGCGCACCTATGAGCGCGTCTACCCCTTCGGCTGGCTGGGCGTGCTGTCCCGCACCCCACCCGTATCCCACGAGCTCATCTACGCCAATCACTCGCGCGGCTTCGCGCTCTGCTCGATGCGCAGCCGCGCGCTGAGCCGGTACTACGTGCAGTGCAGCCTCGACGATGGGGTCGAGGACTGGCCGGACGACCGGTTCTGGGACGAGCTCCGGGCGCGCCTTCCCACGGAGGCGGCCGCGGCTCTCGTCACCGGAGCGTCGATCGAGAAATCGATCGCGCCGCTGCGCAGCTTCGTCGCGGAGCCGATGCGCTACGGCCGACTGTTCCTCGCCGGCGACGCCGCGCACATCGTGCCGCCGACGGGAGCGAAGGGCCTGAACCTCGCCGCCTCCGACGTGCACTATCTGTCCCGCGCCCTGATCCACTGGTACGCATCCGCGGACGCGGCGGGTCTCGACGCCTACTCCGAGCGCGCCCTCGCCCGCGTGTGGAAGGCCGAGCGCTTCTCCTGGTGGATGACCACGCTGATGCACCGACTGAACGACGAGGGCGAGTTCGGCCAGCGCATCCAGGAAGCGGAGCTCGAGTACGTCTCCGGCTCGATCGCCGCGCAGACCTCACTCGCGGAGAACTATGTCGGTCTCCCCTACTGACCGCATCGCGGGTCGCGCCTGTCTCGCGATCCGCCACGTCCCGTTCGAGGATCTGGGCACCTTCGGCCCGGTGCTCGTCGATCTCGGCTACGCGGTGGAGTACCTGGAGGCGGGGCTCGCCGATCTGCAGGCGATCGACGCCGCGGGCCCCGACCTCCTGATCGTTCTGGGCGGACCGATCGGGGCCTACGACGTCGACGCCTATCCCTTCCTCGAGGCCGAGCGCGCGCTCGTGCGCGCTCGCCTGGATGCTGGCCGTCCGACCCTCGGGCTGTGCCTGGGCGCGCAGGTCATGTGCGCGGCGCTCGGTGCGGACGTCTCGCCCGGTGCGTCCAGGGAGCTCGGCTACGCGCCCGTCACCCTGAGCGAGGCGGGCGCCGCGGGCCCGTGCCGGCACCTCGACGGCGTGTCGGTGCTGCACTGGCACCGCGATCAGATGGCGTTGCCCCACGGCGCCGTGTGCCTGGCGAGCACTGCGTTGACGCCGGTGCAGGCCTGGGCGCTCGGCGCCCACGCGCTCGCCCTCCAGTTCCATCCGGAAGCCGAGGCTGCCCGCATCGAGCAGTGGCTCGTCGGCCACGCCCACGAGCTCTCGGTGGCCGGCGTCGATCCGTGCACGATCCGGGCCGACGCCGCGCGTCACGCCGACGCGATCGAGCGCGCCGGCGAGGCGTTGCTGGACGAGTGGCTCGCCACAGCCGGCTGACCACGAACCCAACGAACGAACTACCGGGAGCGCGACCATGAGCTACGTCATCAAGGACATGCCGGCGCAGATCGCGCCGGCCCTCGTCGAGAAGTACGCGACCGTGGAGACCGCCACGGTCGGCCACCGGAGACACATGGGCTTCATGGACAGCGCCATCCAGTGCGTGCTGCCCGGGCGTCGCGTCGCCGGCACCGCGGTCACGCTCGCCCTCCCGGGCCAGGACTCGACCCTGCTGCATCACGCGATCGCGTTGCTGCGCCCGGGCGACTTCCTGTGCATCGATCGGCTCGGCGATCACAAGCACGCCTGCCTGGGTGGCGGCGTCGCCGCGGCCATCAAGACCGCCGGATGCGTCGGCGTCGCCATCGACGGACCGTGCACGGATCTGCCCGAGATCGAGCAGTACGACCTCCCCGTGTGGAGCCGGGGCGTCTCGCCGATCACCACGCGGCTCTACGACGTCGGCGGCAGCTTCAACGTCCCCGTCTCCTGCGGCGGCGCGGTCGTCAACCCGGGGGACGTCGTGATCGCCGACTTCTCCGGCGTGCTGGTCATGCCCCCGGACGAGGCCGTGGCCGACGCCGACTGGGCCCTGTCGAAGCAGGCGGCGGAGCCGGACGGGCACCAGGCGCTCCTCGCGGGCGAAGCGCTCGGCGAGCGCAGCGGTGCGAGCGCGATGGTCCGGGCAAAGCTCGGGCGTTGACGGAGCGTCTCGGGGCGATCAGTCCGGGCCGAGCACCAGGTTCGGGAGCCACAGAGTCAGCGACGGCACGTAGGTGATCGCGACGAGCACGACGAGCAGCGGGATCAGGAAGGGAATGACGGCGAGGGCGACCCGCTCGAAGGGCACCTTGCCGACCTCGACCATGATGTAGAGCCCGATTCCCATCGGCGGCGTGGCGATCCCGATGAGCAGCGCCAGCTGCAGGATGATGCCGAAGTGCACCCGGTCGATGCCGAAGCTGTCGGTGATCGGGAGCAGCATGGGCACCAGCATCAGCTTCGCCGGCACGCCCTCCACCACGCACCCGACCAGCAGCACGAAGACCAGCATCAGCCCGAGGAACACCGCCCGCGAGTCGGTGAGCGAGAAGATCGCCTCGCCGAGCTGCGCCGGCACCTGCTCGATCGCGAGCAGCCAGCCCATGGCGATGGAGAAGCCGATGATGATCATGATCACCGAGGTCATCATCATCGTGTCCGTCAGCGCCTGCCACAGGCGCGCCCGGTCGAGGGTCCGGTAGCACAGCCCGAGAACCATGCAGTACATGCACGCGAGCACGCCGGCCTCCGTGGCCGTGACGATCCCGCCGAGGATCGAGCCAAGGATGATCCCCGGAGCGACCAGGGCGAGGACGCCGTCGACCGCCGTGCGAAGGACCAGACGCAACGGCGCCCGCGGCTGCGTCGGGAAGTCCCGGGTCACCGCGAGCATGCGGTTGAAGACCATGAGCGAGAAACCCACGATGAGCCCCGGAATCAGCCCCGCGAGGAACATCCGCTCCACCGACTGCTGTGCGAGGAAGGCGTAGATCACGAGCCCGATCGAGGGCGGGATGATCGGGCCGACCACCGCCGAGCACACGGTCAGCGCAGCGGCGAAGTCGGGCGCGTAGCCGCGCTCCTTCATCGCCTTGATCTCGATGGTGCCGAGCCCCGCGCAGTCGGCGACCGCGGCGCCGGATACACCGGCGAAGATCATCGACGAGAGGACGTTGACCTGCGCGAGCCCCGCCTTGAAGTGCCCTACGAGCGCGTTGGCGAAGTTGAAGATGCGGTCCGTCATGCCGACGACGTTCATGAGGTTCCCGGCCATGATGAAGAACGGCACGGCGGCAAGCGACGGCTTGTTCACGCCCTCCAGGATCTGCTGCGGCACGATGTAGAGCGCGTCGGAGAACTCGCTGGTGGCGAAGGCCAGCAGCACCGCCGCCCCGATCGCCATCGACACGGGGACGCGGACCAGGATGAGACCGATGAAGCCGACGAACAGGACGAGCGCCACCTCAGGCGTCCGGGTCGAGGCGGTGGGAGGCCACGGGCTCGGCGATGCCGGCCCACGCCTTGGCCAGATCGAGCGCGGTGTTGAGGAAGATGAGCAGGCAGGAGACGGCAAGCGGGATGGACAACGTGTAGCGCTCCAGCTCGCCCCAGGGCGTG
>CAJIAT010000048.1_pt1 | contig 11252 bp, 10 predicted proteins | sample 9199161 | NCBI WGS metagenome assembly CAJIAT01 (sample SAMEA7708281, study PRJEB35096) | sediment metagenome | biome: marine neritic benthic zone biome [ENVO:01000025]; feature: sediment [ENVO:00002007]; material: shallow marine sediment [ENVO:03000034] sea grass bed [ENVO_01000059] ... | reverse complement strand
CTCGCGGTAGTCGAGCCCGGCACGGCGCATCCGCTTGTCTTCGAGCTTGAAACCCAGCGGTTCGATCAGGTGCAGTGAGCACCCACTGTTTGCGCACAGGCGGATGATGTTGCCGGTATTGGGCGGGATCTCAGGCTCGAACAGGACGACTTTCAGCATGGCCCCGGATTGTAGCGCAGCGGGCTACAGTTCCAGGTCCTTCATCTTCCGGGTGAGCGTATTGCGGCCCCAGCCGAGCAGTTCCGCCGCGTCCCGCTTGCGTCCGCGGGTGTGCTGCAGGGCCACCTCGATCATTACCTGCTCGAAGGCAGGCACCGCCTCCTGCAGGATCTGCTGCTTGCCCTGCACGAGCTGGTTGCGCGCCCAGCTGAACAGCAGGTCGGGCCACTCGGACTGCTCGCCGGCCTCGGGCGGGGCCGTCGTCTGGCCGAGTTCGGGGGGCAGGTCGCTAAGGTGGATTTCGCGTCCAGAAGCCATCACCGTGATCCAGCGGCAGCAGTTCTCCAGCTGCCGGACATTGCCCGGCCAGTCCAGGCTCAGCAGGAATTCCTCGGCTTTCGGCAGCAGCAGTTTCGGTTCACCGCCCAGCTCCTTTGCCGCCTGCTGGAAGAAGTACTGCGCCAGCCGGGGGATGTCCTCGCGGCGTTCCGCCAGCTTGGGAATGTGGATACGGATGACGTTGAGGCGATGGAACAGGTCCTCGCGGAAACTGCCCTGCTCTACCAGCACCTCGAGGTTCTGGTGGGTTGCCGCGATGATGCGGACGTCCACCTTGACTGGAACGTGTCCGCCCACGCGGTAGAACTCACCGTCGGCGAGCACCCGCAACAGCCGGGTCTGTGTGTCCGCGGGCATGTCGCCGATCTCGTCCAGAAACAGGGTGCCGCCGTCAGCCTGCTCGAAGCGACCCTCGCGCTTGCTGTTGGCGCCGGTAAAGGCGCCTTTCTCGTGGCCGAACAGCTCCGACTCCATCAGGTCCCTGGGGATGGCGGCCATGTTGAGGGCAATGAACGGTGCGCCCGCACGGGGGCTGTGGCGGTGCAGCGCCCGCGCCACGAGTTCCTTGCCTGTGCCGGACTCGCCGTTGATCAGGACAGTGATGTTGCTGTGGGCGAGCCGGCCAATCGCGCGGAACACCTCCTGCATCGCCGGGGCCTCGCCGATGATCTCTGTATCCGGCACCTCCGCCGCCGCGGGGACACCGCCGCGCTTCTCCTCGGCATGCGCCAGCGCGCGCTCGGTTACCGCGATCATCTCGTCGAGGTCGAAGGGCTTTGGCAGGTACTCGAAGGCGCCTTTCTGGTAGGAAGTCACCGCGCTGTCGAGGTCCGAGTGGGCCGTTGTGATGATGACCGGTAGGTCGGGGTAGCTGTCGTTGATGCGTGAGAGCAGTTCGAGCCCGTCCGTGCCGGGCATGCGGATGTCGCTGATGATGACATCGGGCTGCTCTGCCGCGATGTGCTGCAGCAGCGTATCGGCGTCCGCGAAACTTTCGTTGTCGATACCCGCCTGGGTCAGGGCGCGCTCCAGCACCCAGCGAATCGAGCTGTCGTCATCTGCCACCCAGACTTTAGCTTGCGTGTTCATGTTGTTCGTCCATTGGTAGGTAAAAAGTAAAACGGGTTTCCCCGGGCCGGCTGTCGCATTCCAGTACGCCGCCGTGCATGTGGATGATGGATTGTGAGATGGAGAGCCCCAGGCCTGTGCCGTGGGCCCGGCTGGTGACCATCGGCGCGAACACCGCGGGGAGGATGTCCTCCGGAATGCCCGGGCCGTTGTCGATAATGTCCACCCTGCAGACCAGCCGATGCAGCCTGTTGCCCACGGTAAACTGGCGCTGTGCGCGGGTGCGCAGCATGATTTCGCAGTCTTCGGCCGATGAGGCCGCCTGCATGGCGTTGCGCATGATATTCAGCACCGCCTGGATGAGCTGGGCCCGGTCACAGGAAAATTCCGGCAGGCTCGGGTCGTAGTCGCGGATGACCGTGACCGCGTTAACCGACTCGGCAGTGATGAGATCGCGCACGTGCTCGAGGACCTCATGGATATTGAGGGTCTCGGGCTCGAGCTCGCGGTTGGGGCCCAGCAGCCGGTCGACGAGGTCGCGCAGGCGGTCAGCCTCCTGGATAATCACCCGCGTGTACTCGGTGACTTCCTCGCTGGGCAGCGCCCTGGCCAGCAGCTGGGCGGCGCCCCTCACCCCGCCCAGGGGGTTCTTGATTTCGTGGGCGAGACCGCGGATGACCGCGCGGCTGGTTTCCTGCGAGGCAGTCAGTTTTTCATCGCGGCTGATCCTGAGCAGGCGGTCGACCGCCATCAGCTCGACGAGCAGGCTGAACGTGCCCTCGTCGTCCGTTGCCGGTGTCATGATCACGTCGACGTGGATCTCCTGCCCAGAGTGCAGCGTCAGCGCAACGCTGCGGTTCGCCCTGGAGGTCTTGCTGGAGAGCACCTCCCGCAGCGTGTCCTGCCACTCCACCGTGTCCATGACGAGTTCGCTGGCGTGGCTGCCGATGGCGCGCGATTCCGAGGTTTCGAGCAATGCCTGGCCCGCGGCATTGAGTGCGGTGACCCGCAGGCTATCGTCCAGAGCCACCACTCCGGTACTGATGCTGTCCAGTATGCCCTGGTCCTGTTTCATTACTGCCTCTCGCCACGACCTGCCTGCGCGGACCGCCGCGATCGCTGTCAATCGGGTGTCAGGAGCACCAAGAAAACGCCCCGTCCCCTTGCGTTAGCAAGAATGAAGCCAGAATCGCCTGGTCTGCATCATCTGGACGACGGGTGCCTGAATCTTGTGCACAGGGTGGTAGCGAGCGCCCACATCGGCTGTTCTGCGGTAGTTTGCGGGGTGTGCCCGTGCCTTCGAGGCGGCTACCGGGCCCTCTGTTCCGACCCATATGCACCATAATGGTGCACTATAGGGGGCGAGTTGTCCAGAATGGTTATTGCCGGTTTCTGAAATTGACGGAAGGGCGATGCACGTAGACCCGGATCGGGTCCGATATGGCCACGGTCTCACCGTCGCTGTCAATAACGCCGACGGTGATATCGTGGGCGCCGCGGAACACGTTGGTAAGGTCCCAGAACTTGCTGGCCTGGGGTGCCCCTCGGGGCTCGCCGTCCATGAACAGCTGCAGGCTGTCGTATTTCCGGAGGTCCGGCATGAGACTGACGGTGACGGAGAAGTTACCGGGGCCCATGGGTATGGAGGTCTCGTTGGCGGGCTTGTTGATAACTACCCTGTACAAGGGTTCACGTGCTGCCTCCGGCTCGGTCCGGGTGCTGCGCAGGGAGGGCATTTTCGGTGGCGGCGATGCGGTGTTGGTGGGATTCAGTCCCACGGGCTCGGCCGCGTTGCTGTCCGCGGGCGGCGCATCGGTGAATGTCACGTTGCCGTCCTCGTCGGTGGTCCGGTAGATACCCTGGGCTGCAACCAGGGGTGCGACCACCAGCAGGAACAACACGGGAAACCTGGCCATGAATCCAACCTCCAGGGCCTCATAGACACCTCTACCCTACCAGACAGGAAGTGCGGTGAAGAACACCTGTAACGCGCAACAAATCACAGTGCTGCAAAAAAAAGGGCCCGCTGATGCGGGCCCCTCGCTGTTGCTTCTGCTCCGGTCGGGGACGGAACAGGTCCGCCCCTTCCCGGCTTACACGGAGTAGTACATGGAGAACTCGATCGGGTGCGTGGTCATGTCGAGGTTTTCCACTTCCTCGGACTTGAGCTCGATGTAGCCATCGATCATGTCGTCGGTGAACACGCCGCCGGCGGTCAGGAAGCCGCGGTCCGCGTCGAGCGCCTCCAGCGCCATGCTCAGGCTCGAAGCAACCGTCGGGATCGCCTTGCCCTCTTCCGGCGGCAGGTCGTACAGGTCCTTGTCCGCGGCGTCGCCCGGGTGGATCTTGTTCTGGATGCCGTCGATACCGGCCATCAGCATCGCTGCGAAGGCGAGGTAGGGGTTGGCGGTCGGGTCCGGGAAGCGGACCTCGATGCGCTTGCCCCTGGGGCTGGGCTCGTAGGGGATACGGATCGAGGCGGAGCGGTTGCGTGCCGAGTAGGCGAGCATGACCGGGGCCTCGAAGCCGGGTACCAGGCGCTTGTAGCTGTTCGTCCCGGAGTTGGTGAACGCGTTGATGGCGCGCGCGTGCCTGAAGATCCCGCCAACGTACCACAAGGCCTCCTGCGACAGGCCGCCGTAGAGGTCGCCGGAGAAGATGTTGCCACCGTCCTTCGCCAGCGACTGGTGCACGTGCATGCCGTTGCCGTTGTCGCCGACGAGCGGCTTCGGCATGAAGGTCGCGGTCTTGCCGAAGGCGTGAGCGACGTTGTGCACGCAGTACTTGAGGATCTGCAGCTCGTCCGCCTTGCGGGTGAGGGTCGCCGCACCGACGCCGATCTCACCCTGGCCGGCCGTCGCCACCTCGTGGTGGTGCACCTCGACGTCGAGCCCCATCTCCTCCATGGCCAGACACATCGCCGCACGCACGTCGTTGAGCGCGTCGACGGGCGGCACCGGGAAGTAGCCGCCCTTCGGGCCCGGACGGTGGCCGAAGTTGCCGTCCTCGTAGACGCGTTCGGTGTTCCAGGCAGCTTCCTCGGAGTCGATCTTGTAGAACGCGCCGCTCATGTCGTCGCCCCAGCGGGCGTCGTCGAAGACGAAGAACTCCGGCTCGGGGCCGAACAGGGCCGTGTCGGCGACGCCGGTCGACTTGAGGTAGGCCTCGGCGCGCTGGGCGAGCGAGCGCGGATCGCGGTCGTAGCCCTGCATGGTCGCAGGCTCGACGATGTCGCAGCGCACGTTGAGGGTGGACTCGTCGGAGAAGGGGTCGAGCACCGCCGAGTCGGGGTCGGGCATGAGGATCATGTCCGACTCGTTGATCCCCTTCCAGCCGGCGATCGAGGAGCCGTCGAACATCTTGCCGTCCTCGAAGAAGTCGGTGTCGACCTTCGAAGCGGGCACGGTCATGTGCATCTCCTTGCCCTTCGTATCGGTGAAGCGCAGGTCGACGAACTTGACCTCGTGCTCGGTCAGCATCTTGAGGACGTCTTCAGCGGCCATTTCTCGAGTTTCCTCCGGGTGTGGTGCCTGTCGAACGCCCGAGCCTCGCGGGCGGAACGGACGGGCCCTTGCAGAATGTGTGCCACGGACGCGCCCTGGGGTGCTCCACGGCTCTGGGGCCGCGGGGCGGCCGCTCCGGCCACGCAGCAGGCCTCCGGTCGCAGCCTCGAGCGGTCGCGAATTCAAGGCGTTGGCGCCCCTCGCCGCACCGGCGCGACGGCCCCGGACGCACCGCCGTGGGGCACGGCCTCCCAGCCTATGCGAAGAGCCAGCAGGGGAAACGCACCAAAGAGGTGCATCTTAAACGATCGATGCCCCTTCGTGGGGCGGGAACGTCATACCAGTAGGACGCGTACGGACTCGACGCCGGCGGCGCGCGCGGCTGCCTGCAGGCGATCGGAGAGGGCGGCGAGCTCGGCGCGCCCGGAGGCCGCCTCGACCGGGATCTCGACGTCGACGCTGAGACGCCCGTCGAGGTAGTGGAGCGTCAGGTGGCGGGCCTCGGCAGCCACCGGGATGTCCCGCCAGGCCCGCTCCAGGCGCTCGAGCACCTCCGAGCGCCGCGGGAGGTGCATCGAGGGGGGCGCGATATCGTCGTCCTCCGGGTCGATGTGAACGGTGACGTCGTCGACCTCCGAGAGCTGGCGGATGAGGCGGCCGCGGACGCGCTCGCTGATCTGGTGGCCCTCGGAGACGCTGATCCGCGGATCCCGGAGGATCACGTGCACGTCCACCAGTGCCCGGCCCCCCATCTGCCGGGTCCTCAGCTGGTGCAGCGCCTCGACGCCGTCGACGTCGAGGATCACCCGCCGGATCTCCTCGACCTGCTCCGGATCGAGCCCGGTGTCGATGAGCTCGAGCACCGACTCGCGGGCGAGGTCGAAGCCGATGCGGGCGATCAGCCAGGCGACGATGACGGCCGCGAGGGCGTCGAGGTACGGCAGCCCGAGCAGCGCGCCGCCGACGCCGGCGATGACCACGAGCGAGGACACCGCATCGCTGCGCGTGTGCCATGCGTTGGCGCGCAGCAGGCTCGAGTGCAGCCGTCGCGCGGCGCGCATCGTGTAGTGGAACAGCGCCTCCTTGCTCGCCACCGAGGCCGCCGCGATGGCGAGCACCCAGGGCTCGGGGACGGAGATGGCGTCCGGGTCCAGGAGCCGGTTCACCGATTCGACGACGACCCCGATCCCGATCGCGATCAGCACCACGCCGAGGACGGCCGTCGCAACGGTCTCGATGCGGCCGTGGCCGTAGGGATGCTCCTCGTCCGCATCGGCGTGCGCATGCCTCGCGGCCAGGAGCACCATCGCGTCGGTGACGAGATCAGAGGCGGAATGCACGCCGTCGACGACCAGCGCCTGGGAGTGACCGAGGATGCCGCCTGCGATCTTCGCCACCGCGAGCACCCCGTCGACGACGGCGCCGACCACGGTGACGCGGCGTACGATGGCGTAGCGCTCGGCCTTCTCCCGCTGCGGATCCCGATCGCTCGCGGACCGATTGCCCGCCGCCCCGCCCACCGCCCGATCGCCCACCGCCCGACCGCTCACGACGAGACCCCGACCCGCAGGCTGACGACCAGCTCGTCCGGCCCCTCGACGACCGCCAGCACCTCGTGGCCATTGATCCGGCACCACGCCGGGATGTCGTCCCGCGCCCCGGGGTCGGTGCACGTGACCTCCAGGACGGATCCGGGCTCGAGGCCCTCCACGGCCTGCTGCGTGCGGATCACCGGCAGCGGGCACAGCAGGTCACGCGCGTCGAGCGAGCTCGAGACGTCGGGGCGCGAGGCGCTCATACGTACCACTCCCGCGGCAGCTCCTGCGCGGCGAGCGGCACCACCTCTCGCGACTCGTGCCGGCCACCGGGAGAGATCACCTCCACCGCCACGCGGCCGGCGTCGCGGCCCTGACCGAATCGGGCCACGATGCGCGCTGCGAGGCGCACGTCGTCGTCGCCCCGCAGGACGCCGTCCACCAGGGCAAGAGGTCCCGGGTGGCTGCATGCGCGCAGGTGCACGAAGCGCTTCCGGTAGCCCTCCAGGTACCGGTTCTCGCCCTCCTCGCGCGCCACGATGAGCTTGAAGTGGGCCCTCGGGCGCAGGTGGCGCCCGACCTTGAGCAGCATGACGTCGTCGAGCTCGTAGTCGCGCCGCCCACGAGCACGCCACAGATCGCGCAGGCGCGCCGAGTAGTAGCGGTCGGTGAGGAAGCAGCAGCCCCCGGCGGGCTGGGACCACTCCTCGATGCCGAAGGCGCGAGCAAGGGCGATCTGGGGCCTGCGCGAGCGGCCGTTGAAGGCGTGCAGGCGCTCCCGCTCGACCCACCCCTCGCGCTCGGGCAGCGTCGGCTCGAGCAGCTTCGCCGAGAGCGGGCGCAGCAGCAGGTCGTGAGCGCCGGACTCGCAGGCCACGATGGGCATCGTCTCGCGACGCTGGGACTTCGGGCGCTGGCCGAGCACCTCGCCGGTGACGACGAAGTCCAACCCGCGCGATCGCATCCACTCGAGCGCCCGACCGACCATGAACGACTTGCAGTCGATGCAGGGGTTGAGGTGGGTCCCGTAGCCATGCCGGGGCGCGAGCACGACCGACTTGTACTCCTCGACCACGTCGATGAAGTGCAGGCGGATCCCGAGCTGCTCGGCGACCTGCAGGGCGCCGTTGCGGCGCGGCCGATCGGCGTCCCGGCGCCTGATGGCGTGGGTGTGTCCCTCGACGCAGAATCCGGTGAAGAAGTTGAGCGCCTCGACCTCCACGCCCTGCTCGAGCATGAGCCGCGCGGCGAGCATCGAGTCGAGGCCTCCGGAGACGAGCGCAACCGCCCGGGGCGCACGCGCGAGCGCGTCGCCGGGGGAAGGTTCGAGATCGGGAACCGCGCTCACGGGCTCAGTCCGCCGCCGCCGGCGCGCGATCCTCCCCGGGCAGCGGCTCCTCGAGGGCGAGCAGCTCGGCCACCTGCTCGCGGCGGCGCGCGACGTGCACGGACCCTCCGTCGACCAGCAGCTCGACGGCGCGGGGGCGCGTGTTGTAGTTCGAGCTCATGGCGAACGCGTAGGCGCCGGCCGATCGCACGGCCAGGAGATCCCCCTCGGCGAGGGCGAGCTCGCGGTCCTTGCCGAGGAAATCCGCCGACTCGCAGACCGGACCGACGACGTCGTAGGTCTCGGTGACGCGGCCCTCCCCCGGATGCTCGTCCACGGGAACGATCGACTGCCAGGCGCCGTACAGGGCCGGGCGCATCAGGTCGTTCATCGCGGCGTCGACGACCGCGAAGCGCTTGCCGCCCGGCTCACCGTGCTTGAGGTAGCGCACCCGGGTGAGCAGCACCCCGGCGTTGCCGGCGATCGCACGGCCCGGCTCGACGAGCAGCTTGAGGCGACGCCCGGCGAGGCGGCCTCGCACCGCTTCGGCATAGCGCGCCGGGCTCGGCGGCGCCTCGTCGGCGTAGCGAATGCCCAGACCACCGCCGAAGTCGACGTGCTCGAGCACTATCCCGCGCCCGGCCAGCTCGTCGACCAGCGCGAGGACGCGGTCGAAGGCATCGAGGTAGGGCGCGAGCTCGGTGAGCTGCGAGCCGATGTGGCAGTCGACCCCGATGACCTCGAGGCTCGCCGACTTCACGGCGCGCTCGTAGAGGGCCGGGGCATCGCCGATCGGGACCCCGAACTTGTTCTCCCGCAGTCCGGTCGCGATGTAGGGGTGCGTCTGCGCATCGACGTCCGGGTTCACGCGCAGCGACACGCGGGCGACCTCGCCGAGCTCGGCCGCGACCGCCTCGAGCGCCCCGAGCTCGGAGGCGGACTCGACGTTGAACACGTGCACGCCGTGCTCGAGCGCCGCGCGCATCTCCTCGCCGCTCTTGCCGACGCCGGAAAAGACCACCCGCGCAGGCGACCCGCCGGCGGCGACGACCCGGGCGAGCTCACCGCCGGAGACGATGTCGAACCAGGATCCGAGCCGAGCCAGCACCCCGAGCACCGCGAGGTTCGAGTTGGCCTTGACCGCATAGCACACCGCGTGGTCGACCCCCTCGAGCGCGTCGTCGAAGGCGTGCCAGTGCCGCTCGAGCGTCGCCCGCGAATAGACGTAGCACGGGGTGCCGTGGCGCCCGGCGAGATCGGCGAGGGACACGTCCTCGGCATGGAGCACGCCGTCGCGATAGTCGAAATGATCCAAGGCGGAATTCCCGTGCTTGGCCCGGCGGGTGACCGCGCCGGAAGAGGGATCAGGCGGTCGTCGGCCCGCGGCGGCCGAGCGAGGAGCGCTTGGCTTTCGACTTCTTCTCCTCGATTCGTTCCTCGGGGAAGTACAGCGGGCCCTTCTGGCCGCACCCGGACAGGACGAGGCCGGTGAGTCCGGCGACGAGCAGCGCCCGGCGCGACTGGGTGCGCGAGCGCGCATCTGGTGCTCGATCAGGCATTGTCAGCTCGGTCGTGATCTCACCGGAGCTCCGCCCGGAAGTGGCGCCCAGGTCGCTTCCGCGACGCCGCCGACCCGGCCGGTGACGGTGCCGTGGATTATATCGGCGCCGCGCGGGCCCACAAAGCGCGACGATCTTTCACCGCTCGCACCGGCTCTTCCCTACGCGGCGTGGCTAGCCCGAGCCGCGGCGCGCGCCGCGGCTCGGGCGAGAGTGCCGGCGCGCACCGCCTGCGCTCTCGCGGCCGCCAGTCCGGGGCCGGGAGATGTTGAGCCGTTTCGGCGCGCTCACCTCGGCGAGCATGTCGTCGGTGACCCGCTCCACGGGGAGGGGCTTGCCGATGAACTCCTCGATCTCCATGAGCGAGTAGACGTACTCCTCGCAGGCGAAGCTCACGGCATCCCCGGTCGCGCCGGCGCGCGCCGTGCGTCCCACGCGGTGCACGTAGTCCTCGCAGTCCTGGGGAAGGTCGAAGTTGAACACGTGGCTGACCCCGGGAATGTGCAGCCCGCGCGCGGCGACGTCGGTGACCACGAGCACCGGCAGCTCGCCCCTGGTGAATCGGTCGAGCAGCGCGAGGCGCTTCTTCTGGGGGACGTCGCCGGTCATCATGTTCGACTCGACGCCGTTCCCGAGCAGGTAGCCCGTCACGCGCTCGGCGGTCCGCTTCGTGTTGCAGAAAACCATCGTGCGGGTCGGGTCGATGCGCCGCATCAGCCCGATGAGCAGCGGGATCTTCTCCTCCTTGGACACGTGGTAGAGAACCTGGGACACCTTGTCGACCGTGACCTGGTCCGGCGTCGCGTTGACCACGACCGGCGAGCCCATGTGCTCGTAGGCGAGCTCCGAGACCTTCATGGACAGCGTCGCCGAGAACAGCATGTTCAGACGATCGGCGGGCTGGGGCATGCGCCTCAGCAGGTAGCGGATGTCGCGGATGAAACCGAGATCGAACATCCGGTCCGCCTCGTCGATCACCACGACCTGGATGCCGTCGAGGCCGTACACGCGCTGCTTGAAGTAGTCGATGAGCCGTCCGGGGGTCCCGACGAGCACGTCCAGGCCCGCCTCGAGCATCTGGCGCTGGCTCTCGTAGCCCGTGCCGCCGAAGACCACGCCGAAACGCAGGCCGGCGTACTTGCCGAGGAGCTCCGCGTCACGGTGGATCTGCACCGCGAGCTCGCGCGTGGGGGCGACGATGAGCGCCCGCGGGTGTCCGCTCTGGTGGTCCTCGCGCGGCGCGTGACGCAGCAGATTGTTCATGATGGCGAGGAGGAACGCAGCGGTCTTCCCGGTCCCGGTCTGCGCCTGCCCCTCCACGTCCTGGCCCGCGAGGGCCTTCGGCAGGGCACCGGCCTGGATTGGCGTGCAGAACTCGAAACCCGCCTCGGCGATGCCGTCGAGCAGGGGCTGCTCCAGGTCGAGACTGTCGAATCTCACCTCGGTCAGGACCTGATGTGTCGGTTCTTCGATTTCTTCGATCATACGGTTTCCGTTGACTCCTGCGAGGCCCTGGTCAAGGGCTCGCGACGGTGTGCTCGTGCGCCTTTGCGCAACGCCGGGGACGGGCTTGAAATGCGCGATCGATTCCGCTCAAATGGTCGCCTGACCCGGCGGAGAGCCCGCGCGATGACCGACGAGATAGTTCACGTCACGGACGGCAGCTTCGAGCAGGACGTGCTCGGCGCCGAGGGACCCGTGCTCGTGGACTACTGGGCCGAGTGGTGCGGGCCGTGCAAGGTGATCGCGCCGATTCTCGGGG
>CAJIAT010000646.1_pt1 | contig 11269 bp, 7 predicted proteins | sample 9199161 | NCBI WGS metagenome assembly CAJIAT01 (sample SAMEA7708281, study PRJEB35096) | sediment metagenome | biome: marine neritic benthic zone biome [ENVO:01000025]; feature: sediment [ENVO:00002007]; material: shallow marine sediment [ENVO:03000034] sea grass bed [ENVO_01000059] ... | reverse complement strand
TTTGCCGACCTCGCCGGGTCGACCGAGCTCTCGCAGACGCTCGACCCGGAGGATCTTCGCGAGCTCAATCGCGCCTATCAGGACGCCGCCCAGGCGGCCATCGAGCACTACGGCGGCTACGTCGCGAGATACATGGGTGACGGCGTGCTGGCGTACTTCGGTTATCCGCGAGCGCACGAGGATGACGCCGAGCGGGCGATCTGCGCTGGATTGGAGCTGACCAGTTCGGTCTCCGGACTCGATATCGGCACCGAGCTGGCCGCGCGGGTCGGTATCGCGACCGGCCCGGTGGTGGTCGGCGATGTGATCGGCGAGGGCGCTTCACAGGAGAGCGCCGTCGTCGGCGAGACTCCCAACCTCGCGTCCCGGCTGCAGGGTGTGGCGGCTCCCGCTACCGTGGCCATCTCCGATTCCACGCATGCGCTCGTGCACGGCCTCTTCGACTGCGTCGACCTCGGTAGGCAGCGTCTCAAGGGGTTCGCAGACGAGCAACGCCTCTGGTGCGTCGAGGGCGAGAGTCAGACGGAGATCCGGTTCGAGGCGCTGAGAAGTCGCTCGTTGACCCCTTTGGTCGGCCGCAAGAGCGAGCTGTCGCTGTTGCTGGAGCGATGGGAGACGGCCGCCCGGGGCGAGGGCCAGGTGGTTCTCCTCGAGGGGGAACCAGGGATCGGGAAGAGCCGTCTGGCCGACGAGCTCCGGCGGGCGATCGGCTCGACGCCGCACACGACCTTGCGTCTTCAATGCTCGCCCCATCACACGAGCTCGGCGTTCTTTCCTTTCGCCCATCATCTTCAAAGGGCGGCAGGTTTTCTCCCGAAGGACGACGTCGACCGACGGCTGGACAGGCTGGAAGCGATGCTGGCGGACTCGACCCCCGACCGCTCCCGGGCGTTGTGGCTGTGTGCGACCCTGCTGTCGTTGCCGACCGAGCGCTACACTCCGCTGGAGCTGGAGCCCCAGGCGCTGAAATCCGAGACGGTCGAGATGTTTCGCGGCCAGCTCGTCACGCTCAGCCGAACCGAGCCGTCGCTGGTCGTCTTCGAGGATGTGCACTGGATAGACCCGACGAGCCTGGAAGTCGTCGACGCGCTCGTCGAGCTGGTTCCATCCCTGCCGGTTCTATTCGTCGTGACTCACCGCCCGGAGTTCGATTCGCCCTGGGACGCACATGGATTCGTCACTGCGCTGCGGCTGAATCGCCTCGCGCGCAGGGACGGCGCGACCATCATCCGGGAGGTGTCGGGCGGGAAGTCCCTCCCCGGGGACGTGACGGAGCAGATACTCGCGAAGACCGACGGGGTGGCGCTATTCATCGAGGAGCTGACGAGAACGGTGCTGGAGACCGGACTGCTCCGCGAAGGTGCAGCCCGCTACGTCCTCGACGGCTCGACACCCGAGCTCGTTGTTCCCCCGACCCTGCGCGATTCGCTCATGGCGCGGCTCGATCGGCTCCTTTCGGTCAAGGAGGTCGCGCAGATCGCTGCGTGCATCGGCCACGAGTTTCCCTACGGGCTCCTGCGCGCTGTCGCAGGGTTGTCGGCGCCGGAGCTGCAGCGTGCGCTGGAGCAGCTGGCAGACAACCAGCTCATCTTCCGTCGGGGAAAGCCGCCCGATTCGACATACACCTTCAAGCACGCGCTGGTGCAGGACGTGGCCTACGACAGCCTTCTGCTGGCTCGACGCAGAGCGCTGCATGGTTCGATCCTGTCGGCTCTCGAAGAAGCGCATCAGGGCGAGCTGCGCCAAGTGATCGAGACCCTGGCGCACCACGCCCGGTGCGGCGAGCTGTGGGATAGGGCGGCTGCGTACGGGCGTCAGGCCGGCGCCAAGGCGTTCGCGCGCTCCAGCAACCGAGAGGCCGTCCTGCACTTCGAGCAGGCGCTGGCGGCGCTCGGCCGCCTCCCCGAATCGCGAGCGAACGCCGAGCGAGCGATCGACCTGCGCTTCGACCTGCGCAACTCGCTCCTCCAGCTGGGTGAGTTCCAGCGCGCGATGGCGCATCTGCGCGAAGCCGAGGGGCTCGCCAGGGCATTCGATGATCAAGAGCGCCTCGGCTGGGCTTCTGTCTACATGAGCAACATGCACGTGCTGATGGGCAGTCATGCCGATGCACGCGCCTTCGCTGACGCCGCCCAGGTCAGCGCGGAGAAGCTGACGAGCTTTCCGCTGCAAACGTGCGCCAGCTACTACCGTGGCTTCGCCTCTGTCGCGCAAGGGCGCTATCGCGAGGCGGTCGGCTTCCTGCGAGAGGTCACGCAAGCACTCGAAGGCGAGCGGGTGGGGGAGCGACTGCGCCTGGCGGGATTCCCCGCCGCGATGGCGCGTTGCTTTCTGCCCTGGGCGCTTGGTGAGATGGGTGAGTTCCGGCGAGGCGTCGCCGACGGCATCGAGGGAGTGGAGATCGCCGCGGCTCTCGACCACCCTTATAGCCTGATCATGACGTGCTGGGGTCTCGGACATCTGTACAGCGTCCAGGGGGCGTTCGACCTCGCCGTGCCGGTGCTGAGGCGCGGCCTCGACCTCGTGCGCGAGCGCAACATCGGTGTACTGATGCCATACGCGGCACGGCCGCTCGGCCATGTCTACGCGCTGACCGGACGCGTTGCAGAAGGCTTTGATTTGCTGGATCAGGCCGTGAACACGCTCGAGTCGATGGGGCTAGGTCTGTTCCGGCCGCTCACCGTCGCGCAGCTCGGTGAGGCCGCGCTACTCGGTGGTGATCACGCGCTGGCGATGCGCAACGGAAGAAGCGCGCTGGAGCTCGCCAGGGATCAGGGTGAGCGCGGTCACGAAGCCTACGCCCTGCGTCTCCTCGGTCAGGTAGCGGCTCGGGGGAATCCTCCCGACTTCGAGACCACCGAGGGCCGTTACCGTGAAGCAATGGCCCTGGCCGTGGAGATGGGCATGCGCCCGCTCGTCGCTCACTGCCACTACGCGCTGGGTCGCCTGTACCAGCGCGTCTCGCAGGCGGAGCGGGCCCACAAGTCAGTTGCCGCGGCCGCTGCGCTTTATGGAGAACTCGACATGCCCTTCTACACGGGGAAGGCAGAGCGTGCTCCAGGCGAGGGCTGCGCTGAATGATGACGGCCAACACCGGTGAGTCGCATCTCATATCTTACCGGAGACCGCATCTGAGGGAGGGAGGAGGTGATGCCATGGCTCGCGCACCCCTTGAGGAGTCTCGACGCCGTTCAGGAGCCACGCGCCGTTGCCGCGCAGCTACTAGCCGTCGATCTCTCCAGGGTACTGAGCCACGAGCGTGCTAGTAGTGGTAGGTGCTTCGCGCTGTTTGCTCGTCAATCGCCTGCGCGCTGATTGATGAGGTCGTGCTGGCGCCGGATCTCGGGTGGCCAGGTGCTCTTGATGAAGGAGAGCACTGCAACGATGTCCGCGTCGCTCAGAACATCGGCGTAGCCGGGCATGTTCGACTCGTAGCCGCCCCGGACCAACGCTGCCGGTCCGAACTTCGTGAGTTTGAACAGTTGGGCATCATGATGGTGCCAAGTGTGGCCGGTTTCGTCGTGCGGGGGTGCCGGCAGTTTGCCGTCGAGCGTACGCTGGCGCCAGTTCGACTGGCCTTCCAGGGCAGCTCCGTGGCACGCCATGCAGTGTACGTGATAGACCTGCTTGCCCCGCATCACGACCTGTTCGTCATCAGGCATGAGCATCCCTGCCGTGGCTGGTCGCAGCGCATGTATCAAGTACGCCGTCACTGCAACGCTCACGATCAGCAGTGAAGCCACCGCGAAGAGCATCGGCTTCGGTCGCATCAGTCACCGGTCCGTTGCATCACCATGGCCGCGCAGTCTTGGTCTGGTAGCGACCCCGGCTGGCGCCGCTTCGTTCTTTCTCCGGAAATCCTCGTGGCACGAGCCGCACGCCTTACCCATCTTCGGAAGGGCCGCCGCTCAGAGCGCTGTCGTCAACGGGCCGTATGGTCGACTCAGCGAGCGGCTGGTCACCCTGACCAGCGAGTCTGCGACACGGGAGGACTGCGCCCCGCTTCACACTTCGTGCCAGCTCGGATCGCCCGTGTGACCGGCCTCTCACTGGGCATCGCGCCGCGCTGCTAGCCTTGCCGCTGAACTCCAGAGACGCCCGCGGCCCGCGCTCGGGCGAGACGAGACGATCGAGGAGCACCAAATGACGAATTCGAATCCTGCCCGAGCAGCTCGCCGGTCGCCCGCGCTTCGCGCCGCGACGCACGCTGCTGTCGCAGTCCTCATGGCCGGCCTCATGAACGTCGACTCGATCCGCATCGACGGCTCCTCCATCAGCATGCAGCACAGCATCGCGCACGCCAAGGGTGGCGGCGGTGGCGGTGGTGGCGGTGGTGGCAACGGTGGCGGTGGTGGCAACGGCGGCGGTGGTGGCAACGGCGGCGGTGGTGGCAACGGCGGCGGTGGTGGCAACGGCGGCGGTGGTGGCAACGGTGGCGGTGGTGGCCACGGTGGCGGTGGTGGCCACGGTGGCGGCAACGGCGGCGGCCACGGTGGCGGCCACGGTGGCAGCAAAGGTGGCGATCACACCAGGAGTGACCTGAGCAAGGACGACCGTGGCGGCTTCGCGCACGGGCGCGGCCGTGACAAGCACGCGGGAGCGAGGCACGCCCGCGACGGCGAGGTCACCGACGGCAAGGGCAAGAAAGGCGGCTTTTTCGGGTCGCTGTTCAGTGGATTGTTCGGATCGCTCAATGCCTCCCACGCGTCGCAGACAGCGCGCGAGAACGCGTCGCCCAACTCGCGCGTCGGGGCGATCGCCTCGTACGAGGAGGCGATGAAGGAGAACGACGTCGAGCACGCCGCGCAGGCGCTGGCGGCGGCCTCGAACAAGGAGATCTCGGAGAAAACCGTCCGCTCGCTGAACGACGTCCTCGGCGTGGAAGCCGAAGAGGAGACCGTCACCGAGGTCGCGGCCCGAGCCGAGGCGATCCGCTCGGAAGCGCCGTCGACCACCGAGGACGAGGCCACTGCCTCGGAAGAGGAGGTATCGGACGAGGCGGTCGCGGCCGAGGAGGCCCCTGACGACGAGCAGGTCTCGGAGCAGGCCGCGCCAGCGTCAGACGTCGACCTGCTCGGTGCGGCGATCGGCTCGGACTCGGCTTCGACGCTCTGATGCACGCCGGGGTCGGGTCAGGCCCGCGACCCCTCCCGACCTCGAAGGGGCTCGGGGAGCCTGGCGGATTCCGGGCACCCCGAGTGCACTAGGAGCGGCGCCTCACCCCGTCGTCCAAGCATTCGAGTCAATCGCCCCGGGTCCTCCGGAGACTCCGTTGGTCGAGCCCAGGCTGCGGTCGCCGATTGTTGGCAGTCGACCCAGGCCAAGGCCGCGGTGGCTTTCCGTACGATCCCAGGCAGTCGTGCGCCGCGCTAGGACAAGCGTTCGTGTTCAGCGCCCGGCACGAAGCGTTGGCACTATGACCTACGCGGGCGAATCAACCTTCGACTGGGTGATAGCTGAACTTTTGCCCGCCGATGGACGCCTCGTACATGAATCCGCCCTTGGCCAGCGTGAACACCGCCATACCGCCGGACCAACCAACCTTCGCGGAAGCATCTCCGGATTTCGACTCGTTTCCACCCGCCGACGCCCCGGTGGTACCGACCCTCGCCTGGGCGGACAGAGTCAGGGCCACCGCGGAGGCGTCGGCGCCGAATTCGAAGCTGCCATCGGTAAAGCGATCGTAGGCTACCTCGTCCCTGAAGAAGACAATCTGGCTGTACGCCTGCCCCCCCAACTGGAACCCGATGGTGAGCTGGGTCATGGAGGTCACGCCCGTCTGAACACCGCCGCGGTAGACCCTCCCTTCGCCATAGGCGCCGCCGATGACGAATCCGCCCTTGCCGATCGTCGGGAACAATGCGTAGCCGTAGGCCTCCGCGAAGAAGCGCTCGGTCCCCGATGCGGCCCTGAAGTCAGCTAGAGCCGCATCGTACTCATCCGCCCAGATGGCACCAGAGAAGATCAACAGCGCGCAGGTCAAGACCAAGCGTTTGAGCATGGGTACTCTCCGGATGAGCTCGTGATGTACAGAAGAATGCGGGGTCCGCCCTGGAATGGTGAGCGCCTTTGACAGGGCGATTCGATTCGCGCCCCGCTTAGGGTGAGGACTCGCGCAATCACTCTCGATCTCCTGGACTAGGATGTGGCCGGCGACCGCCCCCCCGCTGTGCAGGCGGGCTGTCTCAGCATCGCCCCTTCTTCGCCTGCCCCGGCGGACAGAAGGTTCCTTGCGTGGGATACCGATCGTGTCTCACGCGGCTCTGCGGGCGCGGCGACACCGCCCGCTGTTCGGGCCTCGAGGTCTCCCCAGAGGTGGCGATGGCCGCGCCTGCTGCGGCGCCGACTCCGGCCCCGATGATTGCGCCTTCCCGACCGCCGAGCTCGTTGCCCACAGCGCCTCCCACCGCGCCGCCGATGCCGCCGCCGACGGCGGCTTCGAGCGTCGAATCGTCCCCGTGGACTGGGAGCGTCGACATCGCCAGTAGGACTGCGAGCGCTCTGTACGCGATTTTCATGGCCGAGTTCTCCGGCATGGTGGACAGAGTCATTGAATATCGGCGAAGTCAACGAGAACGTGAGCCCCGGCGGCCGGCAGCAATGGGCACCGGGTGCCGGTTCCCCGTGGGACGACCGCGATCGGTCCAGGCTAATCTTGAACCACAAGACGGCAATCGAACTGCTCGTCGAGCAGGCCGACGAAATCGCTTTCAATCGCTACACCATCCTGAATCTGCATGGCCTGCTGGCAGACAACCTGCTCGCCGATCCGATGGCCGGTGGTCGCCTGCGGAGCATTGGGGTGGGGATCGACGGGACCGTCTACCATTCTCTGGAGGTGCCGCAGCTTATCGACGAATGCTTCCAGAAGATCCTCGATATCGCAGCCGCGATCGCCGATCCTCTTGAACAGGTCTTCTTTGCCCTCGTGCACCTCGCATACCTTCATCTGCGCTTGCAGCGCATCCTTTCCCTCGGCGACCTCGCCCAGTTCGCCTGCCAGCGTGGTTGTGTAACTACAAAAATGTAGTTATCTTCTGAGCCCATGCGAGTGGGACGAAGCCAAGGGGCGCTCGAATCCCGAGAAGCACGGCGTGGGTTTCGAAACGGCCCAGAGCTGGTCTTCGATGACCCGCATCCCTCTCCATCAAAGACCGCGATGTCTACGGAGAGGAACGCTGGCAAACATTCGGATTGGTAGGCGGAGTCGTGCTCTTGCTCGTGGGCCACACGTGGTCAGAGCGCGACGGCGAGGAGATGGTACGGGTCATCTAGGCGCGAACGGCGACTGCACACGAGCGACGACGTTGTGAGCGAAGTGACTGAGAAGCAATCGAAGGAGATTCGGAAACTGGCCAAGATGGCGGACGAGGACATCGACACCGGCGAGCTGCCGGAAGTCGACGATTCCAGCGATGCCGTGCGAGGGCGGTTCTACCGCCCCGTGAAGCAGCAGATCACGCTGCGTCTCGATGCCGACCTATTGGCGTGGTTTCGCTCTCAGGGCGGGAAGTATCAAACGCGAATCAATGCCGCCTTGCGGGAGTACATGGACAGCCATCGGAAGGCAGGGTGAAGGTCAGGCTCGGGGCCGGATGTCGGTCCGTGCAAGCGTGAGTTGGGAACTCGCGCTCACCCCCAGCGGCCATCTCGCTGTAAGGGCACTCGACACGCTGGAGTCGCGCGTCGCAGATCCGTGGCTCGACCGGGCGGCGAGGGCCTTCGAGGCCTCCGCCAGCGAGGGCCTGTTCACGCTCGCTGCGACTCGCCCCGCTGCCCCTCCACCCCTGACGTTCGCGTTTTGGCGCGAGTTCGCGTCCACCTACCTAACCGAGCTCTGCGGCACTCCCGCACTGGCCGGCGGGCTGCCGGAGCCGATCCCGGCGCCGGGCCGCGGCGACCTCGACCGCCTACTCCTCGGCGCACCACCGATGATCGGCGGCGAATACCTCGATGGCGACGTCTTGATCCGGCTCTGGGAAGGGCTCGACGCCTGGCTGCGCAAGGCCGTGGCGGGCTCGGGAGCCGATTTCGCGGGCTGGCTCGCTAAGCGCGCGCCGCTCTGGCGCCAGGTCGGCCGGGTCTGCTTCCACCTCGCCGAGAATCGGCGCGATCCGGCGCTGCCGTTTGCCTTCCTCGCGACCTACGCGCCCCGGCTCTCGAGCGGCGGCAAGGTCCAGTACCAGCCGCTCGGCCGGGCCCTGGAGGAGTACGCCGGGGCAGGCAACCGAAAGGCGCTGGCGCGGCTACTCACGCCCGTGGAGACGGCATCCGAGGTCAGTTCGGTCGTGCGCGAGCTGGTCGAGTCGAACGACGTGTTCCACCCGCTGGCCTGGCGCGCCGACGAGGCTTACCGGTTCTTGCGCGACGTGCCGGTGCTCGAGGAGTGTGGCCTGCTCGTGCGCGTGCCGGATTGGTGGCGGCGGCGCTCGCGGCCGCGGGTGACGGTGACCATCGGCGGAGAGCGCCAGCGCCGCTTCGGTGCGGACGCAATGCTCGATTTCGACGTCGGGGTCGCCCTCGGTGATGAGCGGCTCGGCGAGGAGGAGCTTCGCACGCTGCTCGAAGCCGAGGACGGTCTCGTGCAGATCCGCGGGCAGTGGGTGGAGGTGGACCGCGAGCGGCTGGCCGAGGCGCTCGCGCACTGGCGACGGGTGGAGACCGAAGCGACCGGAGAGGGTGTCTCGTTCATCGACGGGATGCGCCTGCTGGCCGGCGCTCCGGCTGACCTCGATCCGGACCGCGCGGTCTCCGACGGCGATCGGGACTGGGCCGAGGTGCGCCCCGGCGAGTGGCTCGCCGAGGTGCTCGGTGAGTTGCGCGACCCGATGCGGATCGCCGCTCGCTCGCCGGCAGGGGGGATTCGCGGGCGCCTCAGGCCCTACCAGGTCGTCGGCCGCGACTGGCTGTGGCTGGTCGCGAACCTCGGTCTGGGTGCGTGCCTGGCCGACGACATGGGCCTCGGCAAGACGGTGCAGGTGCTCTCGCTGCTGCTCGCGCTGAAGGAGTCGCCAGCCGCGCCCGCGAGACGCAGCGCCCGCCGGGGCGCGCGGGGTAAGGGCGCTGCCCGTCCTTCGGTGCTTGTCGTGCCGGCGTCGCTGCTCGCGAACTGGAAGGCGGAGATCGAGCGTTTCGCCCCGGGACTGGTGGCGCGCTTCGTGCACCCCTCGGAACTCGGTAAGGGCGGTGTCGCGGAGCTCGCGGGCACGCCCGAGAAGGCGCTCGAGGGGGTCGACTTGGTCGTCACCACCTACGGCATGCTCGCTCGCCAGGCCTGGCTCCTCGATCTCGAGTGGCGGCTCGCGATCCTCGACGAAGCGCAGGCGATCAAGAACCCGGGCGCGCGACAGACCAGGGCGGTGAAGCGGCTCGCGGCCGATGCGCGCATTGCGCTCACCGGCACCCCTGTCGAGAACCGCCTCGCCGATCTCTGGTCGCTCTTCGACTTCCTGTGCCCCGGCCTGCTCGGCTCCGCCGCCCGGTTCCACGAATTCGTCAAGGGGCTCGAGACGCGCGAGCACGACACCTACGCGCCGCTTAGAAGCCTGGTGCAGCCCTACATCCTGCGCCGGCTGAAGACGGACCGGCGCATCATCGACGATTTGCCCGACAAGACCGAGATGAAGGCGTACTGCGGCTTGGCCCGTCGTCAGGCCGTGCTCTACGCGAAGCAGGTCAAGGAGCTCGAGCGCGCCCTGCGCACGCGCGAGGAGGGGATCGACCGGCGCGGTCTCGTGCTCGCCGCGCTCATGCGTTTCAAGCAGATCTGCAATCATCCGAGCCAGCTGCTCGGAGACGGCGCCTACGACCCGGTCGACAGTGGCAAGTTCGAGCGCCTGCGCGCGATCGCCGAGGAGGTCTCGTCGCGGCAGGAGCGCGCGCTCGTGTTCACCCAGTTCCGTGAGATGAGCGATCCCATCGCAGCGTTTCTCGCTGAGGTCTTCGGGCGTGAGGGCCTGGTGCTGCACGGGGGGACGGCAGTCGGCCGGCGCAAGCGCCTCGTCGATGCCTTCCAGTCCGATGGCGGCCCTCCATTCATGGTGTTGTCGCTCAAGGCGGGCGGCGTCGGCCTCAATCTCACGGCCGCATCGCACGTCATACACTTCGACCGCTGGTGGAATCCCGCGGTCGAGAACCAGGCCACCGACCGGGCGTTCCGCATCGGACAGCACCGCAACGTCGTCGTGCACAAGTTCGTCTGTAGGGGCACGGTCGAAGAGCGGATCGATGCCCTGGTGGAGGAGAAGACGGCTCTTGCGGAGGACCTGCTCGCCGGCGGCGGGGAGGTGGTGCTTACCGAGATGAGCGATTCGGAGCTCATCAAGATCGTTGCGCTCGACGTCGATCGTGCCGGTGCCTAGCGGGCTCTTGATCAGCCGCGCTCGCACACCAGCTACGTCCAGGGCAAGGCAAGGATTGCCCTCGGAACTCTGGCTGCACTCCGGCCGTCCACGGAGTTAGATGCGTCAGCACCGGTTGAGGCACGGCGAGCGCGCGGTCGCTGGAGCGAGACGAGATTGCCGCAAGCTGAGGAGTGTCATCACGGCCTCCTTGCAGCAGCATCACGGGAGAGGAAGTCATGTGCCCCTATGGTTGGCGACCCTACGTGTCGGTGTCCGAGCGCCGTGCCCGCGCCGCGCGGGAGGTGCGAGCGCGGCGCAAGCGCGGCGAGATCATCGAGCCGGTCGAGATCGAGGGCCGGACGATCGCACGCACCTTCTGGGGCCGAGCGTGGTGCGAGCACGTCGAGGGATTCCGGGACTACGCGAACCGACTGCCGCGGGGGCGCACCTACGTGCGCAACGGCTCGGTCCTCCACCTGCACGTCGAGGAGGGTGAGGTGCGTGCGCTCGTCATGGGCTCGGAGCTCTACGAGGTTTGCCTGAGCGTGCGCAAGCTCACGAAGCGGCGCTGGCAGGCCGTGAAGAGCCGCTGTGCCGGCGGCGTCGGCACGCTGCTCGAGCTGCTCGAGGGCAGGCTCTCGAAGAGCGTGATGGCCATCGTCACCGACCGCGGCGAGGGCCTGTTCCCTTCGCCCCAGGAGATCAGCATGGAGTGTACCTGTCCCGACTGGGCGAGGATGTGCAAGCACGTCGCGGCGACCATCTACGGGGTCGGGGCGCGGCTCGACGAGCGCCCGGAGCTGCTGTTTCGTCTCCGCGGCGTCGATCACGAGGAGCTGATCGCGTCCGACGCGCGCGCTGTCGCCGGCGTGACGGGGAGCCGGGGCGGCAGCGGGCGGCGGCGCATCGCGGATGACGACCTCGCC
>CAJIAT010000435.1_pt1 | contig 11269 bp, 9 predicted proteins | sample 9199161 | NCBI WGS metagenome assembly CAJIAT01 (sample SAMEA7708281, study PRJEB35096) | sediment metagenome | biome: marine neritic benthic zone biome [ENVO:01000025]; feature: sediment [ENVO:00002007]; material: shallow marine sediment [ENVO:03000034] sea grass bed [ENVO_01000059] ... | reverse complement strand
GGCTCGACGACCTGCTCACCGAGCGCGGCCACCCGACGCGGCTGCAGGTGATCGTCGAGACCAACACGGGCCTCGAGGCGGTTCACGAGATCGCCCGGGCGAGCCCGCGCATCGACGCGCTGCTGTTCGGCGGAGTCGACATGGCCGCGGAGCTGCGCTGCCGCAACGCGTGGGAGCCGCTGCTCTACGCCCGCTCGCGGGTGGTGCACGCCGCGGCGGGCGCCGGCGTCGACGTCATCGACGTGCCCTATCTCGATCTCCAGGACCCCGAGGGGATGGCGCGCGAGGCCCGCCTCGCCGCCGAGCTCGGCTTCAGCGGCAAGGGCGCGATCCACCCGAAGCAGATCCCCGCGCTCAACGCGGCCTTCACCCCCGACGCGGAGACGGTGGCCCGCGCCGAGCGGGTGCTCGCGGCCTTCGAGGCGGCGGATACGGGCCTGGTCGTGGTCGACGGCAAGCTCATCGAGAAGCCGGTGCTGCGCGAGATGCACCGCATCCTCGCCATCGCGGCGCGCACGGCGGCCTGAGGCGGGCCTCGCCTCCGGGAGCCGGCTGGAGATCTCGAAGATGGCGCGGATTGAGTCGGTGGAGCGTCTCGAGGACGGCGCCGCGGTTGCGGTGAGCTGGGACGACGGGCGCGCCTCGCGCTTCCACGCGATCTGGCTCCGGGACAACGCCCTCGACGCCGACACCCGCTCGCCGGAGAACGGTCAGCGGCTGATCACGCTCCTCGACGTCGCGCCGGAGACGCGCGTCGAAGCGGCGCACCTCGTCGGCGATGGCACGCTCGCCCTGCGCTTCTCACCGGACGGCAAGGAGACACGGTTCCCCGGCGCATGGCTGCGCGCCCATGGCTACGATGCGCCGCGCCCGCGCGAGCCGGGCTGGACGCCCGCGCACATCGAGCGCTGGGACGGGGCGACCTCGGGGGCGCTCCCGTCGGCGTCCTTCGCCGGGATCGCGACGGACCGCGACGCCCTCGCCCGCTGGCTCGGCGCGGTGCGCCGGCTGGGCTTCGCGCTGCTCACCGATCTGCCGCGCGAGAGCGGCGCGCTCTGCAGCGTCGTCGATCTCTTCGGCTTCGTGCGCGAGACCAACTACGGGCGCTTCTTCGAGGTGCGCTCCGAGGTGAGCCCGACCAACCTCGCCTACACCAACCTCGGGCTCCAGGCGCACACCGACAACCCCTACCGGGATCCGGCGCCCACCCTCCAGCTCCTCGCCTGCCTGGAGAGCACCGCCGAGGGCGGCGACTCCTTCGTGGTGGACGGCTTCCGCGCGGCCGAGGTGCTGAAGTCGGAGTCCCCGGAGGGCTTCGCCCTGCTCGCGGGCCACTGCGCGCGCTTCGAGTACGCCGGGGCGAGCGGCGTGCGCCTGCGCGCGCGGCGCCCGGTGATCGAGCTCGCGCCGGACGGCGAGCTCCTCGCGGTGCGCTTCAACAACCGCTCGGCGGCGCCGCTCGTGGACGTGCCCTACGAGGCCGTGCCCGCCTACTACGCCGCGGCACGGCGCCTCGCGGAGATCGTCGAGCGCCCGGCGATGCAGGTCTCGTTCCGCCTCGGCCCCGGGGACGCCTTCATCGTCGACAACACGCGCGTGCTGCACGGGCGCGGCGCCTTCGCGAGCAGCGGCACGCGCTGGCTCCAGGGCTGCTACGCCGATCGCGACGGGCTCCTGTCGACGCTCGCGAGCCTCGAGGAGCGGGCTGGCGGGTCCGGTCGCGAGTCTGGCGGGCCGTAGCGGCGCTCAGATCGAGCCCGCCTCCACCATGTAGTTGTTCGCGGTGCACATCGCCGCGTCGTCGGAGGCGAGGAACAGCACCATCCGCGCGAGGTAGACCGGCTCGATGAGGTCCGGCAGGCACTGGCGCGCGCGGTGGCGCTCGAGCGCCTCGGGCGTCGCCCAGAGCGCCTTCTGGCGCTCGGTCATCACCCAGCCGGGGACCACGGTGTTCACGCGGATGCGGTGCGGGCCGAGATCGCGGGCGAAGGCGCGCGTCATGCCGTGCACGGCGGCCTTGGCGGTGGTGTAGACGGGCATGCCGCCGCTCGCCTCCCACCAGGAGTTCGAGCCGAAGTTGACGATCGAGCCTCCGCCCGCGGCGATCATCCCGGGCGCGACGCACTGGATGGCGAAGAACATGTGGCGGATGTTGGTGGCGATGCGCTCGTCGTAGTACTCCGGCGTCACCTCCTCCCAGGGGTGGCGATCGTCCCGGGCGGCGTTGTTCACGAGCACGGTCGCGGCGCCGAGGGCGCGCTCGAGCCCTGCGAAGGCGGCGCGCAGCGCCTCGATGTCGCACAGATCGGCGGCCTCGAAGTGGACGCTCGCCCCCTCCTCGCGCAGTGTCTCGGTGAGCGCGACGCCACGCGCGGCATCGAGATCGACGAAGCCTACGCGCGAGCCCTGCGCGGCGAAGGCCCGCACGACCTCCTCGCCGATCCCGGAGGCGCCGCCGGTGATGTAGACGACCGCATCCGTCAGGCTGGGATACTGGGCGAAGCGCATGGGCAGGTCTCCGTTTCAGCGAGGTCCGGGCTCGCCCAATGGTGCATCGCATCCCGTGGCCGTCAAGGCCTCATCCCGCGAAGCCCCCTGAATACCTGTTCCGGGTCGCAGAGGCACGCACGAGGTCGTGACCCGGTCGGCCATCTCGCGGCCGTGCGCATAGAAATGGGGACATGTTCCTTTTCGCGTACGCGAAAAGGAACATGTCCCCATTTCTATCCGAGCCCACAGGGACGTGTCCACTGCGCGTTGCGAGATGGCCGACCCAGTCACGGCCCTCGCCACCGGTGTCTCACGACTGGAACAGGTATCTAGCCCGTCCGCTCCACGATCTCCACGATGCGCCGGATCTCGAACGGCTTGTGGACGACGTCGAGGGCGCCACTCCCGCGCGCCTCCTCGATGAGCTCGGGCTCGGTGAAGCCCGTCACCATCACCACCGCGGCGCCCGGGGACAGCTCCTTGATCGCGAGCAGCACCTCCACGCCGTTCATCCCCGGCAGCTTCATGTCGAGAATGGCGACGTCGAAGACCTCGCTGCGGAACCGTTCGAGCCCCTCCTCGCCCGACGGGGCCGTCACGACCTCGTAGCCCTCGAGCTCCAGCACGTCGGCGAGGCCCTCGGCGAAGTCCTCGTCGTCCTCGACCACGAGGATCCGGCGCGCGCTCACGTGAACGGGCTCATGTGGACGGACTCATGCGAGAGGCTCGACGCGAGGCGGGCCGGACTCATGCGCAGGGCTCACGGACCGCGCGGCAGGGTCGACGGGCATCCACAGTTCCACGGTCGTCCCCACCCCCTGGATGCTCGAGAGCGCGATGCCGCCCCCGTGCCACTCCATGGACTTCTCCACGATGGGCAATCCGAGGCCGACGCCGAAGGGGCGCGTGCTGAACATCGGCTCGAGGGCCTGGGCGAGGTGCTCGTCCGACATGCCGGGCCCCGTGTCGGTGACCGTGACGACGAGATCGCCGTGGCGCACGGCGCTCGCAACGCTGAGCTCGTGCCGATCCCCCGGCGGGCTGCCCTCGAGCATGGCCTGACAGGCGTTGTCGACGACGTTGACGATGCACCCCTGGAAGCGTATCCGGTCGAGAGCGATCTCCGCATCCGTCGCGAGGGAGAGCCTGACGCTGACGCGGGGGTCGATCCGCAGCTCGCCGAGCACCTGCTCGAGCCACGGGTCGACCGCGGTCGGCGTCAGCTCGAGCTCCGGGTCACGGGTGTAGTCGAGCAGCTCGCCGATGATCGTGTTGCAGCGCTCGATGTTGCGCTCCGCCCGCCCGAAGACCTTGCGCAGCGAAGGGTCGTCGGCCTCGATCCGGCGCGAGATCGATTCGAAGGCCATGCGGATGGTGCCGAGGGGGTTGCGGATCTCGTGGCTCACCGAGGCGATGAGCGTGCCGAGAGCGGCGAGGCGCTCCTTCTGGAGCAGCTCGTCCTGCGCGGTGCGCAGCGCGTACTCCGCATCGATGCGCTCGGCCATCTCCCGGCGAATGTTCGCGGCCATGCGGTTGAAGGCATCTGCGAGCTGGCCGATCTCGTCCTGCGTCTCCACCGGCACGCTGGAGTCGAAACCGCCCCGGCCGAAGGCGACGGTCGCGTCGGCGAGCTGCCCGAGGGGTCGGGTGATCGTCCGGGACACGAGCACGCCGATGGTCGCCGAGAGGACGAACACCACGAGCATCGCGCCCGCGGTGAGCGCGATCATGCGATCGGCGGCGGCCCCGGCCCGCGCTCCACCCTCCTCGACCTCGTCGAGCTCCTTGACGACCATCTTCCCCGAGATCTCGAGGAGCACGTGCTCCATCTCCTCGATCTCGCTCCATAGCTCCATCGACCCCGAGCCGCCGGCTCCCGCCATCGCGCGGGCCACCATTGCGCGCTGCTGAGCGGCCAGCTCCTCGAGCAGCGAGCGCACCTCGCGCACGTAGGCCCACTCGGCGTCGTCGGTCGTCAGCGCCTCGTAGGCGTCGAGATGGCGAGTTGCAGCCTCCACGGCCTCCTCGAACTCCTCGATCTCCTCCTGCGCCGCGGCCATGGACTCCGGCGAGCGCCGCTCGTAGAGCGATCGATTGATCAGGCTGCTGGTCTCCAGCATCGCGCGAAGGCTCTCGTGCCGGATGCCGTGCGCGGCGTGGTGCATCGGCGCGCTGACCTCGACGACGTGACGGAAGGCGTCGTTGACCCGGCCGAGCATGTAAAGGCTGCTCGCGCCCGCGACGAGCACGAGACAGGCGACGACGAGGTACGAGAGGATGAGCTTCGCCCGCAGCGTCACGTCGACCGCCCCGTGCTCGCGGCGCCGGCGGCCTGCAATTCGACCGCCTCCGGGAGCGGCAGCCAGAGCAGCACCGTCGTGCCGACCCCGGGCTCGCTCGTGACGATGATGCCGCCCCGGTGCGCGCGCATGATCTCCTTGACCAGCGGCAGCCCGAGCCCGACGCCGAACGAGCGCGTGCTGAACAGCGGCTCGAAGATGCTCTCCATGTCATCGGCCTCGATGCCCGGCCCGGTGTCGGTCACCTCGATCTCCACCCGCTCGGCGACCTGACGGCTGGACAGGGTGAGCCTGCGGGTCGCGAGCTCGCCCTCGCCCATGCTCTGCTGCGCATTCTCGACGATGTTCAGCACCGCCTGGCGCATCCGGTCGCGGTCGACCTCCGGGCGCGCACCGGACTCGAGCGTGGTCACGACCTCGAGGCCCGGAACGTCGTCGAGCTCTTGGACGATGTCGCGGAGCCAGTCGTCGAGCTCCAGGCGCTCGAGGGCGAGGGGGCGCGAGCGCGTGTAGTCGAGCAGCTCGTCGATGATCCGCGAGCAGCGGTGCACGTTGCGCTCGATGCGCGCGAGCGCCCGCACCGCCCGCGGGTCGCTGGTGTCGATGTTCGGCCGCAGCACCTCGAAGGAGGAGAAGATGCTGCCGAGGGGATTGCGCAGCTCGTGCCCCACGGTGGCCGTGACCTGCCCGACGGCGGCCAGGCGCTCCTTCCTCAGCAGCTCGTCCTGCGCCTCGCGGAGTTCGCGCGCCCGTTCGTCCACGAGATCCTCGAGCCGGTCGCGATGGGTCGCGAGCTCTCCCTCGACGGCCTTGCGATCGGTGATGTCGACGAAGCTCGTGAGGATCGCGTCCTCGCCGTCGAACTCGAGCGCGACGCTCGAGGTGATCGCCCAGAACATCTCGCCCGATGCGGTACGGTGTCGGATCTCGGTCGCGCGCCGCCGCCCGTCGCGTGCGAGCGCCGCGAGGAGCGGCTCGCGATCCCGGGCGTCCCAGTACATGTCGACGCTGCGGCTCTCGAGGGGGCTGCCGGTGAGACCGATCTTCTCGCGGACCATGTCGTTCGCGTACAGCAGCCGCCCGTCGCTCCGGCGCGCGATGAACAGCGGATAGGGGGTTGCCTCGGCGATGGCCCGGAAGCGGCTCTCGCTGTCGCGCAGCCGCTGCTCGGTGCCGGAACGCTCGGTGATGTCGAGCATCCCGCTCAGGATGGCGCGCTCGCCCTCGAAGGCGATCTCGGTGCTCGAGATCAGGGCCGAGAGCTCGGAGCCGTCGGCACTTCGTGCCCGGACCGGCCTCGGGCCGGAGGTTCGGCCGCCCTCCATCTGCTCGAGCAGCGTGGCCCGCTCCCCTTGATCGACGTAGAAGTCCACCGAGGAGTGGCCCAGATCCCCCGGCTCGACCCGGAACATCTCGTACCACTTGTCATTGGCGAAGAGCAGCTGCCCGTCACCGTAGCGGGTGATCGCGACGCCGACGGGCACCGCGTCGGCGATGGCGAGGATGCGGTTCTCGAGCTCGACCCCGCGCGAGGAGAGCTCCTGGTTCAGCCGCTCCATCCTGCGCATCGCCGTGGCGGTCCGGGGAAGCAGATCGCGCATGAGCAGGACCAGCCCGGAGACGATGGCCCCGACCCCGAGCAGGATGATCCACCAGCTCCACTCCCGGTGCAGAACCTCCATCGCGTGCATCGCCGGCTCGCGGCCGACGAGCAGCGGGAGCGCGTGCATCGCCACGAGGTCTGCGAGGTAGATGGCGGCAACGGCGAGCACCCCGCCGAGCATCAGCAGCGCGCTTCCCGTCACGCCGAGCGCCACGACCGGAGCGCGGTGTCGATAGAGCGTGATCGCCGCGACGGCGCCGAGCGCGATGATCGCGACGTCCACGAGGGTCATCAGGGGCACGGATTGCCAGATCACGCGCAGATCACTCCCCGCTCCTTCGGGCCTGTGACGGGTGGCGGGAGGGCTGGCGGCTGGCCCGGTCAGATCGCCCGAGTCCGCGCGCCCGCGCCGTACCCTGGATTTCCCTGTGAATCCAAGGCCCTGCGCGACCAACCGGCGGATCGGTGAGATGTTCCGAGCCAGGCACCGGCGACGGCCGTCCTGGCCACCGAGAAACAAGTCTAGAAGGTCCGCGTCGGCTCCGCCGCCCTGGCTCCGCCGCCGCCCGCCCCGCCGTGGAGCGCCGGCAGCTGGAGGCGTGGCGCGTGGCGCGTCGCCAGGCGCACGAGCGCCCGGTCGCGTGCCGCGGTATCCGCGCCGCTCAGGCTCCGGACCCGACCAGCTCCGCGATCCTGCGGTGCTGCTCGAGGAGGCTCGACTCGGACGCCCGCAGCTCGAGCTCGACGGCACGCGAGAGCTGCAGGGAGAGCTCGTAGAGGCTATCCGGGGGCGCTCCTTCCAGGCCGTGCAGCTTGCGCCGGTAGCGCACCATCGCCCGCTCGACGGCGCCCCCCGGCTGCTCGGCTCCGATGAGGTCGGCGAAGTAGAGCTCGTCGAAGCGCGTCAGCAGCGTCGGGTCCGGCGCGTCGAGGCTCGCGATCCGCGCGGCCACCTGCTTCGCCTCGCGCAGGAGCGCGCTGGCACGGTCGTGACGGCTGGTGTCGAAGCTGAGCTTCTGCTCGAGGAACTCCGCCTCGCGCAACGCGAGCTCGCGCGCGAACTCGACCTGCCGGCTACGCTCGAGAGCACCCTGCTGATCGATGTACTTCCCGAACAGCATCGCGCCGCTGACGATCACGGTGAAGGCGCTGACGAGCTTGACGAAGGTCTCCCAGCACCGCGTGCCCGTCTCGAGATCGATGCCCGGCCGGCGCCCGAGCCACGCGCCGAAGAGCACGACGCCGACGACCGGCAGCAGGAGAATGCCGACCAGCACCATCCACCAGTAGTCGTGCCAGAACACGGTCGCTCCCTCGGGCGCTACGGGTTCGGATTCTTGCACGGACCGCACTGCGCTAGTGTGGTGTCCCGCAGATGAGTAGGCATTTTCGGCGAGCTATCGGGCGTGTCTGGCAAGGCGCGCCGAGAAGGGATAGCCGTCGCTATCGCGACGAGGCGCAACGAAGCCAGGCGCGTCGGGAGCCGGCGATAATGCCTACTTGTCTGTGGGACACCACGCCAGGAGGGTGACCCGCATCGGGCGGGCGAGGCGAGAGACAGCAGGCGCGAGCCGGGCAACGGGTCGATCGTCGTACCGCGGCGCAGCATGCCGCCCGCGGCGCGCTGCGATAGATTCCAGCTCGAGCGACCAGCTCCGCGCAGCGGAGGGAGGCGCCATGCGAAGGGGAATCCTCGTCGCGGTCGCGATCGCCATTCCGGTGATCGCCGTCCTCGGCACAATCGGTCTCGGCACAGTCGGTGTCGGCGCAGTCGGTGTCGGCGCAGCACACCCGAGCGCCGACGCCGCTGCGAGCACCGCCGGCGCGCCCGGCTCCGGGCCCCTCGATGGCAAGACCTTCGAAGGAGCGCTCGGCCCCATCGGCAAGGCGCTGGACATCGAGGACAGCCTGGTCTTCGCGGACGGCCTGTTCCTGTCGACCGAGTGCGAGGCGCGCTGCAGCTATCCGGCGAGCCCCTACTACGTGCGCGAGGAGGGCAACAGGCTCTCGTTCGTCAGCGAGACCCGCTGCCCGTACAAGGACGCGACGATCATCTGGCGCGGCACCGTGGAGGACGGGCGGCTCCGGGGCGAGTCCACCTGGATCGTCAAGCGCTGGTACTGGACCGTCGAGAAGAAGTTCCGCTTCGAGGGGACGCTCGCGAGCGGATCGTCCTGACGCGGCGCCATGCCCGCTGCCCGCGACCGAGGCGTGAGGCTGGGCTGGAGGCTGGGCGGGCGGATCGTCCTCACCCTCGCCGCGGTGGTCGGCCTGGTGCTCGCCGGGAACTTCGTTGCGGATCGTCTCGCCGAGGCGCTCGCCATCGAGATCCGACCGTCCAACGAGGACCTGGTCCACCGGGCCATCCTCGCCGCCGCGGCCGGGTACGCGGTGCTGCTGGCCATCCCGTTCGTGCCCGGAGTCGAGGTCGGCCTCGCGCTCATCGGCATGCTCGGCCCGAAGATCGTGCCGCTGGTCTACGCGTGCACGATCATGGGGCTGACGGCGAGCTTCCTGGTGGGCCGCCTAGTGCCGTTGAGGAGGCTCGCCGCCGCGCTCGACGACTTCGGCCTCGCGCGAGCGAGCAAGCTGCTGCACGGCGTCGCCCCGCTGGACCGTCACGCTCGTCTCGCCCTGCTGGTGCAGAGCGCGCCTCCCTTCGTGGTGCCGACCCTGCTGCGACACCGCTACCTCGCGCTCGCCCTCGTCCTCAACCTGCCCGGGAACTTCCTCATCGGCGGCGGCGGCGGGATCGCACTGGTCGCGGGGCTCAGCGGTCTGTACTCACCGCTGAGCTTCGTCGCGACGGTCGTGGTGGCGACGGCCCCCGTGCCGATCGCGATCATCGTGCTCGGTCCCCACGTCCTCGGCGCGTGAGGGTCCGATCCCGGAACCATGCGTTGCGACGCGTGCTGCGCGGCGTGTCGACTCAGAGATGGATGGCGAAGCGAGCCCGAATCGCCGCGTCGACCTCCGGCGCGATGAGTCCTGCGTCCGGGGCGGCGAGGATCTCGCGCTTGCGCGCGATGGCGGCCTCGAGGAGATCGGGGCGCTCGCTGTCGTACCACTCCTTCGGCGACATGCGGTTGCCGAGGCGCGGATAGACGTACTCGGTCTGCATGACGCCGAGCGTTGCGGCGTGTCCGAGGTAGTGACCCGGGCCGTCGAGACACACGTCGCGTATCGTGTCGAGAGCGACGCTGTCCTCGGTGACCTCGATGCCGCGCACGCAGCGCAGGCACTGGCCGAGCATGTCGTCGCCGAGGATGAGGCTCTCGAGGCAGAAGCCGAGCAGCGAGGCGTGCATGCCGACGCTCTCGTAGACGAGGTTCAGGCCCGCGAGGCCCGTCATCACGTTGGAGATCGCCTGCTCCCAGCCGGCCTGCATGTCCGGGAGCTTCGAGTCGGCGATGCCGGCGGCGGAGCCACCCGGCAAACCGTAGAACTGGCACATCTGGGCGCAGCCCGCCGAGAGCAGCGCCTGCTCTCCCGAGCCGCCGGACATCGCCCCGGTGCGAAGGTCCGAGACGAAGGGCCAGGTGCCGAAGATGGCGGGGTGGCCGGGCGCGAGCGCGTTGACGTAGACCACGCCGGCGAGGCACTCGGCCACCGCCTGTACGATCGCGCCCGCGATGGTCGCGGGCGCCGTGGCTCCGGCCTGCCCCGCCGAGAGCAGCAGCACCGGCATCCCGCCGGCGATGCACGCCTCCATCACCACGCAGCTCTCGGTCGCGAACTTCATCGGCGGCACGACGAAGCAGTTGGAGTTCGACACGAAGGGGCGCGCGCGCCAGGCGTCCTCGCCGCCGGCGATCGTGTGCAGCAGCTCGAGCGCGCCGGGCAAGAAAGAGGCCTCGGTGAAGCTCGTGCCCACGTGCTTGGTGGTGCCGCGGCAGGCGGCATAGACGGTGTTGATGTCCAGCTCGTAGTTGTCGGTGATGTCCCGGCACACCATCGGGCGCTGGAAGAAGTGCACGTTGTCGAGCTGCTGCACGATCCGCGCAGCGTCGTAGAGATCGCGCAGTGTCGACTCGCGGTACTCGCGGCGCTCGGGATCGACGAGGTGGACCGCTGCGCCGGCGGTGCCGTAGTGCACGCGCGCGCCCGAGAGCTGCAAATCGTGCTCGGGATCGCGCGCGGCGAGGACGACGTCGCGCGCAGCGACGGCCAGCATGTCCTCGACCAGCGCTCGCGGGAAGCGCAGCCGACCGTCGTCACCGAGGATCGCGCCCGCGCCGGTCATCGTCTCGACGCCGGACGGTGGCGCGTCGGCCAGCCCGATCTGCTCGAGGGCATCGAGCGCGGCGTGGTGGATCCGCCGCACGCCCTCGGGGCTCAAGGGGCGGTAGGCACCGCCCTCGAGGCCCGGACGCACCGGGCGCAGCCGCTCCTCGAGCGGCGCGGCGCGCAGCGCCTGTTTCGCCTGGCGACCGCCGGCGCGCCGGCCCCGTCTCGGCTCGCTCATCGCGGCGCTCTCGTCGCGCTCAGGCGCGCAGCCGCGCGTTCTCGGCGTCCCACAGGGCCGCGTCGGGTTGCACGACCGCCGGTCGTCGATCGCCGTAGATCTCCACGTCGAGCGTGGTGCCGGGCTCGGCGAGATCGGTGCGCACGATGCCGAGCGCGATGGAACGCTCGACGCGGTAGCCCCAGCCGCCGGAGGTGATCTCGCCGACCTTCTCCGCGCCGCTCCACACCGTCGACATGTAGGGCGCGTCGCAGGCATTTGCCTCCACCGCCATCGTCGCGAAGCGCTTCGCCGGACCGTTCTCGCGCTCGCGCAGCAGCGCCTCACGGCCCGGGAAGTCGTCCTTGTCGAAGCGCACGAAGCGCTCCAGACCCGCCTCGAGCATCGTGTAGTCGGTGGAGAGATCGCCCT
>CAJIAT010000036.1_pt1 | contig 11278 bp, 7 predicted proteins | sample 9199161 | NCBI WGS metagenome assembly CAJIAT01 (sample SAMEA7708281, study PRJEB35096) | sediment metagenome | biome: marine neritic benthic zone biome [ENVO:01000025]; feature: sediment [ENVO:00002007]; material: shallow marine sediment [ENVO:03000034] sea grass bed [ENVO_01000059] ... | reverse complement strand
CCCGGTCGCTCACGGCGAACTCGGCCCACTCCTGACCGTAGAAGCTGTCGAGCGCGGCCTCGCCGACGAGCACCGCGAGGCGCAGTCGCAGCGGACGGCTCGTCGGATTCATGACCGTGAGCAGCTCGGGTTCGGCCGCGGAGGCCCGAGCGAGCGCAGCGGCGAGCAGCTCGTCGAGCTCTTCCGAGCGCTCGGGCGGGAACTCGCGCCAGCGCTCGAGGATCTGGCTGCGGACTCGCTCGAGCGGTGTCGAGCCGGACCGCCCCCCGGGGTCGTCTTGGTCGGCGGAAGTCAACGGTGCGGATCCGGGATTCCGTAACGGTTCACGAGGACGCCATTCTCCGGCAACGACTGGCCCGATGCACTCGGGCAGGCCGCCGACTCAACCCCACGCTGCCGGGATTCTGTCGTACGACCCTCAGCGACGTTGCCACATTGTCCAAAGTACTCTTTCCGGTGAAGATAGCTCAATGGGATCGCGCTCGCGCAGGGCTCTGGGGTCGATGCGGCGCCGGTGAGGGATGAGTCGCAGGGGCGTCGGGGGCATGCGGGAGCGCGCCGCTCAGCGCCTGTGCTCTTTCGCAGGGTCCAGCGAGCATGTGCGCGAGCCATGCCTAGGTTGGAGAGCAGCTAGGTCTTCTTACCGAGGTTCGAGATAAGGTCCATCATCCGCCGCACCTGAGCGTTGTAGGCGCTCGTCAGTTCGTTAACTCGCATGACGGTGGAATTGTAATCTTGCACGTGACCGTCTTTCGCGTAACCTACCATGTCGGCCGTGTTCTCTATCATCTCGGTGATAAGGAGCCAGCTACGTCTAGCAACCGCAAGTAACTGAGTAAGGGCGCCACCGTCATTCTCGATGGACAGTTCGGTTAGAGGCTTCAGTACGGCTTGCAGTCGTTCCCTAGCCTCAACGAGCTGACCTTCCGCGGATTCGTAGTCTCTTCGATTGATGCTCGCGACAACCGAGTTCAATTTATCTATCGTTGAGTTGAAATGATTCACGACCCGGCCCATCGTATTCTGGATATCCGTATGCGCGCCCAGGATTGGCGGAGGCGCGGCGATAGTGTCTAGCTTCTGGACGATCTCTTCCGCTTGAGTCTGGCGGCGCATGATCTCAGCTAGGGCGGAGTTCGCGACCCCGACGAGCTTCTCCACTTCCAGTCTCGACTGTCGAGTCTCTTCCTGCGCCTGTCGGATTTCCCTGGCCATCTGACGCAGGTCGAAGCCGTAGAGAAAAGCCCCTACCGTCAAGAAGACCGCTAGCACCGCAGCCGCCACCTTGACGAAGCGGACGAGGTCGCGATCGAGAACGTAGGTGATATGCCGAGAATCGACAGGCTGCTCGGAGTCGTGCGGCAGCAGGTCCGCGGCGCAGTGCTTGCACCGGACGGCCTCCCCGTGGATTTCCTCCTTACAGTAGGGGCAGGTCTTCAACGCCTCACTCCCCTGAAATGAGGGCGGTGCCTTTGGCGTGGCGCCGTTCGATCTCCGGCCACACCACATCCCGCAACAGATGCAGGTTGGTCAATCCGTCTCTCGCAGCATGACGGCACCCTGACTTGGCGATGCGTGGAGACAATACCAGCTCGAGGGGTCCGTTTCTCCCTGAAACGCCCGTCCCGGGTCGGCCGACGTCCCGGCGTGCTGCGGGGCAGCAGGCGTCGGAGAGTATCGGCCATAATCGGTCGTTGTCACTCGCGCCCGGACCCGTCGATTCGCGCACCGTATCGTTGGAGGATACAGTCGGGCACATGAAAACCATCCGTGGGTGTGCCTTGCCTGATTTCCTCGGACCAGTCTTTACTGGAGAATGGCTCCGTCGGGTTGGTTGGATGACTGGTTGATGAACTCCCTCGGTGTCAGGTAGCCGAGGCTCGAATGCGGTCGGACATGGTTGTAGTGCTGGCGCCAGACTTCGATCAAGACCCGGGCCTCGGCGCGGCTTCGGAACCACTCCAGGCTCAGACACTCGTCGCGGAACTTGTCGTTGAAGCTCTCGTTGGTGGCATTCTGCCACGGCTTGCCCGGATCGATGAGCGCAGTACCGATGTCGGCCTCCGTCAGCCAAGCCAGCGGAGCCATTCGGCACCAAAGCGCGCACTGGGATGCGAAAGCCGGTACGATCCTGCGCCGCTCGACAGACCCTCGCCCACGCCGCGCGGAGAATGGAGATACCGAGATGGAGCTAGTGGACAAGGCCCTTCAGATCGACCAGTTCTTGACGGTGACGCTGGGCATCATCGTGCTGTTCGTGGGCAAGCGGCTGAACGACGCGATCGGTCTCTTACGCGAGTTCAGTATTCCGGAGCCCGTCACGGGCGGATTGCTGTTCTCGGTGCTCTTTGCAATCGTGTATGCCGCAATTGATGTCGCGGTTCAGTTCGACCTCGGCGCTCGGGACATCTTGCTCGTCTACTTCTTTACCACCATCGGCATCAATGCCAGCTTCAAGGACCTGCTGGCCGGCGGCAAACCGCTGGTAATCCTGTTGACCATAACCATCGTGTACATGTTCGTCCAGAACCTGACCGGCATCTCCGTAGCGGCGTTATTCGACCTACCCACCGCAGTGGGTCTTCTGGGTGGTACGGTGTCGCTGATCGGTGGTCACGGGACCGCGATCGCCTGGGCGCCACGGATTGCCGAGGACCACGGGGTTTCCAATGCCATGGAGGTGGGTATCGCCTGTGCAACCTTCGGTCTGATACTGGCGAGCTTGATGGGCGGTCCCATCGCCAAGTTTCTCATCGCTCGTCACAAGCTTACTCCGAACAATACGGCGGAGACACTCGACGTCGGGACCACGGAGGAGCAACGTAAGGAGGGTATCGGATCGTTGGATTTTCTGGATGCGATACTCGCCATACATATATGCGGCATTGTGGGGTTACTGCTCAACGAAGGACTAGAAGAGCTGGGGCTAAAGCTTCCTCTATTCGTGACCTGCTTGTTTGCGGGCATCCTGATCACCAACTTGATCCCGGAAAGGTTCCCTCGCATCAGCGGGAGGCGCTGGCCCTCGCGGACGCCATCCATGGCCTTGATCGCTGAGATCGCCTTGGGCACCTTCCTTGCCATGTCGCTGATGAGCATGCAGCTGTGGACGTTGATCGATCTGGCCGCCCCCATCATCAGCATACTTACCGCCCAGTTCGCGATAGCTGTTGTCATTAGTATCTTCATCGTCTTTCGGGTCATGGGTCGCAACTACGATGCGGCCGTCGTGTGCGCCGGTTTTGGCGGCATTTCGCTCGGCGCTACGCCCACCGCAATGGCCAACATGTCCGCGGTGACCCAGCGCTATGGCGCCTCGCACATGGCCTTCATTATCGTGCCCCTGGTGGCGGCGTTCTTTATCGACTTGGCAAACGCATTGTTCATCCCCTTCTTCCTTACCAACTTCTAAAGCTGGCCAAGAACGGAGGTGACCGCACGAAGTGTGTACCGAGACGCCACCGCGCCAACCTCGGAAAGCGGACATCGCCGCGGCGCGCCCTGATGGCAGCAGCGGGTCGTTCAGAGCTATCCACAGCGATTGCGCGGCACCGCAGCGTCTTTCAGCGCGGAAATTGACAAGAACGGCCAGGAGCCGACATCTGAGCACGCGCGGGTGATGTCCGCTCTACGGCCTCGCCCGTGAGAATCCGGGGCGCTGCGGTCACCCGATGTCGTCGAGCAGCGCCTTCGCCTCGACGAGCCCATGGGTCTCGAAGCCCTCGGTGAACCAGCCGTAGACCGGAGCAAGGAGTTCCCGCGCCGCCGCGCGCTCGCCCCGTTCGGCCAGGAGCCTCGCGAGACCGGTCGCGGCGCCGAGTTCCCAGGACTTGGCCTTCTGGGCCCGTGCGATCCGTATCGCACGCCGCAGGCTCTCTTCGGCGGACTCGGCACCGCCCAGGTGCAACAGCGCCTCGGCGCGCAGCTGATGGACCCGGGACTCCCAGCGTCGCTCTCCAGTCTGCTCTCCGATCTCGAGCGCCCGGTCGAGCGTCTCGAGCGCATCGGAGTAGCGCTCCGCGCGCAGCAGACCATCGCCGTGCAGGCAGGTGAACACGTGCAGCCACGTGCGGTTGCCCGTCCGGTTCCAGATGTCGAATCCGAGATGCATGCGCTCGAGCCCTTCCGCGACGCTGCCGGTCGTCGCCAGCGCCCAGCCGCCGAGCAGCTGGGCGCTGGCCTCGAAGGGGCCGAGCTTTTGCTCGCGGCTGAGCGTCAGCAGCTCGTCCGTCGCCGTGAGCACGCCTCGGGCGTCGCTACGCGCGGCACGGCCACCGCTCACGTACCACAGGGCGAAGGCGAGCGTTGGCGCGTGCGCGACGCGACGTGCGAGATCGAGTGCCTGGACAGCGTGCTGCTCGGCACGTCCCAGGAATCCGAGTGCCGAGAGGACCTGGGAGCCGCATCCATGCGCACAGACGGCCGGGTCGTGGCCCATGTAGATGAGCGCGTGGCCTTTGTGACGCTCGAACTCGTAGAGCGCCAGGCCCTGCTCGATCTGCTCGTCAGCCGACTCGAAGCTACCGCGGAAGAGCAGGATGGGCCACCCGGCGTGATGGGCCTGGAGCAGGACGTCGTCGTCCGACGTCGCGCGTGCGATGTTGAACAGCTTCGCGGTCGCGTCGTCGGCGAGGTCGTAACGGCCGCGCGCGTTGTGGAAGAGCCAGATCCCGACGAGGGGGGGCACGAGGTCGACCGACGTCTCGAGTCGACCTGCAAGCGCATTCGCTCTCTCGTAGACCTTGCCAACCTCGCGTGCCGCCCAGCCCTTGACGATCATGAGCGCGGGCCCGAGATGCGTGAGCACCTCGAGCTCTTCCGCGTCGCGCGCTCCGTTCTCGGGAAGCGTCTCGAGCAGGCCGAGCGCCTTCTGGAAGTATCCGATCGCTTCCAGGTTGGCTGCACGCTTCGTCGCGTGTCGGCCCGCCAGCCCCCAGTACGCGATCGCCGAGTCGACGGCGCCCGCCTCGTCGTAGTGGTGCGCGAGCAGCTCAGGCTGCGTCTCGGTGATGCTCGGAGCGCTCTCGAGCAGCGCCTCGGCGATGCGGGCGTGAAGCTCTTGCCGGTCCCGCTTCAGCAGGGAGTCGTAGGCGGCATCCTGCACGAGCGCATGTTTGAAGGTGTACTCGGCCTCTGGCGGCGTGCCTGCGCGGTGAACGAGCTCGGAGTCGACCAGCTTCTCCAGCGCTGCATCGAGCTCGCCACCCGGCATCGAGGACAGCGCTGCAACCAGCCGATGTGAGAACTGGCGGCCGATCGCGGCGCCGATCTGCGCGACCTCCTTGACGGGAATCAGGCGACCGAGGCGAGCCATCAGGGAATCGTGCAGCGTGTCGGGCACGGTCATCGTGTCGACCGCGCCAGAGAGCTCGTAACGGCGCCCCGCATCGACCAGCATGTCCGACTCGAGCACCGCCTTGGTCAGCTCTTCTATGAACAGCGGCACGCCATCGGCCTTGGCCACGATCTGTCGCACGAGCTCATCCGGCAAGCTCTTCTCGCCCGTCACGTTCTGGACGAGCATCGACGAGACGCGTCGACCGAGCCGGTGTAGCGAGTGCGCGCTGACGTGCGCGTGGCTACCCCAAGGAGGAGCAAACTCGGGTCGGAAGGTGACCACGAGCAGCATTCTCAACTCTGCGACCGCAGCGACGAGTCGATCGATCGCCTCCAGCGTCGTCGGGTCGATCCAGTGCGCGTCCTCGAATACCACGAGAACCGGCTCGATCCCGGCCAGGCGCGTGACCTGCTCGACGAGCACCTCAATCGTGCGCTCCTTCTGCTTCTGCGGGCTCATCTGCAACGGCACGAATCGCTGTGTCGGGAGCGACAGCAAAGCCGCCAGCAACGCCGGGCGATCGCCGATTTCGTCGCCGTACGGCGCTAGGAAGGCCTCCAGTCGATCGAGCCGTGCCTCCGGATCGTGCTCGGTTTCCAGGCCGATCGAGCGTTCGAGCTGCTCGATGAACGGGTGGAGCGCCGAGTTGACGTGGAACGGCGAGCACTGGAAGAGGACAAACGCGTGCGGCTCGCGAGCGACTCGCTCGTGGAACGTCTCGGAGATCCGACTCTTGCCGATTCCGGGCTCGCCCCAGACGAGCACGACCTGGCCGTCACCTTCCTTCGCTTCCTCCCAGCGGCGCATCAGGAGATCGACCTCCCCTTCGCGCCCCACGAAAGGAGTGAGACCGGACCGGTGCAGCGCCGCGAAGCGACTCGCTGCCGACCGTACCGTCGTCGCACGAAAGACGCGGACCGGCTCCGAGAGCCCCTTCAGCTCCCGAGCTCCGAGCGAATCGTAGTGGAAGACGTCGCCCGCGAGTCGGCGCGTGCGGTCGCTCACGACCACCGTGTCCCGCTCTGCGAGCGCTTGCAGTCGCGCTGCCACGTTCGGCGTCTCGCCGACCACCGCCTGTTCCTGTGACGCACCCTCGCCGATCTGATCACCGACGACCACCAGCCCGGTCGCGATTCCAACGCGCACGGCGAGCGGCTCACCGGCGGGACTCGGGACTGCACTGACGCTCGTGGCGATCGCCAGTCCCGCCCGGATCGCTCTTTCCGCGTCGTTCTCGTGGGCCACCGGGTAGCCGAAGTACGCCAGCACCCCGTCGCCCATGAACCGGGCGACGAACCCATCGTAACGCGCGATCTCGCCGGCAACAGCGTCCTGATAGGCGCGGAAGACGTCTCTCAGGTCTTCCGGATCGAGCGCGTTCGAAAGCGCTGTCGACCCGACCAGATCGCTGAACAGGACGGTCAGCTGGCGCCGCTCCGCTTCGCCCACCTGGTAGTCGGTTGCGTCGTCTGTCGGGCTCGGCAGGTCGCCTTCGAGGTCAGGCGGTGCGGGCGCCCCGAGGCCGTCGATGGCCTTTCGAAGCCTCACACGGTCTCCGAGCGGAATCCCCAGATCCTTGAGGTGCTCTTCGGTCAGGTGCGGGAGCACGTCCACGTCGATTGCGTTCTCCGCAAAAAGCTCGCGGTAACGGCCGAGGCCCATCCCGTCCAGCCATTCATCGACGTCCCGAGCCATCGTGCCCTCGCGCCCTCGTGCCGGCTGCGACCGTTGAGCGATGCTACCGTCCGGAGGGTGGCCAATCTACCGCAGGTGATCGGTGGCGCTGGACACCACCCGCAGCGGCAAAGCACCGACCCCTCGTCGTCGTGTGTGGCCACGTCCCGCTGGCGCTCGAGCGTGTCGGACGCGGTCGACAATACGGTCGCGTACCGCGCCGAGCGCTAGAGCCTCGGGAAGGTGCCGGACGCCGGTCGCGACCTCTCCGCGCCTCGTCGAGCAGGCCCGTTCGCGGGTCTGCATCGAGGAACCCGCCTACCGGTCCCGGCTGCGCGGCACACGGACGCTCGAGCTCGTCGCTGCGCCACACCCTCCCTATTCCGCTTGACCGGCCGACCCGGTCGGCGTGTACTAGTGTGCTTGGCCGAGTTCCGGCCAACCGTCGATGCGGGAGGGGTCCTCATGACCGCTACGCGCAAGACGTTGCTCCTGGCCGCGACGTTCTCGCTGATCGCGGGGACATCGGCGGCCGATGAGGTCGAGGTGCTGTGGCTGGGCCACGCCACGACCCGGTTCACGAGCGTCACCGGCAAGGTGATCGTGATCGACCCCTTCCTGACCAAGAACCCCATGACCCCTCGCGAGCACAAGGACCTCGAGGCCCTTGGGAAGGTCGACCTGATCCTGGTCACGCATGGCCACTCGGATCATGTCGGAGACCTGTTCGAGTTGGCGAGATCGAGCGGCGCGATCGTCGTGGCGAACTTCGAGTACGCACGCTGCATCGCAGCAATCAAGCTCTCAACCGCCGCTGTCGACCCACTGCGGACGCAGAATTGGATTCCCGAACTGCGACCGTAGTGAGGCTGGAGCGACTGAACGTTCATCGGCAGCGAGCCAGGAGCGGTCGTTAACAGCCTTACTGGTCGAGCAGATGCCCCACAACGTGCTCGGCGTCGTCGCCTACTCCGTAGAAGAGGCCAGAACCTTGGGTCTGCATCCAGTGAAGCCCGCAGAAATACAGACCCGGCATCTCCGTAACGCCACGCGCGTAGCGTGGATAGCCGCGTGCGTCAAAGACCGGTAAATCGATCCACCCGAAATCGAAGTGAAACCCGGTCGCATAGATCACCGTCGAGACACCTGCATCCGCGAGGTCGAAGAGCGCCGGCTCAGGCTCAGGTTCCCAATCAACGTGGGCAACTTCCTCGATAGGGTCATCGAGACCATGTCGCTCGATGAACTTGTCGATACCCTCCATCTCCGCACGACAGACGTCGTCGGCCGCATCCAACAATGCTGCAAGATCGCCGGACAGCCGGAAACGAGGACCTTCGACTCCGAGCACTTTGCCATGCAGTAGCATGCCGTCGAGCGCCATCTGCCGTAGGTCGATCGTTCGCCCGCCGTCGCGACCTGATAGGTGAGGGTGAGCCTTGAATCGGATGGCCGTACCTCTGGGATGCTGTTCGACGGGCATCGTCATGTACCCGGTCTCGAGATCCCACTCGAAGATGTCGCGCCCGCGATACCGCCGCGGGATGCGCCCGGCATTGCCAACAGCGAGATGTACCTCGCGGCCCGCAAGGTGCAAGTCCTCTGCAACCTGACAGCCCGACTGACCGCTGCCGACGATGAAAACCGCGCCGTCGGCTAATCCTGCTGCGTTTCGATAGTCTCGGGTGTGGATGCCGGTCACGCCGAGCGGTAGGTCTTCGTGCCACCCTGGTATGTTGGGATGCTGGTGCGTGCCAGCCGTGATGACCAGGTTTCGCGCGCTCAACACTCCATCAGAGGTGGCCAACTCGAAACGCCCCGCTCCACTGCCCCCGGAGACCCGCTGCACCTCGACACTGGGACGATAAGGCGGATCGAAACTTGCGGCATAGCGTTCGATGTAATCGACAATCTCATCGCAAACCATGAAGCCGTCGGGATCGGGGCCGTCGTAGGGGAATCCGGGAAGCCGACAGAGTTTGTTCGGCGAGACCAAACAGAAGCTGTCCCAGCGATTTCTCCACGTATCGGCGACGCCCCCGCGATCGAGGACGAGGTGTTCCCTGCCTGCTTGCTTGAGGTGCCAACTGACCGAAAGGCCTGCTTGCCCGCCGCCAACGACAATCGTATCGATGACACTATCCATGACCAATGCACCTCGCTGCGAGGGAGGATAAGCCTAGGTCCATATGACTTCGACCCCCGGTTAGCAGATGGCGAGCAGACGCGGCGAAGTACGAACGCAGTTCTGCGGCAGAACTGAGGCAGATCGGGCCGACGGCCGTGCACGAACTCTGTTCATGTTCTCGGTTATCGAGTCGCATCGCCGGTGACTATCTCGGCCGCTGTTGGCCGATCTTGTCGATTCAACTCGCTGAGGATGCTGCGGTGCCGCAGATCTTGCGCGAACGGCGAACTCCGACCCTGAGCCGACCAAGACAGAGCGGCGTTGAACTCACGCGTTGATTGCTGAGATGGAGTGATGCATGTTGCCTGTCGGAACTGGACATCAACCGGGGAAGGCCGAGACGGCGCGGCAGACAGTTCGATTCCGTCCTGACGCCCGTCGATGCCCAGCCCGCGGCTCGTCAACTGGAGAGGTGAGATGAGGCAACATGGGCGCCGGTCGCTGCGCGCAGCTGTTTTCTTGGCTATTGCCCTCAGCGCCACCGCGAGCGCGGTAGCGGCTCAGTTGGCGAAAGGTTCCTGCGAGGGCATAGACGCGTGTATCGGCAACACCGGCAATGTTGCTGGGAAGGCATGCAATGGTCAGCGGGCCTGCTCTATCAACAGCGGCAACATCTCCAGTAACGCCTGCAACGGTAGTCGTGCCTGCAGCATGCCAACGTGTCCGTTGACTCCTGTAATGGCTACGGCGCTTGCCACGGGAAACTAGGCGACGTCGCCGAAAACTCCTGCAACGGAGACTGGGCCTGCGACAACAGCAACGCGAACGTCGCCCAGAAGGCATGCAATGGCGAGCGGGCCTGCCAAAACCGGACAGCCGATGTCAGACCGGGAGAGTGCAATGGCGAGCCGGTGGACGGAAGAGGCGTCTGCCAGGAGTAGTAGGCTGCGAGGGACTCGCGCATCCATCTCTGGAGCCGGTCGTGGAGCGTCCAGCATGAAGTCGCCAGTCTGGCGCTGACGTAGGCTCCTGGCCGTTCTCGTCGATTCAGCTCGATGAAATGCTGCGGCGCCGCAGATTCGGAACGGACGCGAACTCCGACCCGTTGCCGCCGTTCGCCCGCCACGCTTTCTCCAGACGCGCGTCGATCGTGAGGCCCTCGGCCACCGTCGTCCGTGATGACCCAGGACCGGAACACTATGAGATAGGTACGACTTTGTTCGTCTCCGACACTCCGATGACGCATGCAGTTTCGCGCCGAATCGCTCTCGTGCTGCGAGCCTTGGTCGCGACCTATCTGCGGCTTTCCGGATGCCAGCTGAGCGCTATCGCCGTGACTGCGGTCAAGAGCGAGTACCAGAATGGTCGATGTAATCAACAGGAAGTGGAAACTCGCGAAAGACGGTTGAGGTGTTCAAAAGCACTCGACATCAACGTCCCCAAGGCGCGTTTGCAGACGGCGCTTCGGGGTCTGGTCCTACCTCTCGCGCTCGCGTCCTGTTCCAACGTTCAGCCATATCCGGACGATTGGGGCGCGTTGGAGGAGCGCGGCGCACCGGGGCAGTGCCCGTTGTTGAGCGGGATCTACGCCGAGTGGGGGCAAGCGCCTGAAGGTTGCCACGCCTGGGTGGAACAGTGCCGTTCTCTCAGCTGGAACCTCCTGTCAGGCCATATGAGCTATGGCGAGTTCATGGACGAGAGCACTACACCCGACTCACCTCACGGTTCCCACGTTGAGTTGCGTCAGGGCGGAGACGACCGGCTAGAGGTCCTACTCTGGGATATACGCGGAGAAGAGAGCCGCGTCGTAAGGGAGGAGACGCTGAGTGCGAGGAAGGACTTCAGCTGTGACGCTGACGGCCTGACGCTTTCTCCCCGTTCCCTGGTTGTCGTCTTCGGTATTTCGAACGTTGCAGCGAGCTACACACGTACCTTAAGCCTAAGCGATGACAATCATCTGGTCTTGAACAGCTCGGAAGCTATCGTCGGGCATCACACGTTTTTCCCGATTCTCGTCAGTAACACCATTTGGGTTCGATGGCCCCCGCTCCAATGAGTCGAAGCCGACTCCTGGCAGCGTAGCGAATGTCCGCTGCTGGCCGATCTCGTCGATTCGACTCGCTGAGGATGCTGCGGTG
>CAJIAT010000297.1_pt1 | contig 11294 bp, 9 predicted proteins | sample 9199161 | NCBI WGS metagenome assembly CAJIAT01 (sample SAMEA7708281, study PRJEB35096) | sediment metagenome | biome: marine neritic benthic zone biome [ENVO:01000025]; feature: sediment [ENVO:00002007]; material: shallow marine sediment [ENVO:03000034] sea grass bed [ENVO_01000059] ... | reverse complement strand
CCGAGAGCAAGCCTTACAACCAGAGCATCGGCTACATGGACCGTCTCGACTACGTTTCCATGATGTGCAACGAGCACGCCTACGTGATGGCGATCGAGCGTCTCCTCGGCGTCGAGCCGCCGCCACGCGCACAGTACATCCGGGTCATGTTCGACGAGATCACCCGGATCCTGAACCATCTGATGTGGCTCGGTGCCCACGGGCTCGACATCGGCGCCATGACGGTCTTCCTGTACGCGTTCCGCGAGCGCGAGGACCTCATGGACTGCTACGAGGCGGTGTCCGGCACGCGCATGCACGCGACCTACTACCGCCCGGGCGGGGTCTACCGCGACCTGCCCGAGCAGATGCCGAAGTTCGAGCCCTCCCCGTGGCGCGACGCCGACCGGCTCAGGGTCCTGAACGCTCGCCGCGAAGGCTCGCTGCTCGATTTCGTGGAGGATTTCGCGAAGCGCTTCCCGGGCTGCGTCGACGAGTACGAGACGCTGCTCACGGAGAACCGGATCTGGAAGCAGCGCACCGTCGGGATCGGCGTGGTGGCGCCCGAGCAGGCGCTCCAGCTCGGCTTCACGGGCCCGATGCTGCGGGGCTCGGGCATCGCATGGGATCTGCGCAAGAAGCAGCCGTACGAGGTCTACGACCGCGTCGAGTTCGACGTGCCCGTCGGCGTGAACGGGGACTGCTACGACCGCTATCTCGTGCGCATCGAGGAGCTGCGGCAGTCCGTGCGGATCATCCGCCAGTGCATCGACTGGCTGCGCGCGAATCCGGGGCCGGTGATGGTCGACGACCACAAGCTCGTGCCGCCGACGCGCGAGGAGATGAAGGGCGACATGGAGTCGCTGATCCACCACTTCAAGCTCTTCACGGAGGGCTACTGCGTGCCCGCCGGAGAGACCTACGCGGCGGTCGAGCACCCGAAGGGTGAGTTCGGCATCTACCTGGTCTCCGACGGCGCCAACAAGCCCTATCGGGTGAAGATCCGCGCGCCGGGCTTCGCGCACCTGTCGGCGATGAACGAGATGGTCGCCGGGCACATGCTCGCCGACGTGGTCGCCGTCATCGGTACCCAGGACATCGTCTTCGGGGAGATCGATCGCTGATGCCCCAGTCGCCGAACCCCGTCAGTATCGACATACGCCGCCCGATGACCCGGGCCGAGGCGCTCGAGGTGCTGAGCGAGCACACGCGGCACGAGATCGACCGCTGGTGCGAGAGATACCCCGAGGACCAGCGTCGCTCGGCGATCCTCGCAGCCCTGCGCGAGGCCCAGCACCAGAACGACGGCTACGTCACGCGCGAGCTGATGGACGCGGTGGCGGTCTACCTCGACCTGCCGCCGATCTTCGTCTACGAGGCGGCGACCTTCTACTCGATGATCGAGACCGAGTCGGTCGGACGCCACAACGTGGCCGTATGCACCAACATCTCGTGCATGCTGCGCGGCGCCGACGACATCGTCGCGCACATCGAGGGAAAGCTCGGGATCAAGCTCGGGGAGTCGACCCCGGACGGGCGCATCTACCTCAAGCACGAAGAGGAGTGCCTCGCCGCGTGCTGCGGCGCGCCGATGATGCAGGTGGATCACGTCTATTACGAGAACCTGACGCCGGAGACGGTGGACGAGATCCTCGACGCCCTGGAGTGAGGGCACTGGAGTGAGCGGCATGGCCGACCCGAACATCGTCAACTCCGTCTGCTACGCGACGCTGCGCTTCGACGAGCCGTGGAGCTACGAGAGCTACCTCGCCGTCGGCGGCTACGAGGCGTGGCGGAAGATCCTCGCCGAGAAGACGCCGCCGGAGTCCGTCGTCGAGGAGATCAAGGCGTCGGGGCTGCGCGGCCGTGGCGGGGCGGGGTTCCCTGCGGGCCTGAAGTGGAGCTTCATGCCGAAGGGCTACGAGGGCCAGAAGTACATCGTGTGCAACTCCGACGAGAGCGAGCCCGGGACCTGCAAGGACCGGGACATCCATCGCTTCAATCCCCACGCGCTGGTCGAGGGCATGGCGATCGCCGCCTACGCCATGGGCGCGAGCGTCGGCTACAACTACATGCGCGGCGAGTTCATGGACGAGCCCTTCGCCCGCTTCGAGCAGGCGGTGCGCGAGGCCTACGAGCACGGGCTCCTCGGCGAGGACATCCTCGGCTCGGGCTGGAGCTTCGAGCTCTACCCGACCCTCGGGGCGGGTGCCTACATCTGCGGCGAGGAGACGGCGCTCCTCGAGTCCCTCGAGGGCAAGAAGGGGCAGCCGCGGTACAAGCCGCCGTTCCCGGCCGCCTACGGTCTATATGGCAAGCCGACGACCATCAACAACACCGAGACCCTCGCCTCCGCGCCGGCGATCATGCGCAACGGCGGCAAGTGGTTCGCCGAGCTCGGCAAGCCGAACAACGGTGGCGTGAAGTGCTTTTCCGTATCCGGTCACGTCAACCGTCCCGGAAACTTCGAGGTGCCCCTCGGCACGCCCTTCGCGGAGCTGCTGGAGATGGCCGGCGGGGTCCTGGACGGGCGCGAGCTCAAGGCGGTGATCCCCGGCGGCTCATCGGTGCCCGTGGTCCCCGGAGACGTCATGATGGGCGTCGACATGGACTACGACTCGCTGCGCGAGGCGGGCTCCGCGCTCGGCTCGGGCGCGGTTGTCGTGATGGACGAGACCACCTCGATGGTGAGCATGCTTCGGCGCATCTCCCAGTTCTACTACGCCGAGTCGTGCGGCCAGTGCACGCCGTGCCGCGAGGGCACCGGGTGGCTGTATCGCGTCCTTTGCAGGATCGAGCTGGGGCAGGGAACCATGGAGGATCTCGACCTGCTCAAGGACGTCGCCGACAACATCGAGGGGCGCACGATCTGCGCCCTCGGCGATGCGGCGGCATGGCCCGTGCAGAGCTTCCTCAAGCACTATCGCGCGGAGTTCGAGTACCACGTGAGGAACAAGGCGTTCCCGCCGGGCGTCGTCCCCTTCCAGGCGGCGGCCTGACGGACCCCGGGCGGGGCGACCTGCGGGGCGCGGGCACCACGGTCATTGATGGGCGACGGTCACGAGTCAGCGATGAGCGACACAGTCAATATCGAGATTGACGGAAAGCCGTTCGAGGCCCGACGGGGCGCGATGGTGATCGAGGTCGCCGACGCTGCGGGGATCCGAATCCCGCGCTTCTGCTACCACGAGAAGCTCACCGTGGCGGCGAACTGCCGTATGTGCCTGGTCGAGGTGGAGAAGGCGCCGAAGCCGCTGCCGGCCTGCGCCACGCCCGTGATGGACGGGATGAAGGTCTTCACCGGCTCGCCGCTCGCCAAGCGCGCCCAGCGCTCGGTGATGGAGTTCCTACTCATCAACCACCCGCTCGACTGCCCGATCTGCGATCAGGGCGGCGAGTGCGAGCTCCAGGACGTGGCCATGGGCTACGGCGGTGACGTCTCGCGCTTCGTCGAGCGCAAGCGCGTCGTCCCCGATCCGGATCTGGGCCCGCTGATCGCAACGGAGATGACCCGTTGCATCCACTGCACCCGCTGCGTGCGCTTCAGCGAGGAGATCGCCGGCATGCCTGAGCTCGGTGGCGCCGGCCGTGGCGAGAACGTTCGCATCGGAACCTATGTCGAGCAGAGCGTCGACTCCGAGCTCTCGGGCAACGTCATCGATCTGTGCCCGGTGGGCGCGCTGACCTCCAAGCCCTACCGCTTCACCGCGCGCGCCTGGGAGATGCAGCAGCGCGCGAGCGTCGCGCCGCACGATGCCGTGGGGTCGAACGTGAACGTCCACATCGCCCGCGGCCGCGTGATGCGCGTGGTGCCGCGGGACAACGAGGCGGTCAACGAGACCTGGATCTCGGACCGCGATCGGTTCGGCTACGCGGGGCTGTACGCGCCGGACCGACTCCTCAGGCCGCGCATCAAGGACGGCGGGCGCTGGCAGGAGGTCGACTGGGAGCGGGCCCTCGCCTTCGTCGGCGAGGGTCTTCGCGCCGTGCGCAATTCCCGGGGAGCGGGCGCCATCGGGGCGCTCGCCTCGCCGAGCGCCACCGTCGAGTAGCTGTTCATGCTGCAGCGCCTGGTGCGCGCGCTCGGCTCGAACAACGTAGACCACAGACTGCGTCGGAGCGACTTCCGCGGACAGGCGGCAGCGCCGGCCTGGCCCTCCCTGGGCGTATCGCTCGAGGCGCTCGAGCGCCAGGGGGCGGTGCTCCTCGTCGGCTCCAACGCGCGCAAGGAGCAGCCGCTGGTCAACCACCGGCTGCGCAAGGCGACGCTGGCCGGCGCGCGGGTGATGGCCATCGACGCGCTCGAGCGCGATGCGAATCTGCACATCGAGCCGCGTATCGTCGTCGGCCCGACGGGGACCGCGGCGCGCCTGGCGGCGGTGGCAGCCACGGCAGGCCACGGCGACGTTCCCGCCGCGCTGACCGAGGTGATGGCCTCGGCGGAGCCGGGCGATGCGGAGCGCGAGGTGGCGGCGGCGCTCGCCGAGGCCGAGGACGCGCTGATCCTGCTCGGCTCCGGAGCGCTTCATCATCCCGACGGCTCGGTGCTCGCGGCCCTCGCGGCGCTCCTCGCCGAGCGTACGGGCGCGCGGATCGGCGTGCTCGAGGATGGCGCAAACGCCGCCGGAGCCTGGATCGCCGGCGCGGTGCCTCACCGCGGGCCGGGCGGCGTCGCCCTCGGCGAGCCGGGCCTCGACGCGGGGGCGATGCTCGCCGGGGGCCTAGGGGCCTTCGTGCTCCTCGGCGTCGAGCCCGAGCACGACTGCGCTGATTCGGCCCGTGCCCTCACCGCGCTCGGCGCCGCGGAGTTCGTGGTTAGCCTCGGCGCCTTCTCGACCTCCCACGCCGAGGCCTACGCGGACGCGATGCTGCCGATCGCGCCGTTTGCCGAGACGTCGGGAACGTTCGTGAACCTGGACGGGCGCTGGCAGTCCTTCGAAGGCGCGCTCGCTCCACCGGGCGAGGCGCGACCGGCGTGGAAGGTTCTGCGCGTGCTCGGCAACGTCCTCGATCTCGAGGGGTTCGAGCAGCTCGACTCGAACCAGGTGCTGGCCGAGGTGCGGGCGGCGGCGGGCGACCTCGAAGCCGGTGTGCTCACCGCCGGGGTCGCGACGGAGGGTCCGCGCGCCGCGAACGGGGTGATCTGGCGGCTTGGCGAGGTGCCTCCCTATGCGTGCGACGCCCTGGTGCGCAGGGCGAAGGCGCTGCAGGAGACCGCCGACGGTCGGGACGTCGCGTTGCGCCTGGGCACCGCGCTCGCAGGCGAGCTCGGGCTCTCGAGCGGTGACCGCGCCCGCGTGCGCCAGGGCGCCGGGGAGGCGGTGGTCGCGGTCGAGGTCGACGGGCGCGTCGCCCCCGGCTGCGTGCGGCTGCCGGTGGCGACGGCAGCGGTCGTCGGGCTCGGGCCGGCCTACGGCGAGATCGTGGTCGAGCGGGTCGAGCGCTGACTCGGCCGACACCGGCCGCGCTCCGCGCGACGGCCGGTCATTCGGGGGGCGCCACGGGCGCCGGGACTGAGGACGGATAGGCTCAGGTGATCGACTCCATCATCGTGCTCGCGTGGACCGTGGCGAAGATCGTGATGATCCTCGTCCCATTGCTCCTGGCCGTCGCCTACTACACCTACGCCGAGCGCAAGATCATCGGCTATATCCAGGTGCGCATGGGCCCGAACCGGGTCGGACCCGGTGGCTGGCTGCAGCCCATCGCCGACGCGCTCAAGCTCATGTTCAAGGAGATCGTGATCCCGGCCGGGGCGAACAGGTTCCTGTTCGTGCTGGCGCCGATCCTCTCCCTCGGGGCGGCGCTCGCGGCCTGGGCCGTGGTGCCCTTCGCCGACTCTCTCGTGCTCGCGGACATCAACGCCGGTCTGCTCTACGTGCTGGCGATGACCTCGATGGGCGTGTACGGCGTGATCATCGCGGGCTGGGCGTCCAACTCCAAGTACGCACTCCTCGGTGCGATGCGCTCGGCGGCGCAGATCGTCGCCTACGAGATCGCCATGGGCTTCGCCCTGGTGGTCGTGCTGATGGCGGCGGGGAGCCTGAACCTGCGCGAGATCGTGCTGGCGCAGCAGGGCGGCGTCGCGCACTGGTTCTGGTTGCCGCTCCTGCCGATGTTCCTGGTCTACCTGATCGCGGGCGTCGCGGAGACGAACCGCGCGCCCTTCGACGTCGCCGAGGGTGAGTCCGAGATCGTCGCCGGGTTCCACGTCGAGTACTCGGGAATGCCGTTCTCGGTGTTCTTCATGGCCGAGTACGCGAACATGATCCTCATCTGCGTGCTCACCACGCTGATGTTCCTCGGTGGCTGGCTGTCGCCGCTCGAAGGCATACTGCCGGATCGCTTCGTCGAGGCCGGATTCCCGTGGGGCCACGGCTTCCACTGGTTCCTCCTCAAGGTCATGCTGTTCATGTTCCTGTACCTGTGGCTGCGGGCCACCTTCCCACGCTACCGCTACGACCAGATCATGCGGCTCGGCTGGAAGGTGTTCATCCCGCTCACGATCGTGTGGATCGTGGTCGTCGGGGTGGCGATCCTCGCCGGCATGCCGCCGTGGTTCGACGGCTGAGCGAGGAATCCGTCATGGACAAGGTCGGCCAGTACCTGCGCAGCCTGCTCCTGCTCGAGCTGATGCGCGGTCTCGCGCTCACGATCAGCTACCTCTTCGCGCCGAAGTTCACGGTCCGCTATCCGGAGGAGCGCACGCCCCAGTCGCCGAGATTCCGCGGCCTGCACGCGCTGCGTCGGTACCCGAACGGGGAGGAGCGGTGCATCGCGTGCAAGCTGTGCGAGGCGGTGTGCCCGGCGCTCGCGATCACGATCGAATCGGCTCCGCGGACCGATGGCACCCGCCGGACCACCCGCTACGACATCGACCTCATGAAGTGCATCTTCTGCGGCTTCTGCGAGGAGTCGTGCCCCGTCGACTCGATCGTCGAGACGCGCGTCTTCGAGTACCACGGTGAGAAGCGCGGCGACCTGCTCATGACCAAGGACAAGCTGCTGGCGATCGGCGACCGCATGGAGGCGCAGATCGCCCGTGACCGCGCCGAGGACAGCCTGTACCGCTGAGAGCGGGACGCGCGGCACGCGAGACGAACATGATTCTCAAGCTCCTGTTCTACCTATTCGCACTGATCCTGGTCTTCGCGGCGGTGCGCGTGGTCACCGCTCGCAACCCGGTCCACGCGGCGCTGTTCCTGGTGCTCGCGTTCTTCACGACCGCCTGCATGTGGGTGCTCCTCGAGACCGAGTTCCTGGCGATCGTGCTGGTGCTGGTCTACGTCGGCGCGGTCATGGTTCTGTTCCTGTTCGTGGTGATGATGCTCGACATCAACCTCGCGCCGCTCCGGGAGGGATTCATCCGCTACCTTCCCGTGGGCGTCCTGGTGGCGCTGCTCGTCGTGGGCCAGCTCGTGGCGCTTCTCGGCGCCGGTCAGTTCGCGACCCCCGAGGGGGGTGTCGGCGCCCCCAAGCCGGCTGATTTCAGCAATACGGAGGAGCTCGGGGCGGTCCTGTATACCGTGTACGTCTACCCCTTCGAGCTCGCGGCCGCGATCCTGCTGGTGGCAATCGTCGCGGCGATCGCGCTCACCATGCGCAGGCGCCCGGGCGTGAAGAGCCAGGATCCGACCGAGCAGGTACGAGTGCGGCGCGACGATCGCGTGCGGCTCGTCCAGATGCCGCCCGAGCCGAAGCAGTAGGGATGTCGAGCACATGTTGACGCTTTACGACTATCTGGTGGTTGGAGCGATCCTCTTCTGCCTGAGCATTGCGGGGATCTTTCTCAACCGCAAGAACGTGATCATCCTGCTGATGGCCATCGAGCTGATGCTCCTCGCGGTGAACATGAACTTCGTCGCCTTCTCGCACTTCCTCGGCGATCTCGGAGGTCAGGTCTTCGTATTCTTCATCCTGACGGTCGCCGCGGCCGAAGCGGCTATCGGGCTCGCGATCCTGGTCGTCCTGTTCCGAAACCGTCAGACGATCAACGTAACCGACCTGAACACCATGAAGGGCTGAGCGAGATGTCCGACCTCTACCTCTGGATCGTGCTCGCGCCCCTCATCGGCGCGATCGTGGCCGGTCTGTTCGGGAAGGTCGTCGGCCGCCGCGGTGCCCACCTGGTCACGATCGCCGGCGTCGGCGTCTCCACGCTGCTCTCCTGGTTCGTCTTCGAGCATCACGTCCTCGAGGCCGCACCGGCCTTCGACGGCACGCTGTACGTGTGGGGGCAGGTCGGCGAGCTCAAGCTGGAGATCGGTTTTCTCGTCGACCGCCTGAGTGCGACGATGGCGCTCGTGGTCACCTTCGTGTCGCTCATGGTGCACGTCTACACCATCGGGTACATGCACGAGGATCCGGGATACCAGCGTTTCTTCAGCTACATCTCGCTGTTCACCTTTGCGATGCTGATGCTGGTGATGTCGAACAACTTCCTCCAGCTGTTCTTCGGCTGGGAGGCGGTCGGCGTCGTCTCCTACCTGCTGATCGGCTTCTGGTACACGCGCGAGAGCGCCATCTACGCGAACCTGAAGGCGTTCCTGGTCAATCGCGTCGGGGACTTCGGCTTCCTGCTCGGGATCGGCGGGGTATTGCTATACGCGGACAGCCTGCACTATGCCAGCGTCTTCCGCGAGGCCCCGGAGCTGGTCGGCGTCACGATGAACATCTGGGGTGACGCCGAGTGGGAGGTGCTCTCGGTCATCTGCATCCTCCTGTTCATCGGGGCCATGGGCAAGTCCGCCCAGTTCCCGTTGCACGTGTGGCTGCCGGACTCGATGGAAGGGCCTACGCCCATCTCGGCTCTCATCCACGCGGCGACGATGGTCACCGCCGGCATCTTCATGGTCGCTCGGATGTCCCCGCTCTTCGAGCTCTCCGAGACGGCGCTGACCGTGGTCCTCGTCATCGGCGCCGTCACTGCTTTCTTCATGGGCCTGCTCGGCATCGTCCAGAACGACATCAAGCGGGTCGTGGCCTACTCGACGCTGTCGCAGCTCGGGTACATGACGGTCGCCCTCGGGGTGTCGGCGTACTCGGTCGCGATCTTCCACCTGGTGACGCACGCCTTCTTCAAGGCCCTGCTGTTCCTTGCGGCCGGCTCGGTCATCATCGCGATGCACCACGAGCAGGACATCCGCAAGATGGGCGGTGTTCGCAAGTACATGCCGATTACCTACTGGACCGCGCTGATCGGGTCGCTTGCCCTGATCGGTTTCCCGGGGAGCGCGGGATTCTTCTCGAAGGACCTGCTCATCGAGGCGATTCACGAGTCGCACTGGGAGGGGCAGGGCGCTATCTACTGGGTCGCGTACCTCAGCGTGTTGCTCGGCGTGTTTGTAACCGCGCTGTACTCGTTCCGCATGTTCTTCCTCGTGTTCCACGGAGAGGAGCGCATGGATGCGGAGACGAAATCGCACATGCATGAGACGCCTGCGGTTGTGACCGTGCCACTGATCATGCTGGCAATACCTTCCCTGATCATCGGCTGGTTCACTGTTGAGCCTGTGCTGTTCGGTGGCTACTTCGGTGAGGCTATCGAGGTCACCGCGCGCCACGACGTGCTCGGCCGCATGGCGGGCGAATGGCATGGCAGCTTCGGTCTCGTAACGCACGCCCTCCAGACGCCGATCTTCTGGCTGGCCGCGGCCGGTGTATTCACGGCCTGGTACCTGTACCTGAAGCGCCCGGATATTCCGGAGACGATCCAGCAGAAGGTGTCGGGGCTCTACAACCTGCTTGATCGCAAGTACTACTTCGACGATCTGTATATCAAGGGCTTTGCCGCCGCGGGCCGCAACATTGGCAATTTCCTGTGGCGGAAGGGCGATGAGCTCATCATCGACGGTTTGCTGGTAAACGGGACGGCGCGAGCAGTCGGCTGGATGGCGGGTTACATGCGCCACATCCAGACCGGTTACCTGTACACCTACGCGTTCGCCATGATCATCGGCATGACAATGCTGCTCGGCTGGCTGATCTGGGTGAGGTAAGACAGTGCTCACGAACTACTTACTGAGTTTCCTCATCTGGTTCCCGATCGCCGGCGGCGTCGCGTTGCTCGCGATCGGCGACGGTGACGACGTGAGGTCGCCGCAGGCTCGCCTCATGCGCATAACGGCGCTTGCGTTCTCGGTGCTGACCTTCCTCGCCAGCGTCGGACTTTATCTTGGGTTCGACAATGCCGAGCGCGGCATGCAGTTCATCGAGCGCATTCCCTGGGTCGAGACGTTTAATGTCTGGTACTACCTTGGTGTCGACGGCATTTCTGCGCCGCTGATCCTGCTGACGACTTTCATTGCGCCGCTAGTCGTCGTCGCCGGCTGGGACATGATCAAGGTTCGGGCCGCGCAGTACTTTGCCGCGTTCCTGATTCTCGAAGGCCTGATGATCGGCGTGTTCTGTGCACTCGACGGCCTGCTGTTCTATGTCTTCTGGGAAGCCATGCTGATCCCGATGTTCCTGATCATCGGTGTCTGGGGCGGCGAGCGGCGCATTTACGCAACGCTCAAGTTCTTCCTGTACACGTTCCTCGGTTCGGTGCTGATGCTGGTGGCGTTTATCTGGCTGTACCTGCAGGCAGATACCTTCGACCTGTTCGCGTTCATGAACCTGCCGATCGATATGACGGCGCAGAAGCTGATCTTTCTGGCGTTCCTGATCGCGTTCGCGGTCAAGGTGCCGATGTGGCCGGTCCACACCTGGTTGCCGGATGCGCACGTTGAAGCACCGACAGGCGGCTCCGTGATTCTGGCGGCCATCATGCTGAAGATGGGCGGCTACGGTTTCATTCGCCTGTCACTGCCTATCGTTCCGGATGGAAGCGAGTACTTCTCGGGCATGATGATCGCGTTGTCCCTGATCGCGGTCGTGTACGTCGGCTTTGTTGCGCTGATGCAAAAAGACATGAAGAAGCTGATTGCGTATTCATCGATCGCGCACATGGGCTTCGCAACCCTCGGCATGTTCCTGATGTGGTGGATTGTCGCCGATACGGGGGCGGGCCTCGGCATGAGCGGCGCCATGGTGCAGATGATCTCGCACGGCTTGATCTCCGGCGCCATGTTCCTCTGCGTCGGCGTGCTCTATGACCGCGTGCACAGTCGCCAGATCGCCGACTACGGCGGTGTGGCCAACACGATGCCCGTATTTGCCGCGTTCATGGTCTTGTTTGCCATGGCCAACGCGGGCTTACCCGGCACCTCCGGTTTCGTGGGCGAGTTCATGGTGATCATCGCGAGCTTCAAAGCGAACTTCTGGTTTGCGTTCCTCGCGGCGACCACGCTCGTGCTTGGCGCTGCCTACACACT
>CAJIAT010000300.1_pt1 | contig 11298 bp, 10 predicted proteins | sample 9199161 | NCBI WGS metagenome assembly CAJIAT01 (sample SAMEA7708281, study PRJEB35096) | sediment metagenome | biome: marine neritic benthic zone biome [ENVO:01000025]; feature: sediment [ENVO:00002007]; material: shallow marine sediment [ENVO:03000034] sea grass bed [ENVO_01000059] ... | reverse complement strand
GCGGATCGCCTCGGCGAGGATCGCTCCCGCCTCGGGCACGGCGGCCTCGGCCGCGCGGTTCATGCTCACCTCGAAGGCGTCGACGTAGCTGCCCTGACCGAAGGTGCGCAGCGTCGAGCCGACGCCGGCGAGCTTGTCCGGGAGCGGGATGCGAACCGCCTGGTTGCCGAGGAAGCCGTCGGCGCGTCCGAGGGATGACACCGCGCTCTCGGCCCCCTTGGCGAGCGCCTCCTTGAGCCCGGCGACGATCTCGTCGGTGGCGAGCGAGGTCGCAGAGGAGGAGCCCGCACCCGAGCCGAAGCGCTCGAGGAGCCCGCCGAGGCTGGACTGGGCGCCGGCGAGCGCAGGCCACGCGAGGACGGCGACGAGGCAAGCGCTGCGCAGCTGGCTCATGCGGGACTCCGGCCGGGGGGGAGAACGGAGCCTAACCCATGCCCAGGCGCCCTCGCCACGGGCGGCGCATGGGTGGACTACAGTGACGCGGAGGGCCCGTGGCGCGCGCCGCGGCCCGTGCGCGGGAGCGGCGCTTGGCGCGGATCCGCAAGGTCGACACGCGTCTCCAGGGCAGCGCGCACGGTGTGGGCGCGATGCTCTTCGGCGCGCCGTTCCTCGCCATCGGCGGCTACTTCGCACTCGCAGGCTTCGGCGCGATCCCGATGCCCCCGGGGGCGAACGCCCCGGGCTGGGTCATCGGCCTCGTCGGGCTCGCCTTCGCCGGTGCCGGCGTCGTGGTCTCGGGGATGGGCCTGCGCGGGGCGCTGCGCCGCGCGCGGTTGCGGCTCAGGGCGCGCGACCGGGACGAAGAGCCGTGGTGGGGCGACTATCCCTGGAACCCGCGCGGCATGAGGGATCGGCCCTGGGCCCGGGCGAGCGCCGCCGGCTCGGCGTTCGTGTTCCTCCTGGTCTTCCTCGCGCCGTTCAACTGGTGGGCCTTCCTGTCCGGCGGCGGCGACTGGCTCCTGTACGGGATCGTCGGCCTGTTCGATCTCGTCGCGCTCGTCGCCGGCGCGGTGCTCGTGCACCGGCTGCTCGCCGCAGCGCGTTTCGGGACCAGCCAGCTCGCGTTCAGGCGTTTCCCCTTCTTTCCGGGCGAGCGCCTGGAGGCCGCACTGTCGCCGAACCGCTTCGAGAGCCAGCAGGTGACGCTGCGCTTCGTCGAGGAGCGCTACGTGACGACCGGCTCGGGCAAGGACCGCTCGACGCGGCACGAGAGCCGCGAGCTCTGGCGCGAGACCCGGGAGCTCTCCGCGCCCGGCGCCGACGAGCTCCCGATCGCGTTCGATCTCCCCGACGACCCCGAGCGCATCACCGAGCTCACCGCGAATCCGTCGGTGCGCTACTACGAGCTGGTGGTGGAGGTCGATCGGCCGGGGGTCGACTTCCGAACCACCTTCCCGCTGCCGGTCTACGAGCGGCCGTTCGGCTACCGCGCGCCGGACCGACCGGCGCTCGCTGCGCTTCGCCCCGGCGGGGCCGGGCGCCTCGCCGTGCTCGTGCTGATCGCCGGGCTCGTGCTCGGCGGGGCCGGCTACGCCCTCGTTCAGAGCCAGGCGCTGAGATGGGCGCATGTGCGGCTCGCGCTCGAGACGGTGCCCGAGCTGTCGCCGGCAGGGATGCAGGTCGTGCTCGACGATGGCGGCGCCGTCTGGCTGCTCACCAAGTACGACCTGCTGCGCGTGGCAGGCGACGATCCCACGGATGTGCAGCGCCTCGTCGGCCCGGGCGGCCCGGTGCGCGCGCCGGCCTCGTTCGCCACCGTGCATCCGCAGGGACCGGGCCGCGCGTGGATCGGCGGCTGGCACGGCGAGCTCTGGCACCTCGCCGACGGCGAGCTCGCCGTCGTCGCCGGGCGCGAGGGTCCGCTGCGCGGGCGCGTCTTCGCCATCGTCCGCCATCGAGGCGCGATCTACGTGGGCGCCGACCGCCTGTTTCGCACGAGCGGTCTCGAGACGCCGGCGCCGGTCGACGGCCTCCCGGCGGGAAAGGTCCGAGCCCTGCACACGGACGGGACCACCCTCTACGCGGGCGTCGGCCGCAGGCTCTGGCGCCTCGGTCCAGCTGGCCACTGGGAACCGCTCTGGGAGGCGTCCGCAGCCGAGCGCGAGATCACCGTCATCACCGCGGGCGCAGGCCCAGAGCTCCTCGTCGGCACCCGCGATGCGCTGCAGGCCGTCGATCCGGCAACGGGCGACGCGCGGCGCCTGCTCGGCGGCGTCGCCGTCGAGGCCATCGCCCGCGACGGAGCGCGGCTCTGGGTCGCCGCCTGGAAGGGCGGGATCGTCGAGGGCGACGCAGAGCGCTGGCGGGGCCTCACCGTGCGCGAGGGCCTGCCGGACGACGACGCGACCGGCATCGCTCGCGACGGCGCGGGTGGTCTGTGGATCACCCTCTACGGTGCAGGGGCCGTGCACGCCGAGGCCGACGCGCTGCGCGCGCTCCTCGTGCCACGATGAGCCAGCACGCTCAGCGCTCGAGCAGCCGCGGCATCAGCTCCACGAGATTGCACGGGCGGGTGCGGTAGTCGAGCTGCTCGACGATCAGCCGATCCCAGGCGGTGCGGCACGCGCCCGAGGATCCGGGCAGGCAGAAGACGTAGGTCGCGTTGGCGACGCCGGCCAGCGCGCGCGACTGGAGCGTCGAGGTCCCGATCTCCTCGAAGGAGATCATCCGGAACACCTCGCCGAAGCCGGGGATCTCCTTGTCCAGGAGCGGCGCGACCGCCTCCGGCGTGCCGTCGCGGCCGGTGACGCCGGTGCCGCCGGTGGTGAGCACCACGTTCACTTCCGGGTCGGCGATCCAGCCCGAGACCACCGCGCGGATCCGGTACACGTCGTCGGGCACGACGCGGCGCCCGGCGAGGCGATGACCGGCGCCCTCCAGGCGCTCGATGAGCAGCGCGCCGGACCTGTCCGTGCTCTCGTCGCGGGTGTCGGAGGCGGTCATCACCGCGATGGTGAGGGGGATGAACTCTCGGGTAGTGCTCAACGTGTCGCTCCGCTCGGTGTCGTTCGGATCATGGATGCCCGGGCGCCGCGATCAGACCAGGCCGAGGAAGGGCTGCACGTCGACCTCGGCGCCGGGCTCGACCGAGTCCGCCTCGGCGGGCAGGACGATGAAGCAGTTGGCGTCGCTCATCGTGTGCAGCAGCCCGGAGCCGGTCGAGCCCGTGTGACGCACCGTGTCGCCGCCTTCCGGGCTGCGCTCGAGCACGGCCCGGTAGTACTCGACACGGCCGGGCTTCTTGCGCAGCCGGCTCGCGCAGCGCACCCGCACCGTGGTCGGTGTCCAGGGCGCGCGCTCACCGGCGAGCTGGCGCAGCGCCGGCTGGACGAACTGGTAGAAGGTCACCATCACTGCGACCGGGTTTCCGGGCAGGCCGAAGAACGCCGCGTCGCCGATGCGCCCGAAGGCGAGGGGGCGTCCCGGGCGGATGGCGATGCGCCAGAAGCCGACCTCGCCCAGCGCCCCTAGCGCCGCGCTCACGTGGTCGGCCTCGCCGGCGGAGGCGCCACCCGAGGTGAGCACGAGATCCGCCTCGGCCGCGGCGCGCTCGAGGGCCGCGTAGGTCGCCGCGCGCTCGTCGCGCACGACGCCGAGGTCGATGGTCTCGACGCCGAGGCGCTCGAGCATCGCGCCGATGATGTAGCGGTTGCTGTCGTAGACCCGCCCCGGCGCGTAGGGCTCGCCGGCCGAGAGCAGCTCGTCGCCGGTGGAGAAGGTCGCGACCCGGGGCCGGCGCACCACGTCGACCTCGCCGAGGCCGAGAGAGGCGAGGAGCCCGAGCTCCGCGGGGAGCAGCCGGGTCCCGGACTCGAGGACCTGCGAGCCGGCGAGGAGATCCTCGCCCGCCTGGCGCACGTTCTGCCCTGCGCGGTGTCCGGTGCCGACGCGGATCGCGTCGCCCTCGACGCCCGCGTCCTCGAGCATCACCACCGTGTCGGTGCCGGCGGGCATCATCGCGCCGGTCATGATCCGCACCGCGTCGCCGGTCGTCGCCACGCCCTCGAAGGGGCGCCCGGCCCAGGAGGTGCCGGCGACCGTGAAGGTGCGAGTCCCCGACGCCGGGAGCGCCGCGCCGGCGAGCGCATAGCCGTCGACGGCGGAATTCGTGTGTCCGGGCACGTCCCGGGGGGCGTGGACCGGCGCGGCGAGGACGCGCGCGAGACCCGCGCCGAGGGCGACGCGCTCGGAGTCGGCGATCGGCTCGAGCCCCTCCTCGATGCGATGCACGGCCTCGACGACCGGCAGCAGCTCGGGCGCCGTCGCCTCGCAGACGGCGTTCGCGCCGCGGGCGCTCGACTCCTCGCGACTCACGCCGCGCTGCCCCGGGCACGGGCGCCGCGCTCTGCGGCCCAGGCGATGACGAAGGCGGCCACCGCGGGAACGTCGTTGAGGTCGAGGACCGGCAGCGGGCACTCGACGGTGAGGGGCGCATCGCTCGCCACGGCGATGATCGCCGGGTCGCGGGCGAACAGCGCCGGGCGCCGCAGGCTCGGGCGGTGGAGCTCGATCTTGGCGAAGCGCTCGCGCTTGAAGCCCTCGACCAGGACGAGGTCGAGGGGACGCTGGTCGAGGCGCGCGAGCAGCCCGTCGAGGGTCGGCTCGCGGGCCTGGTCGCGCTCGACCATCAGCGCCCAGCGCCGGCGCGAGGCGATGAGCACCTGCGGCGCGCCCGCCCGGCGCAGCACGTAGCTGTCCTTGCCGGGCTCGTCCACCTCGAAGCTGTGGTGGGCGTGCTTGACGACGCCGAGCCTGAGCCCCGCCTCGCGCACCAGCGGCACGACCGCGCGCAGCAGCGTGGTCTTGCCGGTTCCGCTGTAGGCGGCGAAGCCGAGCACCGGGACCCGGGCGTTCGTGAGCATCAGGCGGCCCCGACGCCGGCGCCGGCGAGTCGCGCCTCGAGCGCCGCTCGCTCCTCGGGCGTGTTGACGTTGACGAACATCTCGCACGCGTCGTGGAAGTCGACCTCGGCGGTGCGGTGCCGTGCGAACCACCGATCGATCTTCGCCTCGCCCGCTCCGAGGTACGCGGCGAGGCTCGGCGCGAGCGCGCGGGACACCAGGGCGAATACCGGCTGGAGCCGCTCGCCGTCGTGGGCGACGGCGATCTCCGCGTCCGCGTCCTGCGCGCTCGCGAGAAGGCGCGCCGCGAGCCGCGCATCGATGAGCGGCGAGTCGCACGGGGCGCTGAGCAGCCAGGGCGTGCGCGCGTGGACCATGGCGCTCGCGAGGCCCGCGAGAGGACCGGCGAACCCGCCGACGGTGTCGGCGACGACCTCGCAGCCGGTCGCCTCGGCGTAGGCGGCGGCGTTGCGGTTCGCGTTGACCAGCACCGCGGCGACCTGGGGGCGGAGGGTCGCGACCACCCGGGCGACCATCGGCTCGCCGGCGATCGTGACCAGACCCTTGTCCTGCCCGCCCATGCGGCGCGCCTTGCCGCCGGCGAGCACGACGGCGGTGACCGTCGCGCGCGCGCCTGTCGCGCCCGTCGGTGGATCGCTCGAGGGGTCCTTGCTCATCCGTCGAAGGGTACCACCCGCGGGGACGCCCGCGTGCCGGCCAGCTTGCGCGGTGCGCCCCGCCTGCGGCCCAATGCGCGCCGACGCGAGAGGACCACAGCCATGCCAGAGCAGCCCCCACCGGAGCAGGCCCCACCGGAGAAGCCCGTGCCCGACGGTCACGTCGTACCGGCCGACGGGCTCGAGCAGTTCTGCAAGGAGGTGCTGTGCGCCCTCGAGGTGCCGCCGGACGACGCGCAGATCATCGCCAGCTGCCTGGTCGAGGCGGATCTGCGCGACGTGCACTCCCACGGCGTCATCCGCCTGCCGGTCTACGCCGAGCGCCTCGCCGCCGGCGCCAACAACCCGAAGCCGCGGATCCGCGTCGTGCGCGAGACCCGCACGACCGCGGTGATCGACGGCGACAACGGCATGGGCCAGCTCGTCAGCGATCGCGCGATGCGGATCGCCATCGACAAGGCGGCCGACGGCGACTGCGTCTTCGTCTCGGTCTTCAACAGCAACCACAACGGAACCGAGGCCTACTTCGCCGAGATGGCCGCCCGCGCGGGGATGGTGGGGCTCGTGTTCAACATCGGTGGCATCAACCACATGGCGCCCTGGGGCGGCGCCGAGGCGATGCTCGGCAACAACCCCTTCGCGATCGCGATGCCCGGCGGGATCCACGAGCCGCCGGTGGTGCTCGACATGGCCTGCAGCGTGGCGGCCCGCGGCAAGGTGAACGTCGCGGCCAACCGCGGCGAGCCGATCCCCGAGGGCTGGTGCGCGGGGCCGGATGGACGCCCGACCACCGACCCCCACGAGGCGCTCGAGGGCTTCGTGCTCCCGGTCGGCGGGGCGAAGGGCTACGCGCTCACGACCCTCGTCGGCATGCTGAGCGCGCTACTCTCCGGCGCGGCGATAGGCTCGGAGGTGACGCATCTGTACGACGACATGGAGCGAGCGCAGAACGGCGGCCACCTGATGGGTGTGCTGCCCGTCGCCTCCTTCGTCGAGCCGCGCGAGTACCGCGAGCGCCTCGACCGCTTCGCCGGAGAGCTGCGCGGCGTGCGCCGGGCGCCGGGCGTCGAGCGCATCCACCTGCCCGGGGAGCGCGAGCGGCTCGCGATGGTCCATCGGCTCGAGCACGGGATTGCGCTCGACGACGGCACCATGGGCGATCTCGTCGCCCTCGGCGAGCGCCTCGGCGTCGAGCTCCCGGCAGTGGGGAGCCGCGGCGCCGAATCCCCGGGAGTGGGATGTCCGAGGGTCGGTTCGTCGGGCTGAGGTCGGACCGCGTGCTCAGGCGCGGGCGCGCTGGGCGCGGCGCGCGGGGATCGCGTCGAGCTCGATGCACTCGGCGCCGTTGTAGACGAGGAAGTGTCGGCCCTTGGCCCGGGCGATCATGATCATCCCGAGATCCTGGGCGAGCTCGAGGCCCATGTGGGTCACGCCGGAGCGCGAGAGCAGGGCGGGGATCCCCATCAGCGCCGTCTTCATGACGATCTCCGAGGTGAGCCGCCCGGTGGTGTAGAAGACCTTGTCGCCGCCGGACTCGCCGTCGAGCCACATCAGCCCCGAGATGGCGTCCGCCGCGTTGTGCCGGCCGACGTCCTCGATGAAGGTGATGATCTCGGTGTCGCGGCACAGCGCGCAGCCGTGGACGGCGCCGGCGCGGCGGTAGATCTCGTTGTGCGAGGCGATGACCTCGAGAAGGCCGTAGACGCCGGACTGGCGAAGCTGCATCTCGGGCAACCGCGCCTCGTAGAGCGCATCGAGGGTGCAGCTGAACACCGTGCCCTGGCCGCAGCCGGTGGTCACCGTGCGATGGGCCGTCTTCTCCTCGACCTCGTCGATGCCGCGGCCGTGGGTGGTGGTCACGGCGACCTGCTCGCGCTCCCAGTCGACCTCCACCGCGGCGATGTCCTCGATGCGCTCGATCATGCGCTGGTTGCGCAGATACCCGAGGGTGAGCGCCTCGGGGTAGGTGCCGAGGGTCATGAGGGTGACGATCTCGCGATCGTCGACCTTGATGGTCAGCGGGAACTCGCCGGCGACGTGCAGGTCGCGGTGCTCGCCGTACTCGTCCATCGCCTGCACGGCGTGGGTCGGGGCGAGCCCGGCCTGGGTCATGCGGGGCCGGTAGGTGCTCATCGCCGGCACGTCGATGTGCCGGAAGCAGGCTGTCGAAGAACGGAGCTCTCCAACGACCGCTAGCCGCCGGTGACGCTCATGTGGCGGATGATGACCGGCAGGCGGTTCAGATCGAAGTCGTGGCCCTTCGGCTTGATCGCCATCGACTCCACGACCGCCTCGCGCAGCCGCTCGTCGTCGCCCGGGTGGGCGCGCAGCACCGCGCGGAGATCCTTCGAGTGCTCCTGGCCGAGGCACAGCAGCAGCCGCCCCTGCACGGTGAGCCGGACCCGGTTGCACAGCTCGCAGAAATTGTGGCTGTGCGGAGAGATGAAGCCGACGCGGCTCGGCCCGTCGCCGACCCGGAAGTAGCGCGAGGGCCCGCCCGTGGACTCGGTGGTCGGCACCAGGCGATAGCGCGTCTCGATCTCGGCGCGGACCTCGTCGCTCGACATGTAGGCGGCCTTGCGGTCGTGCCCGCCCTGGAGATCGCCGAGGGGCATCTCCTCGATGAAGGACACGTCCATGCCGCGGTCGACCACGAAGTCGACGAGGTCGAGGATCTCGTCGTCGTTGTGGTTGCGCATGATCACCGAGTTGAGCTTGATGCGCTCGAAGCCGGCGGCGCGGGCCGCCTCGATGCCCGCGAGCACGACGTCGAGATCGCCGATCCGGGTGATCGCGCGGAAGCGATCGTGCTTCAGGCTGTCGAGGCTCACGTTGATGCGGCGCACGCCCGCGTCGCGGAGCTCGGGCGCCATGCGCGTGAGCTGCGAGCCGTTGGTGGTCAGCGTCAGCTCGCGCAGGCCGGGCAGCGCGCCGAGGGTGCGGAACAGCGAGAGCACGTTGCGCCGCACGAGCGGCTCGCCGCCGGTGATCCGGATCTTCTCGACGCCCAGATCGACGAAGGTCCGCCCGAGGGTCGCCAGCTCCTCGAGGGTCAGCACCTGGGCCCGCGGCAGGAACTGCATGTCCTCGCTCATGCAGTACACGCAGCGGAAGTCGCAGCGGTCCGTGACGGACATGCGCAGGTAGGTCACGTGCCGGCCGAAGCGGTCGACGAGGCGCGGGGCACCGGGGGCTTCGCGGAAGCTCATCCTCCAGACTGTACCTGCCGCCTCGGGGGAGCGACAAGCGGCCCCGGCGCGCCTGCCCGCAGGGACGGAGTGCGGCCGCGAGCGGCCGCGCGGGCCATAATCTGCGCCGGCGAGGGTGCTGGAGGAGAGGCCCGTGGCCCGGGCGGACATCGAGCGCTGGGACCGGAAGTACGCCGCTGGCGACGTGCACAGTTCGGCGGAGCCGGACGCGTGGCTCGCCGAGATCGCGCCGCGCCTCGGCCCGGCCCGCCCGCGTGCCCTCGCCGTCGACGTCGCCTGCGGCGCCGGAGCCAATGCGATCTTCCTCGCGCGCCGCGGCTTCGACGTCATCGGTCTCGACGGGAGCCTCACGGGGCTGCGCCGTGCCCGGGCCGGCGCGAGGCGCGCCGGCACCGAGCTGGGCCTGGCGGCGCTGGATCTCGACGCCTGGGCGCCGCCGGCGGGCCGTTTCGCCCTGATCACCGTCTTCCGCTTCCTGAACCGAGCGCTGTACCGCCGCCTCGCCGGCGCGCTCGAGCCGGGCGGGCTGATCGCCTGCCGCACCTTCAACCTCGGGCGGCTGGCCGGCGTGCCGGGGTTCAACCCGCACTACCTCCTCGCCCCGGGCGAGCTCGCTGCGCTCTTCGCGGGGCTGGAGGTGCTGGAGATCGAAGACGGGGAGGGCGACGACGACACCAGCCGGCTCCTCGCGCGACGCCCCGGGGGCGGCTCGTGAGCCCCGGGATCGCCGTGCGCGAGATGCGCGAGGAAGACGCGGAGGCGGTCGTCGCCATCTACGCCGAGGGGATCGCCACCGGCCACTCGACCTTCGAGTCGTCCCCCGGGGACTGGGCGTCCTGGTGCGCCGGGCACCTCGAGCGCTGCCGGCTGGTGGCCGAGCGCGACGGGGAGGTCCTCGGCTGGGCCGGGCTGTCGGCGGCCTCGGGCCGCTGCGTCTACGCCGGCGTCGCCGAGGTCAGCGTCTACGTCGGCGCGGCGGCCCGGGGGCAGGGGGTCGGAGGCCGGCTCCTCGCGGCCCTCGTCGAGGCCTCCGAGGCCGCCGGGATCTGGACCCTGGAGGCGGGCATCTTCCCGGAGAATGCTGGCAGCCTCGCCGTGCACCGGCGCGTGGGATTCGAGGTGCTCGGCACGCGCCGGGCCCTCGGGCGGATGAGCCACGGGCCCCTCGCCGGCCGCTGGCGCGACGTGGTCGTGCTGGAGCGGCGCAGCACCGTGGTCGGGGTCGACTGAAGAGGCGAACCCGCCGACGTGGGCCAGGCGAGCTCGCACGCGCTCCCGCCACCGCTCCTGCGCGGCCGGCCGGAGCAGGTCGTCCGGGTCGCGAGAGGCCGGTGGCGACGGTCGTGAGCCGCTCGGCCGGCTCGCGACACGCCGTCGACACGTCCCTGTGGGCTCTCGGGCGCAGCATCCCTGCCGCGCAACGGTCGCGAGCCGGCCGAGCGGCTCACGACCTCGAGCGTGTTCGACGGGTCCTCGGGCCCGCCTCCTCGACCCTCGCGACTCAGGCGAAGGCGGAGATCCCCGTCTGGGCGCGGCCGAGGATCAGGGCGTGCACGTCGTGGGTGCCCTCGTAGGTGTTCACCGCCTCGAGGTTCAGCACGTGGCGGATCACGTGATACTCGTCGGCCACGCCGTTGCCCCCGTGCATGTCCCGCGCGACGCGGGCGATGTCCAGGGCCTTGCCGCAGTTGTTGCGCTTGAGCATCGACACCGCCTCGTGGTTCGCGGCGCCCTCGTCGAAGAGCCGGCCGAGGCGCAGCGCGGCGTTGAGTCCGAGTGAGATCTCGGTCTGCATGTCCGCGAGCTTCTTCTGCACGAGCTGCGTCGCCGCGAGCGGGCGCCCGAACTGCTTGCGCTCGAGGGTGTAGTCGCGGGCGGCCTGCCAGCAGAACTCGGCGGCGCCCATCGAGCCCCAGGCGATGCCGTAGCGTGCCCGGGTGAGGCAGCCGAAGGGCCCCTTGAGACCCGTCGCGTTCGGCAGCTCGTTCTCCGCCGGGACGAGGACGTCGTCCATCGCGATCTGGCCGGTGATCGACGCGCGCAGCGAGAACTTGCCCTCGATCTTCGGCGCGCTGAGTCCCTTCATGCCCTTCTCGAGCACGTAGCCGCGAACCTGCCCCTCGTCGTTCTTCGCCCAGACCACGAACACGTCGGCGACCGGCGAGTTGCTGATCCAGGTCTTGGTGCCGCTCAGCACGAAGCCGCCGTCGACGGCGCGGGCGCGACTCCTCATGCCCCCCGGATCGGAGCCCGCGTCCGGCTCGGTGAGGCCGAAGCAGCCGATGAGCTCTCCGCGGGCGAGACCCGGGAGGAAGCGCTGGCGCTGGGCCTCCGTGCCATAGGCGAAGATGGGGTGCATCACCAGACTCGACTGCACGCTCATCGCCGATCGGTAGCCGCTGTCGACGCGCTCGATCTCGCGGGCCACGAGCCCGTAGCAGACGTAGTTCACCCCCGCGCAGCCGTAGCCCTCGATCGTCGGCCCGAGGAGCCCGAGCTCACCCATCTCGCGCATGATCTCCGGGTCGAAGCGCTCGTGGCGATGGGCCTCGAGCACCCGGGGCATGAGTC
>CAJIAT010000424.1_pt1 | contig 11311 bp, 9 predicted proteins | sample 9199161 | NCBI WGS metagenome assembly CAJIAT01 (sample SAMEA7708281, study PRJEB35096) | sediment metagenome | biome: marine neritic benthic zone biome [ENVO:01000025]; feature: sediment [ENVO:00002007]; material: shallow marine sediment [ENVO:03000034] sea grass bed [ENVO_01000059] ... | reverse complement strand
CGCGACAACACCATGATGCTCTTCTCCGACGCGAAGAAGATGGTCGAGGAGATCGTCAAGTCCCTCTGAGGGTGGATGGGGACATGACCTGAACGGGGACACCTGAACGGGGACATGTTCCTTTTCGCTCCGATGAGCGAAAAGGAACATGTCCCCGTTCAGGTGTCCCCGTTCAGGTCTACCGGCCCGGTACGGTGGTGTCCCGCATCCTCTGCGGGACACCACACCAGGCTCCTCCGCTAGAGGATGTAGCCGCGCTCGTCGTGGAGGCTGAGGTCGAGGCCTTCCTCCTCCTGATCGGCATCCACGCGCAGCCCGATCGTCGCGTCCAGGATCTTCAGGACGATGAAGCTGACGATTCCGGTGTAGACGATGGTGGCGCCGACGCCGACCGCCTGCGCGATCACCTGCGAGGCGATGCCCTCGTGGCCGTCCCCGAAGCCCGCGCCGCCGAGGGCGGGAGCGCAGAACACGCCGGTGAGGATCGCACCGACGATTCCGCCGATGCCGTGGATCCCCCACACGTCGAGGGAGTCGTCGTAGCCGAGCGCGCGCTTGACGATCGTCGAGAAGACGAAGCAGACGACACCCGAGGCGAGGCCGATCGCGAGCGCCCCCATGGGGCCGACGGAGCCCGAGGCCGGGGTGATCGCCACGAGGCCCGCGACCGCTCCGGAGGCGATGCCGAGCACGCTCGGCTTGCCGTGGCGGATCCACTCGAGGAACATCCAGGCGAGCGCCGCGGCGGCCGTGGCGATCTGGGTGACCGCCATGGCCATGCCGGCGACACCGTCGGCGGCGAGCTCCGAGCCCGCGTTGAAGCCGAACCAGCCGACCCAGAGCATGCCCGCGCCGACGATGGTGTAGCCGAGGTTGTTCGGCGCCATCTGACGGGCCGGGTAGCCCGTGCGCGGGCCGAGCACGATCGCAGCCACGAGCCCGGCGATCCCGGCGTTGATGTGCACCACGGTGCCCCCGGCGAAGTCCAGGATCCCCCAGGCGCCGAGCCAGCCGCCGCCCCAGACCCAGTGGCACACCGGGGCGTAGACGATGGTCAGCCACACGCCCATGAAGATCAGCATCGCCGAGAACTTCATGCGCTCGGCGAAGGCGCCGACGATCAGCGCTGGAGTGATGATGGCGAACGTCATCTGGAAGGTCATGAAGACCGTCTCCGGGATCGTCCCCGAGAGGCTGTCGACGGTGACCCCGGCGAGGAACATCTTCCCGAGCCCGCCGGAGAACGCGCCCTCACCGTCGAAGGCGAGGCTGTAGCCCCAGAAGGCCCACAGGATGGTCATCAGCCCGGTGATGGCGAAGCACTGCATGAGCACCGAGAGGACATTCTTCGAGCGCACCATGCCGGCGTAGAAGAGGGAGAGGCCCGGGATGGTCATGAACAGGACCAGCGCGGTCGCCGTGAGCATCCAGGCGGTGTCGCCGGCGCTCAGCTCGTCGGCGAGGGCGCTGGCCGGTGTCAGGGCCGCGAGCGTCGCCGCGAGGAGGCCGGAGGTGCTGCGCAGTGGTTTCTTCTTCACGATAGGGTTCCTCACAGCGCCTCGCGGCCGCTCTCACCGGTGCGGATCCGGATGGCCTCGTCGAGGTCGCTGACGAAGATCTTGCCGTCGCCGATCTTCCCCGTGTTCGCCGAGGAGCGAATGGCCTCGATGACCCGCTCGACCTGCTCGACGTCGAGCGCGATCTCCAGCTTCAGCTTGGGCAGGAAGTCGACGGCGTACTCCGCGCCGCGGTAGATCTCCGTGTGGCCGCGCTGCCGGCCGAAGCCCTTGACCTCGGTCACCGTGATCCCCTGGACCCCGACGTCCGACAGCGCGCCGCGCACGTCGTCGAGCTTGAATGGCTTGATGATCGCCGTCACCAGTTTCATCTGTGTCTCCCGTTTCTCGCGGCCGCGCGCGTGGGGACCGGCGGCGAGCGCCACGCGGACCCGGCGGCCCCCGCTCCCCACAAGCAACCTGCGTGCCACGCCGGGACGGGCTCCCCCCGGGGTCCGGAGTCGGTGCACGTGCACCGAATCGGTGCGTGCACGCTCGCGGTGCGCACCGGCACGGTGCGCACCTGACGGCTGCCGGGTCGTCACGCCGGTGCGAGCGAGCCCGCGGGGTCCGAAGGGCCCCCGGGAGCTAGCCCGGATTCGTGAACTCGGTGCGATATCGGGGTTAAATGCACGGGGAGCTCAGCAGCCGGGGAGGCGCGATGGTCACCGCGATAGTCCTGATGAAGGTTCAGCGTGGCCGCGTGAACGCGGTCGCCGAGGCGCTCGCGGACCTGGCGGGTGTCTCCGAGGTGTACTCGGTGGCGGGCAGCTTCGATGCGGTCGCGGTGGTACGCGTGGCCCACAACGACGACCTCGCGCGTCTGGTGAACGATCACATGGTCGCCGTCGAAGGAATCGTGGACACGGAGACCATGCTCGCCTTCCGTTCCTACTCCCGACACGACCTGGAGAGCATGTTCGCGGTGGGCCAGTAGCACCGCCGACGGGGTGGTGCGTGCATGGGATGGTGCGGTGAGATCCGCGGTGGTCAGCTCGCTGTCGAGGCGCTCGCGATGGTGTTCGACCCCTCAGGCGTCGGCCGGGACCAGGCGCGCGGCCTCGGCAAGGGTGCCGGCGTCCGCGCCGGGGCGCGTCGCGTGCTCGGAGAGGTGGCGCCGCCAGGCGCGGGCGCCCGGAAGCCCCTGGTACAGGCCGATGACGTGCCGGGTGATCGCGTGCAGCCGGGTCCCGCGCGCGAGCTCGACCTCGACCTGCTCGATCAGCTGCTCGACGACTTCCCGGCGGGTCGGCGGCGCGGTCCGCGCGCCGAATATGCGCGCGTCGACCTCGGCGAGGAGGTAGGGGTTGCGATACGCCTCGCGGCCCACCATCACCCCGTCGAGACGCTCGAGGTGGCGGTGGACGTCCGCCAGGGTGGTGATGCCGCCGTTCAGGACGAGCTCGAGGGCCGGGAAGCTGCGCTTCAGCGCGAGCACCCGGTCGTAGCGCAGCGGGGGCACCTCGCGGTTCTCCTTCGGGCTGAGCCCGCTGAGCCAGGCCTTGCGCGCGTGGACGATGAACGTCTCGCACCCTGCGCCGGCGACCGTCTCGACGAAGTGCTCGAGATCCTCTGCGCCGTCGCGCGCGTCCACCCCGATGCGGCACTTCACGGTCACCGGGATCCGGACTGCAGCGCGCATCTCGGCGACGCACTCGGCCACCAGGGCGGGCTCGAGCATCAGGCAGGCGCCGAAGCGGCCGCGCCGCACCCGGTCGCTCGGGCAGCCCACGTTGATGTTCACCTCGTCGAAGCCGGCCTGCTCGGCGAAGCGGGCGCACTCGGCCATCGCACGAGGCTCGCTGCCGCCGATCTGCAGCGCCAGCGGGTGCTCGGCGTCGTGGTGGCCGAGAAACCCCTCGCGGTCCCCGTGGATCAACGCCCCGGTCGTCACCATCTCCGTGTATAGCAGGGCATGGCGCGAGATGAGCCGAAGGAAATAGCGGTCGTGCCGGTCCGTGCACGCCATCATCGGGGCCACGCAGAAGCGGCGATCGAGCCGGCGGGCGCGCGCGATCGGTGCATCAGACGCGCTGGGTGCGGGACTTGCCATCGGCTGCGCTGGCGGACTCGTCCGGACGGGTTCTAACCGGGAGGGCGATCGTACCAGCACGGGTCGGCGAGGTCCGCGGGGCGGCTACCAGCGCTCCTTGTCCCAGCGCTCCGGGTGGGCCCAGTGCCGGGCGTTGAGCCAGTCCGGCGTGCGCTTGTAGTGGTCGATGTCGAAGAGGTAGAGGACGTGCCCGCTGTCGAGGGGCTCGCCGGAGCGCACGAAGCCGAGAGCGCTCAGGCCCCGGGCCCGAGGCGAGCCCGGGTCGACGGCGTCGCTGGCGAGGGCGCAGACCCGCGTCGCGTGCAGATCGCGCAGCCTGCCGAGGATCTCCGGGGCGTCGATGCCGCTCACCACCGCCGCGTCGAAGCGCCCGAGGCGCCCGAGAGCCTCTCGCGCCGCGCGCTCACCGGTACCGAGGGTCAGGAGCTCGAGCCGACAGCCCGGGAACTCGGCCGCGTGGGCCCGCGCCGCGTCCGCAGCGAGCGCGCCGGCAGCGACCAGTGAGCCCGGCCGCCACGCGCCCAGGCGGGCGCGCAGCGCAGCGAGCGGCTCGGCGGATCGAGGCTGCAAGCGCGGACTCCGGGCGCCCTCGCCCGGTCCGGCCGCGGATGGAGCGGGGCGCTACGGCTCAGGTATACCGCAGCCCCGGGCGGTGGTCACCAGAGGCTCGATTCGAGCCATCTCCGCGCCTGGGACTGGTCCAGGCCCTGCATCCGCTCGAGCATCCGACGCTTGCGGTCGGTGTCGCGCTCCAGGTGTCGAGCAATCCAGACCACGCCGTTGTCGCGCGCAGCCCGAATTCGTTCGATAATAGTCTCGTTTTCCTCGATGCGGCGGTTGAGGGACTGCTCGTTCCAGTCGATGCGGTCGGTCACATAGAGGCGCTGGCCATACAGGTGCTCGGCCATTTGATACATGACGGTGATCCTCGAGCGCTGCCTCGACGTCCGCGTGTCCCAGGCGTGGCGCTTCTTGGTTCTGATAGTGCCTCCGTATGGTCCGCAATGTATCCAAGGCGGGCCGGGGCGTGGGTAAACTTTTGTAACGATTGGTAAAGGAGGGGAAATCGGCCCGGATCAGCTTTGCTTCCCTGATGTGACCGGGGTCACCGAAAATCCCAGGTCGTGCTGGTCAAATATTCCCAGAAGGTAAGTGCTTGTTGTGGCGAGTGAAGATGCCCATCATTGGGGCGCCCGGGAGCACGGACCCGCAGGTTCGAATCCTTAGCTTCTGACGGAACTGAGAGGTGGATATCAGGCATGAACGAGAACGTCGTGCATAACGGCGAGACGAGCAGGCATCGGGACGACAAGGAGGGTCTGAGCACCCTGGGCGGACGGCTCCGCCGTCGCCGAAAGGAACTCGGCTGGACGCAGGTTCATCTCGCGGAGACCGTCGGCACCTCGCAGGCGGTGATCCAGAAGATCGAGAACGGCAAGAGCCTAAGGCCCCGTATTCTCGAGGAAATCGCCGAGGCCCTGGGCGTGCGGCCCGCATGGCTGCAGTTCGGCGTCGAGGAGGTCGGAGGGCTGAACGAGGAGGCCATCGAGCTCGCCCGCGCCTGGGCGCGTCTCGACGAGCCCCACCGCTCGGCCATGAAGGAAGCCATCCTGAAGATCGGCGCCTCGGCCCTCTGAGCCCGTTTCACCGCCGGCCCCGACGTGCGGGGCCGGACGGTCCGGCCCGGACGGGATCGTCCGGGCCTTGACGGCTCCGCTCTCTTCCCCGGGGCTGGCCCTCCTGGTCACTACTCTTTCTTGTTTCCGAGACGTTGCCGCGAGAGCGCTCGCTCAGGCGAGCGTCTTCGAGGCGATCTCGAACACGTCCTTCGAGACCCGCGGTCCGGTGGCCAGCGCCTCCAGCTCGGCGCGCATCAGCGCCCCGCGGCCGGCGTCGAAGCGTCGCCAGCGGCTGAACGCCCCGAGGAGCCGGGCCGCGAGCTGCGGGTTGGCGCGGTCGAGCAGGGCCACCTGCTCGGCGAGGAATCGGTATCCCGTGCCGTCGGCCTCGTGGAAACGCAGCGGGTTGGCGTGGCAGAAGGCGCCGACCAGGGCCCGGACCCGGTTCGGGTTCCGCGACTCGTAGTGCGTATGACCCATCAGGCGCCGCACGTTCTCGAGCGTCCCGGGGAGCCGCGAGGTGGCCTGGATGGTGAACCACTTGTCCATCACCAGGACGTCGTCGCGCCAGCGCGCCTCGAAGCTCTCGAGAGCCTCCGCCCGCTCGGGGCCGTCGCTGTTGGCGAGGGCCCCGAGCGCCCCCAGCTCGTCGGTCATGTTGTCCGCTCCGCGCAGCTGCGCCAGGGCCTCGGCGCGCACGTCGGCCGCCTCGATCTCCATCAGGTAGCCGAGGCAGGTGTTGCGCAGCGCCCGGCGGCCCGCGGACTCCGGGTCGAAGGCGTAGGGGGCGTTACTGGCGAGCGCCGCGTAGGTCGCGCGCAGCTCGTCCTCGAGCGTCTCGGCGAGCCGGCGCCTGAGCGACCGGCGCACCCGGTGGATGGCCTCGACGTCGATGCGCTCCATGCCGTCGGCGAGGTAGGACTCCGATGGCAGCGCGAGGCTCTCCGCGGCCAGCCCGCGGTCGAGGGCGACGTCGCCGAGGGTCCGCGCGATGGCGGCCACGTAGGCGGGCGGGGGGATCACCGACTCGCTTCGTGCGCCGTCCTCGATGAAGCGATAGATCAGGCGGGTGGCGAGCTCCTGGCCGGCGTCCCAGCGGTTGAAGGGATCCCGATCGTGGGCCATGAGGAACGCGAGCTCGTCGTCGTCGCGCTCGATGCGCAGCTTCACCGGCGCGGAGAGCCCACGACCGAGCGAGAGATGCGGTGCGGCCTCGAGTCCCTCGAAGCGGAGCCGCTCCACCGGCCGGCGGAGCTCGATGACGTCGTCGGCGAGCGCCCCGTCGCCCGCCAGGCGCAGGGGCAGCTCGTCGCCGTCGGGGCCGATGAGCCCGACCCGCAGCGGGATGTGCAGCGGCTCCTTGTGCGCCTGCCCGGGGGTCGGAGGACAGCTCTGGCGGAGCTCGAGCTCGAGCACGCCGCGCTCGCGGTCGTAGCTGGGCCGGGCCTCGACCACGGGGGTGCCGGCCTGAGTGTACCAGGTGCGGAACTGGGCGAGGTCGACGCCGCTCGCGTCCTCCATGGCCCGCACGAAGTCCTCTGTGGTCACCGCCTGGCCGTCGTGGCGCTCGAAGTACAGGTCCATCCCCCGGCGGAAGGCCTCGGCGCCCAGCAGCGCGTGGATCATCCGCACGACCTCGGCGCCCTTGTTGTAGACCGTGACCGTGTAGAAGTTGCTGATCTCGATGTAGCTATCCGGCCGAACCGGGTGCGCCATGGGGCCGGAGTCCTCGGCGAACTGGTGCGTGCGCAGCACCCGGACGTCCTGGATCCGCTTGAGGTCGCGAGCGGTGACGTCGGCCGAGAACTCCTGATCCCGGAACACGGTCAGCCCTTCCTTGAGGCTGAGCTGGAACCAGTCCCGGCAGGTGACGCGGTTGCCCGTCCAGTTGTGGAAGTACTCGTGGGCGATGATCCCCTCGATCGCCGCGTGATCGGCGTCGGTGGCGGTTTCCGGGCGGGCCAGCACGTACTTGGAGTTGAAGACGTTGAGGCCCTTGTTCTCCATGGCACCCATGTTGAAATCGTCCACCGCGACGATCATGTAGGTGTCGAGGTCGTACTCCAGGCCGTAGACCTCCTCGTCCCAGCGCATGGCCTTGGCCAGCGCGCGCATCGCGTGCTCGCAGCGGTCCCGGTTGTGGTGCTCGACGTAGATGCGCAGGGCGACCTCGCGCCCGGACGCGGTCGTGTAGCGGTCCTCGACGCAGGCGAGGTCGCCCGCGACCAGTGCGAACAGGTACGAGGGCTTGGGGAACGGGTCGCGCCACAGCACCCACCGGCGCCCGTCCCCGAGGGTGCCCGAGTCGACCGCGTCGCCGTTGGAGAGCAGCACCGGGAAGCGCTCGGCATCGGCGACGATGCGGGTGCTGTAGCGGCTCATCACGTCCGGGCGGTCGGTGAACCAGGTGATCTTGCGGAATCCCTCCGCCTCGCACTGGGTGCAGAAGGTGCCGGAGGAGAGATAGAGCCCTTCGAGCGAGGTATTCTCGGCCGGATGCACGAGCGAGACCGTCTCCAGGACGCAGCGCTCGGGAACGCCGGGCACGACGAGGCGGTCCGGCTCGAGGCGGTACTCGCTCGCCTCGAGCGCGCGACCGTCGAGCGACAGCGAGACCAGCTCGATGTCGCGTCCGTCGAGGGCGAGGTCGCCGCCCGGTCCGTCCGTGTTGCGTCGCAGGGCGAGCCGCGCCCGCACCCGCGTGGTCTGCTCGCCGAGCTCGAAGTCGAGGTCGACGGCGTCGACGAGGAAGGGCGGGGGCTGGTAGTCCGCGAGGCGCGTGGCCGAGGGCTTGGAGTCGGGCATGGACAGGGGCGATGACCGGGAGCGCTGAGGGGCGCGAGATTATACCGGTGCCCGCTCGGCTCGCCGTGCTCGCGGCGCTGCTCGCCGCCCTCGCCGCCGCCGTGCCCGCGCCCGCTCGGGCGAGCGATGCCTCGCTCCCCGAGGAGGCGCAGCGCGGCACCCCCGCCGCCGCGCTCTCGGGACCCGCGGACGGGTTCGCCAGGGCCATCGCGCCGCGGCCCTTCGAGTTCCCGGCCGACCACGGCGCGCACCGCGATTTCCGCACGGAGTGGTGGTACTTCACCGGAAACGTCGCCGATCCGGGCGGCCAGCGCTTCGGCTTCCAGCTCACCTTCTTCCGCTTCGCGCTCGCGCCGCCGGGGCCCGAGCGCGCCTCCGCCTGGGCGACGCGCGAGGTGTGGATGGCGCACTTCGCGCTGAGCGACCCGCGCACCGCTCGGGTGCAGGCCTTCGAGCGCTTCGCCCGCGGCGCGCTCGGTCTCGCCGGTGTCGAGGCCGATCCGCTGCGCGTGTGGCTCGGGGACTGGGAGGCCGCGGGGGTCAGGGGCACGACCTTCCCGGTGCGCCTGCGCGCGCAGGCCGAGGGCCGGGCGATCGACCTCACCCTGAGCGTCGAGCGCGGCCCGGTCCTCCAGGGGGAGGACGGGCTCAGCCGCAAGAGCGACGCGCCCGGCAACGCGTCCTACTACTACTCCTACACCCGCCTCGCCGCGACTGGCACGCTCGACGCCGGAGACGGCGAGCGGGCGGTGGTCGGCCTCGCCTGGCTCGACCGCGAGTGGAGCACCAGCGCGCTGGCCGACGACCAGGTCGGTTGGGACTGGTTCGCACTGCAGCTCTCGGACGGGCGCGACCTCGTGCTCGGCCGCCTGCGGCGCGTCGACGGGAGCGTCGACCCGGCGAGCACGGGGATGCTGGTCGGCCCGGGGGGCGAGCGGCACGCGTTCGGGGCGCGCGACATGCGCCTCGAGCCCCTTCGCCACTGGCCGAGCCCGCGCAGCGGCGCGCGCTATCCGGTGCGCTGGCGTCTGGCGGTGCCGCGCATCGGCGTGGACGTCACCGTCGAGCCGCTCATGGACGACCAGGAGCTCGACCTCGCGTACCGCTACTGGGAGGGCGCGGTGCGCGCGACCGGGAGCGGCCCCGACGGGCCCGTCGATGGACGCGGATACCTCGAGATGACCGGCTACGACGCGGCGCGGCGCGACTGAGCCGGGCGGCCTGCGAATTGTGCGGGCGACCTCCCTTTGCTACGCTGTCGTCCCGTCCGGTGGCCGGGTCTCCGGCCACGCAAAAGCATTTTTGCTTATTGCTTCTACATTGCTTCTGACCGATTCAGTCAGTCGACGAAAGGTCGCACGGCGCGCATGCCGGGCAGCCGCGACGGTCGCAATCGCGACGCCAGGCGAAGGGACCACGAGGATCGGACCGAAGGGCGCCGTCACGAGACGATCCCGGCGCGCCGCTGCAGCTCGCCGCGGGCGAGCCGGGCCTGACTCGCCGGTCGCGATCACCCGGCAAAGCCTTCACAAAGGCGAACGCGACATGCTCTACCGGTACGGCCTTCGCGCGACCCAACCGACTTCGAGCGACGTCCTTCGTCCGTTCGCTCGTTCCGTTCGCTCCTCGGAACGGAACCGCGTTCGGCCCGGGATCGCCCGACACCTCTGCTCTGGACCGTAGGCGCTCATGTCTCGCTTCATCTTCATCACCGGCGGCGTGGTCTCCTCCCTCGGCAAGGGCATCGCATCGTCCTCGCTCGCGGCGATCCTCGAGGCGCGCGGCATCAAGGTGACGCTGCTCAAGCTCGACCCCTACATCAACGTGGATCCGGGGACGATGAACCCGCTGCAGCACGGCGAGGTCTTCGTCACCGAGGACGGCGCGGAGACCGACCTCGATCTCGGGCACTACGAGCGCTTTGCCCGGGTGCGCATGGGCAAGCAGAACAACTTCACCACGGGCCAGATCTACGACAACGTGATCCGGCGCGAGCGCCGCGGCGAGTATCTCGGCGGCACGGTCCAGGTGATCCCGCACATCACCGACGAGATCAAGGCGTGCATCCGTCAGGCCGCCGCCTCCGCGGACGTCACCCTCGTCGAGATCGGAGGCACCGTCGGCGACATCGAGTCGCTCCCGTTCCTCGAGACCATCCGCCAGATGCGGATCGAGCTCGGCGATCGGCGCTCGATGTTCATCCACGTGACCCTGGTCCCCTATCTCGGCTCCTCCGGCGAGATCAAGACCAAGCCGACACAGCACAGCGTCAAGGAGCTGCGCTCTATTGGCATCCAGGCCGACGTCCTGCTGTGCCGCTCCGACCGCGTCATCCCCGAGACAGAACGGCGCAAGATCGCCCTGTTCACCAACGTCCCGGAGCGCGCGGTGCTGAGCGCGATGGACGTGGACAGCATCTACAAGGTCCCGAGGGTCTTCCACGAGCAGGGGCTCGACGACCTCGTCGTCGAGCGCCTCGGTCTGGAGGCCCAGCCGATCGATCTGTCCGAGTGGGATGACGTCGTGAAGGGCCTCGAGAGCTCGGAGCGACAGGTGCGCATCGCGATGGTCGGCAAGTACGTTGGCCTGACCGAGTCCTACAAGTCGCTGACCGAGGCCCTCGTGCACGCTGGCATCCACACGCGCACGCGGGTGGAGATCGAGTACGTGGACTCGGAGGACATCGAGAGCACCGGCACCGGATGCCTGGAGGCGGCCGATGCGATCCTGGTCCCAGGGGGCTTCGGCAAGCGCGGCATCGAGGGCAAGATCCAGGCGGCGCGCTACGCGCGCGAGAACGGTGTGCCCTATCTCGGGATCTGCCTCGGCATGCAGGTCGCCGTGATCGAGTACGCGCGGCACAAGGCGGGCCTGATGGGCGCCGACAGCACCGAGTTCAACCCGGATACGGCTTACCCGGTGATCGCGCTGATCACCGAGTGGGTGGGCATGGACGGCGCGCTCGAGCAGCGCGACGAGTCCACCGATCTCGGTGGTACCATGCGCCTCGGCGCGCAGGAGTGCCGGCTGCGCCGCGAGTCCCTGTCGCGTGGTGTCTACGGCGACGACATCATCACCGAGCGGCACCGGCACCGCTACGAGTTCAACAACACGTACATGGATCCGCTCCAGGACGCAGGGCTTCGGATCGCCGGGAAGACCATCGACGGCAACCTCGTCGAGGTGATCGAGGTCGCTGACCATCCCTGGTTCATCGGCTGTCAGTTCCACCCGGAGTTCACGTCCACGCCGCGCGACGGTCACCCGCTGTTCTCGGG
>CAJIAT010000671.1_pt1 | contig 11332 bp, 7 predicted proteins | sample 9199161 | NCBI WGS metagenome assembly CAJIAT01 (sample SAMEA7708281, study PRJEB35096) | sediment metagenome | biome: marine neritic benthic zone biome [ENVO:01000025]; feature: sediment [ENVO:00002007]; material: shallow marine sediment [ENVO:03000034] sea grass bed [ENVO_01000059] ... | reverse complement strand
CTGACCTTGGCGATCGTCTCGTGCACCGCGCGGCGCAGGGCGCGCGCCTCGTCGCCGAGAGCACTCGCCTCGACGGGCTCCGCCCGCCCGCCGGCGGCGTGATCCCATACCAGCTTCCACAGCCGCCTCAGGAACCGCGAGGCCCCCTCGACGGCCTGGTCCGACCACTCGAGCTTCTGGTCCGGCGGCGAGGTGAACATCATGTACAGGCGCACCGTGTCGGCGCCGTAGCGGTCGACCATCGCCTGCGGGTCGACGCCGTTGTTCTTCGACTTCGACATCTTCTCCACGCGGCCGATCTCGACCGGCCCGCCGTCCGCGCGGAGCTTCGCGCCGACCACCTTGCCCTTCTCGTCGCGCTCCATCTCGACGTCCGCGGGGGCGAACCACTCCGGCTGGCCGCCCGTCTCCCGGTAGAACGTCTCCGCGACCACCATTCCCTGGCAGAGCAGGTTGGCGAACGGCTCGTCGGAGTCGACCAGCCCCTCGTCGCGCATCAGCCGGTGGAAGAAGCGCGCGTAGAGCAGGTGCAGCACCGCGTGCTCGATGCCGCCGATGTACTGGTCGACCGGCAGCCAGTAGCGCGCACGCTCGTCGAGCATCGAGTCCGCGTCCGGTGAGGCGAAGCGCGCGTAGTACCAGGAGGACTCGACGAAGGTGTCCAGCGTGTCCGTCTCGCGCCGCGCCGGCGAGCCGTCGAGGGGCGAGCGCGCCTCGATGAACCCGGGGATCTGCGCGAGCGGCGAGCCGTGGCCGACGTGGGCGACGTCCTCCGGGAGCACCACCGGCAGCTCGTCCTCGGGCACCGGCTGCGAGCCCTGCTCGCCGCAGTCGATCATGGGCACCGGGCAGCCCCAGTAGCGCTGGCGCGAGATCCCCCAGTCGCGCAGGCGGAAGTTCACCCGCTCGCCGCCCCGGCCGCGCTCGGCGAGCCAGGCGGCGACGGCGCTGCGCGCGGAGGCCGAATCCAGACCGTCGAACTCGCCGGAGTTGACCACGACGCCGTCCGGCACCCAGGCCTCGGCCTGGATGTCGATATCGGTGCCGTCCGCGGGCGCGACGACCTGGCGGATCGGCAGCCCGTACTCGCGGGCGAACTCGTGGTCGCGCGCGTCGTGCCCCGGGACCGCCATCACCGCGCCGGTGCCGTAGCCCATGAGCACGAAGTTCGCCGCCCACACCGGGAGAGCGTCGCCCGTCACCGGATGCCGCGCATCGATGCCGAGCGGGCGCCCGCGCTTGTCCACGGTGTCGATGGCCGCCTGGGTGGTGGCTCCGTGGCGGCACTCGTCGACGAAGGCCGCGAGCTCCGGGTCCCCTTCGGCCGCCTCGAGGGCGAGCGGGTGCGTTGCCGCGACCGCCATGTAGGTCGCGCCGAGCAGGGTGTCCGCGCGCGTGGTGAACACCGTGAGCGGCTCGCGGTCCCCCTCGAGCTCGAAGACGATATCCGCGCCCTCGGAGCGCCCGATCCAGTCGCGCTGCATCTTGCGCACGTCGTCGGGCCAGCCGTCCATGTGATCGAGCGCCGCGTCGAGCTCCTCGGCGTAGTCGGTGATCTTGAGGAACCAGTGCGGGATCTCGCGGCGCTCGACGAGCGCGCCGGAGCGCCATCCACGGCCCTCGCTGTCGACCTGCTCGTTGGCGAGCACGGTCTGCTCGACCGGATCCCAGTTGACCTCCGCGTTCTTCTTGTACATGAGGCCCTTGGCGTGCAGCCTCGTGAGCAGCCACTGCTCCCAGCGGTAGTAGTCGGGGCTGCAGGTGGCGAACTCGCGGTTCCAGTCGTAGCCGAAGCCCATGCGCTTGAGCTGGCCGCGCATGTAGTCGATGTTCTCGTAGGTCCACTTCGCGGCGGGGACGTTGTTCTGGATCGCCGCGTTCTCCGCCGGCAGCCCGAAGGCGTCCCAGCCCATCGGCTGCAGGACGTTCTTGCCGAGCATGCGCTGGTAGCGGCTGATGACGTCGCCGATGGTGTAGTTGCGCACGTGCCCCATGTGCAGCCGACCGCTGGGGTACGGAAACATCGACAGGCAGTAGAACTTCTCGCGCGACGGGTCCTCGGTCGCCGCGAAGGCGCCCGTGCGCTCCCAGAAGCCCTGCGCCTCGGCCTCGACTTGCTCTGGGTCGTAGCGTTCTTCCATCACCGTGGGACGTCACCGGCCAAAACAATCCAGCATACAGTGCACGTGATGTTCCGCAAACAGCTCGCCCGGGTCGCTCGGGCTTCGGTCGGCCGCTCGGTTCCCCCGGGGCCCAGGCGGCAACCTTCGCCGGCAGGCCAGCCCGGCCGGCGAAGCGCGGCACGGGACTGGACGCCCAGGCGCGCTCGGCGGCGGCAGAGGCTCAGAGGGGCGGGGAGGTCCGGTCGTGACCGGTCTCGTGGGCGTAGTCGAAGGCGTCGCTGTACACCCGCGACGGGTCGATGCCCCGGTCGACGAAGGCCTCGCGGGCCGCGTCGACCATCGCCGGCGGACCGCTCAGGTAGGCGGCGTGTCCGGCGAGGCTCGCATGGTCGTCGAGCGCGGCGCGGTGCACGAGGCCCGTGCGTCCGTTCCAGCCATCGGCCGGCTCCGGCTCCGAGAGCACCGGTGTGTACGCGATGTGCGCGTGCGCCTCGGACCAGCCGCGCGCGAGCGCGTCCATGTAGAGATCGCGCTCGGCGCGCACGCCGCAGTACAGGTGAAGCGGCGCCGTGCGCCCCGCCGCCAGGCTCGCCTCGACGATGGCCTTGAGCGGCGCGAAGCCCGTGCCGCCGGCGACCAGCACCGCCGGCCCGGCGTGGTCACGGCGCAGGTGGAAATTGCCGAGCGGCCCATGCACCCGGAGCACCGCGCGCGGGCGCAGCCCCTCGGCCACGAAGCGCGAGAAGCGACCGTCCGGGATGCAGCGGATCTGGAGCTCCAGGCGGCCGTCGGCGCGGGGCCCGTTGGCGATCGAGAACGCGCGCCGCCGCCCGTCGCGAAGGACCACGTCGACGTACTGGCCGGCAACGAACTCGAAGCGCTCACCCTGGCGCAGCTCGAGCTCGAGCCCGACCACGTCGTGGGCGAGCTCGCTGCGCGCGGCGACCCGGGCGAGCACGGTCCGCGCCGGCGGAATCGGCGCCGAGCCTAGGCGCTCGACCTCGACGGTGAGGTCTCCCCGGGCCCGCGCCTGACACAGGAGCACCACCGGCGAGCCGGGCGCCCCGCCGGCCTCGGCGGCGCTGCCGCGCGGGTACTCGATGGCCCCCTCGCGCAGCACCGCGGCGCAGGAGCGGCAGGCGCCGTCCCTGCATCCGTAGGGCAGGGCGAGGCCCTGGCGCAGCGCCGCGTCCAGCACGCTCTCGTCGCCGGTCGCACGCACGGTGCGCCCGCCCGGAAGGAAGGTGATCTGGTGGCTTGCGTGCATCGGCGGGACTCGGCTGACGCGCTGCACCGGGCGCCGGGCCCGGGGCGCAGGCCAAGGATCGACCACCTCGCCGGCCGCGGGGTTGTCGGTAGGCGACGTCCGCGAGCGTGCGCTCGACGCGGGCGGGGCTCCGGAGCGGGTCCGGCGCGCGGGATCTCAGCGAGATCTCACCCCGGCAGGCTGCGCTTGCTCGAGAGCCAGCGCGTCAGCGGGTCCCACAGCTCGAGGTCGTGCTCGGCGCGCGACGGCGCGATCTCGAAGATGCTCAGCCCGCGCTCCGCGGCGTGGACGTAGTTCTGCGTGTTGCGCAGCACCGCCACGAAGGGCAGGCGGCGCCCGTCGGGGAGCCGCATCGAGCGCAGGTAGTCCTCGAGCTCGTAGCGCCCGGGCGAGTTCTCGCGCACCCGGTTGGCGATGGTCGCGACGCGGACCTTGCGCTTGAGCACCTGACCGATCTCGACCAGCTCGTCCATGAAGCGGTTCGCCGCCATGAGATCGATGGGCGACGGCACGACCGGGATGAGGCAGGTCTCGGCGCGCCGCAGCAGCTCCGCGACGGCCCGGCCGTGGGTCGCGGCGGGCGCGTCCATCACCACCACATCGACGCCGCGCGGGACCCGCGCGCCGGGCTCGGACGCCGCGACACCCTCGATGACCGGGCGATCCTCGGGCCGGGAGGCGAGCCAGTCCATGGCGGACTGCTGGGGGTCGAAGTCGACCAGGGCGACGCGGTTGCCTTCGATCGCGTACCAGGCGGCGATGTTGATGGCGAGCGTGGTCTTGCCGCTGCCGCCCTTCGGATTCAGCACGAGAATCGAACGCATGGCGCCTCCTTCGGTCTCCGCTCGGCGCCGCGGTGCCGGAGGCGTGCGCGTCGTCGTCGTGCCACCGTCCCCGCGGACGGCGGCGCAGGCGCTCGGCTCGCGCGACCTCCGGGCTCGCCGCCTGCGGTTCCTCGGAGCCGCACCCCTTTGGACGGGCGAGCGTCGCGTCGCGCCGGCATCCCGTCGGCGATCCCCGAAGGCGCGGGGCGTCGACGAGCGGGGCGGTCTGCGTCGCGGGCGTGTGGTTGTTGTGGCGGGAGTATAGCAAGGGGCCGCAGGGGCGCTCGGGAGGCGCCGTCAGCGAGCGAGCGGGTGGGGTCGCCCGCCGCAGGTACCGCCGGATCGGCGGCCGCGGGTCAGCGCGGGAGCGGCGATCCGGTCAGGTGCCGGTGCTCGCGATCCGGTCGCGGCCCTCGGTCTTGGCCTGGTACAGCGCAGCGTCCGCGGCATGGATCAGCGCCTCCGGCGTCGCCTCCCCGGCCATCTGGGCGACGCCGATGGACACCGTCACCGGCGGCAGCTCGGCGCCGACCGCGAACTTCACGCGCATGCCGGCGATCGCCCTGCGCAGCCGCTCCGCGACGATCTGGGCCCCGTCCACGGAGCAGTCCGGCAGCAGCACCAGGAACTCCTCCCCGCCGAAGCGCGCCGCCATGTCCGTCGGTCGCAGGCGGTCTCGCAGCTCGGTGGCGACGGCGCACAGCACCCTGTCACCGGCCAGATGCCCGTGCTCGTCGTTGTAGCGCTTGAAGTGGTCGATGTCCGCGAGCATCAGGCTCAGGTTCTCGCCGGCGCTCGAGGCCCGGCTCATCTGGCGCGGGAGCATGATGTTCAGCCAGTGCCGGTTGAACAGGCCGGTGAGCGCGTCGACGGTCGCATGGAAGCGGTACTCGGCGATTTGCGCCTGGTCCTCCACGATCACGTCCGTGCCGAAGCGCAGCCGCTTGGCCAGGGTGAACAGGAGGTTCGAGGAGACCGCGTGGGAGGTGTTGACCAGCAGCCAGACCAGCTCCTCGTCGATGACGAGCACCCGCGAGGGCTCCTCGGCCACCACGAACGCCGAGGCCGGCTGGTGTCGATGAGGGAGACCTCGCCGACGCCCTCGCCCGCGGGCACCGTCGTGAGGGGCACGTTCTCCTGGGTGCGCAGTCGCACGCTGAGACGGCCGCTGAGCACCAGGTAGAGGTCGCGGTTCGGCTGCCGGGCCGAGATCAGGACCTCGCCGGGCTCGAGGCCGCGCACGGCGCAGTCCGCGAGCAGCGGCTCGACCGCTTCGAGGTCGACCTCCCGGAACAGCGTCTGTGCGGCGAGCTCCTCGCGCGTGAACTCCATGGCGTCTCGGCACCTCAGGGGACCGCAGGGACTGAAACGAGTGTAGCCGGCCGCCGCAGCGCTCGACGCGACCGCGAGCACGGTCAGGGTGTGAACGCGCGCACGGCTCGGTCCAGCTCGCGGGCGTCGGCGGCGGCGCCGGCGTAGCGGGCGTCGACGTACAGGCGCGTGACCCGCGCCGCCGCCTCGGCGAGCGCCGGGCGCTCACGGGCGACTCGAGCGGCGAAGTCGACCGGGCCCTCGGCGGGCGAGCGCTCGATGCCCGCCCGCGCGAGCTTGCGGCAGAAGCGCGCGTAGGCGCGGGCGAAGGGGTCGCCCTTTCGCGCCGGGCGCACGAGCCACAGGGCGACGGCGCCGAGGATGAGCCCGATGGACACCGCCAGCACCGCCGCGAGCTGCGTCCACTCGCCGGCGTCGAGGCCGAGGCGCGAGAGAAAGCGTCGCTGGCGCTCGGGGCCGTAGCCGAGCACCCACTCGTTCCAGCGATGGTTGACCGCATCCCAGCTCTGGCGCAGTCGCCGCCAGGCCGCCTGGACCGGCTCGCTCGGCGTCAGGCCGAGCCCTCGCGGGCCGAAGCTCGGCGGGATCGCGGCGTCCATGCCCTGCTCGATCCGCGACGGCGCCACGGCGGCGGTCGGGTCGACGCGCACCCAGCCCTCTCCCGGCAGCCAGACCTCGGTCCAGGCGTGGGCGTCGCGCTGGCGCACCACGAGGTAGTCGCCGACCTCGTTCGCCTCCCCGCCCTGGTAGCCGGTGACCACCCGGGCCGGGACCCCGGCTGCGCGCATCAGCACCGTGAAGGCCCCGGCGTAGTGCTCGCAGAAGCCGCGCCGGGTCTCGAACAGGAACTGGTCGACGGTGTCGAGGTCGAGCGGTGGGGGGCTGAGCGTGTAGTGGAACGGCTCGCGCCGGAAGTGCTCGAGGGCCGCCGCGACCACCGCCGCGGAGTCGGCGGGAGCTTGCTCGCGCCAGCGGGCGGCGAGGGCCCGGGCGCGCGGGTGGGCGTCGGCCGGGAGCGCCAGGGCGGCGCGGCGCATCGGCGCGCTCAGATGCGGGAGCGTGCGCCCCGGATAGGAGCGCATCCGATAGCGGAGGCGCTCGCGAACCGGCTCAGCCGCGAGGATGAGCAGGTCCTCGGTGATCACGCTGCCCCGGGGGAGCGTGACCGGCGCGTCGAGGGCGAACAGCCAGCGGCGCTGATGCGGCTCGACGACGATCTCGTAGTCGACCGCGCGACCGGCGGGCTCGACGAAGCTCGGGCGCCGGCTGGCGCCGGGGCGCGCCGCGGTCCAGGTGCGTCCGTCGGTGTTCCAGAGCACCGGCCCGCGCCAGTACAGGGTGCTCGTCTCGGGCTGCGGGCCGTCGAAGGTGACCCGGAAGGCGACGGCGTCGGAGAGCCCGAGCCGGCTGATGTTGCCCGGGGACATCGTGTCCGACAGGCCGCTCACCCCGGCGTGAGCGTCCTTGGGCAGCCCCCACAGCGGTCCCGGGAGGCGCGGGAACACGAGGAACAGGACCAGTGCCACCGGCGCCGCCTGCGCGAGCATCCGCGCAGCGAGGCGCAGCCGCGTCGCCGCGGCCACCGGCGTCGTCGAGCTCATCGAGACCAGGGTCGCGGTCATCACCAGCACGACGGCGAGCATGTACGCACCGGTCGGGATGCTCTGGGAGAACAGGAAGCCGGCCACCACCAGGAAGTAGCCGAGGAAGCACACGAAGAAGGCATCGCGCAGGGTGCGCGCCTCGAGGAGCTTCATGCCGGTCAGCACCACCAGCAGCGCGATGCCTGCCGAGCGGCCGGTGAGGGTGCCGTAGGTCGCGTAGATCCCGGGCAGCATCGCGAGCCCGAGGGCGCCGGCGAGCCAGCCCGGCGGCAGGCGCACGGCTGCGAGCACGTTGGCGAGGCGCCACAGCGCGAAGACCACGAACAGGGCCGTCGCCCACAGGGGCACCCGCGTGAGATGCGGCGCGAGCACCAGCGCCATGGATACGGTCAGCCAGACGGTGCGCTCCCGGCCGAGGCGCCAGCGCGCGAGCTCCGGGTCCGTCTCACGCCGGCGCCGGCGCAGCACCCTCACCCGCGAGCCTCCGGGAGCGCGTGCAGGGCCAGGGCGCGCAGGCACGTGTCGCGGTGAGCCTCGCCCAGATCCGGCGCGATCCGCGCCCCGGGCAGGTGGAGCCCGTAGCGCAGGCCGCGCCGGTGCGCCTCGAGCACCCAGCGGGTGAGCTGCGAGAGACGCCTCTCGAGGTCGCCCGCTGCGGCGTCCGGATCCAGCATCACCTCCCGCGCGCCCGCGCCGGAGAACAGCTTCACCGGCACGCCCTGCCCGCGGGCCACCGCCTTCCAGTGGATCAGCCGCGGCGAGTCGCCGGGCCGGTAGTCGCGCAGGCCCGCGAAGTCCTCGCGCCCGGTGCCCGCCGCGTCGCCCTCGCGCGCCGCCTCCGGGGCGCCCTCCGGGAGCGGCAGATCGCCGGCCGGGCGCGGGTAGACGAGGCACCGCTGCTCCGGGGCCAGCACGCTCCAGGCCCGGAACAGCGCCAGCGGGAAGCGCGAGGCGAGGGTCACCCGCCCGAGGACGTGCCAGCCGCGGTGCGCCGTCGCCGCGACGAGCTCGACGCGCGCCGCCGCGTCGGCGCCGACGTCGGTCTCGACGGCCACGTCGCCCCGCTTCGGCGAGCCTTCGGTGGACCGGTAGCGCGCGACCAGCGCGTGGCGGGGGCGCCCGCCCCGATTGTCGATCACCAGCTCGAAGGTGGCCGGATCGCCGGCGAACACCGGCTGCGCGGGCGCAGGGCGCAGGCGCAGGCCCGCGAGGTTGGCATAGGTGTGCACGATGCTCACGAGGGCGAGACTCGTGAGGACGAAGGTGAGCACGTAGCCGAGCCCGTTGTCGTAGTTCGCCGACCCGAGGAGCATCGCCACCAGCAGCACCGCGAAGCCGAGCCCCTGGCGCGTGGGCAGGATGTAGATGCGCCGGCGTCCGAGCACGATGGACTGGCGCGGGCCCCCGGCGCGCCGATCGCGCGCGCGCCTTCCGGGCCGCCGCCGCCGATCGGCACCGGCCGCGGCGGAGCTCAAGGGATCGGCACCTCGCGCAGCAGCGCGTCGACGAGGCCCGCGGGGCTGTGCTCGCCGTCGCCGGAGACCGGGCGCAGCCGGTGGTTCACCACCGCAGGCAGCACCGCCTGCACGTCCTCGGGGAGCACGTGGGCACGGTCCTCGAGCAGCGCCCAGGCCTGGGCGGCGCGCAGCACCGCGAGGCCGGCCCGCGGCGACAGGCCGGTCTCGTACTCCGGTGCCGAGCGGGTGTGGGCGACCAGCGCCTGGAGGTAGTCGAGCAGCGCCTCGGAGACGCGCACCGCGGGGACCTCCGTCTGCAGCGCACCGAGACTCGTCGCGTCGAGCGCGGGCTCGAGATCGCCGAGCAGGTCCCGGCGATCGCGCCCGGTGAGAAGGGCGCGCTCGGCGCGGGCGTCCGGGTAGCCGAGGGCGATGCGCATGGCGAAGCGGTCGAGCTGCGACTCCGGAAGGGCGAAGGTGCCGACCTGGCGCAGCGGGTTCTGGGTGGCGATGACGAAGAACGGCGAGGGTAGCGGCCGGGTCTCGCCGTCCTGGGTCACCTGGCGCTCCTCCATCGCCTCGAGCAGCGCGCTCTGGGTCTTGGGCGTCGCCCGGTTGATCTCGTCGGCGAGCAGCACCTGGGCGAACACTGGGCCCGGCCGGAACTCGAACTGGCCGCTGTCGCGGTCGTAGACCGAGACCCCGAGGATGTCCGCGGGCAGCAGATCGGAGGTGAACTGGACCCGCTGGAAGTCCAGGCCGAGCACCCGCGCCAGCACCTGGGACAGGGTGGTCTTGCCGACGCCGGGGACGTCCTCGATGAGCAGGTGCCCGCGGGCGAGCAGGCAGGCCAGGGCGAGGCGGATCGCGTAGCCCTTGCCGAGGATCACGCTGCTCGCCGACTCGGCGACCCGCGCCAGCGCAGCGTGGGTGGTCGCCGAGGCGCTGCGCTCGGGGAAGGTCAGCCGGAAGGCGCTCATGCTCGGGGACGCTCCTGGAAAGCGGGCGAGGTCCCGGCTGCGCGTCCGGGCACTGGAAATAGTAGCCCGGCCCGCCCGCGCCGCCAGTGTCGTGTCCCGCAGATATCGTGGCATTTTCGCCGGCTCCCGACGCGCCTGGCTGCGTTGCACCTCGTCGCGATAGCGGCGGCTATCCCTCCTCGGCGCGCCTTGCCAGCCACGCCGGATAGCTCGCCGAAAATGCCACGATATCTGCGGGACACGACACCAGCCCAGATACCGCACCGGGGCGCGGTGTCCTGGGCCCGCCGCGTGCGCTGCGTCACGGAAGGCGTGCGTCGAGCGGCGCCGCGACCAAGAGCGCGTATACTGAAGACTGGCGACGCACCCGCGCCGCCTCCGTGGGTTTCCCGGTTTGCCGCCATGCAACGAGGAGGGCATCGAACGGCCCGATGCTGACGATCCGAGACACGCTTCCCGACGGCCTCCTCGCCCGTGAGGCCGACGAGCTCGCGGAGCTCCTGGGCGGTCCGACGGTGCTCGTCCTTCCCGGCGAGCGCGGCCCGGCGCTATTCGTCTCCGTGCTGCTGCACGGCAACGAGACCGCCGGCTGGCTGGCTCTGCGCTCGGTGCTCGCGCGGCATCTGGATGCCGGCCTGCCGCGCAGGCTCGTGGTGCTCATCGGCAACGTGGAGGCAGCTCGTGCCGGCCTGCGGCGCCTGGACCATCAGCCGGACTTCAACCGGATCTGGCGCGGCGCGGACGGCGCGTACCACGCGATGACTCGCGAGGTGCTCGAGCTCTGCCGGCGCGAGGGGATCGCCGCCGCCGTCGACGTGCACAACACGACCGGTCGCAATCCCCACTACGCGGTCGTCACCCGCGACGACGACGCGAGCCTCGCCCTGGCAGCTCGCTTCGCCCGCCGAGTGGTGCACTCGACCCAGCCGGACACCGTGGCCGCCGCGGCGCTCGCCGCCCTGGCCCCTGCGGTCACCGTCGAGTGCGGGGTGCCGGGGCACGCCTACGGAGTCGAGCACGCCGAGCAGTTCCTGGAGTCCTGTCTGCTCGCCGAGGACTTTGCGGGGGCCCCGGACGTGCGCGCGCACCTCGAGCTCTACGAGGCGGTGGCGCGGGTGCGGGTGCCCGAGCGCGTGTCCTTCGGCTTCGACGGCTGCGAGTCGCTCGACGGGGAACACCTGGAATTCGTCGCCGATCTCGACACGCTGAACTTCCACGAGATCCCGACGGGCACGACCTTCGCGCGGCTCGCGCCCGGCGCCGACGCGCGTCTCGAGGCCTGGAGTCGGGACGGTCGAGAGGTCGCCGACCGCTACTTCACCCGCGCGGGCGACGCCATCGTCAACGCCGTGCCGGTCATGCCGTCGATGCTCACCCGGGATGCGCGGGCGGTGCGCCAGGACTGCCTGTGCTACCTGATGGAGCGCGTCGCCGTCTGAGCCGCGGCCGCGCCGCGCCCGCGGTCAGAGCCCTGCGACTGCGCCGCGCGTCGCGGCGCTCACTCCGCGGCCTCGTCCGCCGTCGGCAGCGCGGGCTCGCGCGCCGGCGCGGCGCCGGCGATCCCGTTCGGTACGTGCACCGTCGAGGTCGGAAAGGCGACCTCGGCGCCGTGGCGGTCGACGATCTCGAGGATCTTCAGCAGCACGTCCTGCTTCACGGAGTGATAGCGCGCCCAGTTCCTGGTCTTGGTGAAGCAGTAGACGAAGAAGTCGAGGGAGGAGGGCGCGAAGCGATCGAAGTTCACG
>CAJIAT010000527.1_pt1 | contig 11490 bp, 9 predicted proteins | sample 9199161 | NCBI WGS metagenome assembly CAJIAT01 (sample SAMEA7708281, study PRJEB35096) | sediment metagenome | biome: marine neritic benthic zone biome [ENVO:01000025]; feature: sediment [ENVO:00002007]; material: shallow marine sediment [ENVO:03000034] sea grass bed [ENVO_01000059] ... | reverse complement strand
TGGGCGGCGATCGCCGCGTAAGCTTCGCCGGCCTGGAGGAACAGCGTCGACGGCTCGAGCAGCGGGCGCTCGGCGTCGTGACGCCCCTGCTCGTAGCGCTCGCTCACCTCGGACCAGAAGCGCTCCGCGGCTCGATGCACGTCCTCGAGCACGACCACCAGCGTGTTCTCCGGGAGGTGGTCGACGAGCGTCGCTGGCGCATCGAAGAACAGCGGCAGGTAGTACTCGATCCCGGGCGGCGAGAGAGCCTGGCTCACGTCGCGGTAGACCGGTGAGCGCATCGGGTCGCCTTCGAAGCGCGCGCGCCAGGCGCTGCGGAAGCGCGCGATGGCCGCCTCGTCGAGCGGCACCTCGCGGGCGGGTAGCAGATCGGCCTGCTCGACGGTCCCGTCCGAGCGCTGGGTCTCGGGGTCGAAGGGGCGGATGGTGTCGATCTCGTCGTCCAGGAGATCGATCCGCAGCGGTCGCTGAGAGCCCATCGGAAAGAGGTCGAGCAGGGAGCCGCGCACCGCGAACTCGCCGTGCTCCATCACCTGGCTGACGCAGCGGTAGCCGGCCGACTCGAGACGCCGACGGTAGGGCTCGATCGCGAGCGCGTCGCCGACCCGCAGCTCGACGCTGTGCGCATCGAGGTAGGCGCGGGGAGCGATGCGCGTCATCAGGGTGCTGATCGGCACGACGAGAAGACCTGCGCCGAGGCCCGGCAGCGCGCGCAGGGTGGCGAGCCGCTCGGACACGATGTCCTCGTGGGGCGAGAACACGTCGTAGGGGAGCGTCTCCCAGTCAGGGAAGTGGAGCAGCGGTGCGTGCTGGCTCGCCGGCGCGAAGAAGCGCAGCTCCGTCTCGATGCGGTGCGCCGTCAGGGTGTCGGGCACGACGACCATCGTCGGCCCACCATGACGCGCCGCGGCCTCGGCGATCGCCAGGCCCCGCGCGCAGCCGGCGAGGCCGCTCCAGCCGAGGCGCTCGCCGGCGCGGGACGGGATCGGCGGTGCGGTGACGTGCGCCGTGTCGCTCGCGGACATCTGTGACGGATCGCGCAAAAGCGAAAGAATACCCCGGCCGTGAGGCGGGAATCGAGGGCGACCCAGGGGCCAGGGCCGGGCGGCTGCCGTATACTGAATCGCATGGCGCGCGCACGAACTGCAATCCTGGCAGGGCGCGCCGGCCTCGCCGGCGGGCTCGTGCTCGTCTGCGCGCTCGTCGCCGGATCGGCATCCTGGGCGGCCCAGCTGAGCAGCTCCGTGTTCTTCAAGCTCCAGCGAGGGATGAACGAGGGCGAGCTGCTGGTGCGCGCGGGTCAGCCGGATCTCGTCACCTACCCGGGCGTCACGGCCCGCGAGACGACCATCGGCCAGGTGGTGACGGACGCGGACGGGAACGAGGCCTTCGCCCGGTTTCGCCGCACCAGGATCCCCGAGGTGAAGCAGTACCACTACATCCCGGACCGCAGCGAGCACGATCCCTATCTCACCATCGTCACGCTGCGCGGCGGGCTGATCTCGCGGATTGATCGCACGAAGGTCTTCTCGCGCGAGAACCTGCCCGAAGCGGCTCGTAGCGCCGACGCGGCTCCGTCCGAGCCCGTGCGCACGGACACCGAGATACGGCGCGACCGCGCCGAGCGCACCTTCCAGGCCGCGCAGGACTACGCCGAGACGCGCCAGCGGCTGCTCGAGCGCACCGGCGAGTACGCCGCTCCGGAGCGCGATCCGACGCTCTATCGCCGCGTCGAGGGAGACGGCTCGGTCTACTACGGTGACCGCCCCAGCAGCGACATCCCGGTGACAGACACCCGGTGATGCTCCGCACGTGGCTGCTCGCGGGGTGGCTCGCGCTCCCCTGCGGCGCCCTCGCGGACGCGAGTCCCGGCGAAGACCCCGCGGCACTCGGCCTCGCGATCGCCGAGGAGGCCCATGATCGCAACGCCGGTTGGATCGACCAGCGTGCGCGGCTGCGCATGGTGCTGCGGGACGCCGCCGGCCACGAGCACGAGCGCCACCTGCGTGTCGACACGCTCGAGGTCATCGGCGACGGCGACAAGAGCATGCTGGTCTTCGACAGTCCCCGCGACATCAAGGGCACGGCGCTGCTCACGTACTCGCATCCGATCGAGCCCGACGACCAGTGGCTGTACCTGCCGGCGCTGAAGCGGGTCAAGCGAATATCCTCGGCCAACAAGTCGGGCCCCTTCGTCGGCAGCGAGTTCGCCTACGAGGACTTCTCGTCGCAGGAGGTCGAGAAGTACACCTATCGCTGGCTGCGCGACGAGCCTCTCGATGGACGCGACACGCGGGTCCTCGAGCGCGTGCCCGCCTATCCCCACTCGGGCTACTCCAGACAGGTGGTCTGGCTCGCCGCCGACATCCTCAAGCCCCTGAAGATAGAGTACTACGATCGGCGCAACGCACTCCTCAAGACGCTCCGGGCCGGCGAGTACCAGCGCTACCTCGACCAGTTCTGGCGTGCCCACCGACTGGAGATGCGCAACCACCAGAGCGGCAAGGGCACCGTGCTCTCGTGGAGCGACTTCCGCTTTCGCACCGGGCTCGGTCCCGGTGACTTCGACCGCAACCGTCTCAAGCGCCAGCGGTGAGCCCGACCGTCACCGCACGCCGAGCGCGCTCGCTGGCGATCGCGGGCATGCTCGCGATGGCCGCCGGTGCCCAGGGCATCGAGCTGACGGGGTTTCTCGCCGCTGAGGGGCGGGTCTTCCCGCGTCCGGCTCTGCACCCCGGTCAGGGCAGTGCGTCCGCGTCCTTCGTGGCCAAGCCCGAGCTCTACCAGGAGTGGAACGACGGCCGGGACAGCGTGCTCTTCGTTCCCTTCGTGCGCCTCGATTCGCTCGACAGTGAGCGAACCCATGCGGACATCCGCGAGCTCCAGTACCAGCACGTGGGCTCCGGCTGGGAGGCGCGGCTCGGAATCGGCCGCGTCTTCTGGGGTGTCACCGAGTCACAGCACCTCGTCGACATCATCAACCAGACCGACCTCGTCGAGAACATCGACGGCGAGGACAAGCTCGGGCAGCCGATGATCAACCTGTCGCTGCTGCGCGACTGGGGCACGGTCGATCTGTTCGTGCTGCCCGGGTTCCGCGAGCGCACCTTCCCGGGTCGCAGCGGGCGCCTGCGCACGGCGATCCCCGTCGACACCGACCGCCCCTCCTACGAGTCCAACGCGGGCAACCTCCACGTGGACTACGCCGTGCGCTGGTCCCAGGCGGCCGACGTCTGGGATGTCGGGGTCTATCACTTCTACGGCACGAGCCGCGATCCGCTCCTGGTGCCGCTGCTCGAGCCCCGCAACGAGCCGCGGCTGATCCCGCGCTACGACCTCATCCACCAGACCGGCGTCGACGCGCAGGCGACCGTCGGCGAGCTGCTGCTCAAGCTCGAGGCGATCCGCCAGGATCGCGGCGGCGAGGTCTTCCACGCACTCACCGGAGGGTTCGAGTACACCTTCGTCGGTGCCTTCGGCACGCGCGCGGACCTGGGCCTGCTCGCCGAGTACCTCTACGACAGCCGCGACGACCAGGCACCCGTCGCGTTCGAGGACGACTTCTTCTTCGGCCTGAGGGTGACGGCGAACGACGTGCAGTCGACGCGCGTCCTCGCCGGAGTCATCGTCGATCGCGAGAGCGGCGCGCGACTGTGGAGCCTGGAGGCGAGCACGCGGCTCGGCGACCGCTGGCGGCTCGAGCTCGAGGCCCGAGCCTTCGGCGACGTCGAGCCCGAGGACCCGCAGTACGCCGTGCGCAACGACGACTACGTCCAGCTCACCATCGCGCGCTTCTTCTGACAGCCCGTCGAGACGCGAGGCCTTGCGCAGCCCGCGCCTTCGGCCCGGGCGGGCCCTCAGGGCTGGAGCGCCGCTGGCCCCTTGCGCCTGAGCAGGTCGCGGAAGTGCCCGCGATAGTAGGCGACGGCGCTCGCGCCGTTGGCGGCGACGTCGAAGATCCGCCAGCGGCTCGAATCCCAGTACAGGCGGAACTCGAGGCGCACGCGCAGGCCGCGCGCGCCGGTGACCCGCGCGAGGACGCGGGCCTCACGGTTGCCCGCACGTCGCGCGGGAAAGACCTCGATGTACGGGAGCGGCTCGCTGTACGTGCCCAGATTGCGCGCCAGCGCGTCGAGGAACAGGTCCGCGAGCCTCGCGCCGAGCAGCGCCCGCTGCTCCGCATCGAGGCGTCGCCAGTAGCTGCCCGCGGCCCAGCGAGCCATGTAGTGGAAGTCGAAGAGCGGGGCGATCTCGTGCCCGAGAAAGACGCCGAGGTTGTCGGGGGTGACCTGCGGAACGCCGATCAGGAATCCGGTGAGGCGGTCGATGCCGCTGCGCACGATCTGCTCCGGGGTCGCCGGCCACGACGAGCCGAGCGGCGCCCCGGATCGGTAGGGGGGCTGCGCCTGCGCTGAGCCCGCGGAGCACACCAGGGCGAGCGCGAGCGCCACGACGGCGCCCCTCACGGCTCTCACGGCGATGGTTCGCCGACGTCGTCTGCGGTGACCGACTCGAGCTCGAAGTCGAACGCGAGCTTGTCCCCCTCGGCCCGAATGAGCACGTGGCCGCCGCTCTCGAGCTTGCCGAACAGCAGCTCTTCGGCGAGCGGGCGCTTGATGAACTCCTGGATGACCCGCGCCATGGGCCGCGCGCCCATCTTCCGGTCGAAGCCACGCTCGGCGAGGAAGGCGCGCGCCGAGTCATCGAGCTCGAAGGTGACCCGTTTCTCCTCGAGCTGCGCCTCGAGCTCGATGATGAACTTCTCCACGACGTTGCCGATCGTCTCCTCGTCCAGCGGGGAGAACTGGACGACCGTGTCCAGCCGGTTGCGGAACTCGGGGCTGAACATCCGCTTGATCGCTTCCATCCCGTCGGTGGCGTGATCCTGCGTGGTGAATCCGATCGAGGGACGACTCATGAGCTCCGCGCCGGCGTTCGTGGTCATCACCAGCACGACGTTGCGGAAGTCGGCCTTGCGCCCGTTGTTGTCCGTGAGCGTGCCGTGGTCCATCACCTGGAGCAGGAGGTTGAACACGTCCGGGTGCGCCTTCTCGACCTCGTCGAGGAGCAGCACGGCATGCGGATGCTTGGTGATCGCCTCGGTGAGAAGGCCACCCTGGTCGAAGCCGACGTAGCCCGGTGGCGCGCCGATCAGGCGCGACACGGTGTGGCGCTCCATGTACTCGGACATATCGAAGCGAACGAGCTCGATCCCCATGATACGGGCGAGCTGGCGCGTGACCTCGGTCTTGCCGACGCCGGTCGGGCCCGCGAAGAGGAAGCAGCCAATCGGCTTCTCCGGCTCACGCAGACCGGAGCGCGCCATCTTGATGGCGCCGGCGAGCGTGTCGATAGCCTCGTCCTGGCCATAGACGGTCATCTTGAGGTCACGCTCGAGCGTGCGGAGCACGTCCTTGTCGGAGCTGGAAACGGTCTTCGGCGGGATCCGCGCCATCTTGGCGACCACTTCCTCGATGTCCGCGACGCCGACCGTCTTGCGCCGCCGCGACGGCGGCAGCAGCTTGTGCGAGGCCCCGGCCTCGTCGATGACGTCGATCGCCTTGTCCGGCAGGAAGCGGTCGTTGATGTAGCGGTGCGCGAGCTCCGCGGTGAGGCGGATCGCCTGGCGCGAGTAGCGGACCTCGTGGTGCTCCTCGAAGCGGGACTTCAGACCGTTGAGGATCTTGACGGTCTCCTCCACGGTCGGCTCGAGGACGTCGATCTTCTGGAAGCGCCGCGAGAGCGCGCGGTCCTTCTCGAAGATGCCCCGGTACTCCTGGTACGTCGTCGAGCCGATGCAGCGCAGCTCGCCGGATGCGAGCATCGGCTTGATGAGGTTCGACGCATCCATCACCCCGCCGGAGGCCGCGCCGGCGCCGATGATGGCGTGTATCTCGTCGATGAACAGGATCGCGCCGGGCTCTTTGTTCAGCGCCGCGAGCACGCCCTTCAGGCGCTTCTCGAAGTCGCCGCGGTACTTGGTGCCGGCGAGCAGCGCGCCGAGATCGAGCGCGTAGATGGTTCCGTCCTCCAGAACCTCCGGCACGTCGCCCTCGACGATCATCTTCGCCAGGCCCTCGGCGATGGCGGTCTTGCCCACTCCCGCCTCGCCGACGAAGAGAGGGTTGTTCTTGCGCCGCCGACACAGGATCTGGATCGTGCGCTGGACCTCCGTCCTGCGTCCGATGAGCGGGTCGATCTTGCCGAGGAGGGCCTGCTGGTTGAGATTGACCGCGTAGGCCTCCAGCGGCGACTTGCCGCTCGGCTCGCTCGCCTTCTCCTCCTCGGTCACGGGCCCGAAGTTGTCGCCCTCCTGATCGTCGTGGACCTTCGAGATCCCGTGCGAGATGTAGTTGACGACGTCGAGGCGGGTGATGTTCTGACGGTTCAGGAAGTAGACCGCCTGGGACTCGCGCTCGCCGAAGATCGCGACCAGGACGTTCGCGCCGGTGACCTCCTTCTTGCCAGAGGACTGGACGTGAAAGACCGCGCGCTGGAGCACCCGCTGGAAGCCGAGCGTCGGCTGGGTCTCACGCTCGTCCTTGCCCGACAGCATCGGCGTGCTCTCGTCGACGAATGCGGCGAGCTCCTCGCGGAGCTTGTCCAGATCCGCGCCGCAGGCGCGCAGGACCTTCGCAGCGGCAGGGTTGTCCAGCAACGCGAGCAGCAGGTGCTCGACCGTCATGAACTCGTGGCGCTTCTCGCGTGCTTCGCGAAACGCCGTGTTCAGCGTGTATTCGAGCTCTTTACTCAGCATGGTTGCCTGTCGCCGCGGTCCGAATCAGTGTGTTCAGTCGTCTACGCGTTCAAGCCCGCTCCATCGTGCACAGCAACGGGTGATTGTTCTCGCGCGAGTAGTCGTTGACCTGGGAGACCTTCGTCTCGGCGATCTCGCGCGAGAAGATACCGCACACACCCTTGCCCTGAGTGTGCACCTGCAGCATCACCCTGACCGCCTTCTCCCGGTCCATCGAGAAGAAGCTCTCCAGCACGTGGACGACGAACTCCATTGGCGTGAAATCGTCGTTGAGCATCACCACGCTGTACAGTGGCGGCCGCTTGACCTTCGGCTTCGCCTCCTGGACTACCAGTCCGTCGTCTTGGTTTTGATCTGGGAGGTCTGCCATGGCGAAAGTCTAGCGCAATTCTCCTGCGGTGGACCCCGGCCCGTCGCGCCAACGTGGTGGCCGTCACACCGCCTTTCGGCGCGCTCCGGAGCCTCGCGGAGCGTGCCGCGCGGGCCTCCGGGGCCCCGTCGAAGAAGCCTGGATTCATCGGCTCGATGAAGCGTGTGGCAGTCGGCGACGGTACCTGTCCCGCCGCGGGACGACTCCGCGGGTCCACTTCGGAAAATACTTCCCGAGTGGCCGCACCGCCAGTGTCTGCGCGCCCGTTCTGGCGCGTCGGGGTCCCGGCCTCCTCGAGATCCCCCGACCGGGAGGCCGGACCCGGCGCCCTGATCCGCCGTCGAGCACGGCGCAGGTCCCGCGAAGGTGCCTCGCGCCGCCATCAACGGGATCGTCGGCCGGCCCTCCGGCTGGCGCCGGCGAGTCGCGGCGTCATGCGCCTCTCGTACCGCGAGAGGTAGCGCCAGCAGGGGCCATTTGTGGATACCATAGCCGCGAGCCGGGGCGAAGGGCGCTCCCCGGCGCCCCCAGTCGGAGAGCCGAGCGATGCCGAACGAGCCTTCTGCGCGCACCCGGAGCACGATCGAGGCCGGTCAACGAGCCTTCGTGGCCAACTACAGCCCGCGCGCCGCAGTGCTCGACCACGGTCGCGGCGCCCGGGTCTGGGACGTCGACGGCAACGAGTACATCGATCTCGGGACCGGGATCAGCGTGAACAACCTCGGCCACCAGCACCCGGAGCTGGTGGCCGCCTTCGAGGCCCAGGGGCACAAGCTCTGGCACGCCAGCAACATCTACTGGAACGAGCAGGCCGTGCGGCTCGCCGAGGAGCTCGCGGCCGCCTCGTTCGCCGAGCGCGTGTTCTTCTGCAACTCCGGCGCCGAGGCCAACGAGGCGGCGATCAAGCTGGTCCGCAAGTGGTCGAGCCTCAGCTATCCAGAGGCGAAGCGGGAGATCGTGACCTTCGAGGGCTCGTTCCACGGGCGCACCGTGGCGGCCGTCACGGCCACGGCGCAGCCGAAGTTCCAGGAGGGCTTCGAGCCGCTGCCGGGCGGCTTCGTTTACTGCCCGTTCAACGACCTCGAGGCGGTCGCGGCGCGGGTCAGCAGCGAGCGCACCTGCGCCATCATGGTCGAGCCGGTGCAGGGCGAGGGAGGGGTGAATCCGGCGGCGCCGGGCTTCCTCGCTCACCTGCGCGATCTCTGCGACCGTCACGAGGCGCTCCTCGTATTCGACGAGGTGCAGACCGGAATGGGGCGCACGGGGCGGCTTTGGGCCCATCAGGTGGTCGGCGTCGAGCCGGACGTGATGACCCTCGCCAAGGCCCTCGGCGGCGGAATGCCGATCGGCGCCACCCTCGCCGGCCCGAAGGTCGCCGACGTGCTGCAGGTCGGCAGCCACGGGTCGACCTTCGGCGGCAACCCGGTCGCCTGCGCCGTCGCGCGGGCGGCGCTCGCCCGGATCGCCTCGCCGGAGATCGAGGCCAACGTCGCCCGCCAGCACGAGCGCCTGGTCGCGCGGCTCGAGCAGCTCAACGACAATCTCGGCGTATTCAGCGAGATCCGCGGTCAGGGGCTCATGATCGGCGCCCAGCTCGCCGAGCGGCTCGAGGGCCAGGCGGGTGATCTCACCGAGGCCTGTCGCGAGCAGGGCGTCCTCGTGCTCCAGGCCGGGCCCAGCGTGCTGCGCTTCCTCCCGCCCCTGAATATCACCGACGAGGAGCTCGACGAGGGTCTCGATCGCTTCGCCGTCGCGATCACCGAGCACGCGGCGGCGGGCGGCGCCTGAGAGGACCCGCGGCGATCGTCGCCCCTCGCCGAGCCGGCAGCCGCTGCGCGCGTCGCCTCTCCCGGTGCGCGCCGTGGGCCACGGGTCCCGCGGAGCTAGGGCCGGCGCGATGATCCTCGTCCGTCCGGTCGGGATGGGCGACCTCGAGGCGCTCGAGCGCCTCGCCATGCTCGCCGGGCCGGGGATGACCAACCTGCCCTCGGAGCCCGAGCTGCTCGAGCGCAAGGTCCAGTCCTCCATCGAGAGCTTCGCGCGCACCGACGTGCCCGCGGCCGCGCGCGAGGACACTTTCTACCTCTTCGCCGCCGAGGACACGGACTCGGGCCAGGTCGTCGGCTGCACCGGGCTGATGGGCGCGGTCGGGGTGACCCGACCCTTCTACTCCTACAGGATCATCAACCTCCCGCACAGCTCCCAGGAGCTCGAGCGCTACGACACCTACACCGCGCTGCAGATGGTGAACGAGTATCGGGGGGCGGCGGAGATCGGGACGCTCTACCTCGAGCCAGAGGCCCGCCGGGACGGCAACGGGCGCCTGCTCTCTCGCTGCCGGTTCCTCTTCCTGGCCGCCTTCCGCGAGCGGTTCCCCGAGCTGGTGATGGCGGAGCTGCGCGGCGTGCAGGACGCACGGGGGCGCTCGGTGTTCTGGGAGGCGCTCGGCCGGCACTTCTTCGACATGGACTTCTCCAAGGCCGACTACCTCAGCGCCCTCGGCAACTTCCAGTTCATCGCCGATCTCATGCCCAAGCACCCGGTCTACGTCTGCCTGCTGGCGCGCCAGGCGCAGGAGGTGATCGGGGTCGCCCACGAGCAGAGCCGCCCGGCCCTCGAGCTGCTGCGCCGCGAGGGATTTCGCTACGAGGGCTGCGTGGACGTGTTCGACGCCGGTCCGACGGTCCACTGCCCGGTCGAGGAGATCCGCACCGTGCGCGAGAGCGCGAGCGCGACAATCGCGGCGCTCGAGGATGCGCCGGCCGGTCCCGAGTGCATGGTCGCGCGGACCGACCTGCCGGGCTACCGGCTCACCCGCGGGGCCGTGGCGCCGGCAGGAGAGGAGGGCATCGTCGTTGCCCCCGGCCTCGCCGAGGCGCTCGGTCTCGGCCCCGGTGGGGAGGTCGTCTACGCGCCGCTCTTCTCGCGCCGGTGAGCGCGCGCGAGCTGAACCTCGACGGGCTCGTCGGGCCGACCCACAGCTACGCGGGCCTCTCGCTCGGCAACGTCGCGTCCACCGGCAGCCGCGCGGCGCCGTCGAACCCGCGGGCGGCGGCCCTCGAGGGTCTGGAGAAGATGCGCCTGCTCGCCGACCTCGGGGTGGAGCAGGCCGTGCTGCCGCCCCAGGAGCGACCGAGCGTGGCGGCGCTGCGGGGCCTCGGCTTTCGCGGCGACGAGGCCGCCGTGCTCGCCGAGGCCAGCCGTGCAGCTCCCGGGCTGCTCGCCGCCTGCGCCTCCGCCTCGGCGATGTGGACCGCCAACGCGGCAACCGTCGCGCCGGGTGCGGACACCGCCGACGGGCGAGTGCATCTCGTTCCCGCCAACCTCGCGGCCAAGCTGCACCGGGCGATCGAGCCCTCGGGCACCGCGCGGCTCCTGCGAGCGGTCTTTCCGCCCGGCGAGCGCTTCGCCCATCACGCCCCGCTCGTCGGGGGTGACGCGCTGGCCGACGAGGGCGCCGCGAACCACACCCGGCTCGCGCCCGCGCACGGCGCCCCGGGACTGCACCTGCTGGTCTACGGGCGCGAGGCGGACGAGCCGCCCCAGGGCCGCTTCCCTGCCCGTCAGACCCGCGAGGCGAGCGCCGCGGTGGCACGGCTCCTCGCCCTGGCGCCGAAGCGCAGCGTGCTGGTGCGCCAGAGCCGGACGGCCATCGATGCCGGCGTCTTCCACAACGACGTCATCGCCGTCGGCAACGAGGGTCTGCTGCTGTGGCACGAGGACGCCTTCGAGGACGGTGACGCCGCGGTCGACGCCATCGACGCGGCCTACCGGGCGGTCACCGGGGTCGGGCTGGTGAGCCACCGCATCGCACGCCGGGCGGTGAGCCTCGCCGACGCCGTGGCCTCGTACCTGTTCAACAGCCAGCTCGTGACCCGTCCCGACGGCACCGTGGTGCTGGTCGCGCCGGCCGAGTGCCGTGCGCGCGAGGCGGTGCGCGCGGCGATAGAGGCCCTCGTCGAGTGCCGCGACAACCCCGTGGCCGAGGTGCGCTACGTCCATCTCGACCAGAGCATGCGCAACGGCGGCGGCCCGGCGTGCCTGCGGCTGCGCGTGGTGCTCGACGAGGCGGACCGGGCGGCCATGGCGCCCGGCGTGCGCTTCGACGCGGAGCTGCACGAGCGCCTGGCGGCCTGGGTCCGGCACCACTATCGGGATCGCCTCGAGCCGGCGGACCTCGCCGACCCGGCGCTCCTCGAGGAGAGCCGGCGCGCTCTCGACGAGCTGACCGGGATCCTCCGTCTGGGCTCGGTCTACGACTTCCAGCGCTGAGCGGGGACGTGCCGCGGCACGCTAGCCCGGATATTGCACCAATTCTCTGCTGCGGCCGCCGATCCACCTGCATTTCCAGGCCGTACTCGCT
>CAJIAT010000459.1_pt1 | contig 11600 bp, 10 predicted proteins | sample 9199161 | NCBI WGS metagenome assembly CAJIAT01 (sample SAMEA7708281, study PRJEB35096) | sediment metagenome | biome: marine neritic benthic zone biome [ENVO:01000025]; feature: sediment [ENVO:00002007]; material: shallow marine sediment [ENVO:03000034] sea grass bed [ENVO_01000059] ... | reverse complement strand
GGCGAGCGCCCCCGCAACGCAACCAAGTCCGCTCCAGTCCCGGGGAACGCAGACAGGTCACGCCGGGCTCGATCTATCCCTTGGGCTTGTAGACCTCGTAGATCCGTATCTCGGGCGCCTCCAGGGCGAGTTCGTGCAGTGTTCCCGCCGTTTTCTCAGAGATCGCCGCACCAGCCGCGTCCGCGTCGCTCTTCGATTCCCAGAGGCTGAACGACGAGTATTGGGTCTCGTCGTCCGAGACCAAGAAGTGGCCGAAGCCGAGAAATCGACGCGATCGGCCGCGAGCAGACAACAACAGCGCGAGTTCAGCGTTCGATGTTGCCACTGCGCGGCGGGATGCCGATCGAGGCAACGGACTGATATACGACGACGTGCTGGACATCACTTGGCTGCAGAACGCAGTGTCCGGAGGCAACAAGAACTGGGAACAGGCCGCCGAGTGGGCGGCGAATCTCGACTACGAGGGCTTCGAAGACTGGCGACTGCCGTCGGTGTCCTCAGGTTTCCCTACCGGCGCCAGCGACAGCCCTGTCGACTGCAGCACGGCAACAGAGCTGGATTGCCGGGACAACGAGCTGGGTTACATGTACTTCCACAATCTCGGAGGCAAGGCGAACAAGCGGACGGGTAGCCAAGGCCTGATCCAGAACATCCAGAGGGTCCACTGGTCGGGTACCAATGGTCCTGGCGGCGCGTGAACCTTCACCTTCTCCTATGGTGCTCAGACCGACGAGCTGAAGGGCTTCGGCAACGCCGTGTGGGCGGTTCGGTCAGGAGACGTCGTCGAGTAACGGCCTGACCGGCAACCACTATTTCGCTACCCCGAGGACGTCGCGCGATATGTCGGCTCGAGGTCGATCAGAGATATCTGAGCTCGAATTGCTGCGCTTCGAAATCCAACAGCAGCGTCGCCGTCCCGCCACCAACGGTCATTGGAGGAGGCAGTTCCCTTGCAAGGCGGGTCGGCTTCGGGAAGCATTGTCGCTGCAAGGTGAATGACGGTGCTGTTCGTGGTCGGCATTCCGCCCGCCTTGACTTGGAGGAGACGCAGCATGGATCGATTCACCGGCGGTTGCCTGTGCGGCAACGTGCGAATCGTGGCGTCGGGACTCCCGTACCGGGTCGGCCTTTGTCACTGTCTCGACTGCCGCAAGCATCATGGGGCCCTTTTTCACGCTTCCGCGGTGTTCCCTCAGGATGCGGTGACGATACATGGGGAAACACACGACTACGTCGGGCGGTTCTTCTGTCCCCGCTGCGGCTCGTCCGTTTTCGCACGCAGCGCAGACGAAATCGAAGTGAACGTAGGATCCCTGGATGCCCCTGATCAACTGATACCAACCTACGAAAGCTGGATCGTCCGCCGCGAGTCCTGGTTGCCTCCGTTTCCGCTCTCGAGACGATACGACCGCGATCGTGACGCCACAGGTCGCTTCGAGGAGTAGGTTGCAGGAACGGTGCGAAGGCGCCGTTTCGAGGTCGCAAGCGCTGAACGTGCAACGTCTTTCGCCCTGAAATCGCATCTACCGATTTCGGTAGGGCTGCGACGCAAAGCCTCGCACGGCCGTTGGGTGCTCTTGTGGAGTCCCAAGTTGCGGGGCGGAGGTAGTGAGCGGTGCCGTACTTCCGCTTAGAATCGTAGTCTGCCTTTCGGCCTGAATCTGCTGCGCTGCAGCACCTCCTCGCGCTGAGATCGATCGACGCGCTGACGTCGAGGAGATCGGCCAGGATCGGTCGTCTTAAACGGCCGCGTATCGCCATGTCGGATTTGTTCAGCGCGCTTGCGTTGCCGCGGCAATCATCGGGCATGCGGTGGAAACTCAACCCGAGGCGCCTGGAGCCGCATCGGTGTTCGGATAGGGCCGGTCCGGTGCGGGTTGCGGGGACCGTCGGCCGCAGGGATGCGGCCGTCGAGCCTACATGGACGTATTCACGGCGTGTCCCCGCAGCCCGTACCGGGCCGGCCGACGCCCGCGTAGCCGCTTAACCGACCACGAATGCCTGGAGCCGGCGCTCGGGAACGCGACGCGTCGCGGAAGTCCCGATCCGTCTATGCGACTCCCCTGCCTCCGCCCGGCGCCATTGGGGCCCGGCGGCAGTAAGGTGGTCGGAATCTGGTGGTATAGGGCAGTTGACGAGGCGCGCGTGCAATCAGAACTCGCAACACCTAGAGTTAGTGGCCGTTTCGTCCAGCCACTTCTACGCAGCAGACAGGAGAAAGGCCTATGCGTGTTATTGCATACACGTTGGCAAGACCTCACCACGGCAAGCGCGCGATGGCGGAGGACCGAGCGCGCCAACTAGGGGGGATCTACTCCAGGCACGGGGCATCCGTGAAGCTGACGCGTACCGTGGCGGGCCCGAACACCGGCTGCATCGCGGTGCTGCGAGGTTACCCGGATTTCGCCACGGCCGCGAAAGCATTCCAGGCCATCAATAGCGACCCGGAGCACGTCGAGTTCTGGCGGGAAAGAGAAGCCAACCCTGCCGCCGACATCGTAAACGGGCGAGATATCGTGCGAACCGTCTACGGCGAGCAGCGGTGGGACACGCACCCAGTCTCGCACGTTCGCCAATATGAGATGACTCGAGACAACGTGGCCCAGGCGCTCAAGCTCCTTCCCGAGGTCGAAGGGGTGGTGTCCAAAGCCAACGTGAACGTCGTCGGTGCCCTGCCGGTCACTGGAGAAAACCTGAGCAGCATGATGATTGGGTATCAGTTCAGATCCATCGACGATTGGGGTGAGGCCCTGGACACCGTGGGCACCTCGGACGAATTCCAGGCCATTGTCTCGAAGGCGGCAGCGTTTGGAACGCTTCGCTCAGCGTTCATGATGATTCCGCTCTGATCTCCGAGAGCCGCTCGTATCCTCAGCGCCCCCTCCCTCTCGGGTGCTCTCGGGTGAGAGGGAGGAGGTTCGCTCTGGGGTCGTTCAGAGCCACTCGAGCCGTTTCCGCCGCGCTCTCGCAATCCTCGTCGCCGAAATCGACGAGAACGGCCACAATCGGACGTCTGGCCTGGACGGACGAACTCGAACCAGGAATTCTGAGCAGCGAACAGGTTGATGGGTGTGCCAGCGCCGATGACCTCGAAAAGCTCGAGACGGTGTTGCCCGAGCAACTCCACGGGCTCGTCTTCGCTCCATGCGCGACCGCTTGATGGCGTTGTCCTCAGATCGTTGAGAGCGACAGCCACGGTACGTTGGGAGCCCATCGGAGCTTGACCGCTGCCGGGCGCTCGACAACGGGCTAGAGTCCCGGACGTGCCTATTCGCCGAGCGCAGTCGTGACGGTAGACTGCGCGTGTCGGCTCCGCGCCTTGGATCGAGGCCGCCCTATGGACGAGCATCTTCCTCGCAAGCTCGCGGCGATCCTCTACGCCGACGTGGCCGGCTACAGCCGGCTGACCGGCGCGCACGAGGACGCGACCCATCGGCGGCTCGCCGAGTCTCTCGACCTCATCTCGGCGTTGGTCGATGAGTATCGCGGTAAAGTGACGCACTTCGCCGGCGACGCGGTGCTCGCGACGTTCGATGCGGTCGTTGACGCTGTCTCGTGCGCGGCCGCGGTGCAGGCCGGGCTCGCGGAGCACAACCGGGATCTGCCGGACGATCGCCAAGTCCGGTTCCGCATCGGCGTCAATCTCGGGGACGTCATCGAGGACCGGGGTGACGTCTACGGTGACGGCGTCAACGTGGCCGCGCGGCTCGAAAGCCTCGCCGAGCCGGGCGGGATCTGCGTGTCCGATGCGGTGCGCGCCGCGCTCGGCAACCGGCTGGACCTCTCCTACGAGGATCTCGGTCAGCAGCGCGTGAAGAACATCGCCGAGCCGGTGCACGCGCACCGTGTGGTGGCGGGTGGGCCGGACCGGCCGACCGACGAGATGGGACCCGAGGCCCAGGAGGTCCTGTTCCAGATGACGCCCGATGGCGTGTCACTGGCCTATTCGCGGATCGGCCGCGGCCCGGTCATGGTCAAGGCTGCCAACTGGGCGAACCACCTCGAATACGAGATGCTGCATCCGCCCTGGCGACCCTGGTGGCGCGAGCTCGCGGCACGCTTCGAGCTCGTCCGATACGACCAGCGAGGCAACGGGCTGTCGGACCGGGACGTCAGCGACGTCTCGTTCGAGAAGTTCGTCGACGATCTCGAGACCGTCGTCGATGCGCTCGGGCTGGAGCGTTTCGCGCTGCTCGGGATCTCGCAGGGCTGTGCGGTCTCGGTCGCCTACGCGCACCGCCACCCCGAGCGGGTGTCACACCTAATCCTGTACGGCGGATACGTCAGGGGGTGGCGTCTACGAGGAGACGCGCAGGAGGTGGCCCGTGGAGAGGCGATGAGCACGCTCATCGGCCAGGGGTGGGGCCAGGACAATCCGGCGTTCCGGCAGCTGTTCACCACCATGTTCCGGCCCGACGCGACGCCTGAGGAGCTCGAGCACTTCAACGAGCTGCAACGGCGCGCGGCGTCGCCGGAGCATGCACGACGGCTGTTCGAGGCGTTCGGCACGATTGACGTCTCCTCGATGCTGCAGGACATCTCGACGCCGGCACTAGTGCTGCATTGCCGGGACGACGCCCGGGCGCCGTTCGACGAAGGGCGCACTTTCGCCGCCCGGATCCCGAGCGCCCGGTTCGTGCCCCTGGAAGGGCGCAACCACCTGCTCGCACCCTCCGACGCGAGCTGGAACCGGCTTTTCCAAGAGATCCGCGCCTTCGTGGGCTCCGGGGAGAGCGACGCATGACGCGGCGCTGCCGAACCAGATCCTCCGGCACGTGAATCCCGCGCGACGTGCGGGCGAGAGTGTCGGAGCAACGATCCTGGTAATCGAACGACATCCCCGCCACCGCAACGCTCCGGGTGAACGTCATCGGGCGCCTGCTGGATCGCCGGCTCGGCAGAGTCGGAGCGTGCCTGACGGCTGTCCAAGGCGGTCCCGTTCAGGCGCGATCTGCCGCGCTGCAGCATCAGACGAGGCTCGAATCGACGAGAAAGGCCAGATCCGGTCATTCGCCGAACGAGGTGACCCAGGCGGCGTGGCCGGGAAGGCGCGAAGCGGGACGCTCAGGAGGCCTTTGATAGACCGTGCGCTTTCTTCCACCAGAGGATGAGCCCGCGCTTGTGATCGGCAATCGCGTTGACCGATTCCGCCATGAGGTTGACTTCGTCGCGGGCCCCTGGCCAGGTCGCAATGCGCTCTGTCGGGTCCTCGTCAGCGACGAGTCTGAGCAACCCCATCATGTGCCTGAGCGGCCGCGTTATCTGAATCGTGATCACAACTGCGAAGAGAACACCCAACGCCGTCGCTAGCAACGCCATCCACAGCATGTTTCTGGCGTCGGCTCTCGAGGTTGCCTCGATGCTGACCTGCGTCTCCGCTTCGAGTCGATCGGCCGCCTCGACCTTGGCGTCGACGATCGGGGTGACCGACCCAGCTGCCTCGTCCATCTCCTTCGAAAGCCGGTCGATGAGGTCGTTCTGCTCCACGAGCGCAAGGAAATCTCGGCGATACCCGTTCAACAAGGCCGTTAGCCTTGCCTTGTCCGTTCGCGAGATCTCCGACCCGTCGACCTGGTCCGCGATGCGCTGCCATTCGCGCAGCGCCATCTCGACATACCGCTTGTCGTGTCTGAGAAGGTAGTCCTTCTCACGGCGTCGAAGCTGCAGAACGTTGGACTCCATGTCGGGGATATAGTGCGCACGAAGGATGGCCTCGATGCGATGTGCGGCTTGACGAAACGGTCCCTTGCCACCCTGGATGTCCTCCTGCGCCAGAACCTTCCGACCGTACGCTTCGAAGCTGTGCTCGTAGACGTCGATCTCCTCGAGGAGCGAGGACTTGATGCCCGACGCCAGCTCCGAGTCCCCTACGAGCGCACGGAACTCCGAGAGAAGCTCCAGGACGTGGTTCTGGTACGCCTCTTCCCGCCTCAGACCGAGGTCCTTTTCTCTGCGGCGTATCTGCAACAGTTGCAGGTACGGCCCGCTGACCTTGAACTCCCCCGCCAGGTCCTCCAGCTCGTGGACGGCTTCGCGGAATGCGCCCTGGAGGCCGGAGTCGTGGTCGAGCCCCTTCTTGCGCCACGCGGCCTCGATCGACTCGAAGCGGCCGTGATAGATCTCGACGAGGTCGTCGAACTCGCGCGCGATCTCTTGTGACGCGTTGTCGATTCGACCGAGCTCGGCGATCAGCGCGAGGACCGTTTCGACTCGGTCCGACACTTCGGCCGCGAAGCCTTTCTGCCGGTGCAACAGGAAGCTCTTCTCCGCACGCCGGGCTTCGAGCACGGCAGCCCGGATCTCGAGCAGGAGATCCTTCCTCGCATCGTGCACGTCGATCAGCGCACGGTAGTCGGTGAGCGAGCGTTCCAAAGTGCTGTGGTAGTGCCAGATCACGCCGAGAAAGAGCAATCCAACCAGGCCGAAGCTGAGCCCGATCTTCTCGCCGATACGCAACATGCTCAGGAGTCGTCCCATCTCTCTACCCCCGAATCCCCATCGTCCATTTGCCGTACGAGCCTCATGGACCTATGCCCAAATCGGCGCCAGTAGCGCCACCTTGGCGATGATGGCCGCGGCGAGCGCGAGGGGAATAATCGCAAGCGTCTCCGCTGCCCCTGGCGGCAGCGGAGGTGACGGAGTGGGTCGCGTGGCCTGCCCGGTAGATCGGGCTCAGGTACGGGCTTCGACGGCGAGTGCGTCCGCGGGCTGGGTCCGGCCGACGCCCACGTCACTTTCCGTGATCATCACCACTGGCCGCGTGGTGATCCGCCGCGTTTCCTGGGACACCGAGCCGTTCAGCAGGCGCGACATCCACGACCGCGCGTACTCTCCCATTACGATTGTCCCGGCGTCCAGCTCATCGGCCACCTCGGCGATCCGGCCAGCCGGCAGCCCGTCGACGACCTTGGTGGTCGCTCCCGACAACGCCTGGTTGTAGGGCTGCTCGGCGCGAAGCTCAGCGAGGAATCCGTCGAGCATGTCCTGCGCGATCTCGGCCAGAGGTCGAGCCAGGTTGCTGCGTTTGTGACGCGCGTAGAAACCAGGGTCGTCGGCGGGTTCGTGGACGACGTGCAGCAAGACGACCGGCAGTGATCGCCGGGACGCCATCTCGCACGCCCGCAACGCCGCCCGACGCGAGGTGGGTGTGAAATCGACAGGTACGAGCACGGGGGGACGTACCCCGGCGGGATGCTTCTGGCTCATGACTATTCTTCCTATCGCACGGCTCGAGACCATACGCCGCCAACGTTGCAGCTTCGTTGCAACTTCGTGAAGCTTGGTGGAATCGTGCCCGCAGGCGGCGCGCCGCGGAGTCGGAATATCGCGCCTTGCCCTGCCGTAGGGCCGGCCTCGGTCCTCTGTCGCTACGTTGCTCGCACGCCGCTCGCCTCGGGGCGCCTGAGGCGCGACGGTGACGGCCTGGGGGTGCAACAGCTCAAAGGTCCCTCCGGGCCGGCGCCACCGAGTCCCTGGTCGAGCCGCTCGATTTGTGGGCGCGGCTCGCGGCGCTCGCACAGCCACCCATCAGCCCGGCCGCCGCGGACCCGAGGAGCGGCCATTCCTCACCCAACCTTCGACGGCGGAAGTTCGCGATTCGCAGTCGACTTGTGGCACCGCAGCATTCGGAAAGCTCCGCATCGACGCGGCCAGATCCGGACATACGACTCACCGGGCAGTCAGCATCTGACGGTACGCGTGTTCTGCGTATACTCGGCGAGCAAGTGAGAGGCGACAAAGCCCGCAATATGCCTACTCTCGAACGGCGGTTCCAGATTGAAGTCCTCCCCGACCTGGCGTGGAACGAGTTCCTGCGTCGGTTCCGCCACGCGGAGGAACTCGGGTTCGACATCGCGACGACCGCGGATCAATTCGTCGATTGGAAGAATCCCTCGGTGCCGTGGTTTGACGTGTGGACCGCACTCGCCGCGGTCGCGCAGGCGACCGATCGCATCAGGCTCGCTCCTTGTGTCGCCCAGATCCCGATGAGAGATCCGGCCACGTTCGCGCGACAGGTGGTCACCGTCGACCACGTGTCGGGCGGTCGCGTCGAAGCCGGTCTCGGGCTGGGCCTCACCGTTGATCCCGGCTACAAGATCATCGGGGTTCCGAATTGGGACAACCCAGAGCGTGCCCGGCGATTCAGGGAATATGTCGAGATCGTTGACTCGATGCTTTCGGGCTCACCGACGGAATACGCCGGGACGTATTACACCGTCGAGTCGGCCACCGTGCACAAACCGATTCAGTCGCCCCGGCCACCCATCACGATAGCGGCGATGGGACCGAAGATGATGCGCTACGCTGCGACTTACGGCGACACCTGGAATGCGATGAGCTTCGGCGCAGGTCAAGCCGCGCTGACAGCGGACGCCGCCGCGCTCAAGGCGAAGATGGACCAGGCCTGCGACGACGTCGGCCGTGATCCTTCGACGCTGCGCCACTCGTTTCTGATGTTCGATGCGAATGCTCGGGAGAGCGGTGGGTATCTGTTCTATTGGGAGTCAGCTGAGAGATTCGCCGACGTGGCGGGACAGGTCCTCGCCGTTGGCTTTGACGAGATCGGCGTCTACTATCCGATCGATACACAGAGAGATGTGTTCGAGCGCGTCGCGACCGACGTGATGCCGTCGCTCCGGGGCCAGTGAAATGGCTCGGAAGGAATTCGATATCACTTCTGATTCTCGTTGACCGTGAAGGTCTGCACCGGATCATCTGAGCCATCCGGGCCGATTTCGCGGCGCTGCAGCATTTCTTCGAGCTGGAATCGACGTGATAGCCAGGAGGCTAACGCCATCGAATGGGATTTGGTGCCGGACCTCGAAGATGAAGACCTAGAGAAAATCGGGATTCGGGCTCTGGGGCATCGCAAACGAATCCTCACGCCGGGCCCGGATCGACGCGAACGGCCATAGACGGAAGCGCAATCGGAGTTCGCACGGGAGGCCGCAAGACCTCCCGCGCCGTTGTTACGCGGTCGAATCAAACTGCGTGTATTACGACCGAGCCCTCCGACACCGTGGGTGGGCTGGTGCCCAGCCCCGACGCATTCTCAGAGATCCAGTTTCGAGCGAGCTCGAGGCTCGCATCAGTGCCTGACTTGTCGTTGCACACGGTTACAGTGGTGCCACCATCTGCACTGCGAATCAAAGTGTACGATACGAACCCGTCTACGCTGCGGATGAGGTCCTCGACCTCCTGCTTGCGCTTTTCCAGCAAGTCGAACAGCTCTGACGCTCCCGTTCCGGTGTAACTCCTAATCACTGCGTGCATCCCGTTTCTCCTCCCTCGCTGATGCCAGCGAGTCGAGCCTACGCCCCCATCCAGTGTCTTGCCATGCCGATGTTCTGGGTGTCGGGCGAAGGAAAGGATGAGCCCGCACCGAGCAGCTCATCCGATCCGCGTTTACGAGTCGGATACGGAAGTGCGGATTCAATCGTTGCCGCGGCGCGGCATTCTGCGGACTGGCACGAATGTTCCCGCGAAAGCGCCGCGCTCGGAGGCGCACAATCGATTCCGGGCCAGCTCGACCGTCCGGCCGCGTGCGCCCGTAATGGTTGAGCTACGCGGCAGCCACCAGTCTCGCCTCACGCCCGGCGATGAGCCTTTCCAGCAGACCTCTGCGATCGGCCAGCGTGCCGCCGATGTCGCTGTTTCCGAACAATGCCCGGTCCTCCTCTTCGCTCAGACCGAATCCGGGCTTTGGCGCTCCCGCCGAGCTACCCCTGATATCTGCTCCGCGATACCGTGGGATGACGAATACGACGGCGCCGAGCCGCTCACGGCACAGAGCGAACCCACGGGCCTTCATGATCGGGTGCTCACAGCACGACCCCAGCACGCAAAGAAAGGTCCGGCAGCCCTGAACACGCTCGTAGTAGTCGAGATTCAGGAGCCCCTTGGCCTGGCGCCGTTCGATCTCGGGCCACACCACGTCCCGCAACAAATGCAGGTTGGTCAGTTCTTCCTCGGTCTCTCGCAGCATGGCGACACCCTGAGTCGGCGATGCGAGGCAAAGATACCAGCTCGTCGGGTCCGTTTCTCCAGCACATGCGCGACCGTGTTGACGAGTGTGGGCGGAAAGCTCTGGTCCTGGCTTGCGGTGACGAAGAGCGTCGGCATCGATCCTGCCACCAGCTCGGAGCATTTCCGCCTGCGCCGCGGGCGAAGACCACGGCCGGGCCATCGCCATGACTCTAGTAACGGATATTGGCGTTGGTAGCGTCGACGAATGACATGGTGTGTGCTCCAGCTTCTTCGAGGACCCCTGGGCGTCGGTACGATTCGCCCCGATTTCGTTCCGCGCTCGGCTACCTCGGTCCGAGCTCCTTCGAGCGGGCTGCAACCTACTCGGGCAGGGCTGCGCGGTTGCCGAGGAGCAGATCCGAGGCCTTCTCCCCGATCATGATGCTCGCGGCGTTGGTGTTCGAGCCGCACACCTCCGGCATCACCGAGGAGTCGGCGATCCGCAGGCCGTCGAGGCCGCGCACGCGAAGCTCCGGGTCGACGACGGCCAGCGCGTCGCGGCCCATGCGGCAGGCGCCGGCCGGGTGGTGCTGGGTCTTGGCGTTCGCGCAGGCGTAGTCGAACAGCTCCTCGTCGCTCGAGACCGCGGGTCCCGGCAGGCGCTCGCCGTCGAGATAGGGCGCGAGCGCCGGCTGGCGCAGCAGCTCGCGGGCGATCCTGAGCCCTGCGATCGCGCGCTCCCGGTCGTCGGGCTCGGCCCAGTAGTCCGGATCGATGAGCGGCGCGGCGCCCGGGTCCGCGCTCGCGAGGCGCACCGTGCCCCGCGAGCGCGGGCGCACGTAGGCGCCGTTCAGGGTGACTCCGCCGTGGGCGAGGCTCGCCACGCCCTTCTCGATCCCCGAGCCCTGGCCGAAGTGGAACTGCAGATCCGGGCTCGTCGCGTCGTCGCCGGAGAACCAGAAGGCGCCGGTCTCGAACAGGCTGGACGCGGCCGGGCCGCGGCGGAACAGGGCGTACTGGAGCCCTGCCCACAGGGCGTAGTGGGGCTTCGCGTAGTGGTCGTAGCTATGGCGCCCGGAGCAGGCGGCGATGGCGAAGAGGTCGAGGTGGTCGTGCAGGTTCTCCCCGACGCCGGGGAGCTCGTGGACCGGCTCGACGCCGACGGTGCGCAGGTGGTCGGCGGGCCCGACGCCTGAGAGCAGGAGGAGGCGCGGCGAGCCGATGGCCCCCGAGGAGACCACCACCTCCCGGCTCGCGCGCACGAGCGTCGAGGCGCCGCCGCCCGACGGCGCGAGCTCCACGCCCACCGCGCGGCCACCCTCGAAGACGACGCGCGTCGCGGTGACTCCAGTGCGCACCTCGAGATTCGGGCGCGAGGCGTTGGGATGCACGTAGGCGGTCGCGCTCGAGGAGCGTGCGCCGTCGGCCTGGGTGACCTGGTAGAAGCCGCAGCCCTCGGTGCGCGCGCCGTTGAAGTCGGGGTTGTAGGGGATGCCGTACTGCTGGGCGGCGCGGATGAAGGCGTCGGCGATCGGCAGCGGGGCGATCGGCGTGGACACCCCGACGGGCCCGTCGCCGCCGTGGTACTCGTCGGCGAAGCGCTGGTTGCGCTCGGACCGCCGGAAGTAGGGCAG
>CAJIAT010000241.1_pt1 | contig 11634 bp, 7 predicted proteins | sample 9199161 | NCBI WGS metagenome assembly CAJIAT01 (sample SAMEA7708281, study PRJEB35096) | sediment metagenome | biome: marine neritic benthic zone biome [ENVO:01000025]; feature: sediment [ENVO:00002007]; material: shallow marine sediment [ENVO:03000034] sea grass bed [ENVO_01000059] ... | reverse complement strand
CTGACTGACTCGCCGGGGGGAACTCTATCGATGCAACGAGCTGCAGTGGCGACGTTCTGTGCTCGGCTCGCTGCCTATCGCGGACCTGGCTTGTCCATGCACGCCTGGGCTTGCTGTTCGCGCGAGCGATAGCTACGGCTATCGCTCGCGCGCCACAGCGGCGCCCAGACGCACCTGTCCTGCGCCAGCCCCGCGATGCCTGGTGCAACATGCGGGCTAGCCCGGATCCGGCCGAGTCAGCCCTCGCGGAGGGTCGCCATCGGCGGTTGGTCGAGGACGCTGCGGCTGCCGAGGTAGCCCGCGGCACCGATGGCCAGCGCGCCACCGCCGACGCCGGCCAGCCACAGCAGCGGGTCCGGCGTGTAGACGAGGTTGAACACCCGCTCCGCGAGCACGGCCCCGAGGGCGCTCGCGGCGAGCGCCCCGACGATCCCGCACAGCAGCCCCAGCGCCGTGAACTCGGCGAGCAGGCCGCGGATCACCCGGGAACGATCCGCCCCGAGGGTGCGCACGAGCGCCGCCTCGCGACGCCGCTCGTCCATCGTCGCCTGGACGGCGGCGTGCAGCACCACCAGCCCCGCGGCGAGGGTGAACGCGAACACGAACTCCACGCCCACCGACGCCTGGTCCATGATCTCGCGGACCTTGAGGAGCATCGCGTCGACGTCGATCACGGTGATGCTCGGGAACGCTCGCACCAGTCGCGTGAGCAGCGGCGCGTCGTCGCGGCCGAGGTGGAAGCTCGTGATCCAGGTCGAGGGAAAGGTGTCCAGCACCTGCGGTGGGAACTGGACGAAGAAGTTGACGTTGAACGAGTCCCACTGGACCTCGCGCAGGTTGTGCACCCGAGCGACCAGCTCGCGCCCCGCGATGGAGAAGGTGAGCGTCGTGCCGAGCTCGAAGCCGAGGGTGCGGGCGAAGTCCTGCTCAACCGAGATGAGCGCCTCACCGGCCTCGTCGGGACGCCACCAGCGACCGGCGACGACCCGGTTGTCCGGCTGCAGCGCCTCGGTCCAGGACAGGTTGAACTCGCGCGTGGCGAGACGCTCGGCGCGGGGGTCCGCGAAGCTCGAGGCGGTCACGGGACGGCCGTCGATCGCCGTGAGCCGCGCCCGCACCATCGGGTACAGGCCCGTGGGCTCGACCCCGCGTTCGCCGAGGAAGGCGCTGAGGGGCTCGACCTCGTCGGGCTGCACGTTGACGAGGAAGTAGTTCGGTGTGCCGGGCGGGAGCGTGCGCCGCCAGTCCGAGAGCAGATCGCCGCGCACGAAGGTGAGCAGCAGCAGCATGGTGATCCCGAGCCCGAAGGCGACGATCTGCAGCGTCGAGGAGGCCGGTCGTCGCGCGATGTTCGCGAGTCCGAAGCGCCAGGACACGCCGACGCTGCGGCGCAGCGGCGCGAGCGAGCGCACCAGCGCGAGGGCTGCGACCCCGAGTGCGAGCACCGCGAGCGCCGTGCCCGCGAGCGCCCAGCCGACCAGCACCGGCTCGCGCACGTGCCACGCCACCAGCGCGCTGAAGGCGGCGATGCTCGCGCCGTAGGCCAGCGCCGAGCCCGAGCCCGGTGGCCCCAGATCCCGGCGCAGCACCCGGGCCGGCGGCACGTTCGCCAGGCGCACGATCGGCGGCAGCGCGAAGCCCGCGACGACGACCAGGCCGACGGCGATCCCCGCGCCGAGGGGCAGCAGCGAAGGTGGCGGCAGCTCGGCGAGGAGCAGGCGACCCACGAGGCCCGCGAGCGCCTCTTGCGCGAGATAGCCGAGGGCGCAGCCGACGGCGCTCGCCGTGACGCCGATGGCGACGAGCTGCGCCGCGTGGACCCGCACCACCACGGCCCGCGGCGCGCCGAGGCACTTCATCACCGCGGCGGTGTCGAGGTGGCGCTCGACGTAGCGCCGCGCGGCAACGGCGATCGCCGCGCCCGAGAGCAGCACGCTCACCAGCGCGGCGAGGCCGAGGAACTGCCCGGCGCGGTCGAGCGCCGAGCGCAGCGCCGGGCGGGACTCGCGCACCCCCTGGAGACTCACGCCAGCGTCGCCGGCGGCCGCGACGCGCTCGCGATAGGCGGCGATGGGGCGCTCCGGCCCCGCCACCAGCAGCCGGTAACGGGCCCGAGAGCCCGCGACCAGCAGGCCCGTGGCGGGCAGGTCGTCCTCGTGCAGCATCAGGCGCGGGGCGATGTTGAACAGATCACCCCCGCGGTCCGGCTCGAAGGCGAGGATCTGCGCGATCCGGGGCCGGGTCCGGCCGAGCTCGAGCGTGTCGCCGACGCCGACCGACAGGATGCCGGCGAGCCGCGCGTCGACCCACACGGTGCCCGGCGCCGGGATCGCGTCGGTGGCCCGGCCCGGCTCGAAGGGCGCATCGGCGATCCGCAGCTCGCCCTTGAGGGGGTAGCCGCCGCCGACCGCCTTCACGCTCGCGAGCTGGAGCTGCTCGCCGGCGAGGACCACGCTGCGGAAGGTCGTCGTGCGCGCATGGGCGAGGCCCGACGCCTCGGCGTCGCGCAGGTGCGCCGCGTCGATCGGCTCGCTCGAGAGGAGCACCAGATCCGCGCCCACGAGCTCGCTCGCGCCGCGCGCCATGCCGCGCTCCATGCGATCGGTGAAGCCGCCCACGGCGGTGATCGCGCCGATGGCGACGACCAGCGCCACTGCCAGCACGCGCAGCTCTCCGGCGCGCCACTCGCGGCGAAGGAACCGTGCGCCGAGGGCCAGACCGCCGGCCCTCGGCCGTGGCGCGGCGGGCCGGGCCGCCGCTGAACCGACGTCGTCCGATTCCTCGTGGCCGTCGTCCCTAGCCACTTCGGATCTGCCCGTCCTCGAGCTCGATGGCGCGGGCGCAGTGGTCGGCGAGGCGCAGGTCGTGGGTGACGACCACGAGGGTGGTGCCTCGCTCGCGATTCATGGTGAAGAGCAGCTCGCTCACGGCCTCTCCGGTTCGCCCGTCGAGGTTGCCAGTCGGCTCGTCCGCGAACAGCACCTCGGGCTCGGCCGCGAAGGCGCGGGCGATGGCGACCCGCTGCTGCTCGCCCCCGGAGAGCTGGCGCGGGTAGTGGCCGAGGCGCGCGCCGAGCCCCACCCGCCCCAGCACGTCGGCGGCCCGCTCCCGCGCGGTGGCGATGCCGGCGAGCTCGAGGGGAAGCATGACGTTCTCGTGGGCGGTGAGGCTGCCGAGGAGCTGGAAGGACTGGAACACGAAGCCCACACGGGAGGCGCGCAGCCGTGCGCGCCCCTCTTCGTCGAGTGCCGTGATGTCCACGCCCCCGAGGCACACGGTGCCGGTGCTCGGGGTGTCGAGGCCGGCGAGCAGCCCGAGCAGGGTGGACTTCCCCGACCCGGAGGCGCCCACGATCGCCAGGGTGTCCCCGGCCGCGATCTCGAGGTCGACGTCGCGCAGGATCTCGAGCTCGTCGCCGGCCGACGTCCGCACCGTCTTGCCGAGGCCCTCGGCGCTGACCGCCGGCGCGCGGCGGGCGGGCGCGCCGGCGCCGGGCCGGCCCTCGGGTGCCGGGGAGTCCGTACGTAGCATTGCGCTGGTGCCGCTCATGGCGCCCCAGGATACCTCGGGCGGCTTGACACGAGAGCGCGCGATCGCCGAAACGAGTGGCTGGATACGCACGGCGCGGAGACCCGTACCCGGATGAGCGACCGATTCGACGTCAGTGACCGTGTGGTGCTCGTCACCGGAGCCTCCAGCGGTCTCGGCGAGCACTTCGCCCGGCTCCTGGCCGGCGCCGGGGCCGTGGTCGCCGTCGGCGCCCGGCGCACCGAGCGGCTCGAGGCCCTCGCCGAGGCGATTGCCGCCGACGGCGGACAGGCCTTCCCGGTCGCCCTCGACGTCACCGACGCCGGGTCGATCGGCGCCGCCTTCGACGCCGTCGAGGCGGCGCTCGGCACGGTCACCGTCCTGGTCAACAACTCCGGCGTGGCCGCGACCGCGCGCACGTACGAGATGAGCGAGGAGGAGTGGGATCGGGTCCTCGACACCAATCTCAAGGGTGCCTGGCTCGTCGCCCGCGAGGCGGCACGGCGCATGGTCGCCGGTGGGACGCCGGGCGCGATCGTGAACATCGCGTCAATCGTCGCCTACGGCGTGGCCGGCGGGCTCGGCGCCTACGGCGCGTCGAAGGCGGGCCTGGCGCACCTCACGCGGACGATGGCGAGCGAGCTCGCCCGTCACCACATCCGGGTCAACGCCATCGCCCCCGGCTACATCGAGACCGAGATCAACCGCGGGTACTTCGAGACCGATGCCGGGCAGCGCACCATCGCCCGGATCCCCCAACGCCGCATCGGCACCCCGGAGGCCCTCGACGGTCCGCTGCTGCTGCTCGCCTCCGACGCATCGGCCTACATGACCGGCAGCGTGCTCACCGTCGACGGCGGGCACCTGTGTGCGAGCCTGTGACGGGCCTGTGACCCAGGGGACGACGGGAACGGCGCACGAGCGCCCCGCCGACGCGCTGGAGGCTTTCCTGCGCGAGGCGTGCGGGGTGCCGGATGCGCGGGTGGCGGCGATCGACTTCCCCGAGGACCGCGAGCGTCTGAGCGTCGAGGTCCGGTTCGAGGACGAGACGCGGGATCCGCTCCCCCTCGTGGTCGAGCTCGCCGCGGGCGACGAGCGCGGCTCCCAGGCCGAGCGCCTGGCGGTCGTCGAGGCCGCCCGCACCGCGGGCGTGCCGGCACCCGAGCCGCTGGGGGCGTGTGAGGACGCGGCCGTACTCGGCCGGCCCTTTCACGTTCTGCGGGCGGCTCCGGGAAGCAGCGGAGCGGTGTCCACGGGCGCGTTCGGATCGGTCGGCGCGACGCTCGCCCGGCTGCACGGCGTGCGCCCACCCTGGCCAGGGCTCGAGGCGCTCGAGGACCCGGGTCCCTCGCTGGGCCTCGCCCGCGTCACCGAGATGCGCGCTCGCCTCGATGCGCTCGATGCGCCCCAGCCGGCCCTCGAGTGGGTGCTTCGTACCCTCGAGCGGCGGGCGCGGCGCTTCGACGAGGTCGTCCTCGGCCACGGCGCTCTGGAGCCGGCCGCGTGCCGCTTCGAGGGGGAGACGCTGGTGGCCATCGAGCGCTGGCGCGGCGCCCGCTGGGCTCATCCGCTCGAGGACGTCGCCTGCCTGTGCCTCGGGCTCGAGCGCGAGGGAGCCGGGCGGGTCGACGAGCCGCTGCAGGCGCTGGTCCGGGAGTACGGGGTGCAGGCGGGCCGCCGGCTCGATACCGAGGAGCTGCCCTACTGGCTCCTCCTCGCCGCGACCGAGCACGCCGTCGAGTCGCTCGAGGGACCGGCCGAGCATGCGACCCCGCGCGCGGTGCTCGAGGCCTTCTCGCGCGCCGAGGCGATGCGTGCCTCCGGGGCGGCGGCGGATCTGGGCCGGATCGGCGGGGCTCGCCGCGCATTCGAGAGCGAGATACTGTCGCGGGCGGGCGCGACCACGCGCTCGGCGGGTGAGCGGCACCTGAGCGCCCTGTACGGGGACGACGCCGGGCCGGCCGGCCTCTCGCGCTTCAGCCGCGACGTGCGAGACGGCGTCTTCGACGGTGCCTGCGCTCAGGGGGCCCGCGTACTCATCGTGGGCTGGCTCGAGGAGACGCTCGCCGCCGGAGAGGCCGCGAGCGACACTGCGAGCTGATGCGCGATGATGGCTCCCCGCCGGAGGAGAGACGCTTGAACAGCACGCGACCAGCCCCGGGACTGCTCGAGGCGAGCCTCGACGACAAGTACGCGCCCGAGGCCGAGCGCGCATTCATGACCGGGATCCAGGCCCTCGTGCGCCTCCCGATGATGCAGCGTCGCCGCGATCTCGCCGCCGGCCACGACACCGCGGGCTTCATCTCCGGCTATCGGGGCTCGCCGCTCGGCGGCTACGACCAGCAGCTCGCGCGTGCCGCGCAGCTCCTCGAGGCCCACCGCATCCGCTTCCAGCCCGGGGTGAACGAGGATCTGGCCGCCACCGCCGCCTGGGGCACGCAGCAGGCGCAGCTCTCGGGTGAGTCGACCTGCGACGGTGTCTTCACCATCTGGTATGGCAAGGGTCCCGGCGTGGACCGCTCCGGCGACGCCTTCCGCCACGGCAACCTCGCCGGCACCGCGCCACTGGGCGGCGTCCTCGCGCTGCTCGGTGACGACCACGTCGCCGAGTCGTCGACGACCGCGCACCAGAGCGAGCTCGCGATGGTCGACGCGCAGGTGCCGGTGCTCAACCCCGCCGGGGTGCAGGAGATCCTCGACTTCGGTCTGCACGGCTGGGCCATGTCGCGCTACGCCGGCTGCTGGGTGGCGCTGAAGTGCGTCCACGACACCGTCGAGTCGAGCGCCTCGGTCGACGTGCGCGAGGACCGCGTCGAGACGCGCCTGCCCACGGACCACGTATTGCCCGAGGACGGGCTCTCGATCCGCTGGCCCGATCCGTGGCTCGAGCAGGAGGCTCGCCTGCACGGCCCGAAGCTCGACGCCGCCCGCGCCTACTGCCGCGCGAACGGGCTCGATCGCGTCGTGCTCGACGCGCCTCGCGCGCGGGTCGGTATCGTCACCACGGGCAAGAGCTACCTCGACGTGCGCCAGGGGCTCGACGACCTCGGCATCGACGAGGCGGCGGCGGCGAGGACGGGGCTGCGCCTGTACAAGGTTGCGATGCCCTGGCCGCTGGAGCCCGAGGGCGCCCGCGCCGCCTGCGCGGGCCTCGACGTGGTGCTGGTCGTCGAGGAGAAGCGCGCCCTCATCGAGACCCAGCTGAAGGAGCTGCTCTACGGCACCGACAACGCGCCGGTCATCCTCGGCAAACGCGACCGTCACGGCGAGACCCTGTTCGCCTCCGCGGGTCGGCTCGACCCGGTGCGGATCGCCGTCGCCGCGGGACGCGAGCTGCTCGCGGCCCGCGAGGACGAGGGGCTGCGCCGGCGCGTCGAGCGCCTGGCGCAGATTTCCGGAGACGACGCCATCGCGACGCCGGCGATGGAGCGCACGCCCTACTTCTGCCCGGGGTGCCCGCACAACACCTCGACCCGCGTCCCCGAGGGCAGTCACGCCCTCGCCGGGATCGGCTGCCACTACATGGCCCAGTGGATGGATCGCGGGAACGCGCGCTACACGCAGATGGGCGGGGAGGGCGCGAGCTGGATCGGTGAGGCGCCCTTCACGCGCCGCGAGCACGTGTTCCAGAACATCGGCGACGGCACCTACTTCCACTCCGGGCTGCTCGCGATCCGCGCGGCGATCGCCGCCGGGGTGAACATCACCTTCAAGGTGCTCTACAACGACGCCGTCGCCATGACCGGCGGCCAGGGCGTCGACGGCGCCCTCGACGTCCCGGCGATCACCGGCCAGGTGAGCGCCGAGGGCGCGCGCAAGGTGGTGGTCGTGACCGACGAGCCGGAGAAGTACGAGGGCGCCGCGCGCCGCAGGCTCGCCGACGGCGTCACGGTGCGCCACCGGGACGACCTCGACGCCGTGCAGCGCGAGCTGCGCGAGATCGCCGGCACCACGGTGCTCGTGTACGACCAGACCTGCGCCGCGGAGAAGCGGCGCCGTCGCAAGCGCGGCGAGTTCCCGGACCCGCCGCGGCGCGCCTTCATCAACGAGCTGGTCTGCGAGGGCTGCGGCGACTGCGGCGTCGCCTCGAACTGCGTGGCGGTCGTGCCGCTGGAGACGGATCTGGGCCGCAAGCGCGCGATCAACCAGAGCGCGTGCAACAAGGACTTCTCCTGCCTGAAGGGCTTCTGTCCCAGCTTCGTCACGGTGCACGGCGGGAAGCTGCGGCGGGGCCAGGGGGTCGGAGGCGGCGCCGAGGACTGGCCGGTCCCGGCGCCCCCGGAGCTGCCGGCGCTCGAGCGCGCCTTCGACATCGTCGTCACCGGCGTCGGTGGCACCGGCGTGGTGACCATCGGGGCGCTCATCGGCATGGCCGCGCACCTCGAGGGCAAGGGCTGCTCGGTGCTCGACATGATGGGGCTCGCGCAGAAGGGAGGCGCGGTGATCAGCCACCTGCGCATCGGCGCGACGCCCGAGGCGATCACCGCGACCCGCGTGGCGCCCGGCTCGGCGGACCTGCTCCTCGGTTGCGATCTCGTGGTCGCTGCCGGGCGCGAGTCCCTGCGCAGCGTCGGCGAAGGCCGCACGCGCGTCATCCTGAACACTCACGAGGTGATGACCGGCGACTTCACCCGAAACCGCGACCTGCTGTTCCCGGGCTCCGATCTGCGCCGCGGCGTCGAGGCGCGCGCCGGGCGCGAGGCGGTCGAGGCTCTCGATGCGACGGGGCTCGCGACGGCGCTGCTCGGCGACGCGATCGCGACCAACGTCTTCGCTCTCGGCTTCGCCTTCCAGCGCGGCCTGATACCGGTCTCGGCGGCGGCGATCGAGCGGGCGATCGAGCTGAACGGGGTGGCCGTCGCGATGAACCTCGAGGCCTTCTCCTGGGGCAGGCGGACCGCGGAGGATCCGGCCCGGGCCCGCCGCGCGGCGTCGGGGGAGGACGCCGCGGACGCGCCCGCGCAGGGGCGGACCCTCGAGGCACTCGTCGCGCAGCGCGCGGCCTTCCTCACCGAGTACCAGGACGCCGGCTACGCGGCGCGTTATCGCGGGCTCGTGGCCGAGGTCGATGCGGCCGAGCGCGAGCGCGGCAAGGGCTGCGACGGTCTCGCCGCCACCGTCGCCCGGAGCTACTTCAAGCTGCTCGCCTGCAAGGACGAGTACGAGGTGGCCCGACTGTTCACCAGCGGTCACTTCGAGCGCCGCCTCGCCGAGACCTTCGAGGGGGACTACCGCCTCGAGTTCCACATGGCGCCGCCCGTCTTCGCCGGGCGCGATCCGACCACGGGACACCTGCGCAAGCGGGGCTTCGGCCCCTGGCTGATGGGCGCGATGCGCCTGCTCGCGCGGGTGCGGCGTATCCGCGGCACGCCCCTCGACCCCTTCGGCTACACCGCCGAGCGGCGCGCCGAGCGGGCGCTCGTCGGCGAGTACGAGCGCACCGTCGCCGAGCTCGTGGCCGGTCTCGGCCCGCAGAATCACGCCCTCGCGCTCGAGATCGCCGCGCTTCCCGAGGAGATCCGGGGCTACGGCCACGTCAAGGAGCGTGCCCTCGCCCAGACCGGCGCGCGGCGCGAGGCCCTGCTGCGCGCCTGGCGGCGCGAGGCGCCGGCGGCGGCCGGGCGGCCTGAGGCGGCCTGAGGTGGCCTGAGGTGGCCTGAGGTGGCCTGAGGCGGCCCGAGGCGGCCTGAGTCGATCCCTCAGCCGGTCTCGCGCCAGCAGGCGATCCCGCCGAGCAGGCCAGCGACGTTCGGCACCTGGCGCACCCGATCGCCGAACGCGATCTGCGCCTTCGAGGCGTTGCCCCCGCCGAGGTAGACCACGTCGTAGCTGAAGAGGCGCTCGAGCTGGTCGAGGGCGCGCAGCAGGCGCCGGCTCCACTTCGCCCGTCCGGCCTTGCGACGCGCCGCGTCGCCGAGCATCTCCTCGTAGGAGCGGCCCTTGCGGAAGGGGTGATGGGCGAGCTCGAGATTCGGCACCAGGGTGCCGTCGACGAACAGCGCCGAGCCGAAGCCGGTACCGAGGGTGAGCACCAGCTCGACGCCGCGTCCCTGGATCGCGGCGTAGCCCTGGATGTCGGCGTCGTTGAGCACCCGGACCGGACGCGCGAGCCGCGCCTCGAGCATCTCGCCGAGCCGGTATCCGCTCCAGGACGGGTCGAGGTTGTGCGCGGTGAAGGTCACGCCGGCTCGGACGACGCCGGGAAATCCTGCCGAGACCCGGTCGAAGCCGGGGCCCGCGGCCGCCAGCCGCTCGACGATCGCGAGCACGGCGGCGGGCGTTGCGGGCCGTGGCGTCGGCTCGCGCGCGCGCCCACTGACCGCCTCGCCGACCGCGTCGAGCACCAGCGACTTGATGCCACTGCCGCCGATGTCGACACACAGCGTACGCGGATCCTGATCCATGTCGTCTCGCTCGCTCCGGGCTGTCCGAGCCGGAAAGGTATCAGAGGCGCCCGACCGATGGCCCTCGGTCAGGGAGCCCGCACGACGTTACCCGGGAGCCGCGCGCGCGTCCGCGGTGCGCCCGCCGAGGTACAAGGGAACCTCTGATCAATTCGTGGACGGGGGCCCCGGGCGCCCGGCGCGCGGGCTCTGCGTTGCGAATCTTGCCGATAGCGACGGCTATCGGCTGCGATCCGCGCCTTGACCCCGCACACCGGGCATCCCGATCCGCTCCGCCCAGAATTGATCAGAGGTTCCCTAGCCCGCATGTTGCACCAGGCATCGCGGGGCTGGCGCAGGACAGGTGCGTCTGGGCGCCGCTGTGGAGCGCGAGCGATAGCCGTCGCTATCGCTCGCGCGAACAGCAAGCCCAGGCGTGCATGGACCAGCCAGGTCTGCGATAGGCAGCGAGCCGAGCACAGAACGTCGCCACTGCAGCTCGTCGCACCGGTAGAGTTTCTCTCAGCGAGTCAGTTGCAGCCGGCTCGGTGCCGGCCTGGTGCAATATGCGGGCTAGGAGTCTTGCTCGGTCGACTCGCAGGGGCGATTGCCGCAGACTGAACCGGCGGCGCTCCGCCGAGCCCTTGCCGGGATTCGCTTGGCCACCTACGACGACTCGCTCGTGCGCTTCCTGGTCGAAGGCACCCGCGTGCGCGGCGGACTCATCCACCTCGACGAGACCTGGCGCACCCTGGCCGGGCGGCGCGCGTACGAGGAGGGGCCGCGGGCGTTGCTCGGACAGGCCTCGGCGGCGGCGGCGCTGCTCGCCGCGACCATCAAGTTCCACGGCTCGATGATCGTCCAGGCGAGCGGGGGAACGCATCTCGGCCTGCTCGTCGTCGAGGCGACGGGCCAGCAGACCCTCCGCGGGCTCGTGCGGCTCCACGACGACGCGCCGCGGGACCCGCACGCCGAGGCGCTCCTCGACGCCGGACGACTGGCGATCACCATCGACCCGGGGGAGGGGCGCGAGCGCTACCAGGGCATCGTCGCGCTCGAGGGTCAGCCCCTCGCGCGCTCGCTCGAGGGCTACTTCGAGCGCTCCGAGCAGATCGAGACCCGCCTGTGGCTCGCCGCCGACGGACAGCGCGCGAGCGGCCTGCTGATCCAGGAGATGCCCGATGCGCCGGCCGCCCGGGAGGGCCTGGGCGACGACGACGCCTGGAATCGCTGCGTCCATCTCGCCTCGACCATCACCGACGAGGAGCTGCTCGGGCTCGAGCCCCATGCGATGCTCGGTCGGCTCTTCCATCAGGAGCGGGTGCGGGTCTTCGAGCCCGAGCGCTGGCGATTCCGCTGCGGGTGCTCCCGCGAGCGGGTCCGCTCGGTGCTGCGCGCGATGGGGCGCGCCGAGCTCGAGAGCATCCTCGCCGAGGAAGGCCGCATCGGAGTCGACTGCGAATTCTGCGGCGCCACCTACCGCTTCGACACTGTCGACTTCGACGAGGCTTTCGAGGGACCGGAGGTGAGCCCGGACGTCGGCCACTCGCGGCACTGAGCCGACCCGGCTGGCTAGCCCGCATATTGCACCAGGCCGGCACCGAGCCGGCTGCAACTGACTGACTCGCTGAGAGAAACTCTACCGGTGCGACGAGCTGCAGTGGCGACGTTCTGTCCTCGGCTCGCTGCCTATCGCAGACCTGGCTTGTCCATGCACGCCTGG
>CAJIAT010000620.1_pt1 | contig 11661 bp, 9 predicted proteins | sample 9199161 | NCBI WGS metagenome assembly CAJIAT01 (sample SAMEA7708281, study PRJEB35096) | sediment metagenome | biome: marine neritic benthic zone biome [ENVO:01000025]; feature: sediment [ENVO:00002007]; material: shallow marine sediment [ENVO:03000034] sea grass bed [ENVO_01000059] ... | reverse complement strand
TGCCGTCGAGCACGCGGCGCGCGGCGTCGACGTAGATCGACGACCAGTCGAGGGTGAAGGCGGTCAGATGCTTCGTAGGGCCGAAGGAGGACATGTCCGAGGCATAGCCGACGCTCCACACGCCGTTCGCCTCGGCGGTCTGCACCCCGGTGGCGGTGTCGGTCATGGAGCAGATCACGTCGCAGCCCTGGGAGACCAGCGCCGTCGCCGCGTCCTTCTCCTTGCCCGGATCGAACCAGGAGTTGAGGAAGATGACCTGGCAGGTGGCATCGGGCACCTGGCTGCGGGCGCCGAGGAGGAGCGCATTGGCAGGGCCGACGATGTCCGGGATCGGGAAGCCGCCGATGAAGCCGATCTTGCCCGACTTCGTCATCGCGCCGCCGGCCACCCCCGCGAGGTACGTGCCCTCGTAGTACTTGGCCTCGAAGGTGCCGAGGTTCTCGAAGTGCTTGAGCCCCGAGCAGTGCTCGAAGACCACCTTCGGGAAGCGCCTGGCGACCTTCTGGATCGGCGTCGAATGGGAGAAGCTGGTGCCGAAGATGAGCCCGTGGCCGCTCGAGACCATCTCCACCAGCACGCGCTCGATGTCCTGCGGCTTGAACAGGCTGTCGACGATGGTGAGCTCGACCCGGTCGCCGAGCGCCGCCTTGATCGCCAGCGCCGCGTCGTTGTGCTGCCGGGTCCAGCCGATGTCGGCGATCGGGGAGACGTAGATCACGCCGACCTTCAGGACCTCGTCGGCGAACGCCGCGCGCGCGAGCAGTCCGGCGGCGGCGCTGGACAGGCCGAGAGCGCTCGCAAGACGCAGGAACTCGCGTCGATTCGGTCCGATCCCGTGGCGCATTACGCTCCTCCAGGCGCGCGAGGCGCGCTCGTTCGAGAACTTCGCTTCCCGTGGCGCAGGCAGGTCGCGCGGCACGCGTGCGCCGCGCACGACGCGGTCGCCTCCGCGCCCCGGCACGCGATCGAGTATCACCCGCTCGGATTCGGCAGATCAACGCGGCCGGGGCCAGGCCTCGCGGGCTCCGCGTTGTGAGCCCCCGCCGCGGGTGATAGCTTCGGCACATGGTCGCGAACGCCGTCCCAGCGCCGCTCGAGCCGGTTCTCTCGCGCGACTGGCACGCCGTCGCCGACGGCGGCAGCCTCCGGGAGCCGCGGCGCACGATGCTCTTCGGCGCGCCTATCGAGGTCTCGCGGCGCGCGGGCGCGGTCCGCGTGGTGCGCGAGACGGACGGGCGCGCGCTGCCCGTCGCCGAGCGCTACGGCTTCGTGTGGACCTGCCCCGAGGAGCCCGAGCGCGAGATCGTGGAGATCCCCGAGGCCGGTGATCCGGAGCGCCACGTGCTCGCGGGCGGCTCCTTCGGCGTGCACGTATCGGGTCTTCGCGCCGTCGAGAACTTTCTCGACATGGGGCACTTCCCCTTCGTGCATCGCGACTATCTCGGCGTCGAGCCCCACACCGAGGTCGAGTCCTACGCGGTCCATGTCGAGGACGATCAACTCGTGGCCAGCGGGTGTCGCTTCTTCCAGCCGCTCGCGTCGCCCAGCGCGAGCGGCGGCGTCATGGTCGACTACGTCTACAAGGTGATGCGCCCCTACACGGTCGCGCTCTACAAGACGAATCCGGGCTATGCGACCGAGCGGGACTTCATCGCGTTGTTCATCCAACCCGTGCGCGAGGACCGGTGCGTCGTGCACTCGTTCCTCGCCTATCTGCGCAAGGACATCGACGCGCCGACGGTGCGCTGGTTCATGCAGCTCATCTTCGCCCAGGACAAGCCGATCCTGGAGAACCAGCGCCCGCGCCGGCTCCCCCTCGATCCGCGGGCGGAGACGCCGGTGCGCGCCGACGCGGCATCGGTCGGCTACCGGCGCTGGCTGCGCGAGCGCGGCGTGCGCTACGGCGCCATCCCGGTGGCCGCCTGAGATGGGCTCGCAGGGGCCCTGCGCCGACGCGGTCGTACGCGATCTCTGGCATGTCATCGCACCGCTCGAGGACTTCACCGGTGGCGGCGAGCAGCGCACCTGCCTGCTCGACGAGCCGCTCGTCTACGCGCCGGACGCCACGCCAGCACCGGCGGTCTGGCGCGCCGAGGACTCCTCGCGCACCCCGCTGCCGGTGCGCAGCGCCTTCGGCTACCTGTGGACCTGCCTGGGCGAGCCGAGCGCAGAGCTGTTCACGATCCCCGAGTACGACGAGCCCGACCGGCGCAATCTCAACGCGGCGACCATCGGCGTGCACGTCTCGGCGCCGCGCGCGGTCGAGAACTTCCTCGACATGGGGCACTTCCCCTTCGTGCACACGGACATCCTCGGCGTCGAGCCGCACACGGAGGTGAAGGAGTATCGCGTCGAGGTGTCGGCGGACGGCAGCGAGCTCGTCGCCACCGAGTGCCGCTTCTTCCAGCCGATGGCCGCGGCCACCTCGAGCGGGGGCGCAGACGTCGACTACGTCTACCGGGTGCCGCACCCGTACTGCTCGGTGCTCTACAAGTCGAGCGGCGCCGACCCGTCGCGAATGGACGTCATCGCGCTCTTCGTGCAGCCCGTCGAGCAGGAGCGCTCCCGTGCCAACATGCTCCTCAGCCTCGTCGACGACGTGCACAGCGAGGCGGAGCTGCGTGACTTCCAGCTCACCATCTTCGGGCAGGACAAGCCGATCCTCGAGAACCAGGTGCCCAAGCGCCTGCCGCTCGAGCCACGCGCCGAGATCCCGATCCGCGCCGACAAGTCGTCGATCGCCTACCGGCGCTGGCTGGCCGAGCGCGACGTGCGCTACGGCGTGATCCCGGTGGCGGCGTGAGCGGGCGGGGCACGGGCGGCTGGCACCCGATCGCGGCGAGCGACGACCTGCCCTACCGGCACGCCTTCCAGGGCGAGCTCTTCGGCCGCGAGCTCGTCGCCTGGCGCGCCGACGACGACTTCGTGAACGTCTGGGAGAATCGCTGCCTGCACCGCGGCGTGCGCCTGTCCATCGGCACCAACCTCGGCTCGGCGCTGCGCTGCCAGTACCACGGCTGGCGCTACGCGAATCGCAGCGCTGGTTGCACCTACATCCCCGCGCATCCGGCGGATGCGCCGGCGCGCACGATCTGCAACCGTACCTATCGCGCCGTGGAGCGCCACGGTCTCGTGTGGACGTCCCTTGCCGGCGAGGGCGAGCCGCCGGCGATCCCCGACCTCGCCGGGAAGGAGACGCTCTGCCTTCGAGCCGTCGCGGTGAATGCGCCGCCGGAGGCGGTGATCGATGCGCTCGCGGGCAGCGACGGTGAGACGCTCGGCCGTTGCGAGCGTGTCGACGATCACGCCGTGCTCGCGCACCGCGGCGACGAGCGGGTCGTCCTGCTGGTGCAGCCCGTCGATACCGGGCGCGCGGTCATCCGCGGCGTGCTCGTGGAGGCGCCGGGCGAAGCTGCGCAGATCGCGGCCCTGCGCCGTCACGACGCACGCCTGTGCGCGCTCCGCGACGCGGTCGAGGCGCGCGCTGCCCGCTCACCGGCGCCGGCGAGCCTGCGCACCGACCCGACACCGGCGCAGATGCCTGAGGTTGTCGAGAAGCCTGGCTCATCGGGACGCCATGCGCCGCTTCGCGTGGTGGTCTCGCGCAAGGTGCCGGTCGCGCGCGACGTCACGAGCTTTCGCCTCGAGCCGGTGCGCGGCACGCTACCAGCCTTCCAGCCGGGCGCGCACGTCGACGTCCATCTGCCCAACGGACTCGTGCGTCAGTACTCGATCACGAACGGCCCGGACGAGACCCGCGCCTACGTGCTCGGCGTGAAGCGCGAGCTCGCCTCGCGCGGCGGCTCCGCCTGTCTCCACGACGCGGTCGCCGAGGGCGACGTGCTCGCAATCTCAGAGCCCCACAACAACTTCCCGCTGCGCAGGGATGCAACGCATACGCTGCTGCTCGCCGGTGGCATCGGCCTCACGCCGCTGCTCGCCATGGCTCGCGCCCTGCGCGCGGACGCGCTGCCCTTCACGCTCCATCACTTCGCCCGCGACGCCGAGCACGCGCCCTTCGCGGATGCGGTGGGCGCGCTCGGCGAGGTCGCGCAGGTCCACCTCGGTCTCGACGCGCAGGCGACTGGCGAGCGTGTCGAGGCGTTGCTCGCCGGCTACACCCTGCACCACCACGTCTACGTCTGCGGGCCGGGACCGATGATCGCCACTGCGCGCGCGACCGCCGAGCGGCTCGGCTGGCCCGAAGCGGCGGTCCACTACGAGCACTTCGCCAACGAGCAGCCGATCGAGACGGACTCGAGCTTCGAAATCGCCCTCGCGCGCTCGGGCCTCACGCTCCAGGTGCCGGCCGGAAGGAGCATCGTGGAAGTGCTGCGCGAGAACGGCGTCGCAATCGAGACCTCCTGCGAGCAGGGCGCCTGCGGGACCTGCAGAGTTACCGTGATCGACGGCGACCCGCTGCACCAGGACGTGTACCTCGGTGCGTCGGAGCGCGAATCCGGCTCGGTGCTGATGGCGTGCGTTTCGCGGGCGCGATCGGCGCGGCTGGTCCTGGATCTCTGAGCAGATACCCGTATCGATGTCACACGCTTTCGCGCCGACAGTGGGGATCCTCCGAGGGACGGCGTCGTGATCACGCTCTACGACTACGAGCTGTCCGGGAACTGCTACAAGCTGCGACTGCTGATGAGCATCCTCGGCGTCGAGTACACGAAGCGCGCCGTGGACTTCTACCCCGGGCTCGAGCACCGCTCGGCCTGGTTTCTCGAGCTCAACCCTCTCGGTCAGCTCCCCGTGCTCGACGACGACGGGCTCGTGCTCCGTGACGCGCAGGCGATCCTCGTGTATCTCGCGGCGCGCTACGACTCCACCCGGCATTGGTATCCCCTCGACGACCCCGCCCGCCTCGGCGAGGTCTCCCAGTGGCTCGCCTTCGCGGACTCCATCACGACGACCGCCTCCGCGGCGCGCCTGCACGACGGCTTCTTCTTCGACTTCGACGTCGACGCGTGCCGGGCCGGCGCCCATCGCCTGTTCCGGGTGCTCGATCAGCACCTGTGGTACGCCGAGCGCGAGAGCGCCGGCTGGCTCTGCACGGGCGAGCATCCGACGCTTGCCGACGTCGCCTGCTTTCCCTACGTGATGCTGTCGGAGGAGGGCGGCATCCCGCGCCAGGACTACCCCGCGATCCGACGCTGGACCGATCGGGTCAAACGCATCCCCGGGTTCGTGGTGATGTCGGGGATCTTCCCGGCCGGACCCGCGCGCCCCGGCGACGATTGAAAACGAGCGAAGACGACTGAAGGAGCGAGCACGTGGCGAGGTATCGGGTCTATCACTCTGACGCGAATCACGGCGTCTTCGGAGACTACCCCATCGAGCGCGAGGAGCTGCGCCGCGTCGACGCCGATCTCGAGCTGATCGAGGCGCGCAAGTCGGCTTCGGAGCTCGCGACGCTGATGACCGACGCGCACGCCGTCATCGTCGGCTCGGCCCCGATCACCGCCGAGGTCCTCGCCGCGATGCCCGAGTGCAAGGTCGTGGTGCGCTACGGCGTTGGGCTCGACACCCTCGACCTCGACGCGGCCACCGAGCGCGGCGTCGTCTGCGCCCACGTGCCGGACTTCTGCATGGAGGAGGTCAGCAATCACGCGCTGGCGCTGATGCTGGCGGTGGTGAAGAAGCTGGTGCCGCTCGATCGCGCCGTCCGCGACGGCACCTGGCGCGCCGGTCCCCTCGCACCCATGGGTCACCTCCACGGCCAGACGCTCGGCCTCGTCGCCTGCGGCAACATCGCCCAGGCGATGGCCAGGCGCGGCCACGCCCTGTCGATGCGTGTCATCGGCTTCGATCCGTACCTCGCTTCGGAAGCCGCAGCGGCGGCGGGGATCGAGCTGGTGCCGTCTCTCGACGCGCTGCTCGCCGAGTCCGACGTGGTGAGCGTGCACGCGCCGCTCACCGAGCAGACACATCACGTGATCGACGCGAGCGCGTTCGCGCAGATGAAGCCGAGCGCGTTCCTCGTCAACACCTCGCGCGGACCGACCGTGGACGAGGAGGCGCTCGTCGAGGCGCTGCGCACGGGACAGATCGCCGGGGCCGGTCTCGACGTCTTCGAGCAGGAGCCCTTGCCCGGATCCTCTCCACTCACCGAGATGGACAACGTCGTGCTCACGCCCCACTCGGCGTCGTACTCCGACTTCGCCTTCCGGCTGCTCTCGCGGCGCGTCGCCGAGAGCGTCGTCGACGTGCTGAGCGGCCACTGGCCTCGCTTCGTCGCGAATCCGGCGATCCGCGGGCGGCTCACCCTTGAGCCGACGCTGCATCCAGACTGAACCGACGGAAAGCGGCGGTCCGGGTCCTCGCAGCCGGCCGAGGAGCGCAATCCGAGTCGTGCAGAGCTCGGAACCCGGTCACGGCCTGTACCGATCTCCATTGACGTGCCCGGCAGCGTGGGGTATCCGATGTACGAGCGCGTCGCGCGACGCAGCGTCGGGCAGATCGCGAATCCTCTCCATGAGCTCCCTCGAAAAACCCGATTCCCAGGGCGACCCTGGTCCGGCGACCGGGTCCGGGCGGTCCCTGTCCCGCCTGTCGAGTAGCTCCGAGGGTCGGATCCTGCTGCTGGGCGCGACGATGGCGCTCGGCTACGTCGCGTGGCTCGGCACGCTGGCCATCGCGGTGCCCGTGGATTTCCAGGCCTTCCTCGGGATGACGCTCACCCATCTGTTCTTCGGCAGAGCAGCGGGAATCAGCTTCGGCTATGCGCTGGAGTACGGGGACGGCGTCATCGTAGTCGTCAACCTGGCGATCGAGATCATCCTGGTGCTGCTCTTCTTCCCGCTGTTCGTCTACGGGCTGCGCCAGGCACTCGCGTTCAAGGCGCTCGCGAGCCTCATCGACCGCATCCACCGGACGGCCGAGGCGAATCACGACAAGGTCAAGCGCTACGGCATCCCGGGCCTGTTCCTGTTCGTGCTCGTCCCGTTCTGGATGACCGGTCCGCTGGTGGGCTCGGTCATCGGGCATCTGCTCGGGCTGCGACAGTGGCTGAACCTGTGCGTGGTGCTCGGCGGCACCTCGGTGGCGGTCGTGCTGTGGGCGGCGATCCTGAAGCGGATCCAGGACCGGGCGGCGCAGATCAGCCCCTTCGCGCCATTGGCTCTGGTCGCCATCATCGTCGTCTGCGTCGTGCTGGGCCGGGTCCTGGCCGAGCGGCGCGGACCGAAAGAGCAGGAGTAGCAGTCGCCGCCTCCGATCGGGCCCCCGGAGGGAGCGGGACCCATCTGCTGTCGACGTTCGCGAGAGAGCGACGGCGCGGACAGGTCCTCGTTCCGAGTATCGCGAGACGCTCGAGATCGTGACCCGATCGGCCCTCTCGCGACCGTGCGCAGCATGGATGGTCGCTGCCCCGGTTGCGGCCCGAATTGCACGCCCGCACGAGCTGCGCCGCGCCCGGCCCGGGGCCAGCGGCGCCCGACCGTGAGGTAGTCTCCACGGCTGCAGTCAACCGGAGACGCGCCCCGTGCCGAGCGTGCTGGTCCTCGCCCATCCCGCCCTGCCGCTCGTTGATCTCGCCCGCGAGCTCGCCCCGGACGGCTGGGCTCTCACCATTCGAGCGCGGGACGAGGACCCGGCGGACCTCGCCGAGGCGGCGACGGACGCGGACTTCGTGCTCGCCTTCGGCGGGGCGGTGCCCGACGAGGTGCTGCGCGCGGGCCGCGGCCTGCGTCTCGTCCAGCTGTGCTCGGCGGGCTTCGACGGCGTCGACATGCGACTCGCGCGCGAGCTCGGCGTGCCCGTCGCCAACAACGGCGGGGCGAACGCGATCCCCGTCGCGGAGTTCACGATTGCCCTCGTTCTCAACGCGATGAGGCACGCGGTGATTGCCGACCGCGATACCCGTGCCGGTCGCTGGATGAGCCCGGCTCTCGATGGACGCGACACCCGCGAGCTGACCGGCAAGACGGTCGGGATCGTCGGCGCCGGACGCATCGGCTCCCAGGTCGCCGCGCTGCTGCGCGGCTTCGATACCGAGACCCTCTACGCCGACGTCGCGCCGAGCGCGCGCGCCGAGTCCTTCGGCGCACGCCGGGTGACGTTCGACGAGCTTCTCGCGCGATCGGATGTCGTCACGCTGCACGTTCCGCTCGTGGACGCGACCGAGGCGCTCATCGGAGCGCGCGAGCTCCGGCGGATGCGGCGAAACGCGGTGCTCGTCAACACCTGTCGCGGCCCGGTGGTCGACGAGGCAGCCCTCCACGACGCCCTCGTCGCCGGGGAGATCTGGGCCGCGGCACTCGACGTATTCGAACGCGAGCCCGTGACCGCCGGCAATCCGCTCCTGCGGCTCGACAACGTCGTTCTCGGACCCCACATCGCGGGAAAGAGCCAGGAGAGCTTCCCGCGGCGACTGCGGTTCGCGTTCGAGAACATGCAGCGCGTCTGGGCCGGCGAGCCGGCCCACAGCGTCGTAGGCTGAGCCTCTCAGCGCCGCGCAGAGAGCAGCAGCTGCGCACAGCGCTCGCCGACGAGGATCGACGGCGCATTCGTGTTCGAGGAGACGAGGTGCGGCAGCACCGAGGCGTCCGCAACCCGCAGGCCCGCCAGCCCGTGCACGCGCAGCTCCTCGTCGACGACCGCGTCGGGGTCGTTGCCCATGCGACAGGTGCCCACCGGGTGCCAGCAGGTCTGCGCCGACTCGCGGATGTGCTCGCGCAGCGCCTCGTCGCTCGCGACGTCCCGACCCGGCCGCACCTCGCGGACGATCAGTGCGCGCATGGCGGGAGCGGTCGCGAGCGCGCGCAGCATCTTCATGCCGGCCAGGGTGACGGCCATGTCGTGCGGATCCGACAGGTAATTCGCCCGGATCACCGGCGCTGCGCTCGGGTCGGCGGAAGCGATGTGCACCGAGCCACGAGAGCGCGGGTGCAGGTTGAACACGCCCAGCGTGAACCCCGGATAGCGGTCGACGCCGAGGCCTCGGTTCAACGCGTAGCGATCGCCGCCGCTCACGTGCGCGATCTGGAGCTTGAGGTCCGGCCGACCATCGTCGAGTCCGCTGCGCGTGATCGCATGCACGGAGACCGTGGAAGTCGCCAGGTATCCGCGACGACGCAGCACGTACCGTAGACCCTCTCGCAGCGCACGCCAGCGGCTGCTCAAGACATCGTTGATCGTGATGGGTGAGCTGCACTCGTAGGTCGTGCGGACCTGGATGTGGTCCTGCAGGTTCTTCCCCACGCCCGGGAGCCGGTGCCTCGCCTCGACGCCGGCGCAGGCCAGGACTTCCGGGTCGCCGATCCCCGAGAGCTCGAGGAGCTGCGGTGAATTGAAGGCGCCGGCGGACAGGATCACCTCGGCGCGCGCGCGTGCGCGCCGGTCGGCGCCCGACGGCGCGCGGAACACGACCCCCTCGACTCGATTGCCCGTCGTCCACAGCCGCGAGACCTGCGTGTCGACCATCACGTGCAGGTTGGCTCGGCCGCGTGCGGGCCGCAGGTAGCCCACGGACGTGCTGCAACGCCGGCCGGCGCGCGTGGACATCTGCAGGCGGGCCACGCCCTCGTAGCGCTCGGCGTTGTAGTCCTCGATGCGGGGGATGCCGAGATCCACGCAGCCCTGGTGGAACGCCTCGGACAGGGCGTCGCTGTGCGGGACGTCGACGACGGAGATGGGCCCGCCCTCGCCGCGATATCGAGGATCCCCGCCCCGGCGATCCTCGATCGTCTTGAGCAGCGGGAGCACGTCGTCGTAGCCCCACCCGGGGCAGCCCGCATCGCGCCAGCGGTCGTATTCCTCCGCCGCGCCGCGCACGAACAGCATGCCGTTGATGCTGCTCGAGCCGCCGAGCATCCGCCCGCGCGGGGCGTAGATCCGCTGACCGGCGAGAGATAGCTCCGGCTCGGTCCAGTACGGCCAGACGAGCGCCTCGTCGGTCCAGAGCTTGCCGATGCCGAGGGGGACGTGGACCCAGCGATTGCGGTCCTCGCCACCGGCCTCGAGCAGCAGGACCGAGACGTCTCGCCGCTCGCTCAGGCGCGCCGCGAGCGCGGCGCCCGCCGATCCCGCACCCACCACGACGTAGTCGTACTCGAGCAGCCCTTCGCTCATCGCCTCTCACCTCCCGCCCACCGGCATCGAGCCGGCCCCGCCGCTCAGCGCCCGTGAGTCACCCGTGCCGGCGCTCGAGCCCGGCTCACGGGCGCTCGGCCCGGATCGTCGCGCCGAATCGCCGCTCGATCACCCGCGCCAGCTCGGCCATGTCGGACTCGCCGAGTCCCATCTCGAGGGCCTCGGCGAACAGCGCCTCCGCCGCGGAGAAGACCGGCGCGTCGAGCCCGAGCTCACGAGCCTGGCGAGCGGCGAGCGCGATGTCCTTCGCGCCGATCCGCAGGTGCGCCCTGAACGTCGGGTCCCCGGAGATGATCTTCCTCGCCATGGTCCGGAACAGCGGGGTGTCGGCCATTCCGTGGCCGTTGACGACGACGTCGTACCAGACGTCGAGGTCGACGCCGGCCCGCGCCAGGATGCCGAGCGCCTCCACCATCCCGGCCCACTGGACGATCCCGAGCCCGTTCTGGATCGACTTGAAGCGGCTCGCCTCGCCGGTGCCTCCGACGTAGCGGTGCTCGCGGGTGACGACGCCGATGAGGGGCGCGAGGCGGCGGTAGGTCGCCTCGTCCCCGGAGACGACGCCGAAGAGCTGCCCGCTCTCGGCCTCGGCCCGCCCCCCGAGCACCGGGCACTCCAGGTACGTCGCCCCGTGCGCCGCGAGCGCCGCGGCGAGCTCGGCGGCGCTCGTGGGATCGACCGTCGAGTGGTCGCACACCACGAGGCCGGTGCGCGCGCCGGCGGCGACGCCGACCTCCCCGAGCAGGGCCGCCCGGCCTGCCTGCGGGTCGGGCAGACAGGCGAAGACGAGCTCCGCGCTCTCGGCGACCGCGCCCGCCGAGGGCGCTGCGGTGACGCGATCGTGTGCGGCGAGGGCGTCCATCGCCGCCGCCGCGCGGTCGAACACGAGCAGCTCGTGGCCGGCGTCCGCGAGCCGCCGCGCCATTGCCGCCCCCATGGTGCCGAGCCCGATGTAGCCGATGGTGCGCATGTCGCTGGTCCCCTCGTCCGCGTGCTCGCCAGTGTCAGGCGCCGCGCGCGCCGTGTGTACGACCGGCAGCCCGGGCTCACAATACCGTGCGCGGGCGTCACCGACGAGCGCACCGCCGGCGACTGAGCCCGCGCGGTGCGCTGCGGGAACCACCCTGTAACAGAGCGGGTCGCCAGGCTGTATGTGCCGGTCGTGATCTTCACGCTCATCGTGCGGACCTACCTCATTCGTGGCCTCACCGCGGGTGGCGTGAAGGACTGATCCCCGCCTGGGCACGACGCTCTCGCAGGTCCACCGGCCGAGCCCGGGAGCCGGAGCACCCACGAGCGCCGAGGGGACACGCGAGCTCACATCTCCCGAGCCTCCGATCGCGTCCGGCCATACCGGGCGGGACTTTACGTCCTCGAAGCTATCCGCTATACATCGGCGCTCGCAGCCGCGTTGCACAGGTTCGCGATCGACGGGTCGCGACGGGACACGCCCGCGCGCTGGCCGCAGGGGCAATCCACGACCGGACACGGCGGTTGTTCCGACGGCGTGCCGAGCGCGCGGAGTTCTCGACGCCATGAGCCAGCCGCAGGCCACGGTCCGGCGCG
>CAJIAT010000592.1_pt1 | contig 11679 bp, 8 predicted proteins | sample 9199161 | NCBI WGS metagenome assembly CAJIAT01 (sample SAMEA7708281, study PRJEB35096) | sediment metagenome | biome: marine neritic benthic zone biome [ENVO:01000025]; feature: sediment [ENVO:00002007]; material: shallow marine sediment [ENVO:03000034] sea grass bed [ENVO_01000059] ... | reverse complement strand
GAAACCCGCCTCGGCGATGCCGTCGAGCAGGGGCTGCTCCAGGTCGAGACTGTCGAATCTCACCTCGGTCAGGACCTGATGTGTCGGTTCTTCGATTTCTTCGATCATACGGTTTCCGTTGACTCCTGCGAGGCCCTGGTCGAGGGCTCGCGACGGTGTGCTCGTGCGCCTTTGCGCAACGCCGGGGACGGGCTTGAAATGCGCGATCGATTCCGCTCAAATGGCTGCCTGACCCGGCGGAGAGCCCGCGCGATGACCGACGAGATAGTTCACGTCACGGACGGCAGCTTCGAGCAGGACGTGCTCGGCGCCGAGGGACCCGTGCTCGTGGACTACTGGGCCGAGTGGTGCGGGCCGTGCAAGGTCATCGCGCCGATTCTCGGCGAGATCGCCGAAGAATACGCCGGCAAGCTCAAGATCGCAAAGCTGAATATCGACGAGAACCCTGCCACGCCGCCTCGCTACGGCATCCGCGGCATCCCGACGCTCATGCTGTTCAAGAACGGCAACGTCGAGGCGACGAAGGTCGGGGCGATGTCGAAATCGCAGCTCGCGGCGTTCATCGACAGCAACATCTGAGGCGCCCGAGCCCGCTCCGGCCCCGGGAGCCCCTGGCCCCCGCAGCCGGCGCCGGCACGGGACTGGGGTAGACGCTCCACCGGACGCGTGCTACCGTACTTGCATAGCCGGCTGAATTCGCGCCGCCGCGCTTCTCGAACCCGTTTTCCGACCCGGACTTTCGTCTCCTTCAAGAGATCCGTGCGCGAGCGAGCGCCCGTCTGCCTGTGTCCTCTCCTGCATCCGTCACACGCCGCTCCGGCGGCCCGAAACCCGCTGCCAGTGGTCCGCGATCCTCGATGAATCTCACCGAACTCAAACAGATGCCGGCGCCCGAGCTGGTCGAGCTGACCCAGAACCTCGGAATCGAAGGGATGGCCCGCTCGCGCAAGCAGGACATCATCTTCAGCATCCTGAAGAGCCAGGCGAAGAAGGGCGAGGACATCTACGGCGATGGCGTCCTCGAAATCCTGCAGGATGGATTCGGCTTCCTGCGCTCGGCGGACAGCTCCTATCTCGCTGGCCCGGACGACATCTACGTGTCGCCGAGCCAGATCCGCCGTTTCATGCTGCGCACCGGCGACACGGTCTCGGGGAAGATCCGGCCACCGAAGGACGGCGAGCGTTACTTCGCGCTGCTCAAGGTCGACAAGATCAATCTCGAGCGCCCCGAGGCGTCGAAGCACAAGGTCGCCTTCGAGAATCTGACGCCCCTCTTTCCCAACGACCGCTTCGTGCTCGAGCGCGGCAACGGCAGCACCGAGGACCTCACGCCGCGCGTCATCGATCTCGTCGCGCCCATCGGAAAGGGCCAGCGCGCGCTGATCGTCTCGCCGCCGAAGGCCGGCAAGACGATGATGCTCCAGAGCATCGCGCACTCCATCGTCGCCAACCATCCCGAGTGCTACCTCATCGTCCTGCTCATCGACGAGCGTCCCGAGGAGGTGACCGAGATGGCACGCTCGGTGCGCGGCGAGGTGGTCGCCAGCACCTTCGACGAGCCGGCCAGCCGCCACGTGCAGGTCGCCGACATGGTCATCGAGAAGGCCAAGCGGCTCGCCGAGCACAAGCACGACGTCGTCATCCTGCTCGACTCGATCACCCGGCTCGCGCGCGCTTATAACACCGTCGTGCCGTCCTCGGGCAAGGTCCTCACCGGCGGCGTCGACGCCAACGCCCTGCAGCGCCCGAAGCGCTTCTTCGGTGCCGCGCGCAACATCGAGGAAGGAGGCAGCCTCTCGATCATCGCCACCGCCCTGGTCGATACCGGCTCGCGCATGGACGACGTCATCTTCGAGGAGTTCAAGGGCACCGGTAACTCGGAGATCCACATGGAGCGGAAGATCGCCGAGAAGCGCATCTTCCCCGCCATCAACATCGACCGCTCGGGCACCCGGCGCGAGGAGCTCCTGACCAAGCCCGCCGAGCTGCAGAAGGTCTGGATTCTGCGCAAGCTCCTGCACTCCATGGAGGAGGTGCAGGCCATGGAGTTCCTGCTCGATCGGCTGAAGGGCACGAAGACCAACGCCGAGTTCTTCGATGCGATGAAGCGCCAGTAGCCTGGGCCGGCGCGCGGGACGCTTCCCGCTGATTTCGTTTTCGTATTAGAGTATTCCTCACGCGAATAAGACCGGCTCGCCGGCCTCCCGGGTGGGAGAACGAGCAGGCTGCCGTCGTTTCACCCGGGCATCGAGCCGTCGGCGACGACCCGGGGCCCCGATCCGCGGAGGAGAGCCCCAGATGCCCGACGCGAGCGCCGACCGGCTGCCGCGCTTCGAAGACCACGCGCGCCAGGAGGTGAGGCACACCACCTGCTACATGTGCGCCTGCCGCTGCGGTATCCGCGTCACCCTCGAGGATGGCCAGATCCGCTTCATCCAGGGCAACCCGGACCATCCGGTCAATCGCGGCGTGCTCTGCGCCAAGGGCAACGCCGGCGTCATGAAGCAGCTCTCGCCGGCGAAGCTGCGTGGGCCGCTACGCCGCCGCGAGGGGGCCGAGCGCGGGAGCGGCGAGTTCGAGGAGATTTCCTGGGAGCAGGCCATAGACCTGCTCGCCGGGCGCCTCGCGGAGATCCGGCGCACCGACCCCAATCGGCTCGCATTCTTCACCGGTCGCGATCAGATGCAGGCGCTCACCGGTCTGTGGGCCCAGCAGTTCGGCACCGTCAACTGGGCCGCGCACGGCGGCTTCTGCTCGGTCAACATGGCCGCGGCGGGCCTCTACACGATGGGCCATGCGTTCTGGGAGTTCGGCGAGCCGGACTGGGACCGCACCCGCTTCTTCATGCTCTGGGGTGTGGCGGAGGATCACGCCTCGAATCCGATCAAGCTCGGGCTGGAGAAGCTCAAGCGCCGGGGCGCAAAGTTCGTCGCGGTCAACCCGGTGCGCACCGGCTACCAGGCGCTCGCCGACGAGTGGGTGCCGGTGCGCCCGGGCACCGACGGGATGCTCGCGCTCGCCATGGTGCACGTGCTGCTCGAGAGCGACCTCGTCGACCGCGGGTTCCTCGCGCGCTACACGAACGCACCCTTCGCGGTGATCGACGACCCGGGCGCCGCGGATCACGGCCTGCTGCTCCGCGACGCGCAGGGGCGCCCCCAGGTCTGGGACACCGAGGCCGGGCGCTGGGCCGACGGCATGCTCCCCGGCACCCGCACGGCCCTCGAGGGCGCCTTCGAGACCCCTGACGGCCGGACCGCCCGGCCCGTGATGTCGCTCATCGCCGAGCGCTACGGCGCCGCCGAGTACGCGCCCGAGGCGGCCGAGAAAGCGTGCGGCGTCCCGGCGCACACCATTCGCCGCCTCGCCCTGGAGATGGCGACGGTGGCCTTCGGCGAGACCGTCGAGATCCCCTGTGAGTGGACCGACTGGGCGGGCCGGCGCCACGACCGGTTCGTCGGCCGGCCGGTGTCGATGCACGCGATGCGCGGGATCTCCGCTCACTCGAACGGCTTCCACACCTGTCGCGCACTGCACCTGCTCCAGGCGCTGCTGGGGACCATCGACGCCCCCGGCGGTCACCGGGCGCGACCGCCCTACCCCAAGCACGTTCCGCCGCCGATCCGGCCGGCGCGCCCGGTGGCGCCCGGCGAGGCGCTGAAGGGCCCGCCGCTCGGGTTCCCGACCGGCCCCGAGGACCTGCTCGTCGACGACGAGGGACGGCCCCTTCGCATCGACAAGGCCTTCTCCTGGGAGGCGCCGCTCGCCGCCCACGGCATGATGCACATGGTGATCACCAACGCCGTGCGGGGCGACCCCTACCGGATCGACACGCTGCTCCTGTTCATGGCCAACATGGCCTGGAACTCCTCGATGAACACCTCCGAGGTTCGAGAGATGCTCCGGGCCCGGGACGCCGACGGCGAGTACCGCATCCCGTTCATCGCAGTCGTGGACGCCTTCGACTCGGAGACCGTCCGCTACGCCGACCTGGTCCTGCCCGACACGACCTTTCTCGAGCGCCACGACTGCATCTCGCTCCTCGACCGCCCCATCTCCGACGCGGATGCGGTGGCCGACTCGGTGCGCGTGCCGGTGATCGACCCGGACCGCGACGTTCGCCCGTGGCAGGAGGTCATGATCGAGCTCGCGGTGCGCCTCGGCCTGCCCGGCTTCGTCGACGACGACGGCGCGGCACGCTACGACGGCTACACGGACTTCATTGCCCGCTACGAGAAAGCACCCGGCGTCGGATTCCTCGCCGGCTGGCGCGGAGAGGACGGCGAGACGCCGCTGCGCGGGGCGCCGAATCCCGATCAGTGGCGTCGCTACGAGGAGAACGGCTGCTTCTTCGAGCACCGCCTCCCCGAGCACATGCGCTTCTACCGGTTCGCCAACCGGGACTACCTGGAGTTCGCCCGCGACGCGGGCTTCAACGCGAGCGCCGATCCGATAGTCATCGAGCTCTACAGCGAGACGCTGCAGCGCTTCCGCCTCGCCGGAGAGGGCGTCTATCCCGGTCCGGTGCCGCCGCGCGAGGCGGATCGCGCCAGGCTGCGCAGGTACTTCGATCCGCTGCCCTTCTTCTACCCGCCGATCGGCACCGAGGCGGCCGAAGCCGAGGGACTCGAGCTGCACGCGCTCACCCAGCGACCGATGACCATGTACCACTCCTGGGACTCGCAGAACGCGTGGCTGCGCCAGATCCTCGCCCAGAACCACCTGTACGTGAACCGCGGTCGCGCCGAGGCCCTGGGGATCGCCGACGGCGACTGGGTATGGATCGAGGCGCGCGGGCGGCGGGTACGCGCCGAGGCGCGGCTGATGGAGGGCGTGCATCCGGACACCGTGTGGACCTGGAACGCGATCGGCAAGCAGCGCGGCACCTGGGGCCTCGACGCGAACGCGAACGAGTCGATGGACGGCTTCCTGCTCAATCACCTGATCGACGAGTTCGCGCCGCTCGACGACGACGGCGCCGAGCGCAGCAACTCCGATCCGGTGACCGGGCAGGCAGCCTGGTTCGACCTGCGGGTTCGCATCGAGCGCGATGCGGATCAGGCGCACGGCACGGCGCCGAGCGCCGAGCCGGCCCGCTCGCTGCCGGGGATGGACGCCGCGCCGGCTCGACTGCGCTTCCACACGCACCGGCCGGCGCGCATCGCGCGGCGCCTCGGCGACCTGCTGCTGCGCAGGCTCTGAGCCCGCAGCCACTGGGAGAGCGTCGGATGCGACTCGGGCTGGTCATCGATCTCGACACCTGCGTCGGCTGCAACGCCTGCGCCGTTGCCTGCAAGCAGTGGAACGCATCGGGGACGACGGGCCCGCTCGTCGACGAATCCCCCTACGGCCGCGACCCGACGGGCGTATGGTTCAACCGCATCCGCAGCTTCGAGACCGGCGAGTATCCGCACGGGCGCGCCGTGCACATGCCGATGTCGTGCCTGCACTGCGAGGAGGCCTGGTGCGTCACCGTGTGCCCGACGGGGGCGACCTACAAGCGTCCCGAGGACGGCATCGTGCTCGTCGACCAGGACAAGTGCATGGGCTGCGGGTACTGCGCCTGGGCGTGTCCCTACGGCGCGCGGGAGCTCGACCCCGCGGACGGGGTGATGAAGAAGTGCACCCTGTGCATCGACCGCATCTACGACGACGCGCTGCCCGAGGCCGAGCGCCAGCCGGCCTGCGTGCTCACGTGCCCGACCCACGCCCGCATCTTCGGCGACCTCGACGATCCGGACTCGGAGGCGAGCCGGGCCGTCGCCGAGCGGGACGGCGAGGGACTGATGCCAGAGCTCGGCTACGCTCCGACCAACTGCTACCTGCCGCCGCGCGCTCCGGTCCGGGTCGAGGTGTCGGGGAATCGCAGCCTCGTCGATCGCGTCCGCGGCTGGGCCGAGGCGCTCTCGCGGTGACGGGCCGGGGGACTCCTCGAGCGATCCGCGAGGTGAGCGGGCGCGGGCGGCCGGCTGGCGAGGCCCCGCGCCCGGTGCCGTCGCGAGCGCGCTGAGCGATGCGGCCCGCGCCCTCGATCATCGTGTTCACGGTGACCTCCGGGCTCGGGCTCGGCCTGTTCGCCCTTGCCGCGCTCGCCGCCCTCGTGGGCCACGAGCTCGCCGGCCCCGGCCGGGTGGCGCTGGCCGCTCTCGGGTTCGCGACCGTGACCATCGGACTGGTCTCGTCCACCTTTCACCTCGCGAACAAGCGCAACGCCTGGCGCGCCCTCGCCAGGGTGCGCACCTCGTGGCTCTCGCGCGAGGCGGTCCTCGCCCTCGCCTTCTATCCCGTGGCCGCCTGGTGGCTCTGGCGCGGCGGCGCGGTCCCGGCGCTCGCAACGGCCGCCCTCGCCCTTGGCGTGGTCTACACCACCGGGATGATCTACGCCTGCCTGCCCACGGTGCGCCAGTGGCACACGCCGCTGACGCCGCTGGTCTACCTGAGCGCGGCGCTCGCCCTCGGGGCGCTGGCGCTCAATGCGCTCGTGCTCGCAACCGGCTCGGGGAGCGAGGGGCTCGCCCTCGCCGCGGCGCTGCTCAGTGCGCTCGCGCTCGCCGTGAAGCTGGCCTGGTACCAGCATGCGGGCGCGCCCGCCCGGCTCGGCCCGGAGCAGGCCACGGGGCTAAGCGGTGGAACGGTTCGTCTCCTCGATCCGGGACATACCGCCGGCACCTACCTCACGCGGGAGTTCCTGTTCGAGCTCGGCGCGCGCCGGGCGCGGGGCCTTCGCGCCGCCGCGATCGGGCTCGCCTATCTCGCGCCCATCGCCCTCGTCCTCGCCGGGCAGGACAGCCCGGCTGCGGCCCTGGGCGCCCTGGTCGCGGCCTACGGGGGGATGCTCGTCGAGCGCTGGCTGTTCTTCGCCGAGGCGACCCACGTCGTCAGCCTCTTCCACGGCGCCCGCGCCGCCTGAGGCGACGCCCGAGATAACGCCCGCGCCGGTGACTTCGTTCTCATCGGCGCCCACTGCGCTGCGGTATACTAATGGGTTGCCGTCACCTGAGGGATGCGCTCGCTCGCGCCGCGAGTCCCCATAGCATGAACGACTACCGCGTCACGCACCTTCGCCAGCTCGAGGCGGAATCGATCCACATCATCCGCGAGGTCGTCGCGCAGTTCGAGCGCCCGGTGATGCTCTACTCGATAGGCAAGGACAGCTCCGTGATGGCGCACCTCGCCATGAAGGCCTTCCACCCGGGCAAGCCACCCTTCCCGTTCCTGCACGTCGACACCACCTGGAAGTTTCGCGAGATGATCGCGTTTCGCGATCGCTACGTGCGCGACGAGCTCGGCGTGAAGCTCCTCGTGCACGTCAACGAGGAGGGTCGGCGCGCCGGAGTGAATCCCTTCGATCACGGCAGCCGCAAGCACACGGACGTGATGAAGACGGAGGCGCTGCTCCAGGCGCTCGAGGAGCACCGTTTCGACGCGGCATTCGGCGGCGCACGGCGCGACGAGGAGAAATCGCGTGCGAAGGAGCGCATCTACTCCTTTCGCGACCGCAACCATCGCTGGGACCCGCGCAATCAGCGTCCGGAGCTCTGGAATCTGTACAACGGCCGTATCGACCAGGGCGAGAGCATTCGCGTCTTCCCCCTGTCGAACTGGACCGAGCTCGACGTGTGGCAGTACATCCACATCGAGGGAATCCCGGTGGTGCCGCTGTACTTCGCCGCTCCCCGCCCGGTGGTCGAGCGCGACGGGATGCTGATCATGGTCGACGACGACCGGATGCCGCTGCGGCCAGGTGAGAAGCCCGTCGAGCGCATGGTGCGCTTCCGGACCCTCGGCTGCTATCCGCTCACCGGCGCGGTCGAGTCGACGGCGACCACCCTGCCCGAGATCATCCAGGAGATGCTGCTCGCCACCCACTCGGAGCGCCAGGGCCGCGCCATCGATCACGACCAGTCGGGGTCGATGGAGGACAAGAAGCGGGAGGGCTACTTCTGATGAGCCAGGACAGCGCCCTCATCGAGAGCGACATCGAGGCCTATCTCGCCCGGCACGAGCGCAAGGGCCTGCTTCGTCTGCTCACCTGCGGCAGCGTCGACGACGGCAAGAGCACACTCATCGGGCGGCTCCTCTACGACTCGAAGATGATCTACGAGGACCAGCTCGCGGCGATCCACCGGGACTCGGCGGTGCACGGAACCACCGGCGACGACTTCGACCCCGCGCTGCTCACCGACGGGCTGAAGGCCGAGCGCGAGCAGGGGATCACCATCGACGTCGCCTACCGGTACTTCTCGACCACGAGCCGCAAGTTCATCATCGCGGACACGCCGGGGCACGAGCAGTACACCCGCAACATGGCGACCGGGGCGTCGAACTGCGATCTCGCGATCATCCTCGTCGACGCGCGCAACGGCGTCGTCACCCAGACCCGCCGGCACAGCTTCATCGTCTCCCTGCTCGGCATCCGACACGTGATCGTCGCGGTCAACAAGATGGACCTCGTCGACTACTCCGAGCAGGCGTTCACGGACATCCAGGACGACTACATGGGATTCGCTGCGCGCCTGGAGATGGACGACATCCGTTTCATACCCATCTCTGCGCTGCGCGGCGACAACGTGGTGGAGAGCAGCTCGCGCATGCCCTGGTACCAGGGCGCAACGCTGATGTACCTGCTCGAGAGCGTGTCCATCGACTCGGACCGCAACCTCATCGACTTCCGCATGCCGGTGCAGTACGTGAACCGGCCGAACCTGGACTTCCGCGGCTACGCGGGCACCATCGCATCGGGTGTGGTGCGACCGGGCGATCGGGTGCTCGCCCTGCCCTCGCGCAAGGAGAGCCGGGTGAAGGCGATCGTCACCCAGGAGGGCGAGCTCGATGCTGCCTTCCCGCCGCTCGCGGTGACGCTCACGCTCGAGGACGAGATCGACGTCGCGCGCGGCGACGTGCTCGCGCATCCGGGCAACGTGCCGCGGATCTCGCGCCGAATCGACGCGATGCTCGTGTGGATGAGCGAGGAGGAGATGCGTCCGGGCGCTCGCTACCTGCTCAAGCACGGGACGCGACAGGTCTCGGCGGTCGTGGAGTCACTGCGCTACGAGATCGACGTGAACACCCATCAGCGAGGCGACGCGGACGCGCTCGCGCTGAACTCGATCGGGCGGTGCACGCTCTCGCTCTCCGAGCCGATCGCCTTCGACGGCTATCGAGGCAACCGCCAGATGGGCGCCCTCATCCTCATCGACCGGCTGCGCAACGGGACCGTCGGCGCCGGGATGATCATCGACCACGCGAGCGCCGACGATCGTGCCGATCACTGGGAGACCCCGCCGGCGAGCGACGCTCTCGAGCATCCCGCCAGCCCGGTCACCACGGCCGAGCGGTCCGCTCGCACGGGCCACGCGGCGGTGACCGTGCTCCTCACGGGGCTCTCGGGGGCCGGAAAGACGACGATCGCCTCGGCGCTCGAGCGCCGTCTGTTCGACGACGGGCACGCGGTGGCGGTGCTCGACGGCGAGGGCCTGCGCCTCGGGCTCAACCGCGACCTGGGCTTCGGCGCCGAGGAGCGCTCCGAGGCGCTGCGCCGCGCCGCCGAGTGCGCGCGCGCCCTGAACGAGGCGGGACTCATCTGCCTGTGCGCCCTGAGCTCGCCCGGTGCGGACGCCCGGGCTCGGATGGCGACGCTCATCGGCGCCGAGAGCTTCCTGGTGGTGCACGTGGACGCACCGCTGGCCGTTTGCCGCGAGCGCGACGGCTCGGGGATCTACGCACGGGCCGACGCCGGTGAGATCGCCGAGGTGCCGGGGGTGACCGTCGCCTACGAGACGCCCGCGGACGCAGACCTGCGCATCGCCACCGACACCGTGGACGTGCCCGAGGCGGTCGATCGCGTGCTGTCGCTCATCGAGGAGCGAGGCTTCATCCGGTGATCAGCCGCGGGCTGGCGCTCAAGCTCGCCCGGTTCGGCGTGCCCGTTGCCATACTCCTCGCCGGCGCCGGTGGCGCGCTGGCGCTCTACAAGAGCCGACCGACGCCACCGCCGATCGAGAGCCGCGAGAAGGCCTGGATCGTCGACGTGGAGAACGTCTCCCCCGGCACCGCGGTGCCGACGCTCGCGCTCTACGGCCGGGTGAGCTCACCGCGGGCCGCGCGACTCAGCGCCGCGATCACGGCGGACGTGAGCGACGTCGCGGTGCTCGAGGGCCAGCGGGCCGAGGCAGGCGCGCTCCTCGTTCGACTCGACGACCGCGAGGCACGCCTGACCCTCGCCCAGCGGGCCGCCGAGAGCGAGGACATCGAGGCCCAGATCGCCACCGAGCGCGCGCGCCACGAGACCGACCGCTCCGCGCTCGCCAACGAGCGCAACCTCGTCGAGCTGGCCACCAAGGAGGTCGATCGCCTGCGCAAGCTCGCCGATCGCAACGTCGGCTCGCGCTCACAGCTCGACCAGGCGCGCCAGACCGAGGAGCGCTACACGCTCGACATGAAGCAGCGCGAGCTCGCGCTGCGCGAGCACGCGAGCCGCATGGCACGCCTCGAGGCGCAGCTCGCACGGTCGCGGGCGCTGCGCGACATGGCTGCGCTCGACGTCGAGCGCACCGAGATCCGGGCGCCGTTCGACGGACGCGTCGCGAAGGTGCTGGTCTCGCCCGGCGACCGGGTTCGCGCCGGCGACGATCTCGTCACCTTCTACGACACGGGCAACATCGAGATCCGCTCCCAGATCCCCACCCGCTACCTCCCGGTGGTCCGCTCCGCCCTCGACGCCGGGACACGGCTGGAGGCGAAGGCGACCGTCGACGGCATCGAGATCCGCGCGCAGCTCGAGCGGCTGACCGGCGAGGTCGAGCGGCGCAGCGGCGGCGCGGACGCGCTGCTGCGGGTGACGCAGGGCGCCGGCGGCCTCCAGCTCGGTCGCACGGTGGCGCTCACGCTCGAGCTCCCGACCGTCGTCGACGTGGTCGCCCTGCCCTTCGAAGCGCTCTACGGCTCGGACCGGATCTTCGTCCTGGACGAGCAGGGAGAGCGGATGCGCGCGGTCGCCGTGAGCCGCGTCGGAGAGCTGCAGCGCCCGGACGCCTCGAGCCGCGTGCTGCTGCGCGCGCCGGAGATCGAGGACACGGTGCGCGTCGTCGTCACCCAGCTCCCCAACGCCATCGACGGCCTGCGGGTGCGCGTCGTCGACGAGCCGGGCTGAGCCCGCCGGCCGATGCGGTCACGGCCTCGGATGTCTCGCGACTCGGAGCACCGATTCAGCCGAAGCGCTCGCGCAGCAGATTCTTCTGCACCTTGCCCATGGCGTTTCGCGGCAGCTCCTCGACGAACTCGAAGCGCCGGGGGATCTTGTAGCCGGCCAGCCGCGGGCGCAGGGTCTCGACGATGGCCTCGGGCGCCGGGGGCGCGCCGGGCGCCTCGGGGACTATCACCGCCGTAACCTGCTCGCCGAAGTCGGCGTGCGCCAGCCCGATGACCGCCGACTCGCGGATCTGCGGCAGCGCGTCGAGCGCCAGCTCGACCTCCTTCGGGTAGACGTTGAAGCCGCCGCTGATGACGAGGTCCTTGCCCCGACCGACGATCGACACGTAGCCGTCCTCGGATATCGTGCCGAGATCGCCGGAGCGGAAGAAGCCGTCCGCGGTGAACTCCTCCGCGGTCTTCTCCGGATTGCGCCAGTAGCCCTGGAAGACGTGGGGACCGGTGAACTCGATGGCCCCGACCTCGCCG